>ENA-ORXT01005070-ORXT01005070.1-marine-metagenome-genome-assembly--contig:-NODE-5070-length-13151-cov-9.640737_pt1 | contig 13151 bp, 19 predicted proteins | sample MGYA00237868_ERZ511482 | MGnify/ENA metagenome assembly ERZ511482 | reverse complement strand
ATAGAGATGCTCTTGGCCATAGCCAAAAAATATGGCCAGATGGCGATAGCACAATGGCCCACGGATAGACTTGCTCTTACTCTCGCCGCCTGGCGAGAGCAGATCTGGTCTGGAAGAAAGGAGCGTTGGACGAGCGACCTGTAGGGTGTGGCTAAGAGCACGTCTATCGGTGGGCCATCCCACCGTCGCCAAAGTACCATATTTTGGGCAGTTTGGGGATGGCGCTGACGCGGCATCTCTCTCGGTGTGGCCTGGTGGCAAGCCAGATTCGTGGTCACAAAGTTTCTCGGAAAAGTACGACAGGATCACGAGGCACAAAGGAGAGGTGGATTGTTCAGGACCCTGGGTGATCTGTTGAGTGTGGGTGATTCGGCTCATATGATTGGTTCCTGTCGTTTGGCGCATCGCCCCCATCCCCAAAAGTCATTTTTTTGGGGATGGCGATGGCGATATGGGGATGGCGGATGGCATTTTGAGGATCCGATAGAGATGCCTCATCGCCAAAATGCCATCTGAGATGGCTTTTTGGCGCACCGATAGACGTGCTCTTTGTCAGTCTTTTTCTCTGACTGTGGGGGTACTGGTTTGGCCAATTCTTCACTTGACACACTGCAGCCTCCCACAAACGCCAAGGAGCGGCTGTCGCAAGCGGTTGCGAGGCCAATAGACCAGTCTTTGGTGAGAAGGGGGCTGCAACGGTCTCCTATTGTAGAGTTACTTGTTGTCGGGCGAGTGGAGGCATTTCCGACGGACCTTGAGTGGACCTGTACCGGAGTTCGGGGTATGGGCCTGTGTCCCACGTGAATCAGCGGTGCAAACCAAAGCCGTCGGACACTAGCGCTCGCCAGGTCTTGTACTAGCCCCCCAGCGGTCGCCCCTGGTGCGGCCTCCGCTCGATCAACCGTCGAGAAAATTGTGGCCGGGGTCACCTCATGTGACGTGGGCATACAAACCCGACAGTGCGAAATCACATGCTCGGGGGGCAGCACATGGCGTTCCGCGGACGGAACCGAAGTGAACGAGCCATTATTGGCCGGCTGTCACTCTCCTCGACGGGCCACGTGCTTAGGCGCTTCAACTGCCTTCCTGGCCTTCTTGCAAGACATACATGATGGTCTCTACCGAGGCAGCATGCGTCAGGCGAAGCCACTGTGAGACTGCCACGCTCCCTCCCGGTGGAGTAACAAATTCAATTACGTGTCACAATGTGCTTCTTCCTGTCCACGCGCGAGTTGTGGTGAGGTCGTGATATTTGCGAACGGTGGATGCCCCGTCCGGCATTGCATCGTTGATCTTCCTGCGTTAGCTGAGCCTCTATCCACAGCCGTTGCGGACCCTCATTGGGAACGACGCCCGTGGACATCGCTTGAGACTGGTCTCTCTGCTCCTCGCATGGTGTATCGATCCTTGTGTCAGCGTGTATTTCTCCTCGTCGGCGCTGCTGCTTTGCTTCTACCTGGAACTCTGGCTGACGCGCGTGGTGCGGCTATAGGTGCATGCTGCGGCCGCCTCTCAAGAACTGACTTACAACAATGTCCAGCCGAGCTTTCAAGGCGGTACCGCAGGAAGACCAAAACCTAGACGCGTGTGTAGAATTCAAATGATGCCGATCGGAGTTTGTTTTCAAATCGCCCGACATGTGTGATCCTATTGGCTCAAGAGCGTCCAAAGTAAGAAAATTTTCTTTGAAGGGTCCCATCTAGTCGTGCCCCGTGCTTAATCTTGCTCGGAAGCAGGGTGCTTCTCGCCACCGTTTGTGGCGGGCTTGCTGCTATAGGTGCTCCTATTGTTTTTTGATTGCCTTCCTCGTCCCTGTATAGCTTCTGTGAATAACGACATGTTGTTCTGTTGAGGATAGGGCGGTGTAGGTGGTAGAGGTTGGTCTGGGTGCGGCTTAAAGACGTAGTGATGAGGTCGTGGTGGTCAATGTTGCATCACCTGCAGATGTCGCCGCGCCGCATTAATGTTTTCGTTGGAGGGGGCGTCGTCGGCTGTGGATCGGGGATGAGTGGCGAAACTTGCGACGGAAGTTGGAAGGATTCCGTATGAGTGCTCGAGCTAGAGGGCGCTCGCAAGCCTTTCTAGCCAGCCTTCCCGCTGCAACCGTAGTCAAGAGTGGTGTGTTGGTGTATCTTTCGGATGAAAAATGGTGCAGTCTAGCGGTGTCCCCTCACATCGGTCACCTTTCGCATCTGCGCCAGCGACGCGTTGTCGCGTCGTGCCTCTGCCGTGCGGCGTTGCACCCACCCCCCGCCCCCCCCCGACTAACTTTTCCTGCCGCGTCAATTTGCACCCGCGCCCGCCTTCCCCCCCCCTATCCGACTCTCCTAATCCATTAGTGGACGGCCACTTGTCGCCCTCGCCGCAGAGCGCTTCGCACCGCTACAGCGTCTCGGGCAAAGCGCGTGAATCGCTTGGATCCATCGTGCCGCCTGCGTCGCAGCGGCTACTGCTCTTTCTCGGTCGCCATGGCCGACCAGTCGTCGAGTGGGTACTACGAAGAGTCGCGGAATTTCCACGACGGCGACAGGACGCGGCCGCGATGCGCCTACCATGCCGCAGAGCGGTCTGCTCCCGAATTCTTCGGTGGGAACTGGTGTGGGGCGGTGGGGAATGGGGGCGGTCAGTGCCACCGCACAGGCGAGGCGACGGCTGACAGCCCGCGCTGTACTTCTCTACGCTGTCCTTCGATGTGGCGTTTACGCACCTCGAGACGGAGAAGTCAGCCTCGCGCTTCCGAAGTGTGGGACACTGGAGATCAGGTGCCTCTAGCACCGTCCGTCAGCGGTGGCCAGCACCTGAGCGGCCGCTCGGCAGATGCAGAGAGCCAGGGAGCCAGTGTGCCGAGGGAGGAGCGCGGATGGCGGCTACTGGCGTGGCGCGGTGGAGGGGCTCGGCCAACCCCGCTCGAGCTGACGGGATGCGCGTGCCGCGACATCGGCCGCGCGTTATGTGCTCCCCCACAGCCAGCTGCGGGGGTCCACGCACACTCGCCGCTGCCCCCGTGCCGCTGACAACGGCAGCAGTGGCGTCGCGCCGTCCGCCCGGCCGCTTCGCTGCGCTTGGCCGCGGCCGTGACGTCGGTGGGCCGCGACGAGGCGCCGCGCGGCCGCGCCGCCGCCCTCTGCGTGTGCTAGAGGGCAGGCACAGTCGCGCCATCCACGCACGCCACTGCGACCGCGGTTTCCAGGAAAGCCGCAGTCACGGCCAGAATCGGGCGCCGGCGCGTGCTGGCCTTGGGGGCATACGGCAGCGGCGAGCGCCGCCGCCACGGGCCATCCGCTGCGAGGGGTCCCTCTGCCACCACCTCGCCCCCGACATCGGCCGACGCCAGTGCCGGTCGTTCGGCGTGTGCGTCCTGGACTGTGCCCACCACCAGGCTGACGCAAGGCGCCCACTCCACGTGGAGCCTGCCTCCCGTGGCGCCCGCCGGACAGCAGGCGGGACAAAACACGTGCTCAACTGCCGGCGATGGGGTCTTCGGTACAAGGGGGTTAAAGTATCTCGCTGCGGCGGCGGAGATTTTGGTGGCGGTGGTGCGCTCATCGTTGTATGGCTGGGGTACTTCAGGTGGGCGGTGGAGTGCGCGTGCGGGGTGCACGACTGTCCGCGAGCCGCACATACGTGCGCCGGGGCAGCACCTTGCTTTGCGATTGGTCTTTGCCAGTGTCGTTTCCTCCTTGGGGCCGTGGGGGAGGGGCAGCATGGCCGTGGTTCTGTCGAACGGGGCACGCAGCGAGCATTGAGACGTAGCGCACGCGACGCACGCATGCATGCGAGGCGCGTAACAACCAATTTCTTGTAGGGAGTGCCCCCCGCAATATCGTCCACGCCCCCCCTCGTTCTTGTATGTCTTCTCACGCACAGCAACCTCCTCTTCTGACCGCTGCACTTCAACTCCTCCCTTTTGCGCCAGTCGCAAGACTAGCCCTAGCAGCTTAACCCACTAAACTCCAGAGTGAAGCTCCAAAACGCCGAAGAGCGCCCAAGCAAGCGCCCGCCCCACGTGGTGCGTCGCTGCCGCCGCCGATCGCTTCGGATCTGGGGGGGCGGTGCCGGGTCGCCGCGCCCCCGCGGCCATCGCCCTCACCGCGACGGCCACCGCTGCCACCGTCGGCCGCGCTTCTCGACCGGCTCTGAAAGGGGCGGGAGCGCCGCTCGTGCGGCCGTTACCGGCGGCGGGGGCCATGACAGACCGTCCGCCTGCAGTCATGCTACTACCGGGTGCGGGACGAGCGCGTTGGAAGCCTGCGGGAGACAGCAGACCGCACGCCCGCCCCTGGGGTCACTGTTGCCGCCGGCGATGACCTGAGACGACGCCTGTTGGTCCCTGGCGGGGACGTGGCTCGTGGGGGGCGGCGGGCGCGACTCGCGCACGCTCTCAGAGGTGCCAAGGTTGGGGCGCGGACCCAGTCAGGCTGTCCATCGCCGCTGAAGAAAAGACCCAGCGCTCCACCGCGGACTCCCTGCAGTCTTCAGTACAGCCGCCGACGGCCACCGTGCCGTCGGTGCCGACGTTGCCGCTGCCGACATCCCGGGAGTCGGAGACTGACGCGTTGGCGGCGGCTGCTGTCCAGAAGCGGAAGACGGACGCCACAGTAGACTCGAGCGGCGTGTGCGACGACATGCTGCCAAGCGGCAAGGCGCAGACAGGGGCCGCCGCGTGCGCCCCCGTCACAACGGGGCTGCCGTGTCCCGCAGGCAGGACTCCCTGCCCGCAAGCCGCCGTGCCGCCCCTCCTGAAGCCCTACGTCAGGGAGGCGACCTCGCTGCCCGCGGCTCCGACGGGGGCGGGCGGGGACACGTGCCGCCGACGACCAAAAAGGTGAAAAGCGAAGTTTTCCTGTCGTTATCGATGGCGCCGTCGGGGGGGGCCGAGCGCCTCTTGTCCTCGACGGCCACGGGAAAAAATGTGCCGCGAGCCTGACGATGCTAAAGGCTCCCGTTGGCCCCACGCCCTCCCGCACTGACATCGCCGCCCGATCGCAGGCGCCGCAGCCCGCGCCGACGATAACGGTCATGTAGTCCCCGCCGCTACGCTCGTAGCGGGTGCGGCGGGCGCCGGCGCCCGACGAGGTCGCCACGCCGCCCGCTGCACAGCCGGTGGCGACGACAGGCTCCGGCCGGGTGGCGGTGTGGACACCGCCCGGGGTCGCCGCCGCGACCTCCACTACTAAGTTGTCGTTTGCCACGGGGCCGCCCAGGCCGTTGCCGTCTGCCATGTTCGCCACGTTGACGGGGCGGGACGAGGTCGGCCCACCGCCAGTCACCACCAGCGCTGGTCGTGCAAAGGGGGGAGGGGGGCAGCAGGGGGGGGAAGGGGGAAGCAGGGGGGGGAAGGGGGAAGCAGGGGGCTCGGCACTCACCGAAATGTTGTGCGCGGGACCGAAATGGGGGCGCCGGGCCTCAATGGCGATGCAACAGAGCGTCAGCTCGTTGCCGGTGGGCAGAGGACCCAAGCAATTCTTGGCGGGGCGCGCTGCATGGCATGTGTTCATGAAAGAGGACGGGGGGAGAGGGGCGGACACCTCGACGTCGCCGGCGGCGCCCATTTTCTCGCGGGCGCCGCCGACGCCGCTGAGCCAGTGGGGTGGGTGGCTTCAATCGCCACCGCCCGCATCGCTTCACGCATGCATCTGCATCCGACACCTCTACACTGCCGCTGAAAGCACCTAGACTGGTAAACTGGTGAATGTACGGCCGCCGGGGGGGAACTGTTTTGGTGACGTGCTCCTCGGCCGCGGCGTGTTGGCAGGGGGGCGTCACATGTACATGTGGCAGCATTTAAACGCATCGGAAGAGTTCTACGAAGCGATGGCGGTTGGGCTGGCCACGTCCTCACCGCAGTCAAGGGGGGTGGTGGCGAACACGCCGGGGCCGGTCCTTCTGGTTGTGCAAATTGATCCTCTCGCCTGGGGGTCGGCGACTATGCCAACGCCAGCTGGTGCGTTCAAGAACGGACCCGGCGTGTCGGCACTCAACGCCAACACGACGGCAGCTGCCCCGGCGGCCTGCACCTCTGCGGCCACGGCGGCAGCCAAGCCCCTCGTTTCTGCCCGCGCGGCAGGCGTCCCCGGCTCCCACCGCCCTGGGCACCGTCGACAAAGAAGCGTCGCCGACGGCGGCCAGCAGCGGCGGCGATGGAACGACCTCCGCGTTTCCCCCGCCAAGTCTCCGTCAAAGAGCCCCTCAAAGACCACTGCAAGTCGGTTTCTTCTGCCGACGCTGTAGCATTTGTGTCCGCCAAAAATTCTTACGGCTGCGGCGAGCGCCACCCCGGTACGGCGGCGGCGCGGCCTCCGGGGGCGTGTCGAACACCCTGTCCGCGCGGGAGGCGGTGCTTGAAAACGGCGTGCCGATGACATCGACACCGGTTGCGCCCGCCACTTCGGCGAGGTGGGGGGTCCTGCCGCTGCCGGGCGACTAAGATTGCGACTGCACCCCCGCGCACCCTGTTGACGCGCTCGGTGTGGCTCGTCGCCGAGAACCAAGGCGTGCCAAGATGGGCTGGGCTGGTATCGGCTTCCGGCTCGTCTGCCAAACGCGTCACCCGCCTGCAATCGGCAGCCGGCACATCATCTCATCGGCGGCGGACGGCTCCTCCGCCGCCACCACTGGTGAACACTGCCACTCTTGTAGTCGAGAACCCTGTTTTAATTCTTTTTTAGGGCCTCGGCCTCCTTTTCCAGAACTACTGGAATGTCACGGAGCGTCCGGAGCTTGTCACCATCACTCATCTCGTACCGCTTTTTGAAACAAGCGCGGCTGAGCCGCAGTACAGCATCAACGACACGCTTGTGGTCAGCTAGCTGCTCATTTTCCCCGTCCTGCCATGCCTGAAGCACATCGTCGACGGTGCTGAGCCTCTTAGGCAATATCTGTCACGACACGGGCGTCTGCTGCCGGGTCAACGGCGCGACGTCGGCCAGTGGCTAAGATGGAGAGGATGACGGTCTGCTCGCTGCTGGGGTGGTCAATCTTTTGTGGAGCATGGAAGCGGATGAAGGCAGGGGAAGGAGCGTGGGATGAATTGCTTGCGCCGGGAGCGCAGGGATGATTGAGCGAGTTGATGGAAAGGGGCAGAGATCAGAAGGAAAAGGCGAGGGGGAACACGTGGCCGGGGATCGGAGCGGCTCCGAGGCGGTAATGAAGGGGGCTGGGGCAATCAGGGCGTTCAAATGGGCAGCGCTGCGAAACGCCGGGCCAAAGGCCTTCTGGAAGACTTCCTTCATCCAAAGGTCCAAGGTCGTGAGGGGACGCAGCTTTCTCCTCGAACAGAACCAGGTCATCAGAAACTAGTGGGCTCGGCGTGGAAATGCGGGCGTGCAGCTCGTAGACGAGCTCTTCGCCTTCCACGGAGGTTGACTGCGGCAAACAGCGGCAGTGGACCACAGGGGGGTGGTCGAGGGGAGGGAGTGGAAGGGACGGTAGAGGGAGGGGGGGGCAGTCTACCGTCAGCGACACTCAGCGGAGCTGTTTGCGTTCGCGCGCTCGTCCGGGACAGACTGGCGCCAAGGCGCGGACGCGGAAAACGAAGACTAGACCTAGTCAGCAAATGCCACAAGCTAACTACATATTGATTGACACGCGGCTGTCTACTTTTTCGGGCGCCAATGGAGTGGCTGGTTGGTTGCTTCGCGCGTGTGCGGGGCCGTAGCCGTTGTGCGAGCGCGGAAACAGGGCCGCCGCCACCCGCCCCCTTCCTCGGCCGACCATCCGACACGCTGCTCTACCTGCAATCCCCTGCTGACCCGCGTCTGTGCCCCTTTCCCCCTCACACCTTTGCATCTCCTTTTGGCCGTGTTGTTGCTGGCTCTGTGCCTCGCTGTTTTCTTTTACAATCTCCTCTACCTTCCCCACGCCACGCCACGCCATACCAGCCCGGCCCTTTTCCCGTTTTGGGTCGTTGCAAGCGCGGTGCTTCCGGGCCCCCGGCAACCACGAAGCAGATAGCGAGACGCGCTGCGCCGCCCGGCATCGCGGACGAGGTCAGCCTGTCGTTTGCGGACCATCAGGAAAAGTCCTCCTCGACCCTCAAGACCTATGAGCGGTTCATCACCGGGAAAGACGGCTGGCTGCAGTGGACGGCTGCGCAAGCGTTGCCGCCGCTGTCTCTCAGGGCCAACGCGCCGGGCAACATCTCGAGGTACTACATCTTCAGGAACCAGAGCCTCGAGCTGGGGGAGGACATAGGGAGGCAGCTGGTGGCAGCCATCGCCGCCTACTATGACAAGAACACATACTGCGACAAGGACACGTGGCAGGCGGTGAGCAGTGTGAATGGGCTACCAGAATACACAGCTGGCAACCCGCCAACTACTCTAAGGTCAAAATCACGCAGACTGAACTTCACAAGGCGCGCGTGCGGACCGGCGACGACACCCCGGAGTTGGTCGATGTGATCGAGCCGGTACACATCCGTGCTTTTCATGCCCGCCACCTGCGCGGCCGTCGCCTACACGATTGAGACCCCCTTTCCATCATGCTTCATGCCGGTATGCAGATGGGGATGACGATGCTGCTGCCGTACAAAGAGCCCACCGACATGGAGACGTGCCACCTCGGGCCATCGTAGGAGGTTGGGTCGCTCCACACGTGCTTCAGCCTGGGCTCTACGAAGAACAGTTTCCAGCGCAAGGTGTACCACTTAGTGCCGTGGCCGACATCGATGTCCTTGGATCCACGGTACGGCACCTTCGTTTGGCTTCTGACGTTTTCTTTTCCTGGCCGGTTGCTTTCCTGTCTTGAAAATGCCATTCTCGATTATATATTTCCTCATTGTTTGTATGGATTCGTTTTTGTTGCTAACAATGTTCGACCAATGTCGGTTTTTCTTTTTCCTGGTCTTGCACAGATTTGACCCCGTGGTGGCCTTTGCCTGTTGGACGCGCCTGCGTCGCGGTGCTCCTGGATACATGTACCCCTCCTTCCGGCTGATTGGGGGCAGACTGCGTATCTACTGCTGATCCCCGAATTTTGTCCTGGTGGACAGAGACTGACTTGCGAACCGACTCTCTCCACCAATCAGATGTGCCCCTGGGACTGATGTGGTGCTCCCGATTGCTTACATGTGCCCATGCAGCATGGAAATCAACATCAGCTCCGCTTCTTTTCCGCACTTCTGGCGAGCAGACAGTAGAAAATCTCACGATCTCGCGTGGGCAGCTTGCTCCGTGCCAAGAAAAGCGGATCAAGCGGCAACAAACAGTGAGTTCTGCTCGATGCAAGGTCCTGGCACAGAATGCGGGCTTTCTTTTGGCTTCGATGCCTTCTTACTGTCGTTTTAGACCAATAGAGTGCTCTTATTCAGAGTCAGTCTCTGTCTCTGTCCCCCAGGACAAAATTCAGGGATCAGCAATACCTCAAGGCGTCATACGACGGCATGCATGTCTCGATATCGCCGATAGCTACAGTCCTATGACCGAAAGCACCGTTCTCTGCACCACTGTGAGTTCAACGCGGTTCCGACAGTGCTAAGTCTTCGTACGACCAACAGTGCCCTCGCACGGTAGGAGCACCTGCACAGCGCCAGCAACGATATGTGGCTCCCTACTGTAGAATCCCCATTCTGTTTGTGCGTCGCGAAACAAAGATATACAGTGTGTTCTCGTGGTAAGATAATCGTTTACAAGAGAATATGGGTCGCGAGTCTTCCATTCCTGTTTGTGTAGGCCACTTTTATCAATATTCATCTGAATCAGATGTCTCTTAAAATGAGAACACACTGTAATAGCTGGCTTTGAAATGTGTGCAACCGAAAGTCACGCGGAGCATCCCCCTCCCAAATCACGATCAGAGGACGGCTCCCACTAGAATCGATTCGCCACTGTGTTGACAGCCATGGATTGACCATGAGAGAGGGGGTCCACCGCAGTTTGCAGCAGTGACCACGCGACGCCCGCCTCAACCACGGGGCCCGAGCGAAGCCTGTCTGGCGAGGGACCGGTGCGGTTTCTGTCGCACAGCCGCCTCATCATCATGCGGCCGCCTTATGATGGGGCGGCAGCGAGGGCGCCGCCGTCATGATGACGGCGGCGCCCTGCAGCTTCCCCCCCGGCCTCCCCAGTGCTTCCCCCCCCCTGGCCGCCCTCGCCCCTCCGGCCGCCCCCCCTCCCCCGGCCGCCCTCCCCCCAGGTCGCCCTCCCGCCACCCCCGACGTCCCCGCGGCTCCCGCCCTCTCGCCGCCTTTCACTGCCCACCACCTCCCTCCCTTCCCCCCTTCCCCTTCTTTCTGACCCCTGCCGTGGGCGCGGTGGCCACGGACTCCCTCCGGCAATGGATGACCGTTATCCGTTTCGAGCAGTTCGCCCCTGATGAGGGCCCCAACGCTCACGTAACAACTCTATTGCAGCCTGCTCCATTTTAGCCGATCCGAACGGAACACGAACGCAAGTGGTACTTTCGTTTTCTTGTATAATATTTGTATCTTTCACGCAAATACATCTGATCGCTTCGATTTTCTTGTGCGCCGAATTTGGCAGAATTTGACAATGGGGGACAGGGCGTGGCTCTCATCAGCGACGACGACGTCGACACGGGTCCGCCACGAGACCTGCATTGTCTGACAGCTCACGCTGTCTTATGGTCGGCGACTCGACACCATCCATCATTCGTGGCTCCAGCACGCCCACTACCTTCTCTGCGACCTGTCTGCGAGCTGCCAGAAGTGGTCATGTCTGGGAGTTCCGCTGCTGCCCCCTCTGTTGGTGGTGGGCCGAGTCATAATGGTACGCTCAAGTTGCCATTCAATGTGGGCGTTTGTCCCGGTGTGTATTGCGCTTGGTGCCATCCGCCTTTTGTTCCTGCTGGTCATGCATCATTCAAGAGCGAGCACTGACGGGTGCGGAGCTGGTGCATACCCCTTTTCGTGGATTGTTAGACATCCTGCTGTGTGATTTTTATGCCTGTCTATTCGCACTTGCTGGTTCATGGCACGAAACAGGTGCCCGAAAGTGCGGCGCTTGCCGCGTACCGGGCCACAGGGTCACGCACTGCCCGCTAAACGTTGAGGGGAACGTGCGCTGTCGGTGCAGTGATCCCTCGTGCGGGCCATGCTCGGCGTCTTGCGCCGTTTGCAATGTCGTTGGACACCAGCCCGACAACCTGGAGGCGCTGATCGTTGGCAGGGCAGGGCCTCGATGGTCGTGTGCTAAACACGGCATGGAGCAAATGCAAGCTCGCCTACAACCTGCGCTTCTGCAAATTCGGCCGACGGTGCGCGCCCAGAAGGAGGCCACTCGTGGCCAGAAGCGCGCACTGGCGGGGACGCGGCCATCGGACGGTGAGCGGTCTCGCGCGCACGTGGCGCAATCGGAGATCATCGATTTGACCGGCTTGGGCGGTGCCGCCGCGGCTCCTGCCGTCCGATCGGCGGCAGCCGTAGCTGCGGTGGCCCAGGACGCCGTGGCTTCCAGAGAGGCTGGCCGCATGCTGGGGGCGTTTGTGTCAGATGTGGGCACCCAGCGGTCTGGAGGGACGGCGCAACCAATTCCAGGGGCGCTGGGAGCGGTAAACATTGACGGATCGAAAGCGGACGTGATCGCATCGATCCGCGAGGCGCTGAAAAATGCGCCGAAGTATTCCTCGGATGCGCGCGCGGCTCGACGGCGTTGCAACCGCGAGGCCGGGCTCGGAGCTGGTGGGTCGCGAGCGTCGGAGGAGGTGCTCGGCATCAGTAACCCGTACTTCGGGGTCAAGGGCAAGGAGCTGAAGAAGGCGGCGCAACGTTATGTGTCTTTGCCTGACGGCAAGGAGCTTGGATTGGTGAAGCTTGCCATGTCCAAGTTCATTGGGGAGGGGCGGGTGTACACCGGGGCATCTGTTACGTGTGGGGAGCTAACGTGCAAGCAAGTGTGCGACGAGCTGATGGAGTGCGCGACGTCGGTGGGCTTGGCCGTGCCCGCCGTGCTCGCCTCTCTGCGGCAGTTCATCATTGAACTGCGCCGGGGTGATGACGACCTCGGGCGCTTCTTCGAAGAGCCCAGCGAGCGCCCGAGCTCCGCAATCGCGCATCAAATGATGCCCGGTTGGGCATCAAATGATGCACGCTCTGACAGGGCCAGAGAACAACGCTTCGACCCCCCCCGTTGAGGCATCTGGAGCACCCCCCGTTTGTATCCATAGCATATTGGCTGGGAGCTCCCCAAGAGTGACAAGACATCGCTGAGTCCGTTTCTGTTGTCAAAAAGAGCGTCAGAGGTCGCGAAGTGCCAAAACAAACGCTCCGAAAATGGGCATCACTTGATGCGATTCCCATTAAATGATGCTGCGGTAGAATAGACACTAGGCGTGAACGCAGCACCTGTTCTTGGCTTCAAAGTTACCGCCTGGATGTGATCACCTGTATTGCTGTGCCGGAGGCTGCCAGGCGGCCCCCAATGTACCGAATCGGGTTGTACCAGTACGTGTTCCGGCCGTACCACGCTCCAGGGGAGCCCCGCAGGCTCGACACGTGGTCGGAATGCACCGCCGATGTACAGTCCGCTCGACTCGGGCTCGACGGTGTACTGTATCCCGAGAATACCGTCGGGGTCGGTCGGGAATTCCTGTATCTCGACGGTATCTCCGCAACGTGGCACGATGTACAGTCGAAAGACCGTTAAAGAGACCGTCGAGTTACTTGCCAAAACTCTCCAGTGTCTATTCTACCGCAAAATGGCATCAAATGATGCCCGGTGGTGCATCAAATGATGTACCCTCTCACAGGGCCAGACAACGACGGTTCGACCCCCCTTTTTCTGGCGTCTGGAGCACCCTCCGTTTTGTAGCACAATGGCTCCGAGTTCCCCAAACAGTAACAAGACATCTCTGGGTCCGTTTCTGTTGTCAAAAGGAGCGTGCGAGGCCGCGAAGCACGAAAAATATGGTGCCAAAAAAGTGCCCAGGGCGTCAAATGATGCACTCGGTAGAATAGACACTAAAGGTCTATTCCATGCATTTAGGCGCATGAGGAAAGGGTTTTCCCTGCTGTTCTAGACTTTTTTTAACCACGAGAACTAAACAGAACTGGTCTCCGTGGCATGGGTACTCAAGGGAAAAAAAATGGCACTCAAAGGATCTTGTAGCGCTGAGATGCACCTCGGTGTTTCTCTGTCCCTCCAGAATTGCGCCGTTTTCTTCGTCTCTGCCGATCCGGAACTGGCTCTGACCAA
>ENA-ORXT01005069-ORXT01005069.1-marine-metagenome-genome-assembly--contig:-NODE-5069-length-13152-cov-4.875946_pt1 | contig 13152 bp, 11 predicted proteins | sample MGYA00237868_ERZ511482 | MGnify/ENA metagenome assembly ERZ511482 | reverse complement strand
GGGTCGGCCTCCTCGATGACGGTCGCGGCCTCCGCATCCATGCGGCGCAGCTCGGGGGCCAGCGAGAGCATCAGCGCGCGCCAGTTCGGGCCGCGCGGACGGGGGGAAGCGCAGGTCGGGCTGACATGACGATGAGATGGTGCTGCCGGAGAGAATCGAACTCTCGACCTCTCCCTTACCAAGGGAGTGCTCTACCTCTGAGCTACGGCAGCAGTGCGGCGGTTTCTAGCGGTGGATGACGGGGCTGACAAGCATAATCATGGCCGCCAGTTGCTGAAAGGCCATTGCGCCGCCCGGCTCTGGGCGAACAGGGTGCCGAGACTGCGCGGGGGCGATCCCTCCGCATGCCCCCGAATCAGCCTCGCGGCCATCCATATGCTCAGCGCGGCGAAGATCGCACCCCCGGCATACTGCCCGATCAGCACGCCCTCCGCCCCCCAGTACCGCGCGCCCAGCCACGCGAAGGGCAGGGTGCCGAGGGTATGCCGGCCCCAGTTCAGCAGGGCGGCATAGGTCGGGCGCTCCAGATTGTTGAACGCGGCATTCGTCGTGAACAGCGCGGCGTTGAAGAAGAACGCCAGCGCCAGCGGCCCGCAGAACAGGAACACCAGATCCCGCGCCTCGCCCGTCGTGTTGAACAGATCGGCGATCCCCGCGCGGAACGCGAACAACAGCCCGGACACGACCACCACGTACACCGCCACGAAGGCAAGCGCCGTGCGCAGCGCCTCGCGCACCCGGTCGAACTGACCCGCGCCGAAATTCTGCCCGATGATCGGCCCGACCGCCCCCGACAGGCCGAAGACGAGGCAGAAGGCGAAGGGCGTCAGCCGCCCGACCACCGCATAGCCCGCCACCGCCTGCGTCCCGAAATCCGCCAGCATCCGGGTGACGAAGGCGAAACCGATCGGGGTCGCGATATTGGTCAGCATCGCAGGGCCTGCGATGCCGAACACCGCCCCCGCATCCGCGCGCAGCGAGGCGGACGAGGGCCGCGCCGCGCCGTCATGGATGGCCAGCACGGGCCGCCACGCGACGACGCACAGCGTGATGCGCGCGATGACCGTCGCGATGGCCGCGCCCTCCAGCCCCAGCCCGGCGGTGAAGATCAGCAGCGGGTCGAGCACGGCGTTCACCGCCGCCGCCGAGAGCGTGGTCGTCATCGCCCGCCGCGCATCCCCGTGCGCCCGCAGCAGCGCGCCCCCTGCCATCCCCAGCATCAGGAACGGCGTCCCGAAGGCCGTGATGCGCAGGAACGAGACGGCGTAGGCATGCGCCTCGCCCGTCGCCCCGATCAGGGTCAGCAGCGGCCCGGCAAAGGCCAGCAGCGCCCCGGTCGACACGATGCCCAGCCCGATGATGATGGTCGCGATCGACCCGGCCACCTGCCGCGCCCGCCCCTCGTCTCCCGCCCCCAGCGCCCGGGCCACCAGCGCGCCCATCGCGATGGCCAGCCCGATGCTGATGGAGGTGAAGAAGAACAGCAGCGTCCCCGCATACCCCACCGCCGCCGCCAGCGCGTCCTCGCCCAGCAGCGCGATGAAGTAGAGATCCGCGAGATCGACGAGAAAGATCGCCAGCAGCCCCGCACCGGAACTGAGCGTCATCACCACGATATGCCGCAGGATCGAGCCTGTGAGGAAGACGCCGGGTTTTGCTGCCATGGGGGCGGATTACCGCATCGGATCGCGCGGGTCCATGATACAGGTCTTCCGGGTCCGGCGAGGCCGGTTCGCGCGTCGACCGTCCGGGTCGCTGAAATCGGGCAGATTGGCGGAGAGACAGGGATTCGAACCCTGGAGACGGTTACCCGCCTACACACTTTCCAGGCGTGCGCCTTCGACCACTCGGCCACCTCTCCGTCGGGGCGTCTCTACACGTCCCGCTGCCGTCTTCGCAAGTCTTCTAGAGGGGTCGGGTTGATAAAGAACCAACATTCGCTTCGAGACGCGCGGATTCCCATGCCAGCATCGCCCGTTTCACCGGCAGACCCCAGTGATAACCGCCCAGCGCCCCCGATTTGCGCAGCGCCCGGTGGCAGGGAATCAGCCACGAAACCGGATTGCGCCCCACCGCCGTCCCCACCGCGCGCACGGCCTTGGGGTTGTCGATCCGCGCGGCGATGTCGGAATAGGTGGTGACGTGGCCGGAGGGGATGGCCATCAGCGCCTCCCACACCTTGGTCTGGAACGGCGCGCCCAGCACGGCCAGATGCACGCCGTTGCCGCCGCCGCCGAAGATCTCGTGCAGCATCGCGGTGCCGCGCCCGGAATCCTCCCGATAGCGCGCCTCCGGCCAGCGGCTGCGCATGTCGGCCATCGCCGCCCCGCGCCCCGTCTCGGCGGTGAAGGCGAGGCCGCAGATGCCGCGCTCGGTCCACAGGATCAGGCCGTCGCCGAAAGGCGTGTCGCCATGGCCCCAGGCGATGTCCATCCCCGCCCCGCCGCGCCCGAATTCCGCCGGGGTCATCGCCTCCCACCCCACGAACAGGTCGTGCAGGCGGCCCGGGCCGGACATGCCGGTTTCCAGTGCCGTGTCGAGCAGGGTACGGCGCTCCCGCAGCAGGGATTTCGCGTGGCCGAGGGTCAGATATTGCTGGTATTTCTTGGGGCTGACCCCGACCCAGCGCGAGAAGACGCGCTGGAAATGCCCGGGGCTGAGACCCAGATGCGCGGCGACCGCCTCCAGCCCCGGTTGCTCCTCGCGGGTCTCGTCTATGAAGCGGATCGCCTCGGCCATCCGCGCGTAGTCCTGTGTGCTATCGGGGGTCATGGTGCCGTCTCCGTTGCCCGGAGTGCCAGAACTAGACGATTCGGAACCGGCCCCGCCACCCGCTTCCTGCGATTCATCGCGAGACAGGGCTGCACCGGAATGAATCGCAGGCAGGCCCGCCGATTTCAGCGCCGACTCGGGCCGGTTGCATCACTCGAAGAACCGGGCGAGGGCCGCGCCGGTCTCCGCCGGGTTCTCCTCCGGCAGGAAATGCCCCGACCGAATCGCCTCCCCGCGCAGATCCGGGCACCACCGGCCCCAGACATCCAACGGCGTTTCCGCGCTCGCGGCGATCCCGGCGGCGCCCCACAGGGCCAGCGTCGGCGCGGTGATCCGGTCGCCTGCGGCCTGCGAGGCCAGGTCGTGCTCGGTATCCACCGTGGCCCCCGCGCGGTAATCGTCGCACATCGCCTTCAGCCGGGCCGGATCGTGAAAGTTGCGGCGGTACTGCGCCATGGCCACCGGGTCGAAGCAGTCGAGCGAATCGCCCAGCGTCCAGCTCTTCAGCGTCCAGTCCAGCCAGAAATCCGGCGCGCCGCCGATCAGCGTCTCGGGCAGGGGAGAGGGCTGCGCCAGCAATGTCCAGTGATAGATCTTCACGGCGAATGCCCGGTCCATCTTCGCCCAGTAATCGGCGGTCGGCAGGATATCGAGCACCGCCAGTCTCGATACACGCTCCGGATGATCGAGGGCCATGCGATAGGCCACGCGCCCGCCCCGGTCATGCCCGGCGAGATCGAAGGTCCCGTATCCCAGCGCCTCCATCATCTCGACCAGCGAGGCGGCCATCGTGCGTTTCGACGCCCCCGCGACCGAAGCCGGGGCGTCGCTGTCTCCGTAGCCGGGCAGGTCGGGAACGACAAGCGTATGCTTTTCAGACAGTCCGGGCGCGACCTTTCCCCACATCAGCCGCGTCTGCGGAAAGCCGTGCAGCAGCAGCAGGGGAGGGCCGCTGCCCGTGACCGTCGCCGCGATCGTGCCGCCGCGCGTCGCGATGCGGCGGCACGGTTCGCGGTCGAGGGTCAACCGGCCTCGCGGATATCGAGGCCCAGTTCGCGCACCTTGCGGTAGAGCGTGGAGCGCCCGATGCCGAGGCGGCGGGCGATCTCGGACATGTGGTTCGAGTACTTGCGGATCGCGAGGTGGATCATGTCCGCCTCCACATCCGCCAGCGTGCGCAGATGCCCGTCCGAATCGAATGCCGAGACCCCGCCATTCGCCCCGCCACCATGCAGCCCCTCGCCGTCGATGGCGAGATTGTTCTGCTCCTCGCCGTGATTCGCGATGCCGACGATTTGCGGGAAGTCGTGCAGAGTCAGGGTATCGCGATCCGACAGCACGACCGCGCGATACACCGCGTTCTCCAGCTGCCGCACGTTACCGGGCCAGCGGTATTCCGTCAGCATGTCGCGGGCCGAGGCCTCGATGCCGCGCACGGCCTTGCCCTCTTCGGCGGCGAACTTGCGGATGAAGTAGTCGACCAGTTCCGGAATATCCTCCTTGCGCTCGCGCAGGGGGGGCAGGTTCAGCGGGAAGACGTTGAGGCGATAGTACAAATCCTCGCGGAACGTGTTCTCGGAAACGAGCTGTTGCAGGTTCTTGTTCGTCGCCGAGATGAGACGGATATCGACCTTTATCGGTTTCGTGCCGCCGACGGGATCGACCTCGCCCTCCTGGATCGCGCGCAGCAGCTTGACCTGCACCTGCGGGGGCAGTTCGCCCACCTCGTCGAGGAAGAGGGTGCCGCCATCGGCCTCCTGGAACTTGCCGATCTTCTTGGCCGTCGCGCCCGTGAACGAGCCTTTCTCGTGGCCGAACAGGATCGACTCGACCAGATTTTCCGGGATCGCGCCGCAGTTGACCGCGACGAACGGCTTGCCGGAGCGGTCGGACGCCCCCTGGATCGCCCGGGCCATCACTTCCTTGCCGACGCCGGATTCGCCGTCGATCAGGATCGGGATGTTCGACTGCGCGGCCCGCTCGGCCAGCATGATCGACTGGCGCATCACCAGGCTCTTGGCGATGAGATCCGTGAAGAGCAGGCGGTTGTCGGACTTGCGCGACAGGCGCGAGATCTCGCCCGACAGCACGTTCATCTTCAGGGCGTTCTGGATCGAGACCTGCAACCGTTCGGGGCTGGCGGGCTTCACGATGAAGTCGTTCGCGCCCGCCTGCATCGCCTGGACGACGGTGGCGACGGACCCGTTGGCCGTCAGCACCACGATGGGCAGGCCGGGCATTTCGGGGCGGATTTCCTCCAGCACCGTGATCCCGCTGACGCCGGGCATCACGAGATCGAGAAGGACGAGGTCGATTCCGGCCGCCTTGGGGCCGCGCAGCGTGTCGATCGCCTGCTTGCCGTCCGACGCCGTGATCGCCCGGTATCCCTGGGCGCTGATGACCGATTCGAGGAGACGGCGTTGGGCCGGATCGTCGTCCACAATGAGAATTGTCTGTGCCATTTTACCTCTGCTATCCGGTTCTGTCTGTCTTCGATCGGTTGCGGTGCCGGTTCAGCGGAGCGGACCGTCCCGCCCGGGAACGGAGATACGCGGCTTCACCCCGTGAAACTTCGAGGCGTGCTCGTTCCGAATCGTCATACCTGCCGGTTGAATGTCCATATGACTTATCCTGCTACACCATCATGTCAATTCGAGACAGCAGGTAAAAGGTTAACAACTCGTTAACAACGCCGAAAAAGTTAATTCGGTTCGTGCCGTATCGGGACTGGCCGGGGCGGCAGGGGGCCTTTCCGATCACTGTGTTATCAATGTTACGCCGTTCAAATAACGTGCACGGATGCCAGGCATGTGGGGTGAACCGTTTGCACTCCGGCGATAAACGTGACAATCATAAGGCAAGTGGGTGTATCGGGGCTTCTTTTTCACGCCTATCCACTGAAGATAAGAATCACGGTGTATCGCAAACGTTGACGGAGAGAGGGATGAAAACGCTATCCCGCATTTTGGCCGCCACCGCACTTGTCAGTGTGGTCGGCTGCGGCAAACTACCCGGTGCCAGTCTTGGGGGCACATTCGGTGTTGAGCCGTTCATAAACGCAGCAATCCCGACGGGCGGGTTTACTGTTCCTGGACAGGTGTACAGTGCTGCACTCGGACGCGAATATCAGGCCCTGGCCCGTATCGCGGCAACCGAGGACGTGAACTGGATCGATGCGTCCGCCTACATGCGCAAGGGTTACGCAGCCCTGCGCGGTGAGCGGATTCAGCCATGGGCACCGTCGGTGCTCGGGCTGTCCGGTGAAGCCAACTCGGTTTACCAGCGCGTCGTCGCCACGATCAACTCGAACGCCGGACGCAACCCGGTCGCCTGCGCCCGCGCGCTGGCGCTGTACGACAACTACGTCGAGGAACTGTCGGAAGGGGCGCATGCCTGCACCGATCCGGCCGTCATCCTCGCCGAACTCGACGAGCAGCTGACCGCGTGCGGTTACGCCGAGCCTCGCACGATCGTCGTTCCCTCGCCGCCGGTCGTCGTTCCGGCACCGCCGGTCTACGTGGCACCGCCGCCACCGCCACCGCCAGTGGTCGAATACGTGGCACCCCCGCCACCGCCTCCTCCACCACCACCCGTGGTCGAATACGTACCGCCACCGGCTCCGGTCGTGGAATACGTGCCGCCACCGGCTCCCGAGCCCGTGTACGTGCCGCCGCCTGCGCCTGTCGTCCCCTACGACGCCTGCAGCACGGTTTCGGTGCCGGGGAACTGTACCTGCGACGGTGCGAGCGGCAATCCGGTCCTCACCTGCGAGAAGATCGTCACCCGCGAAGTCGTCAGGGAAGTGGAAGTTCCCGTTCCTACCGAGGTCATCCGCGAGGTGATCAAGGAGGTCCAGGTTCCGTACACGCCGCCACCCGTCGAGGCACCGGCCTACGTGGCACCTCCGCCACCGCCGCCGCCACTGCCTGCAGCGCCTTCCTATCCGCTGAACTACACGATCTACTTCGGGTATGACCGATACGATCTGACAGCCGAGGCGCGCCAGGTGATCGACGAGGCCGTAGCCGCATTCCGCGCCTATGCCGCACCGTTCATGGACATCATCGGCCACACCGACTCGCGTGGCTCGAAGTCCTACAACACCCGTCTGGCCCAGCGCCGTGCGGATGCTGTCGCCGGTGCCGTGTCGTCGCGGGGCGTGGATCGCAGCAGCCTGCGCGTTTCCGCAAGCAGCGAACTGGACCCGGCCGTCACCACCGGTGACGGCGTGCGCGAGGCGCTCAACCGCCGCGTGTCGATCTCGATCGTCCAGTAAGCGATACGCTCGCACCCGTCATGAAGCCGTCCCTCCGGGGGCGGCTTTTTTCGTTGCGGAACGGGGGCCGGGTATTCCGATCTCACGAAAAAGCCCCATATCCGTGGGACCACAGGCCTATCGCACCCAGCCAGATGGAGATAACGATGACGGTCCCGTCGTATTCGCGCGCCCTCGCGGTCGCCTTCGCGCTTCTGTTCGCCGCCCCGGTCGCCGCGCAGGAGCCGCCCCCGGTCGCCGGCCCCCTGCCGGTCCAGTCCCAGGGCGATGTGCTGGAGGAACTCGACCGCAGGGCCGACGAACTTTCCGACACGGCGCGGCGCACGATCGAAGAGTTCGTTAACCTTGTCGGCCCCATGCTGACGCGCCTGTCCCACCTGATCGAGGGACTTCCCGTCTATGAAACCCCGGAAATCCTGCCCAATGGCGACATCATCATCCGGCGCAAGCCGGGACCGATCGACCCCGGCACCCGGCGGGACGACGGCCTGACCGACACCTGATTCCCTTCCGAGAGGCCCCATGACCCACGCCATCCTGCCCTTCGCTCCGGTTCCCGCCCCGGCCCCCGCGCTGGCACCCGACGCCGCGACCGCCAGCGCCCCCGATGCCCTGGGCGCGCTGCCCGTCTGGGATCTGTCGGACCTGTTCCCCGGCCCCGATTCGCCCGAACTCGCCGCCGCCTTCGCCCGTGCGGAGGAGGACGCGAGCGCCATCGCGGCGACGCAAGGTACGCTCGGCGAGATGAACGGAAATGCGCTCGCGGATGTCCTGCGCCGGTACGAGGCGTTTTCCGAGACGCTGGGGCGAATCATGTCCTATGCCGGGCTGCGCTACTACGGCGATACCGGCGATGCGCTGGCCGGAAAGTTCCTCGGGGACTGCCAGGCGCAGGTGACCGATATTTCGGGCAAGATCGTGTTCTTCAGCCTCGAACTCAACGCCATTCCGGAGGACGATCTCGCGGCCAGGATCGCCGCCAGCCCGGCATTGGCCCGCTACAAGCCGTGGCTCGACCGGTTGCGCGCGATGAAGCCCTACCAGTTGTCCGACGAACTCGAACGCTTTCTCCACGACCAGAGCGTCGTCGGGTCGAGCGCCTGGGTCCGCCTGTACGACGAGACGCTCGCGGCCCTGCGTTTCGACGTGGGGGGCGAGGAACTGCCGCTCGAAGCGACGCTGACCCTGATGAGCGACCCCGATCGCGCCAGGCGCGAATCGGCTGCCCGCGCGCTCGCCAAGGTGTTCGGCGAAAACCTCGCCCTGTTCTCCCGCGTGACCAATACGCTGGCGAAGGACAAGGAGATCGACGACCGCTGGCGCAATCTGCCCAGCGCCGATGCCAGCCGCCACCTCGCCAACCATGTCGAGGCGGAGGTGGTCGATGCCCTGCGCGAGGCGGTGACGGAGGCGTATCCCCGCCTGTCGCACCGCTATTACGCGCTCAAGGCGAAATGGCTCGGCCTCGAAAAGCTCGAATACTGGGACCGAAACGCGCCCCTGCCCGAGAAGGACGACCGCAGGATCCCGTGGGACGAGGCCCGCGATACCGTGCTGGAGGCCTATGGCGGATTCTCGCCCGAACTGGCGGGGCTGGCGCGGAAATTCTTCGACAATCCCTGGATCGACGCCCCCGTGCGCCCGGGCAAGGCATCGGGGGCCTTCGCGCATCCGACGGTCGTGTCGTGCCACCCCTACGTGCTGGTCAACTATCTGGGCAAGACGCGCGACGTGATGACGCTGGCCCATGAACTCGGCCACGGCGTACACCAGTTGCTCGCGGCGGAGCAGGGCGAGTTGCTGTCTCACACCCCGCTGACGCTGGCCGAAACCGCGTCGGTCTTCGGCGAGATGCTGACCTTCCAGTCCCTGCTGGCGAAGGAGACGGACCCGGGCGCGCGCAAGGCCCTGCTCGCGGGCAAGGTCGAGGACATGCTCAATACCGTGGTCCGCCAGATCGCCTTCTACGAGTTCGAGCGCCGGGTCCATGCCGAGCGCAAGGTCGGGGAACTGACCGCCGAGCGCATCGGCGAAATCTGGATGGAAGTCGCCGCCGAGAGCCTCGGCCCGGCGGTCGATCTGGCGGAGGGGTACGAGACGTACTGGACCTACGTGTCGCATTTCATCCACGCGCCGTTCTACGTCTACGCCTATGCGTTCGGGGACGGTCTGGTGAATGCGCTGTATGCACGCTATCAGGAGGGCGATGCCGGGTTCCAGCAGCGGTATTTCGACATGCTGCGCGCGGGCGGGGCCAGGCATCACAGCGAATTGCTGGCCCCCTTCGGTCTGGACGCCGCCGATCCCGCTTTCTGGGGGCAAGGCTTGGGCGTAATCGAAGGCATGATCGACCAGCTGGAGGCGATGGGGTAGGGAGGAGCGTCTTCCGCCCCCGAACCGCCTGTGCGGAGAATCGTCCCCTTGCGGTCGGTTCTGCGCCGCAGGTACCCCTCTCCTGTACCGGGATTTTTGCGATGCGCGAGCCGAACCCCAAGGATGAAGAGAAGAAGCGTCGGCTCGCCGAGGCCCTGCGCGCCAATCTGCGCCGGCGGAAGGATCAGGCGCGGGAGCAGCGTGACGCGCGGTCGGTCGACGGGATCGACGACGACGAGTCCCGATGACGATATTTTTACCGCATTCCTATTGTGCATTGCAAAATGAGACTCGACAACTTAACCTAGAATAGTTCTGTCCCGATACAGGACACGCATACCGGAACCACGTTCCTTATTCGTTTGTATTTCACTTGGATTCTACAGCGAACATGCCTGGTATCCTTCTTGCGACGCTTCCGACAGCCGGTTTGAAGTACCGGATCAAGTTGGGAGACATACAATGACGATGATGCGGAAGATGATCGCCGAGTTTATCGGCACCTTTACTCTGGTCTTTCTCGGGTGCGGCGCTGCCGTCATGGCGGGAATGCACGATATCCTCGGAATGCTCGGAATCAGCTTCGCCTTCGGCCTCGCCCTGATCGGCATGGCCCACGGCATCGGCCCGATTTCGGGGTGCCACATCAATCCTGCGGTCAGCTTCGGCGCGGTGGTGGCCGGGCGGATGACGGTGTTCGAGATGATCCGCTACTGGATCGCGCAGGTCGGCGGAGCCTGCGTCGCGGCCCTGATCCTGCTGATCATCATGAAAGGCCGTCTGGCCGGGTACGATGTCGGCGCGAACGGTCTGGGCCAGAACGGCTATGGCGAGGGCTATCTGGGCGAGTACACCATGGTGTCGGCCCTGCTGTTCGAGATCATCGCCACCTTCCTGTTCGTGGTCGTGATCCTCGGCTCCACCTCGCCCGGCGCGCCGACCACGATGGCGGGTCTGGCCATCGGCCTGATGCTGGTGGTGATCCACCTCGTCGGCATCCAGATCACCGGCGTGTCGGTCAACCCCGCCCGCTCGATCGGCCCGGCCATCTTCTCCGGCAGTGTCACGGCGATCGCCCAGCTGTGGCTGTTCATCGTCGCGCCCATGATCGGTGCGATGCTGGCCGGTCTCATGTTCCGCGAGGGCCTGCTGATCGAGAAAACCCTCGTCGACGACGTCGCCGCGTAACCTGCGAAAGCGGTCTGTTGTCGAGTACCGCGCGGCTCCGGGAAACCGGGGCCGCGTTTTCGTTTGTCGGATGATGTTTGACGCCCCCCGACGGCCCCGGTACACAGCCCTTTCAGAGCGCACGGGACGGGTTTCATGGACAAGATTGCGGTAACGGGCGGCGCGCCGCTCAACGGAACGATCCCGATATCGGGGTCCAAGAATGCATGCCTGCCGCTGATGACGACGGCATTGCTGACGGATCAGACGGTGCGCCTGACGAACGTGCCGAATCTGGCCGATATCGGCACGCTCTCGACCCTGCTGCGCTCGCTGGGCGCGACGGTCGAGCACAGGCCGGACGAGCACATCCTCGACCTGCGGGTCGCGCGCCTGTCCTCGCCGCTGGCGCATTACGACATCGTCCGCAAGATGCGCGCGAGCATCCTCGTCCTCGGCCCGATGCTGGCGCGGGACGGGGCGGGCACGGTGTCGCTGCCCGGCGGCTGCGCCATCGGCGCGCGGCCCGTGGACCTGCACCTGAAGGGGCTGGAGGCGATGGGCGCGACGCTGGATCTGCGCGACGGCTATGTCTACGGCACGGTGCCGCGCAGTGTCGGCGGCGGGCGGTTGCGGGGCGTCTCGTACCGCTTTCCGTTCGTGTCGGTCGGGGCGACCGAGAACCTGCTGATGGCCGCGACGCTTGCCAGGGGGACGACGCGCCTCGTGAATGCGGCGCGCGAACCGGAGATCGTCGATCTGGCCGATTGCCTGATTTCCATGGGCGCGCATATCGAGGGGGCCGGCACGTCCGTCATCGAGATCGAGGGTGTCGATGCCCTGTCCGGCACCGAACACGCCGTGATCGCCGACCGGATCGAGCAGGGCAGCTTCATGATCGCCCCCGCGATTACCGGGGGCGACGTGACGCTGGCGGGCGGGCGGCTGGATCTGGTCTCGTCGCTGGCCGAGGCGCTGGATGCCGCCGGGGTCTCGATCGAGGAAACGCCGGAGGGCCTGCGCGTGCGGCGGCGCGGCGGGGGGCTGAACCCCGTCTCCATCGTGACCGAGCCGTTCCCCGGCTACGCGACCGATCTTCAGGCGCAGATGATGGCGCTGATGACGCTGGCCGACGGCACCAGCACGATTACCGAGCAGATCTTCGAGAACCGCTTCATGCACGTCCCCGAACTGACGCGCATGGGGGCGAAGGTGGATATCGTGGGCAATACCGCGACCGTCACGGGCGTCGAGTCGCTGCGCGGTGCGCCGGTGATGGCGACCGACCTGCGCGCGTCGATCAGTCTGGTGCTGGCCGGGCTGGCGGCGGAGGGCGAGACGGTGGTCGGCCGCGTGTACCATCTCGACCGGGGCTACGAGCGGGTGGAGGAGAAATTGCGGGCCTGTGGCGCGCGGATCGAAAGGATTGCCGGAGATGACTGACGCGAGCTTTGCCGATGGCGACCCCGGTGCCGACCGCCGCCTGTCCCTGCGCGCCGAGGATGCGGAGGGGTTGGCGGTCGTGTCGGCCCTGATGCAGGATGCGGTGGGCAAGACGGTCGATACCGCCTGGATGCCGACGCGCCGCATCTTCGCGCTGATGGTCAACCGCTTCCGGTGGGAACACGGCGAGGATGCGGAGACGTGGGAGCGGTGCCGCTGCGGCCTGCATGCCGAAAACGTGCTGGCCGTGCGTGCCACGGGCTTCGATCCGGCCAAGGCGCAGGAGGTGTTCGAACTGTTGGCGCTCACGTTCGAGCCGGGCGCGGACGGCACCGGTACCCTGACCGTCACCTGCGCCGGGGGCGCGAGTTTCGCGCTGGATGTCGAGGCACTGGATGTGCGCATGGCCGATATGGAGGGGGCGTGGCGAACCGGGACGAAGCCGCACCACGACGACGGGGACACGCCGTGACCGCGCGCCGCCTCTCGACCGCCGATCCCGGTTTCGAGGCCGATTTCATCGCGCTGCTGGGCCTGAAGCGCGAAGAGAGCGCGGATGTCAACGATGTGGTCGCGGGCATCATCGCCGATGTGATCGACCGGGGCGATGCGGCGGTGATCGACCTGACCCGCCGCTTCGACCGCTTCGACCTGACGCCCGGGACGATGCGGGTGACCCCTGCCGAAATGGACGCGGCCATCGCCGATATCCCCGCCGAGCGCATGGCCGCGCTGGAAACCGCCGCGCGCCGCATCCGCGCCTATCACCAGCGCCAGCGGCCCGTGGACGAACGCTGGACGGACGATGCCGGGGTGTCGCTCGGCTGGCGCTGGAATCCGGTGGATGCCGCCGGGCTGTACGTGCCGGGGGGCCTTGCGAGCTATCCGTCGTCGCTGCTGATGAATGCCATCCCCGCGACGGTCGCCGGAGTGTCGCGGCTGGCGCTGTGCGTGCCGACGCCGGACGGGGTGCTGAACCCGCTGGTCCTCGCCGCCGCGCGCCTGTCGGGCGTGACCGAGATCTACCGCATCGGCGGGGCGCAGGCGATTGCCGCGCTGGCCCACGGCACTGCCACCATCGCGCCGGTCGATGTCATTACCGGCCCCGGCAATGCCTATGT
>ENA-ORXT01005068-ORXT01005068.1-marine-metagenome-genome-assembly--contig:-NODE-5068-length-13155-cov-3.320080_pt1 | contig 13155 bp, 5 predicted proteins | sample MGYA00237868_ERZ511482 | MGnify/ENA metagenome assembly ERZ511482 | reverse complement strand
AACTGATGGTAGATATGTTTATCACTTTTCTTTAGAATCAGACTCAATCATTTTATTGATTAGTAAAGATAATAATTTACTTCATGTTAGCGGAGACTCTAGCAAAATATTTAAAGCTCCTGATGGAAAGATAACCACAGAAGTAATTAAAATGGTAGCTCTACCTTTGCAGTTACCCTTAAATACAGCTTTGCATCGAGCCAAGCAAAAGAGGAAATCAGTTCTGTATCATGGCATTAAACTAGAATTTCAGGGTGAAATGCTTAACTTTAGTCTAGAAGTTGTTCCTCCTCAAACCAATCGCAAGCATGGTGATTTTTTCCTGGTCAAAATCAACCAGCAGATAGCAGCTACGCCCACAGAAATTCCTCAAGCAGAAAAATTTGAGGTTGGCAGCGAAGCCTCTAGTCGCATTGTAGAGTTAGAAAATGAGCTACAGCAAACCAGAGAAAACCTTCAGGCACTAGTCGAAGAGTTAGAAACTACTAATGAAGAACAGCAGGCTTCTAATGAAGAGTTGACTGCTTCTAATGAAGAACTTCAAAGTACCAATGAAGAACTGCATTCGGTTAATGAAGAGATGCACACGGTCAATATTGAATTTCAGTCCAAAATTCAAGAACTGACTCAGCTTAACAATGATATTGATAATCTACTTAAAAGCACCGATATTGGCGTTATCTTTTTAGATCCAGAATTAAGGATTCGCAAATTTACTCCTGCTGCCACGATGGCGATCGCCCTGCGTAATGCAGATCTAGAGCGTCCTCTAGAGGATCTTTCCTATAAAATAGACTGTCCCAATTTATTAGAGTTATTAAAGGATGTTTTAACTAATAAACAGCCGATTGAGCAGGAAGTTAAGCTCAAGCAAGATGAATCTTATCTTTTGATGAGAATTAATCTTTATCAAAAAGAGGATAATCAAGAAGACGGTATCGTAATTAGCTTTGTTAAAGTTGACGAAATCAAAAAAGTACAGAGACAGCTAGAAAGTACTTTATCCGAACTAGAAGCTAGAGAAAAAGACCTAGAGCGTCAGTTGGCTGCCATCGAAAATGCTACTGATGGTATTGCTATTCTTAATCAAGACAAATTTATCTTTATTAACCAAGCTCATGTAGAAATATTTGGCTATGGCAATCCTCAAGAATTAATCGGTCAATCTTGGCAGATTCTTTACGAACCTCAAGAATTAGAACGCTTTGAACAAGAAATATTTCCTGAATTACAATCGACAGGACAGTGGCAAGGAACGACTACAGCTAAACACTTTGACGGTCATACCTTCGATCAAGAACTGACTTTAACTTTTACCGATACAGGAGACTTGATTTACATTTGTCGCGATGTTACTCAACGCCTCCAGGCTGAATCTGAACTGCGATCGCAAAAAGCTGAATTGAGTCAGCTCAATCATCACCTAGAGGAAAAGGTATTCCAGAGAACTCAAGCATTAGCCAGCTTTAGCGATAATTTAAGGCAGCTACACGGTTTAGCTATCAGTGATTACAAAACTCTAGAAGATTTGTACGATGAATATCTAAAAATCGGCTGTGAAATTTTTGACCTTTCAACAGGAATTATCAGCCAAGTAACAGATAATACCTACAAAGTTTTAGCAGTGCGATCTCCTTTAGATATATCCGTGGATTTGGAGGTTAATTGTGAAGATACCTATTGCTCTGAAATAGTTGAAAAGCAAGAAACTGTGGCATATTTTGACATTAGAAATGTTGAACAAATACAAACTCATCCTCTATATCTCCAGTTTGATTTCAAGTCTTTTATTGGTACGCCTATTTTTGTTAACGGTAGTTTCTATGGGACATTGAATTTTTCTTCTGTTCCACCCCGTGGCAGCGATTTTGCATCTTCCGAAAAAGAAGTAATCGAACTTATGGCAAGAGATATCGGACAATCTATTACAGCCTTTAAGGCTGAAATAGCCCTCAAGAAAAGTGAATTGCAATTTCGCCAAACTTTTGAACAGGCGACGGTAGGTATTACTCATGTTTCTCTAGAAGGGCAATTTCTAAAAGTTAATTCTAAGCTCTGTCAAATTTTAGGTTATAGCAGCCAAGAGCTAACGAAACTTACGTTTCAAGAAATTACCTACTCCGAAGATTTGCCTCTAGATGAAAAATATGTAGCTCAAACTATTTCAGGAGAAGTTGAAAGCTGCACCTATGAAAAACGCTACGTGCGTCCTGATGGTTCAATTATTTGGGCTAATTTAACCTTTTGTCTAGCCAGATTAGAAGGGGGAGAACCAGGCTACTTTATTGCCGTAATCGAAGATATTAGCGATCGCAAGAAGGGAGAAATGGCTCTTCAGCAAGCTAGTCGAGCCAAAGATACTTTTATCTCTCACATGAGCCATGAGCTACGTACCCCTCTCAACAGCGTGATTGGCTTTAGTAACATTCTCAAAAATGAATCTGACTTGACGGTAAAACAGCTTAAGTCAGTGGATATTATCAATCAGTCAGGACAACATTTATTAACTTTGATCAACGATGTTTTAAATTTGTCCAAGTTGAATGCCAACAAGCTAGAACTAATTCACGACGATCTAAATTTAGTGCGTTTTCTCCATGATATTACTGCTGTTTTTCGGGTTCGCGCCCAGGAAAAAGACCTAGATTTCGTTACTCAAATATCTAGCGATTTACCAAAGGCAGTTAGCGTTGATGAAACCAGATTAAGACAGGTTTTATTTAACTTACTGAGTAATGCCATTAAATTTACTGAGGCGGGCAGCGTTACCTTATCAGTTAGTTGTGCAGCTAAAATTTCTCATACTCGAAACATTCGCTTTCAGGTAGAGGATACAGGAAGAGGAATTTCAGAGGCAGAATACGATCTAGTTTTTTCTCCTTTTGGACAGATAGACCAAAGTAATTATGATTCTGAAGGAACAGGCTTAGGAATCCCCATCTGTCAGAACATTTTGGAGTTAATGAACGCTCAACTACACTTAGGCAGCAAAGTTGGTCGAGGAAGTCTATTTTGGTTCGATTTAGAGCTTGAGGAAGTATCTGCTAGTTTCTTGTCAGCTTCAGCCAAATCTGCTTCTCAATCATTTCTGGTGTTAAACGAACCTTGTAAAGTTCTAGTAGTTGACGACAATAAAGATAATCGAATTTTGCTGGCAGAATATCTTCAACCCCTGGGATTTAATCTCCAAGAAGCCAACAATGGAGCAGCAGGAATGGCGATTGCCCAAGATTTTAATCCTGATGTAATTTTAGTAGATTTGTTAATGCCAGTTATGGATGGTAAGACAATGGTTAAAGAAATCAGACAAAATCCTCTGTTAAAAGATACTTTGATCCTGATGATTTCTGCCAATATTCAATCGATTATTGATTCATCTCAGATTGAGTGTGAAGGATTCTTAGCCAAGCCTATAAATTTTGATGAGTTACTCGAATTATTAAATCAACATTTAAAGCTCGACTGGCAATACCCATCTGAATCAGAATCTGAATTAGATATTGCCAATTCACTTGTTTGTCCAGAATTGAATCAGCTAAATCAATTACTTGAGCTAGCGAGTTGTGGAGATATGGAAGGTTTGTTAAATCAGATTGATTTATTAGAAACGACAGATTCTCAGTATATTTCTTTTGCCAAACAAGTTGTTCAGCTTGCGGACATTGTCAAGCAGGTAAAATTGGAAAGACTGTTCAGAAAGTCTATAGAACCATAATACGGCTTGTGATAAGTGACAAAACTTACCTTGGTAAATAACACTATCTCAGTAAAAACATTTAGTTGGTGATAAGTAAAACAACTTAGCTTTCTCCCTGCATATCAATCTTTATGTGAATTTAATATTAGTAATTCAACCCATTACTAAATCATGTGTATTCGAGTAAAAAGGATATATGTATTTTGACCTACATGCTATTTAAAAATGCCTATATCTATCAATACTTTGTCGACCAAAACTATTTTGATAGTGGACGATAAATCCAATAATCTACAGCTTATATTTCAATATTTAAAAAACGCCGATTATAAAACTCTGATTGCTCAGAATGGCAAAAAGGCAATTGATATAGCTCAAAAAAAGCATCTAGATCTAATTTTATTAGATGTAATGATGCCTGAAATGGATGGATTTGAAATATGCCACTACTTAAAAGCCGACCCATTAACTAAAGATATTCCCATTATCTTTATGACTGCTTTGGCTGAAACTAAAGATAAAGTGCAGGGTTTTGAATTAGGAGCAGTAGACTATCTCAGCAAACCCGTGGAAAAAAGAGAATTACTGGCGCGAATGAAAACCCATCTTGCTCTTCACGACTTACATTGCAATTCAATTAAAGAAGCAGCCCAACGTAAATTACTGTTTGAAATTAGCGATCGCATTCGTCAATCTCTTGACCTTGAAGTAATTTTAAAAACTGCCACCCAAGAAATTATAACCTTATTAGACTGTGATTTTGTTGGTTTAGCCACTCTTCATCAACAGAAAGTCAAACTCAAATCTTATTCATCCAAAGCAAAATTAGAAATTAATCCCGCAAAGATCGTTACTTATAATGGTCTTTGTTCTAGCCCTGAAATGTATAAGTCCTATTTAAAAGGGCATGTTGAAGTTATTGTTCAAGATACTTCAAATTTATCGCTAATCGAGCAAACATATCATCCTCAAGCACGACTGATTGTGCCGATTATAATTAAGGATGCAGACTATACATCAGGTTTCTTTTCCTCTCAAGAAGATACAATTTTTACTAGCAATAATTTGTATGGTTGGTTGGTTGTCGATCAATCTTCTTCTCGGGTATGGCAGCCTAAAGAAATTAAGCTACTCAGAGAATTATCAACTCAGTTGGCGATCGCAATTAAGCAAGGATTACTTCACAAACAGCTATCTCAGCTAGCTTTATTAGATTCCTTGACTCGCGTTTATAATCGTCGCTCCTTCGACCGTCAGCTAAAACGAGAGTGGGGTAAGCTCAAGCGAATTCCCGCACCCCTATCCCTAGTTATGTGCGATGTAGACTGTTTTAAAATTTATAATGACGTATACGGTCATCAGCAGGGAGATAAATGCCTACAGCAGATAGCAAAAGCCATATCTTCTGCTCTCAAAAGACCAGGAGACATACTGGCTCGTTATGGAGGAGAGGAATTTATTATCATTCTGCCCCATACTCCTCAACAAGGAGCATCGAAGGTGGGAGAAGATGTGAGAAATGCTGTTAAGCAATTAGAAATTCCCCACCACAATTCTTTAGTTGATTCAGTCGTCACTATGAGCATTGGGGTAGCCAGTACTATTCCTGATTCAACAGATAATCCCCAACTTTTGATTGAAGCAGCAGATCTTGCTCTATATCAAGCAAAAGATCGTGGTCGTGACTGTGTGGCAGTTTATCCAGAATCCATCTCTCGCTCCAAAGATCGCCAAGACCTTAAAATGCGCTGGGTAAAACGTCTGCGTCAGGCTCTTCATGACAACCTGTTTAGTCTTTATGCCCAACCAATTACCTCTTTGAAAAATGATGATTCTAGAAAATGCTTTGAAATTTTACTACGTCTAACCGATCGAGAAAACAAGGTAATTTTGCCTGGAGTATTTATGGATGTTGCCGAGCGCAATTTTATGATGACCGATATTGATATGTGGGTGGTTAATAATCTGTTTGAATCCCTCCAAAAGTGCGATCGCACTGTGTGGGAAAATCACCGTTTTTCAATCAACCTGTCAGGAGCATCTCTGAATAACGAATCCTTTTTGAAATTTCTCAAACACCGTTTAGATAGCTGTCCCTTTCCTGCGGATTTATTTTGCTTTGAAATCACAGAATCTATAGCGGTTAACGATCTGAATAAGATAGTTAAGTTTATCAATTCTCTCAAAGAGATTGGCTGTAGCTTTGCTCTAGACGACTTTGGTAAAGGAGTTTCTTCCTTAACTTATCTAAAAAGTTTACCCGTAGACTATTTAAAAATCGATGGCTCTTTTATTAGGGAGTTAAACAATAGTCCTGCATCAAAAGTCATGGTAGAAGCTATCAATCATATCGCCGAGGGGATTGGACTCAAAACCGTAGCTGAATTTGTTGAGAATGAGGCAATTTTAAATAGCGTGCGCGAACTTAATGTTGATTATGCCCAAGGCTTTCATCTCGGTCGTCCCGCAGCTTTTATGGATGCGATTCATGCCTAAATTTCACTAGAGATAAAAAATATATGTCTTGATTAATTGGTAAAAAGGTCAAGAGTGTTAAGCTAAGGATTCAATCGTCTTTCCTTGATCCTTGCCCTTCAATCCTTTTAAATATGTCTTTCCATTTCTCATCTTGGTCGATCAAAAATCCTGTACCAACTGTGGTTACTTTTTTGATTCTAGGGATAGTAGGAATTATCTCCTTTTTGGGATTAGGGATTGACTCAGAACCCAACATTGATGTGCCAATTATCATTGTTAGTGCCAATCAAAGAGGCGTTAGTCCGACAGAGTTAGAAAATCAGGTAACCAAAAAAATCGAGGATGCAGTAGCCAATTTAGACGGCATTGACGATCTCAGCTCAACTATTACCGATGGTAGTTCTCAGACGGTAATTAACTTCGATCTTGGCATAGACAGCGATCGCGCTGTTGATGAAGTTCGTAACGCAATCTCTCAAATTCGCCCCGATCTGCCCCAAGATATTGATGAACCTAATGTAACGAAGCTTAAGTTTACAGGAGGTACGGTAGTTACCTATGCGGTGGTTTCAAAGGGACGTTCGGTTGAAGATATAAGTAATTTGGTAGATCGAACAATCATTCCTGAATTACTGAACGTCAAAGGAGTGGGCGACATCGATCGCTTGGGGGGATTAGACAGAGAAATTCGAGTTAATTTAGACCCAGAAAGATTGCAGGCATATGGTATTACAGCTGCGGATATAGACGAGCAGATAGCCCAGTTTAATCTCAATTTATCGGGAGGGAGATCCGAAGTAGGGGGAAGAGAACAAAGCGTTCGTACTCTAGGAAGTGCCAAAACAGTCAGGGAGTTACAAGCTTATCCGATTGAGCTAAGTAATGGCGATACCGTACCCCTCTCTAATTTTGGCGATGTTTTAGATGACTTTGAAGAATCAAGACAAAAAGCATTTTTAGATGGAAAGCCTGTCGTTAGCTTTGCCGTAAAAAGAAGCTCTGGCAGTACTTTAGTTACGGTAGAAGAGGGAGTGACTAAAGCGATCGCCGAATTGGAGAAAACCATTCCCAAAGATATTAAATTAGAAAAAATATTTACCCGCGCCGACTCCATTCGAGATTCTTTTCGTGGCACCATCAATTCTTTGATTTTAGGCTGTTTGTTAACAGTATTAACCGTTGGTGTATTTCTCCGCGACTGGCGGGTAACTCTGATTACTGCCACAGCACTGCCCCTCTCAATTATTCCTACCTTTTGGGTCATGAAAACCCTCGGCTATACCCTCAACAGCATGAGCCTGCTAGCCTTGGCATTAGCAGTAGGAAACTTAGTCGATGATGCCATCTGTATGATCGAAAACATAGATCGTCATTTACAGATGAAGAAAAAACCCTTTCAAGCAGCCTTGGATGCAGCCAGAGAGATTGGCTTGGCAGTGGTAGCGACAACTGCAACCATTGTGGCAGTATTTATTCCTGTGGCGTTTATGGGGGGCATTCCTGGACAATATTTTCAGCCCTTTGGCGTAACGGTAGCAGTGTCTACTATGTTTTCTACCTTGGTAGCCTGTACTGTCACACCGATGCTAAGTGCTTACTTACTCAAGTCAAAAAAACAGTCTTTTCAGTATCCTCGCTTTCGGGCATTTAATACAATAAATTATGATATTACTCCCCAAAGCAGAAGAGTCGAGTCTAATTTTGTCGTTCCTATTGAAGAAAGTTTTAGCAATTCTTCGCAAAATTTTGATGCCAATGCCAACGGTAAATTCCAACCTTACCGCTTTCTACTCAACCTAGCCTTGAGAAATCGCATCACCACTTTAATCATTGCTGCTGCATTCTTTTTTGGTAGCTTACAGCTAATACCTTTTATTCCCAAAGGTTTGTTTAATAGTGGAGATACAGGCTTGAGTACGATAGATGTAGAATTACCTCCTGGATCTAGACTAGACAGTACTGAAGCAGTAGTTCAAAAGCTGGATAAAATATTGCGCCAACAGCCAGAAGTAGCTAGCGTCTTGTCTCAGGTAGGAGAAGAAGGAAACATTAATCAAGGCTTAGTCACGGTTAACCTCACCCCAAAAGGCGATCGCGCTCTTTCTCAACAAGAATTTCAGGACTTAATGCGAAAAGAGTTTACCAAAATTCCAGGGGCAAGAATCAGCTTTCAGAGTCAGGGTGCAGGGGGTAGCAGTAAAGACGTTTCTTTAATTTTGAGAAGTGATGATCCAGATATATTAGTCGAAACTGCCAATAACTTAGAACAAGAAATTAGGCAGATACCAGGGCTAGTTGAAGTCATCTCTAGTACTAGCTTAGTTAAACCTGAAGTCATTATCGAACCAGATCCTCAAAGAGCGGCAGATTTAGGTGTTTCCGTCCAGGCGATCGCTAATACAGCCTCCTTGGCTTCTATTGGTAATAGCGAATTCAATCTGGCAAAATTCAATTTAAGCGATCGCCAGATTCCGATTAGAGTTCAAATTAATCCTGAAAAACGCCAAAATATAGAAACCCTTAAAAACCTCCGTATACCCAATCGTAGTGGCTCATTAGTACCTTTAGAAGCAGTAGCTAACATTCGTCTGGGTAGTAGCCCCGCAACCATCGAAAGATTTAATCGTAATCGTCAGGTTACTGTAGAAGCAAATTTACAGGGATTAGCTTTAGGCGATGCGATCGCTAAAATAAGAGCCTTACCAGCCATGCAATCTTTACCTGATGAGGTAAAAGAAGAACCTTCAGGAGATGCGGAGATTATGCGAGATATCTTTGCTCGTTTCGGAAGTGCATTAGGATTGGCTATCTTGTGCATCTATGCAATTTTGGTATTGCTCTACAACAATTTTCTCTATCCCCTAGCAATTTTAGTGGCATTACCCCTATCCGTTGGTGGTGCGTTGATAGGACTATTGATCACCCAAAAAGAATTAGGCTTATTTGCACTAATTGGGATTGTTTTACTAATGGGCTTGGTAACTAAAAATGCCATCTTGCTGGTGGATTTTGCCTTAGCAGGACTAAAAGAAGGTAAAACTCAAAAAAAAGCCGTAATTGCTGCGGGAGTATCGCGATTACGTCCAATTCTCATGACTTCAATTTCTACCATTGCGGGAATGATGCCAATTGCCTTAGCCTTTGGTGCCGATGGCGAAGTCCGTAGCCCTATGGCGATCGCTGTAATTGGCGGCTTTACCACCTCCACCCTTTTAACTTTGGTAGTTGTACCTGTACTATTTACCTACGTGGATAGCTTTATTCAGTGGATCGGCAAATATTTTAATTCCAACCGCCAAAAAGCAATTGGCAAAAAATCTAAGGCAATCAGTAGTCAGCCCTAAAGGATACTCTTACTCATATGATCGATCGATAATCACCTATTCCAGCCATAATCTTCTCCCATAAATTCAAACAGAGCTTCATTGTGAGGCTTGAAATAATCATTGAGATAATCATATACAGCAGGCTCGAATTTCTTTTTATTGGGCGCAGAATTAGGTATTGTTAGATCTTCAACTTTAAAAGTCGAATCTATTTCGACAAAATCAAATACGCGCTTGAGAGCATTTTCAGTTTGAGTAAACAAATCGTTACTGTTTAATATAAGCATTTGCTCTCTAGGAAAATATTCCAAATATCTTTTTATTTGCTCTAGGTAAAGACCACGACTTTTATAAGAATATTCAATAAATGCTCTGCTTTTATAATCTTGAGCGGCAATTATAGGCTTTAGCCGTTCTTCTTCTGCTTGCAAAGCTTTATAACAAGGCAAAGGATCCCAGTTTCTTCTTGCTCCATGCAAGTAGTGAGAAATAGCTCTCTCTGTAGGATTCCTTAATAAGATAATGATTTTAACATTAGGTATAGTTTTGAGAATACGCTTGGGCGAGTCAGGATTGAAAAGATATGCTGGAGTTGCCTCAAATACCTTTGTATTAAATTTTATTTCATTTTTTTTAGGAAAGTGAGCCCGATACCATTTTTCTCCCTTAGCGAAAATATCTACTTGAGGATTTTTTCCCCCATCAAAAAAATGAATTTCTTTTGTTATGGAAGGAATAACCTGGGGATGTTTGGATAAGTAGGACGAGAGACTAGTCGTTCCAGCTTTCATCGCTCCAACAATAATAAAATTAGGTAGTGTACGTTCTCGCGCAGAAATTCTGTTGTAGCGTCTGAGCCAGTTAATTTTAGTTTGATATATAGTTGGTACAATTTTTTTTCTAAACTGTAAGGGCAAAAAAGACACAATATCACCTGCTTATCTAATATCTAACTGTTTTAATTCATAAGCTTAAAACACAACCAATATTGTAAGAGCAATATTTCGATTTGTTTCTAATTTAAATATAAACACCTAATTGTTTGTCTGACATTATTGAATAATTATTCAACTTTTTAAGCAGTAGATAGCATAAATATTCAGGCATAAACAATTACTTAAACAATACTGGTTTAGCTTGTTAGAAACAATCTGTTTTTTATTGCCTGATTACACTATTTAATTTAATAACCAAATTTTCTTTACCTATTTGAAAGTTAAAAATCAATCAAAATTAGGTTTGATATCCTAACTAAGTCCAACCAGCTTTTCACTCAATTCCCAAAGACGCTTACCTTTATTGTCGTCCATTGCTTCGTTAGAAATTTCTTGCTTAAATGCCGCTCGATCTTCTTGCTGACGATTTCCCCAACTATAGTAAACTCCAGACTCATTAAACCCAGAATCGGCAGCTACCTTGGCTACTCTTTCTCCTGCCAATTCTTCTGTTACGTAGCCTCCTGTAATATTTTTCTGAAACCAAGGAAAAATAGTTTGGAACAAAGAATAATGATTGCGGAATAAGCCAGTTTCAGCCACACACCCAGGATAAAGAGCATTAAAAATAATTCCTGTAGATTCATAATAGCGATCGTGTAGCTCTCTCATAGTTAGCATATTACAAAGCTTACTATCTTTATACGCTTTACCTGGTTTAAACTTCTTGCCGTCAATCATCGTTACAGGTTCTTTAAACCCTGATTCCATGCCGTCTAAGTCACCTAAATTTGGCGGTGCAGGAATGGGAATTTTGCCGCCTAATTCTTTGGGGTTAGCGGTAACAGTGCCTAAAATTACCAATTTTTTTTCTGGTGCGGCAGACTGCTTTAAATCTTCCAACATCAAGTTACACAACAAAAAATGTCCTAAATGGTTGGTAGCAACGCTCAGCTCATAGCCTTCTTTACTTCTTTGTGGCTCTTTTTCCAGAGGTAAATAAACAGCGGCATTACATACCAAAGTATTAAGAGACTTCCCCGTAGCGCGAAAATCTGAGACAAACTGATGCACGCTATCCAAAGAAGCCAGATCTAGATGAATAATACTGTAGCTATCCTTATTCATGCCTACTTCTTGAGCGACCTTCTCGGTTTTAGGTATGTTGCGACAAGCCATAACTACATGCCAACCCCTCTCTGCTAAGGCTTTTGCCGCATATAGACCAACTCCAGAAGATGCTCCTGTGACGATCGCTGTAGATTGTTGCTCTTGTACCATTCTCTTAAAAATCTATCTATATATTTATACCTCTATTTAAAATCTCACATTAAAGACCTCCCATTGCTTAACAATTTATAATTCTTTAGCTCACAGGCTTGAGAAATGGCGGTATTTGATATTTCTATTAGAATTAACCTACGCTAATTCAATAATTATCTCTTTACCTGGGAGAATACTTACAGTCGACAATGCTCGAAAAATTCAAAGTCTTTAGAAAAGCTCCAGCCAGCAAACACATCATGTCGGGTATCAACTCTTATGGAGAGCAATTATCTGAGTCCGATTTTCTTGGCAACAAACATCGGGATCTGATTGGCGGAAAATGGGACGAAATAGGTCAACTACAGTTTGACTTTCTCTTGGCACAAGGCTTACAACCCCATAATACTTTGTTAGATATTGGCTGTGGCTGTTTGCGGGGAGGAATTCACTTTATCAAATATCTAGAAACGGGTAATTATTACGGTTTGGATGTCAATGCTTCTTTAATCAAAGCAGCTAAACGAGAAATCAAATTAGCTCAACTTAATGATAAACAGCCTCACTTATTAATTACCGATAGATTTGAAATTGATCAATTTCAACAGCAGTTTGACTTTATGGTATCGATTTCTCTATTTACCCATTTACCAATGAATATTATTATTCGCTGCATGTCAGAAGTACACAAACACCTGACTTCTAATGGTAAATACTACGCTACTTTTTTTGTAGCACCAAACTCTGCTCATACTGCTGAGATAACTCATCATCCTGGCGAAATGACCACTTATTATGATAGCGATCCATTTCATTATTCTCTTGAAGAAATATCTTTTATGGCTCGTTTGGCGGGTTTAAAAGTAAATCTAATTGAAGAATGGCAACATCCTCGAAATCAGCAAATGTTAGAATTCAACCTGGATATAGGTTAGTTCTAGAGGATATCGCTTACTAATTATTAATTACTAAACCGTTACGCAGCATATTGTGCCTCTGATTTATGGAGTAATTGGCGATAAAAAGCAGTTATTTCCTGATAATTTTTATTTTGAGCGAGATTAATGTTTTCTTGTGGATCTTGCTTTAGATCGAACAGCATTTCGTAGTCATGCTGAGGAAAAAAGAGATATTTATACTGCAAGCTTCTAATACCCACATTATCGGGAATGATAATTTCAGGATGCCTGTAAAAATGTTCGTAAAACCACCATTCTCTAGGTTCTTCTTGCTGAGTAAAAATTTTTTTGCCATGAAACGTTGCTTTAGGTGCAACTTTAGCCATGTTTAAAATTGTCGGTGCAAGATCGATATTCAAAGACATATCTGCAACTGTCTGAGGAGTGGACAAAGGTTTATTGATGTTGCTAATGATTAGAGGTGTCCTAATCGCAGGCTCAAACCCAAACCATTTTCCCGCCAGTCCTTTTTCTCCTAAAAAAAAAAAATAAAAAAA
>ENA-ORXT01005067-ORXT01005067.1-marine-metagenome-genome-assembly--contig:-NODE-5067-length-13156-cov-4.641563_pt1 | contig 13156 bp, 3 predicted proteins | sample MGYA00237868_ERZ511482 | MGnify/ENA metagenome assembly ERZ511482 | reverse complement strand
AATGTAGGAAGTATTGCTGCTGGAACTGCTGCAACCTTAGATATTACAGTTACAGCTGACGAAGCTGGTGACATTGCTAATATTGCTCAGGTTAGTGCAGTAGACCAAACAGATATTGATTCTACTCCTAACAACGACGATGGTGATCAATCAGAGGATGATGAAGATGCTGCAACAGTGACTGTTGGTGGTACTTTCGTTGACTTGTCTTTGAGTAAAACTGCAAATGCTACTTTAGTAAGCATTGGAGATGTTGTTACTTATACCATCACATTGACCAATCAAGGTCCTGACGATGCAACAGGTGTTCAAGTATTTGACGAATTACCTGCTGGCATAGCATACATCGGTTCTGCTGCTACAGCTGGAACATACAGTGCTGGAACATCTATTTGGAATGTTGGAAGCTTAATGGCTGGTGCTAGTATTTCTTTAGACATCGAGGTTGAAGTAGTAGGGGTTGGTTCTATCGAGAACGTTGCACAAGTAAGTGCAGTTGATCAAGATGATATCGACTCTACACCAAACAACGATGATGGAGATCAGTCAGAAGATGATGAAGATGCTGCAACTATTTCTAGTTCAGAAGGCGATACATTGGTTGATTTATCATTGACCAAAGAATCTAATGCTGCGGTATTGAGTATTGGTGACGAGTTCACTTATACATTGACATTGAGTAATCAAGGTCCTGCTGATGCAACAGGTGTTGAAGTATTTGACCAATTACCAACGGGTGTAAGCTTTGTAAGTGCTGCTGCTACAGTAGGTACTTATAGTGTTGGAACATCTACTTGGAATGTAGGTAGTTTGACTGCTGGAACTGCTGCTACCTTGAACATCACTGTGACTGCTGAGCAGGCTGGAGGTATTCAAAACGTAGCTCAGGTAAGTGCAGTTGATCAAGATGATATTGACTCTATGCCGAACAACGATGATGGTGACCAGTCTGAGGATGATGAAGATGAATCGACAGTAACTGTTGGTGAAACTTTTGTTGACCTTTCATTGGATAAAACAGCAAACGCTGCTTCTGTAACTTTAGGTGATGTGTTTACATACACATTGACATTGAGTAATCAAGGTCCTGCTGATGCAACAGGTATCAACATCTTTGATCAATTACCTGCTGGTGTTGCTTTCGTAAGTGCAAATGCTACTGTCGGAACATACAGCGCTGGAACATCTACCTGGAATGTAGGTAGCTTGGCTGGTGGCTCTAGTGCAACCTTAGATATTGAAGTAGAAGTGACTGGATTTGGTTCTATCGTTAACGTTGCACAAGTAACGTCTGTAGATCAAATTGATATTGACTCTAATCCTAACAACGATGACGGTGATCAATCAGAAGATGATGAAGATGCTGTAACTGTTGAAAGCTCTGAAGGTGATGTGTTGGTTGATTTATCTTTAGATAAAACATCGAATATTGCATTGGCTAATATCGGTGATGTAGTAACATACACATTGACATTGAGCAACCAAGGTCCAGCAATGGCAACGGGTGTTCAAGTATTTGATCAATTACCAGCAGGTGTTAGCTTCATTAGTGCTTCTGCAACTTCAGGAACCTATAGTGCTGGAACATCTGTATGGAATGTAGGAAGTGTGGCTGCAGGTACTGCTGCTACCTTAGACATTACTGTTGAAATAGTTGGTGGAGGTTCTATCGCTAACGTCGCTCAAGTAATTGCAGCTGACCAAGACGATATTGACTCTACTCCTAACAACGACGACGGTGACCAGTCAGAGGATGATGAAGATGGTAATACCATCGAAGTTTCAACAACTGGTGAATTGGTTGATTTATCATTGGATAAAACAGCAAATGCTGCCATCGTTTCTGTTGGAGATGTATTTACCTATACATTGACATTGAGCAACCAAGGTCCTGCTGATGCAACGGCTGTACAAGTATTTGACGAATTACCAGCAGGTGTATCTTACATCGGTGCTGTTGCTTCTCAAGGAACATACACTGCTGGAACATCTGTATGGAATGTAGGTACGCTTACAGCTAGTACTGCTGCAACCCTAGATATTACTGTTGAAGTAACTGGAACAGGTTCTATCCAAAACGTAGCTCAAGTAGTTGCAGTTGATCAAATGGATATTGACTCTTCTCCAAACAACGATGACGGTGATCAGTCAGAGGATGATGAAGATGCGGTAACAGTTGAAAGTGAAGAAGGTGAGACATTGGTTGATTTATCATTGAGTAAAACATCAAATGCGTCTGTAGTTGGTGTTGGTGACGAGTTCACTTACACATTGACATTGAGTAATCAAGGTCCTGCTGATGCAACAGGTGTTGAAGTATTTGATCAATTACCATCAGGTGTGAGCTTTGTAAGTGCTACGGCTACTCAAGGTACATACAGTGTGGGAACATCAGTTTGGAACATAGGAACAGTAGCTGCTAGTTCAGTTGCAACCTTAAACATTACTGTTGTTGCAGAAGATGCAGGAAATATTGCGAACGTTGCACAAGTAAGTGCAGTTGATCAAGACGATATTGATTCTTCTCCGAACAACGATGATGGTGACCAGTCTGAGGATGATGAGGACAATGTAACGGTAGCTGTTGATGAGTCTAACTCTCAAGCAGATATCTCAGTTGATAAAACAGCTAATGTTGCTGTGGTATCAGCAGGAGATGCATTCAGCTATACCATTACAGTTTCTAACTTAGGTCCAGCAGATGCAACAGGTGTTCAAGTGTTTGACTTATTGCCTACGCAAGTTCAGTATGTTGGATATACAACTGCTCAAGGAACTTATGTTCCTGCTACAGGATTGTGGAACATTGGTTCATTGGCTGCTGGTACGCAAGTATCATTGGTGATTGATGTAACTGCTGTCGGTAACGGTTCTATTACGAACATTGCTCAAGTAATTGGGCTTGATCAAGAAGATCCAAACTTGGACAACAATATGGATATGGCAACGGTAACGTCTAACCCTGAATTGGTTGATTTATCTATTGATAAAACGGCTAGTACTTCTATAATAGAAGAAGGTGAAACGTTTAATTACAGCATTACCGTTTCAAATACTTCTAGTATCAATGCAACGGGTGTAAGCATCGTTGACTTATTGCCATCAGGTGTAAGTTATGTAAGCTTTAGCTCAACATTGGGTATCTACAATCCTTTCACAGGATTATGGAGTGTTGGAACAGTAAACGGTGGAACGTCTGAAACATTGACCATTACAGTTACTGCAACAGGTGCTGGTTCTATCACGAACGTAGCGCAAGTAGCTAGTGTAGATCAAATGGACCCAGATTCAACTCCAGGGAACAATGATCCAACGGAAGATGATCAAGATGATGAAACGGTTACAATTAATGCGCCAATGGTTGATTTATCAATAGAGAAATCATACATCAGTGAGTCTGCTCAGATATTTGTTGGTGAAACAGTTGTTTACACATTGTTTGTAGAAAACCAAGGACCAGCAGATGCGACAGGTGTTGAAGTAATTGACATTCTTCCTTTTGGAGTCTCTTATGTTGGTGCAGATGGTTCATACAATCCTTTCACAGGAATTTGGACAGTAGGTAACTTACCTGCAGGTTCATTTGAAACATTGAACATCTCTGTAACAATCGTTGAAGGTCGTATTGACATCGAAAACGTTGCTGAAGTATTTGCAGTTGACCAATTCGATATTGATTCTACTCCAGACAATGGTGATGCTAGTGAAGACGATCAAAGCAGTGTTTCTTTTACAACAGATGATGCAATCGTTACTGGTTGTACCGATGAAGACGCTTGTAACTACAACCCAACTGCAACTACTGATGACGGAAGTTGTGATTACGGTGCTGCTGGATGTGATGATCCTTGTAATGCCATTTTAGGATGTACGGAGATTTTAGCAGCCAACTACAACCCATTTGCTACGTGTGATGCTGGCAACTGTTTGTACCCAGGTTGTACAATCTTAGGAGCTTGTAACTTTGATCCAAATGCTAACTTGAACGATGGTTCTTGTGATTTTGGTGAAACGTCTTGCCCAGATCCTTGTAATGCAATCTTAGGTTGTACTGATGTAGATGCTTGTAACTATGATGCTGCTGCTACTTGTGACAACGGAACTTGTGAGTACGTATCTTGTATTGAATTCGGTTGTACTGATGTTACAGCTTGTAACTACGATGCAGATGCAACAACTGACAACGGAACTTGTGAATATCCTGAAACAGGATGTGAGTGTGGTGATGAGTCTGGTTGTACCGATCCTAATGCTTGTAACTATGACCCATCTGCTGATTGTAACGATGGTTCTTGTGAATACGGAAGTTGTTTGATTGATTTACAATTGAACAAAGATGTAAATGCAAGTAATGTAAACGTTGGTGACAATGTAATATTTACAGTTACAGTAATAAATGAAGGACCAGCTGCCGCTACAAATGTAACGGCAGTTGATCTCCTCCCTGCTGGTTTAGCTTATGCTGGACATACAAGCAGCCAAGGTTTCTATACACCAGCTTCTGGTCAATGGAATATCGGAGGATTGACAGTTAGTCAGTCGGTTTCTTTAAACATTACTGCTACAGTAACACAAGCTGGAACATTTACCAATGTTGCACAAGTGTTCAGTGCTGATCAAGATGATATTGATTCTACTCCTAACAATAATATATTGTCGGAAGATGATCAAGACGATGCAACTGTTTCTGCTACTGATACACCAGGTTGTAATGATGCAACTGCTTGTAACTTTAATCCAGCAGCGACCTCAAATGATGGAAGCTGTGAGTATCCAGAAACAGGCTGTGCTTGTGGTGATGTCTCAGGTTGTATCGATGTAGATGCTTGTAACTACGAACCAAACGCTACTTGTAACGATGGTTCTTGTGAGTACCTATCTTGTATCGAATTCGGTTGTACCGATGTTACTGCTTGTAATTTCAATATAGATGCGACGAATGATAACGGAACTTGTGAGTATCCAGAAACAGGTTGTGCTTGTGGTGACATCTCAGGATGTATCGATGCAACTGCTTGTAACTACGATGCGAATGCAACTTGCGACAACGGAACTTGTGAGTACGAATCTTGTATTGAGTTAGGTTGTATTGATGCAACCGCTTGTAACTTTGATGCTGATGCGAATACTGATGATGGAAGTTGTGAGTATCCAGAAACAGGTTGTGCTTGTGGTGACATCTCAGGATGTACCGATGCAACTGCTTGTAACTATGATCCAACTGCTATGTGCGATGACGGTTCTTGTGAATTCGCAAGCTGTTTGATTGACTTAGAATTGGATAAAACTGCAAGTATGAGTAATGTAACAGTGGGTGATGTAGTCGTGTATACGCTTACAGTAACAAACCAAGGACCAGCCACCGCAACAGGTGTAATGGCTATGGATATGTTGCCTGCTGGCTTAACGCTTAACTCGTTTGCTCCTGCAAATGCTGCATACAATCCTACAAATGGATTCTGGAATATTGGAACATTAGCACCAAATGCTACTGCAACATTATTACTTACGGTTACAGTATCTGAAAATGGTACGATTACCAATGTGGTTGAGATAACAGGAGCCAATGAGCAAGACATCGATTCTACTCCTAACAACGATGATGGAGACCAATCTGAGGATGATGAGAATTCTGCGACAATTAGTTCTGATCCGTTGCCTTTGGGTTGTACTGATCCTAGTGCTTGTAACTACGATCCAACTGCTCAAATCAACGATGGTTCTTGTGTGTACGGAGAAGGATCTTGTCCTAATCCTTGTACTGATGTAATCGGCTGTACTGATGTAGATGCTTGTAACTACAACCCTGATGCTACTTGTGACTTCGGATTCTGTGATTACACTTCTTGTATAACTGAAGGATGTACCGATGTAACAGCTTGTAACTACAATGCAGAGGCTAATACTGACGACGGAAGTTGTGAGTTTGCTGAAGCAGGTTGTGCTTGTGGTGACATCTCAGGATGTACTGACGCTACTGCTTGTAACTTTGATGCAAATGCTACTTGTAACGACGATTCTTGTGAGTATCCAGAAACAGGTTGTGCTTGTGGCGATACTTTAGGATGTACTGATGCAACTGCTTGTAACTACGATCCAACGGCAATGTGTGATGATGGTTCTTGTGAATTCACTACTTGTGCAGGTTGTACCGATGAGAATGCTTGTAACTATGATGCAACTGCAACAATTGACAACGGAAGTTGTATATTGGTTAGCGGTGGTACTATTGCAACCAACGATCCAACGACCATTTGTGCTGGTGACGGAATCGCTGACCCAATCAACGTTAGTTTGGTTGGAAACGCTGGTCCTAACAGTGCTTGGGTAATCACCGATGCTGACTTAAATATTTTAGCTTTACCAGCCAATCCACCATTTAATTTAGATGGTGCTGGATTCGGTACTTGCTTGATATGGAATTTGAACTACGATGACATCATGGGTGCCATCGTTGGTAACAATGTTTCTAGCTTGGTCGGATGTTTTGCATTATCAAATTCAATTCAAGTTGATAGAATTGATTGTGGTACAGAAGGATGTACTGATGTTAATGCTTGTAACTACAATGCCGATGCAACTGTCGATAATGGAACTTGTATATATCCAGAAACAGGTTGTGCTTGTGGCGATATGTCAGGATGTACCGATGCGACAGCTTGTAACTACGATGCAGCTGCAATGTGTGACAACGGAACTTGTGAGTTTGAATCTTGTATAGAGCTAGGTTGTACAGACATTACCGCTTGTAACTACAATGCAGCAGCGAATACAGACGACGGAAGTTGTGAGTTCGCTATAGCAGGTTGTTCTTGTGATGATGTAACAGGATGTACCGATGCAACCGCTACGAATTTCAATTCAGCAGCGACTTGTGACGATGGTTCTTGTGTGTTTAACCAGACATTAGGTTCAATCGGAGATTTTGTTTATTTGGATCTTAATTCAAATGACAGTGATGATGCAGGCGAGCCTGGTATTGAAGGAGTGGTTGTATACTTATACGAAAATGGTATAGTAATACAGCAAGATACAACTGATGCACAAGGATTCTATATGTTCAATAACTTACCAGCAGGAAACTATACGGTATTCGTTATTGATAATCAAGCTGATACAGACCTTATCTCTAATCCTAGTCATCAAGTAATATTGTCTGCTGGTGAAAACTATGTAGATGCTGACTTTGGCTTTGTAGGTGACATTACAAACATTATGGGTTGTACCGATCCAGCAGCAGCCAACTATGATCCAACTGCTACTATTGACGACGGAAGTTGTCAGTACTGTGAGCCAATTGATTCACTTGATGCTTGTACAGGACCTATACAGCCAGTTGAAATTTGTATTACACAAGATCAACTTTGCGACTTACCAAATTCAGAAACGGCTAGTTTGATTGAAGTAGAGTCATTGTTTGATTGTAGTATCACCATCTTGAACGATACTTGTTTCCGTTACATTCCATTACCTGGATTTGAAACGGTAGGAGAAGACGTTGTTGAAATCACTATTTGTGATGAAGGTGAAGTAAACTGTAAGACTATTTTCGGAATCATTGTAGTAGGCAACTGTGGGGACAATAATCCTCCAAATGCTCAAAATGATTTTGGAACAACCGAAGCAGGAATAAGTGTAACAATTGATTTGTTTGAAAATGACTTTGATATCGAAGATGGTGCTATTACCAACTTGAGTTTATCTGCGAGTGATGGACAACCAAACAATGGTACTGTAACATTTAATACAGATGGAACAGTAGTATATACACCAGATGCAGGATTCGTTGGATTCGATTCATTCAGCTATACCATCATTGATTCTGATGGAAGTGTTGATCAAGCATTTGTAACTGTTGCAGTTACTGATGTGGTAAGTTGTAATCCTGATTACTCTGTTTGTAGAGAGCCATTCTCTGCTGCAAACCTTATACCTACATTCTTGTGTGTTGACTTCTGTATAGACGGAGCAGTTATTCAAGAAGATGGCTTACATCCAACATTCTTTGAGTGTAGTTTGGAAGTCGATGAATTGAACCCTAATTGCTTTACTTACTTGCCTTTACCAGGTTTCATTGGTAATGAAATTGTAGAAGCAATTGGTTGTAATGCAGCGGGTGTTTGTGATACCGCTTACATTGGAATCAATACTACAGATGATCTTGGAAGCTGTGTTGAGGTAGGAACGCCTGGAACTCCAATAAATGGTGGTAAGCCAGCTTTAGATATAGATGTTGACAATGCGAATGATGCATTGAATACTATTGAAATGGCAAACATTATTACACCAAATGGTGATGGAATCAATGATGTCTTGACACTTAAGAATACAGAGTTATTACCTGCTGAAAGTCGCTTGAACTTAATGATCTTTGATCAAAACGGTCAAGTAGTTTACGAAGGAGAAGCCTTCCAAAACGGAATTCAATGGGATGGTAGATCTGTTAATGGTGGAAGCACAGCGCCAGAAGGAACTTACTTCTACAATATGTATGTAGAAATGCCTGATGGTACGAATGCAACCAAAACAGGATTTATCGAATTGAGAAAATAAGCTTTAGCTTATGACTCATAACGAAATATGATTTAAGCCCCACTCTTAACAGAGTGGGGCTTTTTTTATGTACTGTATTGGGATTTTGGGATTTCGGGATTTCGGGACTTTGGGATTTCGGGATTTCGGGATTTTGGGATTTCGGGATTTTGAGACAGAGTAGTCTTTTTAGCCATTTTTATTAATCTTGACTTCACGTTAAGACTTTTACAACTTCTTTAGATCGTTGCTCAATGATGGGCGTTTTGCCTTTTAACTGCTTTTTAATGAAAAGGTCGTTCCAGTAAAGGAAGGTGAATTGCTGTAGATTTTCACCCAAAACTTCTATTTTATAAAGGGTACTGATCTCTTTAAACAACAAATCGTTTTTGAAATTTTTATTATCCAAACCCAATCTTAAATCATAGGCAGTTTGATAGGCGATGTTCGGAAGTACTTGATGTTTGGCGAGTGTCTGATAAACAAATGCAATGTCTTTTTCCAAAAATAATTCTTCTTTTATTCTTTTTATTTTTATTAAAATTTGCTTGCTGTTTAATACAACAACAGGAGGGATTTGTTCTTTTTCGACAGGCAAACCACTGATGCGTGTACCTCTATTCTGTGGTTGTAAAAAGGAACGAACTTCCAAAAGGATATTTTTTTCTGCAAGTGGCTGCATCGTTTTAGGATGAATCACTTTTGCCCCAAAATGCGTCATTTCATTGGCTTGCCTGTAATCCAACTGTTCTATCTTGGTTGTTTCAGTAATGTATCTGGGATCGCCATTTAAAATGCCTGATACATCTTTCCAAACCGTCATTTTATTAACAGCCAAGCAATAGGCAAAAACAGCTGCCGAATAATCAGAACCTTCTCTTCCTAGGGTCGTGGTGAAATTCTCGGGTGTTGCGCCTAAAAAACCCTGAGTGATTTTAATTGGAGCTTTGTTTTTTGTAAAAATTTCATCAATATGTTCTTGGGTTTTATTCCAATCCACATTGGCTTCTCTATAGTTGTTGTCCGTTTTAATAAAATTCTTCACATTCAACCAATCATTGTCAATGCCTATTTGTTTTAAATAATGACTGAGAATGGTCGTCGAAAGCATTTCACCCAAAGACACCATTTGGTCGTAAATGAAGTTGGCGTTGTTTACAGGCGGTTGCTCCATAAACTCTGCTACTTCCTCAAAAAGTAGATTTAAGGATGCTAATAGTTTTGCTTCTCTATCTTCGTTGCAAAGCTGTTTGGCAATGACATAATGTTCTTCTTTCAAATCATTCCACAAATCAATATAATGTTGTTGTTTTATATAAGTATGGAAAATAGCTTCTAGCTGATTGGTTACTTTTCCCATTGCTGAGACAATCAATACCAGTTCCTTTTCTTCATAGTTGGCAATGATTTGCCCTACGTTTTTGATGGCGGCAACATCTTTTACGGATGCTCCTCCGAATTTTAATACTTCCATTGTTTAGATTTTTGGACCGCTTCGCTTTATGACCGCTTTCCTTCGGCTTCGCTTTATGACCGCTTTCCTTCGGCTTCGCTTTATGACCGTTCGCTTTGCTCACTTTTGGACTACTTTTTTCTGTGAAACTTTGCTTTATGACCGTTCGCTTTGCTCACTTTTGGACCGCTTTACTTGACTGCTCATTTCGATCCAAATAATACTTGCAGTCTATCCATTCGGAGTCGAGTGTCATACCCAGCTTTTTATAAAATTCAATGGCAGGTTTGTTCCAATCTAGTACTTGCCATTTGATGATTTTATAGTCATTCTTTCTGGCATAGTCAAAAAGGTTTTCTATGAGGGCACGACCAATTCCTTGACCTCTATAGTTTTCATTGACCACCAGATCGTCCAACCAAAGCATTTTGCCTTTCCAAGTAGAGTAAGCGGTAAATAGGAGAGACATTCCGACTACAGTACCTTCGCTTTCTGCAACAAAAAGAGTGTATACTGGATGTGAACCAAAACCGTCATTGGTAAATTGTGCAAGGGTGTTGGTTACTGCATCGGGTGCTTTTTCAAAGTCGGCAAGTTCTTGAATTAGTTGGTGACAGCCTGGAGTGTCTTCTATGGTTGCAGGTCGAATGGTAAAGGACATAGTTGAGTTTTATTAAAAATAAGAATTAAGTTACTTGAGTAAATGGTATCCCAAAAAAGCAAAACCGTATGCGAGAATCAGCATAAAAACAAACTGAAATAAGGCGTATTTCCAAGAGCCTGTTTCTTTACGGACAATTGCCAAAGTACTCATACATTGTAGGGCAAATACATAAAACAGCAACAACGATATGGATGTTGCCCAATTAAAGCGAGCTTCACCTGTACTGGGATTGACTTCTGTTTGGAGTCTTTCGACAATGGTTTGTTCGTCTTCGGAACCAATGCTGTAGACAGAAGCAAGTGTTCCCACAAAGACTTCTCGTGCTGCAAAAGAACTGAGGAGTGCAATGCCTATTTTCCAATCATAGCCCAATGGTGCAATCGTGGGTTCTATCATTTTACCCATATAACCTAAATAGGAATATTCCAAATGAATGGCTTCTTCTGACAATACATTAGTTGTTTGATTGTTGCTGTTTTGTTCTTCATAAAACGCATTTAAAGCAGCTTCATTGTGTGGACTTTGAGAAGACAATGCCCAAAGAACAATTGAAATTCCCAAAATAATTTTACCCGCTTGCACTACAAAAGATTTGGTTTTCTGATAAACGGTTATAAAAATATTGTTCCAATTGGGCATTCTAAAGACAGGTAATTCGAGTACCCAATAAGGGTTTTCTGCAACCTTTAATCGTTTGTTAACCATATAAGAAACCGACAAAGTAGCTATCACTCCTAGAAGATATAAGGACAATAAAGCCAGTCCTTGTGCTCCCCAAAAACCAGTTCCATCATTGGGAAAAACAACCGCAATTAGGATGGTGTAAACAGGTAGTCGGGCACTACAAGTCATTAAGGGAGATGCCAATATGACCGCCAAACGTTCTTTGGGATTGGCAATAATTCGGGTACTCATAATGGCGGGAATGGAACACGCCCAGCTAGACATCAGCGGAATTACACTGTGTCCACTTAGTCCAAATCTTCGAAGAAAGGCATCTGAAATAAAAGAGATGCGGGCGAGATAACCTGTTTGCTCAAGCAGCCCCAATAGAAAAAACAGAATGGCGATTTGTGGGATGAAAATAACCACACCACCAATCCCAGGGAGGAGTGCGTCGGCAAGGAAGTTTTGTAGCCAAGGAATCGAAATTTGTTCTCGACACAATTCAGAAAGTGCTGCCATGCCACCATCAATCCAATCCATAGGGTAAGCTGAAAGGCTGAATACAGCTTGAAACATTAGGAACAAAATGCCTGTAAAAATGAGTAATCCCCAAATAGGATGGAGTAAAATGGTGTCCCAAAACTGGGTTTGCTTTAAGTGACTGTGTAAAGCTTGTGTGTTGACAGATTTTTTGAGAATGGCATCAATTACTTTCAATCGATTGTTGTATTCTCCCTGCCAAAATTCAAATTTATTTTCTGAAGCAATTTTTTGGCGATAGCTGTTGTGATAAACTCCCTCTGTAAATTCATCATAAAGGCTTCTACAAAAAGTATTGGGTGGTGAAACAGCGGATGTTTCCAAAATCGTAGCAAGTTCCTCTAAACCCTCACCTTTCTTAGCGTTCATAAATGCCACTGGACATCCCAAGCTAAGGCGAAGTTGTTCAATGTCCAATGTTATGTCGTTGTTTTCTAATTCATCCTTGAAATTAATTGCCAAGACCATAGGCAGTTGTAGGTCGGCAATCTGAGAAAACAATAAGAGGTTGTCTTGCAGTTGTGTGCCATTGGCAATAAAAAGGACCACCGTATTTTCTGGATCAAATTGAAGAATTTGTTTTTTAGCGATTACTTCTTCGGGAGAAGTGGCATCTAAAGATTTTAAGCCCGGAATATCGATTACTTCAAAATTTTTAAACCGTCCAGATTTTATCTCAACGGTTACTCCCGAATAATTACCAATTTTTTGGTTCAGCCCTGTCAGTTTGTTGAAAAGACTGCTTTTACCAACATTGGGTTTTCCGACCAATACTAATTTTACTACTCTATTGCTTGCCACTCTATTTGATTAAATTCTTGTTTACGTAAGGACAACATTTTGTCTGCTACTGTTAAATTGACCAACTGTGAAAAGGTAGGGCTGTAATTTAGGTTGAACACAGCACCTATGGTAATATTATGAGACAAAAGAAAGGCTTTTAGCTGATCACTTCCGTTGACTTTTAGGACCAATCCTTTTGTAGATGTATCGTGGTTTTTAGGCAATTTATTATGATTTCGGGATTTTTGGGATTTCGGGATTTCGGGATTTCGGGATTTTTGGGATTTGGGATTTTTGGACTATAATGAATTTGCTTATGTTCCTATGTTTGTTTTAGGGTAAAATTTATGAAAATGAATTTGGGTTCAAAAATACAGCCATATTCGTTGAGGTAATTACCTATTGGTAGGTATTTTTTATAATGCTAGACATTTAGACGCTAGATATGAGATATGAGATATGAGATATGAGATATGAGATATGAGATATGAGATATGAGATATGAGATATGAGATATG
>ENA-ORXT01005066-ORXT01005066.1-marine-metagenome-genome-assembly--contig:-NODE-5066-length-13156-cov-7.789816_pt1 | contig 13156 bp, 11 predicted proteins | sample MGYA00237868_ERZ511482 | MGnify/ENA metagenome assembly ERZ511482 | reverse complement strand
GTCGATGTATCCACGCGCGCAGCCGCGTCCCAAAGACTGGCACCGGGTGCTTCGATCAAATGCCCCGAGAACAGAAAATTACCCGCCAAAAGTTGGCGACCACGGGCATAATGCCCGATCATCTTGGGTTCGGGGCTGGACTGGAACGCCGTCGCCGCGCGCGACCGCGCCGCCACCCGCGCATGCAGCCGGTTCATCAGACGAACGCGCCTTGAAAATGTGTCGGATGTATCCACCACGTCGTCTTGCCTCTCGCCCGTGCTGTTCAGCATCTTTGCGTTAGGGGACTTATACGGCGCAGCGCGTTTTAAGTCACGCCATTCCTTACAGGTTTCGCGACTAGGGCTTTCGCAATTGCGCGATGTAAAACCCGTCCATCCCGCCCTTGTCGGCCCAATAGTCGGGACGCAGACGCAAACCACCGTCCTCGGTGCGCCATACGGCATCAATGCCTTCACGTTCTAATGCGGAAGGTTCAACGCTTAAACCTTCATGCCGTGCCAAAGCATCTTCAATTTGGACTTCACCTTCATCCGGCAGAAGTGAACATGTACAAAACACCAAACGGCCACCTGATTTCAGCAGTGACAATGCGTGATCAATCATGCGTGCCTGCTGAGCAATCAGGATACCAAACTCGGACCCGTCTTTGGCATAGGGCAAATCTGGATGGCGGCGAATTGTGCCTGTTGCAGAACACGGTGCGTCCAGCAAAATTGCGTCAAAACCACCATCGGTAAACGCAAACGCATCGGTGGTGATGGTCTTGGCACTTAGGCCTGTGCGTTGTAAATTTTCACCCACACGGATCATGCGGCCTTCGGACGAATCCACCGCCGTGACATCTGCGCCAGCTGCGGCCAATTGCATGGTTTTACCACCCGGCGCGGCGCACAGATCGAGGACGCGCTTGCCGGAGACATCGCCCAGCATATGCGCGGGGAGCGTGGCGGCGGCGTCCTGCACCCACCATGCGCCATCGGCATACCCTTCGAGAGCGGGGACCGAGCCGCCCTCGCGCCGCACGGTGCCGGCAGGGGTGAGCATGCCGCCCAGACGCTCGGCCCAGTCGGCGGGGTCGCGGGCGGGCACGATGTCGAGCGGGGCGCCATGGCGATGCGCGGTGGCGATGGCGCGGGCGACCCGCTCGCCATAGGCGTCCTTGAGCCGTTCCCACAGCCATGCGGGGGTGTCGACCGCGTCGGCGTCGATCTCGTCGAACATCTTGCAGCCCTCGTCGGCCATGCGGCGGCAGACGGCGTTGACCATGCCGGACAGGCGGCGGGTGTCGGGCAGATGCTTGGCGAGGCGGACGGCGGTGTCGACGGCGGCGTGCGGCGCGCCGTCCAGCGCCATCAGCTCGGCCCCCGCGATGCGCATGATCTGCACGGCGAGGCGGTTGCGCCCCACGGGTCGCTTGGCCACGAAACGGTCGATGACGGCGTCGACGGACCCCAGCCGCCGCAGCGTCGTCAACACCAGCAACCGCGCGAACCCGGCGTCGCGGTCCTGCAACCGGTCGATCTTCGCCTCGCGCCAGGCGGCGTCCAGCGGTCGGTCGTTCTCCAGCACGGCGTCGAGCGCGACGAGGGCCGCGCGGCGGGCATCCAGCCCCGGCGCTACCGCCATGGAGACCCCATGCGCTGCGTCGCGCCCCGCCGCATGCCCCAGGGCGAGGGATACCGCTTCTGCCGCACATCCGGCAGGGTCGCGGGCTGCTGCCCCATTTCGCGCGCCATCGCCTGCAACTCCGCAACACGGTTTCCGATATCGGGGTGGGTGGAAAACAGCGAATCTGTCCCCCGTCCCGTCAGGGGATTATGGATGAACAGATGCGCCGTCGAGGGGAATCGTTCGGCGGTCACCATCATCGCGTGACTGTTGGATATCTTGACCAGCGCCCGCGCCAGCCACATCGGGTTGCGGCATATCTCGGCCCCCGTGCGGTCGGCGGCGTATTCGCGCGTGCGGCTGATGGTCATCTGGATCACCATCGCGGCCATCGGCGCGAGGATGGCCATGGCGATGGTGCCCAGCGCGCCCATGGGCCGGTCGCGGCTCCCCCCGAAGAACAGGCCGAACTGCGCGACCATCGAGATCGCCCCCGCGACGGTGGCCGAGATGGTCATCGTCAGCGTGTCGCGGTTCTTGATATGCGCCATCTCGTGCGCGATGACGCCCGCCAACTCCTCGGTATCGAGGATGCGGACGATGCCGGTGGTCATGGCGATGGCCGAATTCTCCGGGTTGCGCCCGGTGGCGAAGGCGTTGGGCTGGTCGCCGTCGATCAGGTAGACGGCGGGCATGGGGATCTGCGCGTTCTGTGCCAGCCGATCGATCAGGCGGATGAGATCCGGTGCCTCGCGCGGGCCGATGGGGCGCGCCTTGTGCATCTTGAGGACCATCTTGTCCGACTTCCACCACGCGAACAGGTTCGTCCCGGCGGCGAAGATCAGCGCGATCAGCGTGCCCTGTTGTCCGCCCACCGCATAGCCGACGACCATCAGGAGCGCGGTCATCGCGGCGAGAAGTAACGTAGTCTTGAGCGTGTTCATGCTGCCTTCCTCTCGCCACCGACTTTCCTATGATCGTCCGCAACACTATATGGACCCGGCATCGAACATGGCGAGGGAGGGTTCGCATGACCCGCAAGACACCCGACCCGGCCATCGCCGCCCGCGCGCTCGCGGAAGCCGAGGCCCGGAAAACCGAACGCGAGGCGCTCGACCTGCCCCCCGAACACGGCGGGCCGAAAGGGCGCGAACCGGTCCGCTACGGCGACTGGGAAAAGGATGGAATCACTTATGACTTCTAGGACAATTCTCGCCGCTCTCGGCCTCGTCGGGGCACTCGCCGCCGCGACGCCCGCCTTCGCCGCCGATTACGCCCCCTTGCCGCAAGCCGGGGCGGGACAGGAAACCGCCGTCTTTGCGGGCGGGTGCTTCTGGTGCATCGAGTCGGATTTCGACAAGATCCCCGGCGTCCTCGCCACCACCTCCGGTTATACCGGCGGCACGACCGAGCGGCCCAGCTATCGCGATGTCGTGTCCGAGAAGACGGGGCATTACGAGGCGCTGCACGTCCTCTACGATCCCGAGCAGGTCAGCTACGGCGAGCTTCTGACCGCCTTCTGGCACTCGGTCGACCCGACCGATCCGACCGGCCAGTTCTGCGACAAGGGCGATTCCTACCGCACCGCGATCTTCGCCGTCGATCCCGACCAGCGCGCGGCGGCGGAGGCATCCAAGACGGCCATCGTCGCTTCGGGCGTGCTGGACAGACCGGTGGTGACGCCGGTCCTCGACGCGGCGGCGTTCTATCCGGCGGAAAGCTATCATCAGGACTACTACCTGAAGAATTCCATCCGCTACACCATCTATCGCGGCAACTGTCGCCGCGACCGGACCGTGAAGAGCGTGTGGGGCGACATGGCCTACAAGGGCATTCCCAAGAAGCACTGACCGCAGCCGAGCGCACAATACGAAAGGGGCGATCCGTCGGGGTCGCCCTTCTTGGTTTCGAGGGAGTGCTTGACGCGTGCGCTTCTGCAAACGACCCTTGTGAAAAACGGGGGACCACGCGAATGAATATCCTGGGCGAAACGCTGTCCATCGGGATCGAGGAGGAATACCTCCTCGTCGACGCGGAGACGAGAGACCTCGCCTCCCGCCCGCATCCCGACTTCATGAAGACGTGCAAGGCCAGCCTCGGCGAGAAGGTGATGCACGAATTCCTGCAGAGCCAGGTCGAGATCGGCACCGGCATCTGCGCCACCGTGGGCGAGGCGCGCGCCGAACTGACCGAACTGCGCGGCGTCGTGCGCGAGACGGCGGCGAAATTCGGCATGAAGATGATCGCCGCCTCCACGCATCCGTGGTCCCTGTGGAAGGATCAGGAACCGACGGATATGGACCGCTACCGCATCCTCGGGGCCGAGCATCGCACGCTCGCCCGGCGCATGGCGATCTGCGGCATGCACGTACATGCGGGCATCAAGGACAGGAACCTGCGCGTCGAGCTGATGCGGCAGGTGACGTATTTCATGCCGCACCTGCTGGCGCTCAGCGGATCGTCGCCCTTCTGGGAGGGGACGGATACGGGCCTCAAGTCCTTCCGCCCCGTCATCATCGGCGACCTGCCGCGTTCGGGCTTTCCGGAGGTGTTCGACAACTGGAACGACTGGACGGAGATGCTGGAGGACATGGCGGTCATGGGCGTGACCGACCCGTCCAAGATATGGTGGGACATCCGCCCCAGCGGCAAGCACCCGACGCTCGAAATCCGCGTCTGCGACCTGTGCACCTGGATGGAGGACGCGCTGACGGTCGCGGCGCTCTACCAGTCGATCCTCGCCTATCTGTGCCACCTGCGCGAGTCGAACGAGGAGCGCCGCCACTACCGCCGCATCCTGCTCGCCGAGAACAAGTGGCGGGCCATGCGCTACGGCACCGAAGCGCGGATGGGCGATTTCGGGCGGCGCACGGTGATGCCCTTCGCCGAGCTGATCGACGAATTGATCGAGCTGGTCCGCCCCTTCGCCGAGCAACTCGACTGCGTGGCCGAGATCGAGCATGCCCGCATCATCGCCCGGCGCGGCACAAGCGCCGACCACCAGCTGCGCGTCTACAACGACGCCCTGACGGCGGGACAGGACGACCGCGCCGCGCAGGTGGCGGTGGTCGACTGGCTGATCGAACAATCGGCCAGGCCCCACGGTCCCGGAGCGGACGACGCCGGGTGAGGGGTTGCAAAGGCGGCGCGGGACCCTAACCTCTCGCAGTTCCGGCCACCGCCGCGCGGCCACCCCAGAAAGACGGACGCCCCCCGTGTCGACACAGTTCCAGCACCCCGCCACGGCCCACGAACAGCCGCAGCACCCCGCCCTGCGCACCCTCTTCGCGGAGGGGACGCCGTCATGGGAGCGGATCGAGCGGTTCCTGTCCGACCACGCCTTCCCGCTGATCGAGCCGGGGGCCGCGACGTTCATCTGGGTCGGCGATGCCAATGCGGTCGAGTTGCTCCGCTGGATACATGCCGGCTCGGACGGACGCCCGCTGGAGCGGATCGAGGGGACGCCGCTCTGGTCGCTGCGCATCCCCGTCGAGGATGGCGGGCGCTTCGAGTACAAGCTGAAGATCGTTCAGCCGCATGGCGAGGAATGGGTGCTCGACCCGCGCAACCCGGCCCGCGCGGGCGACCCCTTCGGCGAGAATTCGGTCTGCCAGACCTTCGGGTACGAGCGCCCCGGATGGAGCCGCCCGCAGGGGTCGCCGCAAGGCCGGATCGAACCCGTCGAAGTCCATAGCGATGCCTTCGGCGAGCGGCGTCACGAGCAGGTCTACCTGCCCGCCGGGTACACCGACGACGGCGCGTATCCGCTGGTCGTCATCCATGACGGCGCGGATTTCATGAGCTACGGCGACCTGTCCGTCTCGCTCGACAACCTGATCGCCGCCGGGGACATCCCGCCCCTCGTCGCCGCGCTGGTCCAGACCGGGGACCGCATGGACGAATACCCGCGCGGCCGCCGCCACGCCCGCTACCTCGCCACCGAACTCCTGCCCGTGCTGGCCGAGCGCTTCGCCCTGTCCGACGTACGCCCCGACCGCATCCTGTTGGGCGCGAGCCTTGGGGCGGTCGTGTCGCTTTCGACCGCCTTTCGCTATCCGGGCGTGTTCGGCGGGCTGATCCTGCAATCGGGATCGTTCATCCTCGACCGCGACAAGCTGGAGCAGCGCGAGCACCCCGTCTTCCACCGCATCGCGCGGCTGGTCGACGTCTTCCGCCGCGCGCCCGACCTGCCCGATACCCGCGCCTTCGTCTCGACCGGGACGCTGGAAGAACTGGCCGAGGAAAACCGCGCCCTCGCGACGTTCTTGCGCGAACGCGGCGTCGATGTACACTTTCAGAGCAGTTGGGACGGCCATCACTGGCACAACTGGCGCGACCAGTTGCGTGACAGCCTGATGTGGGTCATGCGACCGAACGATCGCTGAACGAAACGCGCCGTGAGGGCGCGATCGAGGAGGGGGACACCATGGCCGACCGGACCGTGAAGATCGGGCTGTCGCTGGGCGCGGATATCTGCTGGCCCATCTGCTACGAAGCCCTGTTCGCGGGGCTGAAGCTGGACGGGATGAAGGTGGATGGCAGGACGCTCGATTTCGCCTGCCGACGGACCACCATCGAACCGTTCAGCCTGACCCAGCCGGTCGAGTACGACGTGGTGATCGACCGCCTGACGCACTGGTACTCGACCAGCCGCGAATGGATCAAGAAGGCGATCATCGTCGACGATCTCTACGTCTACAACAACCCCTGGTCGCTGCAATCCAACGAGAAGCACACGAGTTATGCGGCCATGACGCGCCTCGGGATGCCGGTGCCCGAAACCTGGCTCCTGCCGCCCAAATCATACGACAAGACCGACGATCTGGAGGCGACACTGCGCCAGTACGCGCGCATGTTCGACCTGGGCGAGATCGGCGAGAAGATCGGCTATCCGTTCTTCATGAAGCCGTACCATGGCGGCGGGTGGAAGGGCGTCAGCAAGATCGACAACCTCGACGACCTCAACCGCGCCTATGACGCCAGCGGCACCGAATTGATGAACATTCAGGCCGCTGTCCTGCCGCATGACCGTTTCGTCCGCTGCGTCGGCCTCGGCCCACAGATGCGCAAGGTGAACTACGACCCCGGCGCGCCCCTGCACGACCGGTATCGCATGGATATCGATTTCCTGTCGGCGGAGGATCAGGCGACGCTGGAGGACATCACCCTCACGATCAACGCGTTCTTCGGGTGGGATTTCAACTCCTGCGAATCGCTGCGGCGGGACGGGATCTGGCATCCCATCGATTTCGCCAATGCCTGCCCCGACAGTCAGGTGACGTCGCTGCACTACCATTTCCCGTGGCTCATCAAGGCGAATCTGCGCTGGTCGCTCTTCTGCGGCGCGACCGACCGGCCCATGCGCAAGAACATGGACTGGGCGCCCTTCTACGCCGTCGCGGACCTCGACATCGACCCGCGCGAGAAGCTGACCCGCTACGCCGCCATCGCGCATGAGCGGTTCGAGACGGAGAAGTTCCGCGATTTCTGCCGCGAGAACCTCGGCCATCTCGATGAACTGGCCTACGATTTCTTCGGCTCTGACACGATGCGCGACGCGATCCATCGCAAGGTGAGCGCGCTGTTCCCGGCCCACGAGATCGACGAATTCACCGAAATGTTCTGGAACCGCATCCAGCTATGGCGCGAGCAGGAGGGGCAGCAGGGTGACGAAAACGGTTTCTAGGTGGTATTCGGAGCGGCTGGAACAGGACATCACCCTCGCCCGCTGGGGCCATTGGGGCCAGCCCGTCCTCCTCTTCCCCACCGCCGGGGGCGACGCGGAGGAAGCGGAGCGCATGCACATGATCACCGTGCTGCGCCCGATGATCGAGGCAGGGCGCATCAAGGTCTATAGCTGCGACAGTCTCGCGGGCCGGGCGCTGGCCGAGAAGGCGGGCACGGTCGCCTATCGCTGCGCCCTGCTCAACCGCTTCCACGACTACGTCGCGGCGGAGGCGATCCCCGCGATCCGCTCCGATTGCGGCGACGATGCGATGGAGGTGGTCGCGGCGGGCGCCTCCATCGGGGCGTTCAACGCGGTGGCGGTGACATGCCGGTATCCGCATCTCTTCCGCGCCGCCATCGCCATGAGCGGCACCTACGACCTCGAAAATCTGCTGGGCTTCGAGGGCGACGAGAACCACTATTTCGCCTCGCCGCTCTCCTTCCTGCCGGGTCTCGGCGACGGGCCGATTCTCGACCGATTGCGCGAGCGCTTCATCCTCATGCCCTTCGGTCAGGGGCGCTGGGAAGCCCCCGACGAGACGTGGCGCATGGCCGGGGTGCTGGGCGCCAAGGGGGTGCCGAATCGCGTCGACCCCTGGGGACCGGAGCACGACCACGACTGGGCCACGTGGCGCGAGATGCTGCCGCGCTACATCGACGAAATCGTCTGAGGAATCCGCCATGAACGTGCTGTTCGTCGAACCCGCCTTTCCCGCCAACCAGCGCGAGTTCGTGCGCGGCTTGGCGGCCATAGGTGCCAACGTCTACGGCATCGGCGAGCGTCCCGTGGAATGGCTGGACGACGAGACGAGGGGATGGCTCAAGGGCTACCAGCAGATCGGTTCCGTCACCGACGAGGGGGCGCTGGAATGGGCGGTGCGCAAGGCGCAGAAGCACGTCTGGATCGACCGGCTCGAATCGACGGTGGAGGCGCATACCCTACCCGTCGCCCATGTGCGCGAGCGGACGCATATCCCCGGCATCTCGGCCCGCACCGCCTATCTGTGCCGCGACAAAGTGGCGATGAAGGAAGTCCTGCGCGAGGCGGGCCTGCCCGTTGCGGCATCGGGGGGCGTGGCCAGCCTCGCCGAAGCGCGGGAGTTCGCCGAGGCGGTCGGCTATCCGGTCATCCTCAAACCGCGCGATGCGGCGGGGGCGGCGGGCACCTACCGCGCGAACGATGCCGCCGAACTGGAGCGCGCGGCGCATGCGAGCGGGGCGGCGGACGGCGCGTCGGTCGCCATCGAGGAATTCATCGAGGGGCACGAGGGCATCTACGACACGATCGCGGTCGAGGGCCGGGTGCATCACGATTTCATCGGGCATTACTTCCCCGGCGTGCTGGAGGCGATGCGCACCCGCTGGATCTCGCCGCAACTCATCGCAACCAACGAGGTCGAGCATCCGCGCTACGCCGAGGTGCGCGAGATGGGGGCGCGGGTGATCGAGGCGCTGGGCATCGGCACGGCGGCGACGCATATGGAATGGTTCTTCGGACCCAAGGGGCTGAAATTCTCCGAGATCGGGTGCCGCCCACCCGGAGTCGGACAGTGGGACAGCTACTGCGCGGGCAACGATCTGGACCTCTATCGCGAATGGGCGCTGGCCGTGTGCCACCACCGCACCGAGGCCCGCCCCTCCCGGCGTCACGCCAGCGGCATCATCGCGCTGCGCCCCGAATGCGACGGCGCCATTACCGGCTATTCAGGAACCGACGCGATCTTCGAGCGGTACGGCGATCTGGTGGTGGGACAGCATTTCCCCGAACCGGGAACGGCGACGCAGGGCGTTTCGGCGGGGTACATGGCCAATGCGTGGATGCGCCTGCGGCACGAGGATTTCGACACGCTGCACGATATTCTGGATGACATAGGCCGGACGATCCGGGTGCACGCGCGCTAGGCGCTACATCACCGCGCCCACCTGCCACGGCACGAATTCGTAATCGCCCAGACCCTGCGCCTCCGACAGCGACGGTTCGCCCGAGGCGACGCGCAGCAGCAGGTCGAAGATCTCCGCCCCCACCTCCTCCACCGTCGCGCCGTCGGACACGATGCGGCCCGCGTTCACGTCCATGTCCTCGACCATGCGGGTCGCCATCTCGGTGTTGGACGCGATCTTGATGCAGGGCACGGGCTTGGACCCGAAGACCGACCCGCGCCCGGTGGTGAAGGCCGCGAGCGTGCAGCCCGACGCGATCTCGCCCGTGATCGAGACGGGGTCGTAACCGGGGCTGTCCATGAAGACGAAGCCCTTGCGGTCGATGGGTTCGGCGTAGCGATAGACCCCTTCGAGCGTGCAGGTGCCGCTCTTGGCGACGGCCCCGAGGGATTTTTCGAGGATGGTCGTCAGCCCGCCTTCCTTGTTGCCGGGGGACGGGTTGTTGTCCATCGAGCCGCCATGACCGGCGGTGTACTCCTCCCACCACGCGATGCGGTCCATCAGCTTGCGAGCCGTCGCCTCGTCGCGCGCGCGGGCGGTGAGCAGGTGTTCGGCGCCGTAGATTTCGGGCGTTTCCGCCAGCACCGCCGTGCCGCCATTACGGATCAGCAGATCGGCGGCATAGCCGAGCGCGGGGTTGGCGGTGACGCCGGACCACGCATCCGACCCGCCGCATTGCAGCGCGAGGGTGAGATGCGAGGCATCGGCGCGGCTGCGCTCGATGGCGTCGGCATGGGGCAGCATCTCGCCGACGATCTTGACGCCAGCTTCCACGGTGCGGCGCAAACCGCCCATGTTCTGGATATTCATGGTGCGGAACAGCGGCCCGCGCTCGATACCGTAGAGGTCGAGCAGCAGGTCGATCTGCATCCCCTCGCAGCCGAGGCCGACCATCAGCACCCCCGCGCAATTGGGATTGCGCGCGTAGCCCCACATGACGCGCTGGAGATTGCCGAACCCGTCGGAATTGGCGGCCATGGCGCAGCCGGTCCCGTGCACGAAGGCGGCGACCCCGTCCACGTTGAGAAAGGCGTCGAGCCGGTCGCCCGCGAAGGCTTCGGCGATCAACCGCCCGGCGGTGGCCGAGCAGTTGACGCTCGTGATGACGGCGATGAAGTTGCGCGTCCCGACCCGCCCGTCGGGCCGGGCATAGCCCATGAACGTCGCGCGCTCGGCTTCGGGCACGAAGGCCGTCTCCGTCGCCCGGGCGCAGAACCTGTGATCCTGACGCGAGGCGTGGAAGGCGAGGTTGTGAGTGTGGATATGCCCCCCCGCCGCGATGTCGGACGAGGCGATGCCGATGCCTTGCGCGTATTTCACCACCTCGGCCCCCGCCGCGATGGGCGCCAGCGCGATCTTGTGACCGCGCGGGATCGCCTCCCCCGCCACCACGCCCAGCGCGTCCTCCCCCGGTTTCAGCGCGCGGATGGCCGTCGCGACATTGTCCCGCGGGTCGAGCCGGACGGCGGCGGCCCTCACAGGAAGAGCGTCGTGATCTGCGGCACGCACAGGACCAGCGCGAGGATCATGAGCTGGATGCCGATGAAGGGCAGGAACCCGCGGAAGATATCCGGCAACGTGATGTGCGGCGGCGCGACCGACTTGAGGTAGAACGCCGCCGGACCGAAGGGCGGCGACAGGAAACTGACCTGCATGTTCACGCAGAACAATATCCCGAACCACACCTTGACCATCGTCGTGCCGTCGAGACCGCCCACCAACCCGAGTTCCTCGATCGGCAGTTTAAGCACGATGGGCAGGAAGACGGGCATGACGAGGAGGACGATGCCGGTCCAGTCCATGAACGCGCCGAGGAACAGGAAGATGACCATCATCACCAGCAGCACGCCCATGGTCGGCAGGTCGTAGCCGACGATCAGATTGGCCACGTAGGTCGGCCCCCCGGCAATGGTGTAGGCCCCGGCCAGCGCGGTCGCGCCCAGCGTCACCCAGATGATCGTCCCGGTCGACTTGAAGGTGCGCATCGACGCTTCGGTCAGCAGGTTGAACGAGAACTCGCCCCGGAAGATGATGAGGATCAGCACGGCGACCGACCCCATGGCCGCGGCTTCGGTGATGCCGGTGATGCCGCCGTAGATCGAGCCGAGCACGACGAAGACGACCATCAGCGGGGCGACCATCCCCTTGCCCGCGGCCCAGGCCCGGGCCGAGACCTTGGGTCCGACGACCAGGAAGACGATGGCGAGCAGCAGGGCCAGGGTGATGCCGGCCTTCGTCAGATAGGCGTCCGAGACGTAGCCCGTCTCTTCGTCGACCGCGCCGGTGGAGATCATGTACCAGGCGCGCAGCAGCATGATGCCCATCGCGAACGCCCCGACCATCGACAGGAGCGACAGACCGTAGACCAGCTTGTCCGTGCCGGTCATGTCGTCGGGCGTGGGGTCGGGCAGGGGCGCCTGCTCCGGGTGGCGGCGGGTACGGATGAGGATGTAGACGATGTAGCTGCCCGCGAGGATGAAGCCGGGCAGGAACGCGGCCTTGAAGAGCGCGTGGATCGAGGTTTCGGTGATGAGGCCGTAGAAGATGAGAACGATGGAGGGCGGGATCATGGTCCCGAGCGAGCCGGAGGCGCAGATCGTGCCGATGGCCAGATTCTGGTTGTAGCCGAGGCGCAGCATCTGCGGCAGGGCGATGAGGCCCAGGAGGACGACCTCGCCGCCGATGATGCCCGACATCGCCGCCATGACGATGGCCATGATGGCCGTGACGACCGCGATGCCGCCCCGCGTGCGCGACATCCACTGGTTGAGCGAGGAATACATGTCGCGCGCGATGCCCGACCGCTCCAGCAGGGTCGCCATGAAGATGAAGAGCGGGACCGAGACGAGGACGTAGTTGGTCGTGATGCCGTAGAGCCGTTGCGCGAGGATGTTCATCGGTCCCGAGCCGAATTTTCGCGTCAGCGTCCCCTCCCCCATCGTCCAGGCGTCGAAGGCGAAGCCGTGGACGAACGGGTCGGTGAGCAGCGTCGGCTCGAATTTCAGGACCATCACCACGACGGCGAGGAAGCCGGAGGCGAAACCGAGCGGCATCCCGATGGCGAGCAGAACGAGCATGCCGATCAGCAGTATGAGAGAGATCGTGCCGATATCCATGGAAGGTCGCCTCGTCGTTTTCGCGGTCTGTCGCGGTGGGGTCGGGTGTCAGGAGCGCGCGTCGGGTACGCGCCCCTCGACGGGCGGATTGCCGGTCAGCACGGCATCGGGCAGGTCCAGCTCGCTCGCCGGATCGCTGTTATCGACGAAGGGAACGGGCGTGCGGTTGAAGTCGCGCCACAAGCCATAGAGCACGATGATCGACGAGACCCCGAAGAAGGCGACGATCGCCACGCGCCACCCTTGCGGCACGGAATTGGCCGGATCGAGCACCCGGGGGATGGCGCGGATGGCCAGACCGACAATCAGGGCGACCGAGACGATATCCACGCCCTTGCGCAGCCACGGGGCCGCGGGCCAGTCGCGCACGAGGTTGGAGATCGCCTGGAGCATGACGAAGAGAAGCGTCATCATCACCAGCGGCTTGTTGGTCGCCGGGATGGGCGGGTCGAAGGCGGTGCCGAACGTCTCCCACCGGGCGAATTTCGCTGCCGCTTCCCCGAAGCCGCCCCAGATGACGGCGAAGGCGAAGATGACGAGGCAGAAGACGGAGAGGAAATTGAACAGCTTCTTCACGAAGGCGGGCATCAGGTCGTAGAGGACGAAGATGCGGATATGGCTGCGCTGCTGCATCGCGTAGAGGCCGGAGGTCAGGTAGATCGCGCCCCCCGCCCAGAGCGACATCTCGTTGACCCAGAGCGTGGGCGCCGAGAAGGCGTAGCGCATGACCACCTCGTAGAAGATGATCCCGACGATGAAGG
>ENA-ORXT01005063-ORXT01005063.1-marine-metagenome-genome-assembly--contig:-NODE-5063-length-13157-cov-20.846713_pt1 | contig 13157 bp, 24 predicted proteins | sample MGYA00237868_ERZ511482 | MGnify/ENA metagenome assembly ERZ511482 | reverse complement strand
GGGATACCATGGAAAAGGCACAAGCCCGGTACAAACGAGCCTTCGACAAGCGCGTGCAGACTCGCCGCGAAGCCCTCAAAGTTGGAGAATGCGTATTCGTGAAGTCCCACGAGAACCAGGGGGGAAACTGGTCTTCAAGACACTGGGACCCGACCAGATCTTGAAGACCGACGGGCGTCGGCTGGCCATCGAAAGTGACGATTGGATCCGTACCAACAATGGGAACCACGCCACCCGGGCCCCTGAACCACCCGAGGGTGACCCGGCGTGGGCGTCTGCACTGGCCGCGTGGCGGGTCCCCTCCCTCCCCTCATCGGCCAGTGAACAGATTGAGGCTGTCTTCGACCGCTTTGTCGGACAGGGGTACGACGATCTGAAGCGACTCATGCTCAATGTCAGGTGGTTCGGGTAAGGACCCCGGGAGGACTCCTGGCACTACGTGGAGGACCTCCCGGCTTAGAAGGTCTGCCAGTACTGTGCACGGCACCGGCTCCCGATGAGAAAAATGGGATAATACAACTAAAAACCTTCAGCACGGGAGACCCCTCACACACACCCTCGACAATACATCCAACCCAACTACGGACAAACATGGCTGAAGATGGGCTACCCCCAACTCAGCACCCCGGCGCCCCACTCGAACCAGGGCACCTTCTCCCTTCCCGGCGAGTGCGGGCGGTTGTCGCGGCCTTACCCACCGAACTTGTCGTAACCCGGGTGGTCCCCCGGGTACTCCTGGGCCGACCCTCTGTCCGAGGGGCCCGGCCCCCACGACGAGCGCGGCCCCCTACTCGGTGCCGCCCCCGCCGCGGCGTACCCCCCTGCGGAGGAGGGGTAGCCGCCCCCATGATAGGGCGCGGCCGGGCCAGCAGGCTCCCCGGCGTACGGGGTCCGACTGGAGCCCCCGCCCGCCGAAGGCCCCGCGGGCCCAGGCGCCACCTGCTGACCGTGCTCCTCCAAGCGGGAGGCAATCTGGTACCCGATGGCCTCTCGGGTGGTGTCCACCAAGAACTGCTCGGCTGAGGGCAGTCCGGGGGGACGAGGAGTCCCGCAGTACGGCCCCCGCCCCCCGGGTTACCCACGCCAGGGTGTCCACAAAGAGGCAACTATCGCCTCCCCATGGGTAGCCCTAAGAACCCCGGCCGCACTTGCGTAGGTGGATGCCAGGGCGTGGGCGCAAGGCGGGGTGACATTTCCCCAGCTGCGGCTCTGCCCCGGCTCAAGGGCCGGGTAATACGGGACCCCCGGCGGGGCAAACGTCGGACGGCCCGACCGCCACACGGGGGACGGCCATGCCCGGGTGGTCCGCCGGACAGCGCTTCCATGAGCAGGGGGGCGCTCGGCAGTACTTCGGGTGCGCTAACGCTGATGGGGGGAACTTGCTTCCGGCGCCCCCCAACCCGTGTCGGGCGGGGAGACGTCGCCATACCCCCCGCAGAGTAGGGGTAGGCCAGGTCACCCAGGCCCTCACGGGGGTCTATGCGCCCGGCCACCAGGCGTTTGTCAGAGTCGAAAAACGCCCGAGGCGCCTCGCCCTCCTCTCTGCCAACTCGGCGGGCCAGATAGGGCCGGGCCGCGTCCCAATCCAAGGACTAGTGGAGGTCCAGCAACTCGCTGAGAAACGCATGCGCGTCCGGGCCTGCCCCCTCCGACACGTTGGCGAGGCGGAGCCCCACCAGACGCCCCACTACGGCAGCTGGCGGAGGCCAGAGGTATTCCTTAGTATGGGCGGAGGCATACCACACCCCAGTTACATGCCGCACCCACTGGGCAGCGAGGATGGCTGCCGCCGGGGTTGACTCCCCCCGGCGGAGCGCAGTGCCAAAGAAGGCCACTATGCCCGGCATCCGGGCGGGAAACCCAAAGGGCACCTCCATGGCCGAACACAAGGACTGCGTCGAGACGTAGTACGTCCGCCGCGCCGACACGCGTACCTGGTTGCTTTCCACTTGAAAGGCCAGCACCAGGATGCCCGACGCCTCCCGCACACGGCGCTCGGTGCGGGCGTCCTGGTGGTTGAAGTGGGGATCCCCCTCTTCCAAGTACGGGGAAAAGGAGCACGCCTACTGCAACGCCACGACGGGCGGCACGTCGTCGGCGGTGGCCCCGTCCATGACCTTGGACACGCGCACGGTGACGCGCTCCACCCACGGAGCGTCCCCCGCCTCTTGTAGGGCGGGCAGGTCCGTCGCCAACCCGGCAGGCAGTTCGTACTGCACGGGGTGGCGCGCCAGCAGCAGCGCTGCCAAGCCGAGATCTCCTCGGGCAGCGGGATCGCGGAGTATAGCGACCGCAAGCGGCACTCTCCTATCTGACTGGAAACAGCCGGGGGCGTCCACTGGACAAAAGCCCCCGGCCCCGCAAGCCCCGCCTTCTCCACTACCGGGGGGCGCCCCCGGCGCGGCACCGGCGGGGGAGACTCTTGCTGCATGAAGTCATCCCCCGCTTCGCCCGGCGCCGCCTCAGCCGCCAGGGGAGTGCCCGTCCGGCTGGGCGGCAGCGGCACGCGCGCCGCCGCCGTGCGGGGCACGGCCGCGTCCTCGCTAGCCGACCGCGTCGCCACACTCGACGCGCGGGAGGCCAACGCCGACCCCGCCGATGATTCGGACCGGCGGAAAGGCGGCGGCCGTTGAGTCGCTTGACTCCCCGTCGCCGAGGACTCCCGGGTCGGGGGCGCGCCGTTGGCCTTGCGCAATCGGCGGGCTGCCTTGCCCCGGGCCGCCGCCACGGCCGCGCCACTTGACTTAATGGCGCCGGCCGGCGTAGCAGGCGCAGATGCCGCCGCCCCGCCAGCCCGCGGGGTGGCCGCCGTCGAGCCCTTGGCTTTGGGGGTGCCCGTACTGCCCGGCGCCCCGCCCACCCGCGGGGACCACGCCGCAGGGCTGCCTCAGTTGTCCGTAGCCGACGCCGGCGTCCTACTCGGCGCCGGCGCGGCGCGCCCCGAACATGGGGAAGCCATCTTCTCGGTCGGCGCCACTGCCGTCGACCGCGAGGAAGCCATAGCCGCGAGGCCCTGGTAGGGGGGGCGGCGAGGGGAATGGCAACGAGGAGGGGATTACACTGCGCACAGAGGGAAGAGAGGGGCTTCTCAACTCGAGTAGCGCTGAAGTGAACGGTGAAGGCCAGTAGTGGACGGACGCCCCGTGTGACCTCCGCCTACCCCCCTTATTATGAGCTCTGAGTGCCTACAGGGGCCCCTACCCCGGGCCCTCTCAGCCTCGCCCTGCGGGCCACTTCCCCTGGATGACTCTCCACAGGGGGAGGGGGCCCGCAAGACAGCCCCCTAGGTGGGGGGGCGGGGGGCGCCATACTGGGCACCCCCCCGGTCGGCCCACCGGGCACGGTTAGCGGGCCAGCCTCGGACACGCGGCCGCGCCCTTGGCGCCCGCCGCCGTGTCCACCGCACGGCGACGGCGCGTACCCCCTGGCCCTGGCGGGGGCGCCCCAACGATCCGGGGCGGCCCCCGCTGGCGAAGACCGGGGCAGCACCCGGGCCCGACACGGGGGAGCCCGGCGGCTATTCGACCTAGCCCGCCCGCCCACTCGTGCAAGCCTGCCCCCCTGTCTCTGGGCCGCCAGGACGGCGACCCGTTTAGAAGGGGGAATTGTGACGGTGCGTCACATGGCCCCCACACTCGGGTAACCAGATTCCCCGGAAATATGTCCCACTACCACATATTTCAAATTGTTCCGTTAGCGACCCACTTGTGATCACCTCGTGGCTCGCCAACCACAACCGCAATCCCAATGCTTCCCTTGGATTCGTAACCCCCCGAGCGGGCCCCTACTTAAGGGCCTCATTTTGTGTAAACCCGACTTGGATGATCGACTCATGTTACTTTGCGCCCCTGACCCCGGGGCGCCGCGAGGGTGTCACGTAGCACCCTTCCCCCGCCTCTACTCAAGGCGGTATTTGAAGCTTCGGCCGTCCTCCGGGTTATGGGCCCCGTGGACCCTGACGGGAGGGTTTTCCGAGGGTCCTTTTGAGGGTGTCTGAGGAGGGTTTTCTGAGGGTCCTTTGAGGGTATCTGAGGAGGGTTTTCCGAGGGTCCCTTGAGGGTGTCTGAGGATGGATTTTCGAGGGTCCGAGGGGAATGGACGGGACAAGAGGGTGTAACATGCGTGGCGCCTCGAGACCCTCGACGCGGGCAAGAAAACTTCCGGTCACACAACTCGCGTTTGTCGCTCGGGGCGCCTCCCTCCGGTCGACGCCGTGCGTGTGTGCTCTTCGGGATTCTCTTCCGGGGCGGGTATTCCCCGACAGGACAACCCAGCGACACGGTATGGCTTGCCCTCCTTCCAACTGGGTGGGGTGGGCTGAGCGTCTTGTCACAGGTTCGATGACGTCCGCCTCCAGCAGCCGATTGACCTCGGCCGTCTCGGCTTCCCGCGCCGCGTGGCCCGCGCGGCGCGGCGCGAAGCGGACGGGCCGGGCTTCGGCGTTGAGGTCGATGCGGTGTTGGATGGCCTTGATGAGGCCCAGCGCCTGGCCCGGTCACATGTTCTTGTGCTGACCCAGCATTCGGCGGATACGGTCGTGCAGTGCCGGGTTGGCATCCAGTAGGTCCACGTCCTCACATTGAAGGGGGGCCGCGGGTGGCGCTGCGGCCGGAAGGGCGTCCCTCTTTCCCGGGTTCCGGGGTCGCGCCGGGGTAATGGGCCTCTTGTTCGTCAGCGTTGCCGCAGCTAGGTTTTGCCCTGGTACAAAGTCGCACCGGGTGCTTGCCACTGCCCCCACCACGCCCTCGGCAACCACGGCCGCCGTGAAATCTGGGGCGGGCGTCGTCCCGTGGGGGGCCCCTTGGGGCACCTGCACGTTCCCTGTCGTGAGTAGTTCGGTGTAGCCGACGTTTGCCCTCTGCCGGCGGATGACCTCGCGCGCGCCAAAATGAGTCACGATGACGGGGAAGGATAGCCCCGGCACGATGTCGTGCACGCCGTTGGCGATGGTGACACCATGTGTTGTGAACAGGTTACAGGCGCCAAACACCTGGCCCAGGCCCCCCCACATGGTTCGCATCCAGACGACCGAGGCCGCCGACGGCGGAAGCCGCGCCTTGTGTGTCGCACGGAGGACGCAGGCGATGCCAATCAAGCGGTGGCCGTCGTCCAATGAGCCCCTCAGGATGGCCGTGACGGAACCCTCTGTCCCACGGATGGACCGGTCCTGGGGCAGGATGGCGGGTGCGTTGCCATCGATAAACGTGCAGCCCGAGATATCTGGGACCTATAGGTCGTCGAGAACCAGGAAAAACACAGTGACGATCCGGGCACCCGTCTGTTGCCACAGCGTGACGGTACCGTTAGTGCGTAACCGCGCGTTTTCGGCGTCCCGGAGGCGTACCTGTTCCTCCTCCGTGCAGGTGACCACCTGGTGGAGCCAGTCAGGGCAGAGGGCGTTCCGGCGGTCCAGGCTGGGGCCCGCTCCCGTGTCCACGACGACGCCGAGCGCGACGAGGTACAGCTTTTCCAAGCCCAGCGACGCTACGATGCGGTAGTTGTGCAGACTGAAAAGCAGCACTCCCCCGCCCCCGGGCGGCGTGCCCGGCGTCCCCGCGGGATCCGCGACAGTGGCGGCGTCACGCCGAAAGCGGGTACGCTCGCTCCAGGCGCGCCCACGAAGGCGTCTTCGGAGCCCCCCTTCGATCCGTGCCCCATTGGTGAAGGGTCCCTCAGGGACGCCATCCCCGCCGCCCCAAGGTTGAGGGTCGGAGTGGCCAAGGGCCAGTACAGACGCGGCGACCGGCTGGGGCGAAGGGGCAGCCTCGGTGTGGATCGGCGCCGCGCGAGCGGAGCGGCGGTCTGGCGCCTCCACCGCGGCACTGGTGCCCCCTCCCGGCCGTGCCAGGATGCGAAGGCTGAAAGCGGGCGCTGGTGGGAATCCCGCCGCGGCCTTCCATTTTCGGACCTGCCGCAGGCGGGTCGCCGTAAGGTAACAGTGTCGATGCGCCTTGAGACGGACGACCCCCGCGGGCAGCCGACTAAAGGGGCTGCCCCTTACGCTTTTCCCTGGCCGTGGCAAGCGTGGCCATCCCCGCAACCCACAACGTCGGCGCATGCGGCCCACTCCTCGGAGGAGCTTTCCCCATCGGCGCCCGCAGCGTCCGGGTACACCCGGTCAATCGTTTTCATGGCGTGGACGGTCGCGGCCGTGCCCGGCGGCCCGGACCCAGTGGAGTCAAAGGATGGCGGGGGAGGCTTGACCGACGGTCCCGTGCCCAGAGGTAGGGGCGCCGGCGGCGCGGGTCCCCGTCCGTTTCGGTGCGCCGCGACGGCTTCGCGCAAAGCGCGTCCGTGCGCCGGCACTTCGGGGGACTGGGCTCGGCACTCCCACACCCAGTGCTCCAGGTGGCCACAGAACGAGCGAGCCCCCCACGGCCGGGGCAGGGGGCCCGACTCGGGCGTGCTGCCCGATGCCCCACCGCGTGGAGCCGGGGCCTCGCCACGGGGGAACCACAGAGGGCGGTCCGAGTACGGAAAAACGGTACCCGCGAGCGGGGGCACCGGGGTGCCTGGCGCTAGGGTGCCGCGCCCGCGTCTCACACCCGTACGGACGGGGTGCAGCTCCGGGCGCCCGCCCCAGGCGGGCGTCTGTGTCCAGCCCGACACTTTGGGCAGGCTATCCACAGGTAGAACCGGAACGTCGTCTGGGGGGCCGTATCCACGGGGCGTTGCCGCCGCGGCCAGAACCGCGACCCACTCGGCCCGTTCCGCTTCGGTCCCGTCATCCGTGACAGCCAAGGTCGCCGTGGCGGAGGCGGCTGCTACCGGGAGGGCGACGGACGCCGCCGGCCGGGTCCAACGGGACTTCAGCTCTTCACCACCGGCCGACCAGGAGGTGCCCCGCTTCGACCTGGCCTGGAGCCTGACCCTTCGGGCCTCGCAGGTGACTGCCCTTGTCTTGGCTAGGACCTTGCGCAGCTTGGGGAAGTGTCGGCCCTGGGTGTTGAAGTATCGGCCCAGGGCCCGGACCTCCCCCCCGACACCCTTGAGTAAGATGCTTTTCAGCTCTGACTCCTGCAGGACCGAGCCCAAGGCGCTCTCAGCATAGAAGATACGGTGAGCAAACTCGAGCTTGTCCTACCACTTCTCCTGGAACGCTTGCATGAGAGACTGGAGTTGGTCCACCCGGACGTCCCCGTCGAGGTCCTCGTTGAGCAAGGCGCGGACCGCGCGCTTGAACGTGAGCTGCTGTGGAGAGTGGCCGTCCTTGGCGCGCTGGAGCACCTCATGCACCTCGCTCGTGACGAATAACAGAACCAGTATCACTGCCGTCCCCTCGTTCAGGCCGCTGCCGTCGGATGCAGTCTGGACGTTCCCGAGGAACGCCACCAACCCCAGCGGGGTGTCGCCCGCGAACAGCCGCGTGGTGTGCATTGAGGCCTTGACGTCCTTGCGGATGCCGCGGATAGAGTTGCCTTGCGAAACGTGCAGGCGGCTTCCTCGCTGAGCTTTTCGGTACCGTTCCGGCGACAGGAGCTCTTTCAGGCGGGGGTTGACTACAGTGTCCTCCCGCTGCTCCCGCCGAACGGCGCGCAGCGCCTCTTGCCACAGGGCGCGCCGCGGGCGTTCGTCGGTCGCACGCGCCCGTCTTCGGCGGCGCGATTCTCAAGGGTCGTTGCCGGTGGCCAAGGAAGAGGTCGAGCAGGCGCAGCTTTCCATCGAGCCCGTCCCGCTCGACTCGGAGGACGAGCCCGACGGACTCGCCTCGCTCTCAGTCGACGAAAGCGGCTGCGACGACAGGGGTGACGCGGCGCGTCGCGAACGCCGCCGCCGGCGGGTTTCCCGCGTAGAGAACTCCTTGGGGCGCCCGCGTCCGGCGGACCGCTGCGACTGCGACTGCGTCGGGTTAGCGATTCGGCTGGCGGCAACCGTCAGAGCGGTCCCCGTTGCACCGGATTTCTTGGCGTGAGGGCGCCCCAAGAACGTCCCTGAGCCGGACCCGGTGGTGCCGGCGAGCTCGCACCCGCTGACGCGGGGCACGGCCCCTGGGCCGTCGTCAGAGCCCTGGCGACGGCTGCACTACGCGCCGGGATCGAGGACCCGTCCGATGCTGCGGTCGACGCCTCCTCTGCTGCGTCTCGGAGTACCTGAGCCAGGTGGCGCAGGTGCCTTGTGTCGGCCGCTGGCCGCGGCACCCCTTAGGGCGCAACGTCATCGACCCCGTGTAGGCTGGGCCCCGCCCCTCCAACCATCGAGGGTGCGTCGAGTGACCAGTGGTCCCGGGTGGCCCGGTGCCATTGGGCCCGAGTCCCAACTTCCGGGCTGACCCCGAAAGCTCTCTGCAACTCCCGGCGCTGTCGCTCGTCCTCCTCCAGCGACAGCGCTTCCGTCAGTCGGATCTTCCCCATGCCAGAGGGTTTCCTGCCGGCCCGTGCACCCGCCGAGCTGCCCACCTTCTCCACGAGGGTCTGGCCAAAAGGCGGCGCCCCTCCCGGGCGCTGCCGATGCAGGGGCGAGGGGTGAGCCCCCACGCCCACACGCTGGGCCTGCACCAGCGTAGACGTCCTCTCGGCGCTGGGAGGAGGACGAGCTCCGCTGGTCGGCGTTCGGCCGGGATCCTCGGGCAGAAAGTTCGACTCATCCGCCACCATACCACAACTGTCAACCGAGGATCCTCGCGGGTGTCGCCTACCAAACCAGTCCCACCCTCAAGGTAGCTACGTCGGCCTGAAGTTGACGTCTTCGTTCCGTTAAGGATATTGATGTGAAACGCCAGATTTTCTCGCACGTTTTACGTCTACAGGACGTCTTCTCGCCTGCGTCGCCAAGATTTGTGCATGCAGTACGCTACGAACAAACAGCGAATTCGGACAGATCAGCTCAAGCTGGTCAGTATAGGCGCCCGTGAAGACCAGATCGGGACAAGCCGAGTACGAATGACGACGCTTTGTCTCAGACAGGCGCAAAAAGGGATTGATCTCGCACTGGGCGTGAACTCTCATCTCCGTCCTTGATTTTTGTCATTTCGTCAAAGCGCAAAAGAAAAATGTTTGCCATCAACATGGCGGCAAACTGCGACAAAATCTGAGGGGAGACGTCGTCTTGGTCGACAATGAAGTGATCGTAGTTCGCAAAGATGTGCCCGTATCCCAGCGGGTCCATTAGAAGTGTCACGCGTTCATCTAGAGAGAGCTTGACGTTCTGAGCTCGCTTCATGTCCTCGACAGCTGTGCTGTCGTTCGGAGTGCCCTGGACAAACGCCTTTCCGTAGATCTCGCCCGTCATTCAACGACCAGTGGAACCGATCTCAGTCAAGAACAAAGGCCATCTGGGCAGACACATGCTGGGATGTTGGCGTACCTAGCTCAAAGTTCTTGGTGCGCACTTTGTTGAGCGTGGCGACGTGCGCCGCAGTGCTCGCGCTCACCTTGAACGGATCAACGCTGTATTGGACAGTGATGCTCGTCGCCGACTCCACTGGCGGTTCGCGGACGGATGATGGTCGGTGACCCTTATGGTACCCCACATGGTACATTTGCAAGACGTGGTCAAGATGCACACATTCGTGTTTGGTCATCTTGGGGCGTTACTTTTTGCATGTTTTGGATTTGATCTTCGCTTTTCTCTAGTGGCTTTTGATTTGGTGAGTGATTCGATTTGGTGCGAGGGCGTGGGCGTCGGTGTGGGCGCGAGAGGGGGGAGCACTTGGGCCGGTGGGGACTATTTGAGAGGTGCTCTCGGTTGGGAGAGGCGGGCGAACCTGAGGACAACCAACAAAGCACGTTCGCACACACACACACAAGCTCAAGCCACTAAACAACTTCACCGTGGTCCCCCAACCCCTATCCCCACTGCGTTTCAACACCCGGTCCCCTCCCCTGGACGGCGGCGGGGAACGAACACCTGTTGGTCATCGTGAACCGCTTCTCCAAGATGACGCGGGCCATCCTCCTCCAGCGGATCGACGCGGAGACCATCACGGCAGCATTTTTTTGCACAACCGGGTGGCGGCGTACGGACCTTCGGCGACGGTGTTATTCGACAATGGTCCCCAGTTCCGCTCCACGTTCTTCCAAGGGTTTTGTTCGCTCCTCAACATCTCCAACCGATACTCCACGACGTACCACCCGCCGACGAACGTCCAAGTGAAATGGTACAACCGGTCCATCGTGGGGCAGCTGCGGACGGTCGTCTAAGACCAATAAGTCCGATGAGATGAGCTGGCGTCGACGCTGACAATGGTCTACAACAGTCGACCGCAGCAGAGCACCGGGGTGGCGCCCCTCGAGTTCGTCACTCCCGAGCGTGTACGAAGTCTCTCCGTGGAACGAATGGTAGGCTCCCCGACACCCGAGGAGACGGACGGGAGCCCAAGAGCCATCCGCGAGGTCATCCGGGCGCGTCTGCGGAACCTGATCCACAAGATACAGTGGTCCCTCACGCTCGCACAGCAGCGGTACAAGAGGAATAACGACGCCCGCGTGAGGCCGGTCAACAAGAACGTCCACATGAACGACTGAGTGCTCTTCGATGGCCACATGCGGACCAAGTACAAGCTCGGGACCCGCACGGCCGGACCGTACAAGGTTATAGACCGTGGAGAAGGCACACTCTCGTTGGATATCGGTGGGTACCCGAAGACGGTGAGCAGCGACCACGTGACGGCAACGTTGGGCCCGCCGGGGAATCCGCAGACGCTCCTGCAGAGCCTTGGCGTGCCCCAAGACATTGTGGTCCCCGAGGAGCATCAACACACGGGCAAAAAATTCGTCTGGGAGGCCTGCGTGGGCCATGAAGTCGCTGACGATGGTACGCTACGCCTGTGGACCCGCTGGTAGGGCTACCACCCCGAGGAGGACACCCTCGAGTTGGCCAGTTGGTTCGACCGACGTAAGGTGCACCAGTACACGCGACGTGTGGGCCTACAAGTCGAAGAAGCATGTTTAGAGGTCAAAGCGGGTCGGTCGTCGACTTCTTCGCCTAAGACAATTCCCATGCGGGACACGTGGGTTTGAAGTCTCGAATCGTTGCCGATTTTCGGTTTCAACACGTGCCTCGGTCGGAGCCACGTGGCCGTGGTAGCGACCGTCCCTACCGCATGGCGGGACGGCAGCCTTACCCGCCATCCGGGGGCGAACCAAGGAGATCGGACCGCATGGACTGTCTCAGGGGACGGTGATGGTACGCCACGGCTGACCGGCGTGGACCTAACGGATGTTGAACCACAAGTGAGGATCGGGATTCGGCCTGACGAACAAGGGGCTCTCCTAAGGGTAATACGCAAACGACCCGCGTGGCGTTTATTGGTCTCTGACGCGCCGTACGGCACCGTTGACACTACGAGACCCCCTACACTGCTACGCGCTTCGACTACGACTCCTGAGGGCACTGCCCCCCCCATCCTGTCATTGATGTTCCCCCTTTGGTCAACGGCGGTCCGACGAAGGCCCACCCCACCCGGGAACTGGTGGACCACGGGGTCTCTGCGCCTGTGGCGCATTGTGGTAGACGTCGCAGTCGCCTTGATGCTGCTGGCGGCGGTTGGCCCCACTGGCGGCCACGCCAACCTTGCGAAGGAGAGCCGCGCGGGTTTTACGCCGACCCACAAGTTGAAGCAGCTCCTCCAAGTGACGACGCGGGACCCCGGGGTGTTCGCGGGCCCACTGGGCGATCTAGTGGCCAAGATACGCCCCGGAGTGGCACAAGCCGGTTACCAAGGTTGCCGTGGTGTAGCCGCGGAGTTCCCCGGGGTCACAAGCCACCACGCGCGCCAACTTCTGCGGGACGCGATCCGAGGGGATGTGATCGAGTTGGTCGAAGGCCACGTAGGGGATGTCATGGTGTTCCACGGGGTCAGACGAGACAATTACGCTATCCCCGGAGTTGCCCACGGATGGGGCGGCGGAGGCGGCAGGTGAAGACGGCCCCGGAGAAGACGACCCCGCGGTGCTGGTCACCACGGAGGAAGCAGGCGGCTGGATCCCACCCCCGGGATAACGTTGGCTGCGGGTGGCCGAGACGGCGGCGGCCCAATCCTCACGAGCAGAGCCGTAGCCACGCGCCTCGAGGATGTCCGCGGTGTAGGGCAAGGCGAACAAGTGAAGATCCTCAGCGACCTTGACGCGGGTTCAGTCGTCATCCACCTCGAGGGACGCCCAGATCCAACCCTCGAGGTTTCGACGGTCAGTGCTACGATCGCGGAGGCGCTGAAGAAAGGCTTCCGTGTCGGGGAGTTGATCCGAGAGGTCCAACAACGCCCCAAGGATGTCAATCGCCTCCGCGTCGGGACCCGCGGCGTTGACGCAGATGTTGAACGGCCCGACGGAGCGGATCCAATCGAGGAGACGCGGGGGGTAGCGCCACAAGACCCTACGGGTGCGGAAGGTCTCTAGGAAAACGAAGGCCCCCGCGAGAGCCCACTCGCTACGGCAAACGGTCCACGGGGTGCGCCGTCCCGCGTAGAGGTCGTCCGTGGCGTAGGAGTGCACCCACGGGAGTTCCACCATGCAACCGTACGGGACCTCGACCCCGGACCACCACGCGGGAGTCGGCAGGTAGAAGCGCTAGCGGGTCGCCTTAACGAAGCTCAAGTACTCCGCCTGGTGCCAAGCCAAGAGGTGTCCGGTGAGGCCACCCCGGTGGTTGCGGGCCGTCGTCAGCTGAACCGTCGTGGCGCCCTCCGGGTCCGATACATTGATGAAGGGCGGGCACGTGAGGATGTAGTCGAGGGTCAGCACCAAAGGCGGGCTCATCCGGGGTTCGTTCATGAAGCCGACGAAAGAACGGCGGTTGCCCACCTCGCGGCCACGCCGCACCAAAATGACTAATGAGGCTCGGTCGTCGAGGGAAGGTACGAGGGCGTGTGCATGGCGGAAATCTTTTTGGCGAAAGGGTTGGCGGGGCGCATCGAGTCGATGCCCCGGAACGTTGCGTGGGCCAGCGTGTCCGCTACGCCCACGCGGGCCTGCTCGCGTTCCCACGCGGGCGCTCACGTCGACGGGTCGGACAACACGGGCAGAAAGCCTACGTCGCTGGAGTAGCGCATCTCCTCGTCGGCCATCGCGGAAGACGACGCGGGCACGGACACCTCGTGGTCGGGCGGCCGCCGGGTCCTCGGTCCGACGAGGGGATGGCGAAGGTACCTGCGTGGTAAAGGAGGGGGGGGGGGACCCCCGGGGGCCGACAGAAGCAAGAAGCGGCGGGCACCACGGGGG
>ENA-ORXT01005058-ORXT01005058.1-marine-metagenome-genome-assembly--contig:-NODE-5058-length-13165-cov-8.547524_pt1 | contig 13165 bp, 11 predicted proteins | sample MGYA00237868_ERZ511482 | MGnify/ENA metagenome assembly ERZ511482 | reverse complement strand
GCTACCTTGCCCATCACAAATCTCCTCATCCCCAAAACAGGAATATATTATCGGAAATTTGCCGATCAGAATACTAGCGCCTCAAATCCAGCGCCGCGTGCGCGCCGTATAGGCCTGCCATTCCTCGCCCAGCGCGCGGTCGATGTGGAATTCCTCGCCCGCGATGAAGCGTCGCTGAACGATCGCCATGAAGACCGGTACGGCGAGCAGGGCGGAGACGGCGCCGAGCCGCAGGCCCCACCCGGCGGCGATCAGCGCCATGCCGAGATAGATCGGGTTGCGCGAGAGGCGGAAAGGTCCGTCGGTGATGAGCGTCGTCGGCTTGCGACGTGGGTGGATGGGTGTCCGGGCGCGGCGGAAATGGACCCCGCTCCAGACGATCAGCGCCATCCCCGCTATCATCAGCAGGATCCCGCCTGCGTCGAACCGCAAGACAGGGAAAACGAGGGCCGCGAGATACTGCACGACCATCGTCCCCGCCAGCCAGATCGGCGGGATATCGATTCGCTTCGACAGGGGGACGGGCGCGCCGTGGCGATCCCTCATTGCCCGTAGAAGGTGCTTTGCTGCGGCGGTTGCACCCGTTGCGGCAGTCCTTCGACCGGCAGGATGCGGTTGCCGCCATAGGGGTCGGTCTGGATGCGGCACGTCTCGCCCGCATTGACGATGCGGTCGCCGGGCAGGATTTCCTGCGCGAAGGTGATCTCGCGTCCGCCGGTTTCAAGGATCGAATACTCGACCCCCGGTCGCTGGTCGGCCTGCGCGCCGATGCTGCTGCCGATCGCGCCGCCGGCCACCCCTGCGACGAGACCGCCGATGACGGTCGCGACGTCACGACCCCGCCCCTTGCCGATCTGGTCGCCGAGCAGGGCGCCCCCGATGCTACCCGCCAGGGCGCCGCCGAACTGGCCGATCGCGCGGCCGGTCTCGCCCTGGATCGTGATGTTGCGGACCCCGAGAACGCGGCACCGCTCGACGGTCTTGGCCATCCCGACCTCGTAGGAGGAATAGACGTTCTGCTGCGGCCCGGTCGTCGTGCAGGCGCCGAGGGCGAGAAGGGCGAACGGCAGGGCGAGGGTCTTGATCATGATCGTCTCCACGATGGGATTTCCCGCGAACATAGCCGAAAATCGGGCCAAAAAGCGACCCTCATTGCCGCAGGAACGAGTGCCCTTCGCACGATCATTCCGCCGCGTGGGCCGTGCGCCGGTCGCGGAGGAGGGCGAGGACGCCGCGCGCGGCATCGGGGATATTGGTGCCGGGACCGAAGATCGCGGCCACCCCCGCCTCGCGCAGGAAGTCGTAATCCTGCGCCGGGATCACGCCGCCGCAGACGACGAGGATGTCGCCCGCGCCCGCCTCGCGCAGCGCCGTGATGAGCGCGGGGGCGAGGGTCTTGTGCCCCGCCGCCTGGCTCGACACGCCGATGACGTGCACGTCGTTGTCGATGGCGTCCTGCGCCACCTCTTCCGGTGTCTGGAACAGCGGGCCGACATCGACGTCGAAGCCCATGTCGGCGAAGGCGGTGGCGATGACCTTGGCGCCCCGGTCGTGGCCGTCCTGCCCCATCTTGACGACCAGCATGCGGGGGCGGCGGCCTTCCTCGGTGCCGAAATCGGCCACGTCCTTCTGGATCGCGGCGAAGCCCTCGTCGCCCTCGTAGGCGGCGGAGTACACCCCGGCCAGCGTCTTCACCTCGGCCCGGTGACGGCCGAACACCGCCTCCATCGCGTCCGAAATCTCGCCCACGGTCGCACGGGCACGGGCCGCATCGACGGCGGCGGCGAGGAGGTTGCCGCTCCCCTTCGCCGTCTCGGTCAGGGCCGCGAGGGCCGCATCGCAGGCGGCAGAGTCGCGACTAGCGCGGATCGTCTCCAGCCGCGCGACCTGGCTTTCGCGCACCGCGACGTTGTCGATATCCATGATCTCGACGGGGTCGGGCTTGGCCGGGCGGAAGCGGTTGACCCCGACGATCACCTCGTCGCCCTTGTCCACCGCCGCCTGACGCCGCGCGGCGGCTTCCTCGATGCGCAGTTTCGGCATCCCGGACGCGACCGCCTTGGTCATCCCGCCCAGATCCTCGACTTCCTGCATCAGTTCCCATGCCTCGTTGATGAGGTTCTGGGTCAGGCTCTCGACGTAATAGCTGCCCGCCAGCGGATCCACGACATTGGCCACGCCCGTTTCGTGCTGGAGAATGAGCTGCGTATTCCGGGCGATACGGGAGGAAAATTCGGTCGGCAGGGCCATCGCCTCGTCGAAGCTGTTGGTATGCAGGGATTGCGTGCCGCCGAGGACAGCCGCCATCGCTTCATACGCCGTGCGAACGATGTTGTTGTAAGGATCCTGTTCCTGCAACGAAACACCCGAGGTCTGGCAATGGGTGCGCAGCATCGACGATTGCGGCTTCTTCGGCTGGAACTCGTCCATGACCATCGACCAGAGTACGCGGGCCGCGCGCAGCTTGGCGGCTTCCATGAAGAAGTTCATGCCGATGGCGAAGAAGAAGGAGAGGCGCGGGGCGAAGGCGTCCACGTCCATGCCGTTGGCGATGGCCGTACGCACGTATTCGCGCCCGTCCGCGATGGTGAAGGCCAGTTCCTGCACCAGCGTCGCGCCCGCCTCCTGCATGTGATAGCCGGAGATCGAGATGGAGTTGAATTTCGGCATGTTATCAGCCGTATAGCCGATGATGTCCGACACGATCCGCATCGATGCCTCGGGCGGATAGATATAGGTGTTGCGGACCATGAACTCCTTGAGGATATCGTTCTGGATCGTGCCGGACAGCTTCTCGACCGGCACGCCCTGCTCTTCGCCCGCGACGATGAAGCTGGCCAGCACCGGGATGACGGCCCCGTTCATGGTCATGGAAACGGACATTTCGCCCAAGGGAATCCCGTCGAACAGGATCTTCATGTCCTCGACAGAATCGATGGCGACACCGGCCTTGCCCACGTCGCCGACCACGCGCGGGTGGTCACTGTCATAGCCGCGATGGGTGGCCAGATCGAAGGCGACGGAGAGGCCGCGCTGCCCGCTTTCCAGCGCCTTGCGATAGAAGGCGTTGGATGCTTCGGCGGTGGAGAACCCGGCATACTGGCGGATCGTCCAGGGGCGTCCGGCATACATCGTCGCCTTGGGACCGCGCAGGTAGGGCGGCTGACCGGGCATCGAGACCGCCTCGTCCCCGCGCAGGTCGTCGGCGGTGTAGAGCGGCTTGATGTCGATACCTTCGGGCGTCTGCCATGTCAGGTCGTCGAGCGGGCGGTCCTTCAGTTCCTTGCGGGCCTGCGCCTTCCAGCCTTCGAGATCGCTCTTGTCGCTCATTTTCTTTCCCTCGCATGGTTTGCAGCGCAACACTATTGCGTCACGCGGGAACCGGCAAGGGAGAGGTCGTCAGTCCTGGAATGCCTTCTTCACCTTGATCGCCAGATCCTTGAGCGAGAAGGGTTTGGCGAGGAAGTGGAACTGCTCGTCGTCCATCATCTCCTCGCGGAAGGCATCCTCGGCATAGCCGGAGATGAAGATGAAGCCGATTTCGGGGCGCAGCTTGCGCACCTCGCGCATCATCTCCGGCCCCGTCATCTCGGGCATCACGACGTCGGACACGACCAGATCGATCGCCTCGGGGTTCCCGGTCACGATCTCGATCGCCTCCTGCCCGCTCGACGCGGCGGTGACGGTGTAGCCGCGCAGTTCCAGCGCGCGCACGGCAAAGCTGCGCACCGAATCCTCGTCCTCGACCAGCAGCACGCGGCCCGTTCCGCTCAGGTCGCGCGGGGTGGCGGCGTCGCGCTTGGTGGTGTCGGCCTCCACCTCGATCGCGCCATGGTAGCGGGGCAGGAAGATGCGGAAGGTCGTGCCCTTGCCCAGTTCGCTCTGGCAGTAGATGAAGCCTTCCATCTGCTTGATGATGCCGTAGACGGTGGAGAGACCCAGACCCGTGCCCTTGCCGGTCGGCTTTGTCGTGAAGAACGGGTCGAAGATGCTTTCCTGATCGGCCTTCGAGATACCCGCGCCCGTATCGGCAACCTCGATCATCACCCAGTCTGCCTTGGGGATGGGATCGTAGCCGTAACCGGCCACGTCCTCCGGCGCGACGTTCTTCGTCGTCACCATCAGCGTGCCGCCGCTCTGCATCGCGTCGCAGGCGTTGACCGCGAGGTTCATGATGACGCGGTGGAATTCGCTGCGGTCGATCCGCACGAGGCCCAGATCCCGGGCGTGGTGCGAGCGGAAGGTGATGCGCTCGGTGATGTAGGGCTTCAGGAGGAAGCGCATCTCGTCGAGCGTCTCGGTCAGCTGCGTCACCTGCCGGCGCATCGTCTGGCGGCGGGAGAAGGCGAGGAGCTGGCTGATCGTCTCGGCGGCGCGGACCGTCTGGCCCTGGATCTGGTAGAGGTGGTCGAAATCGGGGTCGCCTTCGTGATGGCGCAGCATCAGGAGGTCGCAATGGCCGCGAATGGCGGTCAGGACGTTGTTGACGTCATGGGCGATGCCGCCCGCGAGCTGGCCCACCGACTGCATCTTGTCGGCCTGCGCCAGCTTGCGCTCGATCACCTTCTCGGCGCTGACATCCATGACGTAGGTGAGCAGCATCTCGCCCTTGTCGGTGTCGATGCGGTGCGCGTGGAACTGCGCCTCGTGCTCCTTGCCTGCCACGCCCGACAGCTTGATATCGAGCGGATTGCTGGGCGCGCCGCCATTGGCGACAGCCTGAAGCCGCTCGTTCACGTCGGGGCGGTCGTCGAGGCGCACGGCGAGCGAGATCTCGGCCCCCACCCGCGCGGCGCCGCCCGACATGCTGGCGAGGCGGTCGTTCGCCTCCAGCACCAGTCCGTCGAGATCGGTGACGGCCACGGCGACGGGCGCGTCGTCGAGCAGGCGGACGAGGCGGCGGACCTCGCCCCCCTCGTCGCTGACCGGCCGCTTGCGGCAGGGGACGATGAAGGATTGCGAGATGCCCGCATGGTGGTCGAAGCGGCAGTATTTCTGGATGACGCGCACGGGCTTGCGATCGCCCGCCGCCGTGTGGAGCGTGATGAGCTTCTCGACCGTCTCGCCCTCGCGCGCGTCCGGGGCGGCGAGAAGGGAGGCTTCCTCGCCGAAGAGGGTGGCGAGCGTGACCGGCGCCGCGTCGTCCTCGACCAGCCCCGCGAGGCCGCGCATCACGGCGTTGATCTCGACGACGGTCCCGTCCGCGTCGGCGCTGAAATAGGCGATGGGCGCGTCGGACATGTCGAAGGGCAGGGTGCCCGGCATCTCGGCATCGGGCGCGCGGGTCGCGGTCGTGACGGACCACAGGAAGTAGCGCGGATTGCGCTGGCGCGTGATCTCGACCGTCGCATCGACCGGCTCGCCCGCCAGCGTCACGCCGAACACCTCCAGCGTCGCGCCATCGGTCCCGGCGCGGCGCATGGCGCGGTAGATGGCGGCGTCGACCGTCGTGTCGTTGCCGAGCAGCGTGCGCATCTTGGATCCGGACGAGATGCGCGTGCCGAGGCTGACGGCGAGGGCGCGCGCCGCGTCGTTCTGCTCGGCCACCACGCCCAGCGCGTCGGTCAGGAAGAACGCGGTCGGCGCATTCCGGAGGATATCGAAATCGGGAGCCTCGGTTCCCGGACGGTCGCGCCCGGGCCTCGTGAAGAGGGCCAGACCGGCGAGGGCGGCGCCCAGAGGCGCGGTTCCGACGAGGTCGGCGATCTGCAGCATTTCGGTCGCGACCATTCAAAACCCCGAGTTGTAAACCATGTTCAAGATATAATTAGGCACGTTTAACGGGCAGTTAAAGTCAACCGCGCAGCGAAAAACCCGTCGCAATCGTCGCGGGCGGGGTGGAGCCGCTTCGCCTCTATCCGCTCGAAGCCGGGATGGCGGGCGAGGAAAGCCGCGACCCGATCCTCGTTCTCGGCGCGCAGGACCGAGCAGGTGGCGTAGACCAGCGCCCCGCCGGGGCGCACGAAGCGGGCGGCGGCATCGAGCGCGTCGTCCTGCATCCGCGTCAGGGTCGCCAGCATCGCGGGGGTCAGCCGCCACTTCCCCGCCGGGTCGCGGCGCCAGGAACCCGAGCCTGAGCAGGGCGCATCGACCAGAACCCGGTCGCAGACGGGGCCGAGCGAGTCGAGCGCGTTTCGGTTCAGGGTCTCGATGCAGGTCACGCCCGCCCGCGCGGCCCGTTGCGGCAGATCGGTCATGCGCGCCGGATCGACATCGAAGGCGAGCAGGCGCCCCGTATTCTCCATCGCCGCCGCGAGCGCCAGCGTCTTGCCCCCGCCCCCCGCGCAGGCGTCGAGCACCGTCTCGCCCGGCCCTGCGCCCGTCATCGCCGCCACCGCCTGCGACCCCGCATCCTGCAACTCGACCAGCCCGTCGCGCCACGCCCGGCTGCGCAGGACCGGCGCACCGGGGGGCAGGCGCAGGGCGGTCGGGGGGAGGGTCTGCACGTCCGATATCCCGTCTTCGCGCAGGGCTGTGATCGCCTGTTCCGATGTCGCCTTCAGCGTATTGACCCGCAAATCGACGGGCGCGCGGCGGCGCAGGGCGTCCAGTTCGCGGGGGGTGTCCTCGCCGAACGCGTCGACCGCCTGTTCCCGCAGCCATTCGGGCCAGTCGAGCCGTTCGGCTTCGCTCGACCAGTCCGGCTCGCGAGACAGGGTTTCGCGCTCCGCATCGCTCAACGACGGCAACCCGTAGCCTCCGCCGCACAGCGCCTCGATCTCCCCGACCGACAACCCGTCATCCCCCGCAAGCGACCCCAGTACCCGAGCGCGGCCCGTCTCACCGCTCCCCTGCGCTGCGCAACTCCGCCATCTACGCAGGATGGCATAGACCCGGTCGGCGATGGCGCGGCGGTCCTTGGACCCCGCATAGCGGTTGCCGCGCGCCCATGCCTTCAACTGCGCCTCCACCGGGCGGGCGAGGTCGAGCGTGTCGAGGATATCGGCGGTGGCGGACAGGCGGGCGGCGGGGGTCACGGCATCAGCACGGCGGCCATGAGCGCGACCCACATTGCCATCAGGGCGAAGAGGCCCATGAGATAGGCGCGGAACCGCTGCGCCACGTCGTTGGTGCCGACATGGATGCGCCGATGCGCGAGGCGGCTGGCGACGTAGAGCCATGCGAACAGCGCGACCCATGCGCTCGCTGCCCCCGCCCCCAGCGCGATGGCGATGCCCGCGAAGAAGAGGATCGGCGTCTCGAACTGGTTCGACGTGTTCGCCTGAAGTTTCCGGATATGCTCCGGCCATACCGTCGAGTCGAGCGCGATATCGGCCATCTTCAATTCGCCCGAACGGATGACGGCGACCCGCGCCATTCCCATGCGCCAGATCGCCCAGAAGGTCAGCAGGACCTGAGCGAACGCGGCGCAGGCGAGGACGACGGCGGCGGTGCTCATCAGGTCATCCGATAGTTGGGCGATTCGCGGGTGATCGTCACGTCATGGGCGTGGCTCTCGCGCAGGCCCGCATTGGTGATGCGCACGAATTCGGCATGGCCGCGCAACTCGTCGATGGTGCCCTTGCCGGTATAGCCCATCGCCGCGCGCAGCCCCCCGACCAGTTGGTGCAGCACGTTGCCGACCGTGCCCTTGAACGGCACCTGTCCCTCGATCCCCTCGGGGACCAGCTTCATGGTGTCGCGCACTTCCTTCTGGAAATAGCGATCCGCAGACCCGCGCGCCATGGCGCCGACCGACCCCATGCCGCGATAGGATTTATAGGCCCGGCCCTGATACGTGAACGTCTCGCCGGGGCTTTCCTCCGTCCCCGCGAGCATCGAGCCGACCATGGCGCAATGCGCACCCGCCGCGATGGCCTTGGCCAGGTCGCCCGAGAACTTGATGCCGCCATCCGCGATGACCGGGGTGCCGGTCGCCGCCGCCGCTTCGGCGCAATCCATCAGGGCGGTCAGTTGCGGCACGCCCACGCCCGCGACGATGCGGGTGGTGCAGATCGAGCCGGGGCCGATGCCGACCTTCACCGCATCCGCGCCCGCATCGATCAGCGCGCGGGTGGCGGCGGCGGTGGCGACGTTGCCCGCGACGACCTGCACGGCGTTGGACCGCGCCTTGACCCGCTCGACCGCCGCCGACACCATCCTGGAATGACCGTGCGCCGTGTCGATGACCAGCAGGTCGACGCCTGCATCAATGAGCGCGCTGGACCGGGCGAACCCCTCGTCGCCCACCGATGACGCGGCGGCGACGCGCAGGCGACCCGCCGCATCCTTGCAGGCATTGGGGTTGAGCTTGGATTTCTCGATATCCTTGACCGTCAGCAGCCCGACGCAGCGCCCCTCGCCATCGACGATGATCAGCTTCTCGATCCGCCGCGCCTGGAGCATCGCCTTGGCCTCGGCCTGATCGAAAGGCTCCTGAATCGTGGCCAGATTCTCGGCGGTCATGAGCGCGGATACCGGCGTCGAGGGATCGTCGGCGAAGCGCATGTCGCGGTTGGTCAGGATGCCGATGAGGCGGCGCGTCGAGGGGTCGACCACCGGAAAACCGGTGATGCGGCGCTCCTCCTGCAACGTGCGCGCGTCGGCGATGGTCTGGTCGGGGGTCAGGGTCACGGGGTCGTAGACGACGCCCTGCTCGAAGCGCTTGACCCGGCCCACCTGCGCCGCCTGCTCGTCGATATCGAGGTTGCGGTGGATGACGCCCATGCCGCCCGCCTGCGCCATGGCGATGGCCATGTCGTATTCGGTCACGGTGTCCATGGCCGAGGAGAGGAGGGGGATGTTGAGCGAGATTTCCTTCGTCACCCGCGTGCGCGTGTCGGCTTGCGACGGGATCAGCGCGCTTTCGGCGGGAACGAGGAGAACGTCATCGAAGGTAAGGGCTTCGCGGATCGTCGTCATGGGGTGCAGGCTCCGGCAAGTGGGGTGAGCGTTGCCGCCTTCCTATTTCACGCCCCGGCGGGCAGGGAAAGCGTTTTCGATACCCGCCCGCGCCGGAAAGGGACCGGAGCCGATTGGCCCCGGTCCGCATGGCTCACCCTTTGGCGAAATAGGCGAACATCTCGCGCGTGTCCCGATCCGCGCGGTAGAACCGCATCGCCCGGCGCGCGCTGTCATAGACATAGGTCGGCGTCGGGACGGACGCGGCCAGCCTGGCCACGGGCGCGGCGGCGGCGGTGGCCGCATCGGCGATGCCGGGCAGGACGGCGGGGGTGAGGGACAGGGCGGCGGACCCCTTGAGGAAATCGCGCTTGTTCATGGTCGTGTACTCCGAAATAACGGGGGTCGTTTTCCCCCGAAGAACTCTCCATGTGGGAAGTACCGGCGCGACATTCAATGTAGACGCTTGATGTTCTGCCAGAGACGATGCTCCGAAAGATCAGTTTCTTCGATGCCGGGGCGCGCCTTCTTCGATGTTGCATCCTCCCGCCGCGAACGCGATTTCGCTTGATTTCGCGCGATTCCGGGCGGACGCTTTCGGACCGTAGAACGAAGGACGCACCGACAACCGAAAGCATATTCCCATGAGCCATCACGACACCGGCCTCGACCCCGCCGCCGAACTGCGCGCCAATGTCGCCCGCCCCTTCAACGAGGCAAAGGCGATGCCGCGCAGCGTCTACACCTCCGAGGCGTTCTGCGCGCAGGAGGTCGATGCGATCTTTCGGCGCGAATGGGTCTGCGTCGGGCGGGGCGACGGCCTCGCGGAGCCGGGGGACTACCTAACCTACGAACTGGCCGGTCAGCCGATCATGGTCCTGCGCGATTCGGACGGGGCCTTGCGCGCGCAATCGAATGTCTGCCTTCACCGCATGTCGACCCTGCTGGAGGGCGAGGGGCGCACGCGGGCGATCACATGCCCCTATCATGGCTGGACCTACAACCTCGACGGCACCCTGCGCGGCGCGCCCGCGATGATGCATAATGACAGCTTCTGCAAGAAGGGGATGCAGTTGCCGCAGGTGCGGGTCGAGGAATGGCTCGGCTGGATCATGATCACGCTCGACCCCGATGCGGAGCCGCTGGCGGGGCGGCTGGCGGAGGTGGAGACTCTCGTCGGCGATTTCGGGATGGAGGACTATCGCCAGACCTTCCGCGAGGAGCATTACTGGAACACCAACTGGAAGGTGCTCGCCGAGAACTTCATGGAAAGCTACCACCTGCCGGTCTGTCACGGCGCGACCATCGGGGGGTTCACGAAACTCGAAGAGATGGAATGCCCGCCCAGCCACCCGGATTTCAACTATCACTGGATCCTCAAGGACCCGACCTTCGCGATCAGTTGCGCGCATCCCACGAATACGCGGCTGGTGGGTGAGGAGCGGCGGCGGACGACGTATCTGCTGACGCTCTACCCGTCGCTGTTGATCACGCTGACGCCGGGGTATTTCTGGTATCTCTCCTTGCATCCGCAGGGGCCGGACCACGTGCGCATCATCTATGGTGGCGGCCTCTCACCCGACTTCGCCGCCGACCCGGAGGCGCAGAAGCATTTCGACACGGTCAAGACCATGCTCGACGCGGTGAACGAGGAGGACAGGGGCTGTACCGAACGGGTGTTCCGGGGTCTCAGTTCCGGTCTGTCCGACCCCGGCCCCCTGTCGCATCTGGAGCGTCCGAACTACGATTTCGCTCGCTGGATATCGGAGCGGGTCGGCTGAAGGCTATTCCGGTTTCGTCCCGCCGATGAGGTCGGTGATCGCCGCCGCCGCCTCGCGCACCCGTACCGCCATGCGCTCGACCTCCGCATCCGGAAACCGCACCGTCGGGCCGGAGACGGAGACGCCCGCGACCGCCTCGCCATAGGTGTCGAAGACCGGGGCGGCGATGCAGCGCATGCCCAGATGTCGCTCCTCGTCGTCATAGGCCCAGCCGCGCGCCTTCGTCCGCGCCAGATCCTCGAACAGGCGGGCGGGGGTCGTGAGGGTGCGCGGGGTGTAGCCGGTCAGGCCGGTGCGCTGGAGAAGGCGCTCGACCGCATCGCGCTCGCGCTCCGCCAGCAGCGCCTTGCCGATGCCGGACGCGTGCAGCGCCCCCCGCGTACCGGGGCGAAAGAACGCGCGGATGGGGTTGAGCGATTCGACCTGTCCCATGAAGACCACCCCGTCCTCGTCGGCAATCGCGAGGTTGGCCGTCTCCCCCGTATCGCGCATCAGCCGCCCCATCGGCTCGCGCGCCGCCTCCACCACGCTGACCCGGTGGACGAAGGCGCGCCCGATGCGGAACGCCTCGACCCCGACCATCCATTCCTGCGCCGTATCGTCGAAGGCGACGATCCCGTGCCCCTGCAACGTGGTGAGCAGGCGATAGGCAGAGGAAGGCGGCATCCCGACCCGCATGGCGACATCCGAGAGCGTGCCCTTGCCGTCGCGGGCGAGGGCCGAGAGCAGCGTCATCCCCCGGTCGAGCGCCTGCACGGTGCCGCCTTGTGCGTCGTCGGCCTTGCCGCTGCCCCGGGGGCGACCGCGCGGGCGTTTCTTGGGTTGGGGGTCGGGCATGGCGAGGTCTCCGGTGCGGACAAGCAGCGTGAAAAAATTCGAGGTCGCTCGATGGAACGAATTCCTGAAAAACGGAAATCCTCAAGTTTGACAGATGTTTGCGATATTTAATCTGTAAATGAAAATACTTTTCGCAAAAATTGTAAATAGCGCAGACTGCGGTATTCTGTCCCCCGTAAAACAGGAGAACGCGCCATGAGCGATCAGAATCCGGTCTTCATCCCCGGCCCGACCAATATCCCCGAACGGCTGCGCCACGCGATGAACGTGCCGACCTTCGATCATCGCGCGCCCGATTTCGTCGATATCCTGCACCCCCTGCTCGAAGACCTGAAGAAGGTCTTCAGGACCGAGACGGGCACCGTCGTCACCTTTCCGTCGAGCGGGACGGGCGGGTGGGAGGCGGCGATCACCAACACGCTCTCCCCCGGGGATCGTGTTCTCGTCGCCCGCTTCGGCATGTTCTCGCATCGCTGGATCGACATGTGCGAGCGCCACGGCCTCGATGTCGAGGTGCTGGAATGCGAGTGGGGCGAGGGTGCGCCCGCCGACCGCTACGCCGAGAAACTGGCGGAGGATACGGGCCACGCGATCAAGGCCGTCCTCGTCACCCATAACGAGACGGCGACCGGCGTGGTCAGCGATATCGCCGCCGTCCGCCGCGCGATGGACGCGAGCGATCATCCCGCGATGCTCTACGTCGATTGCGTCAGCTCGCTCGGCTCGATGGATTTCCGCATGGACGACTGGGGCGTCGATCTGGCCGTTTCCGGCTCCCAGAAAGGCTTCATGCTCGCCACCGGCATGGCCATCGTCGGGGTCAGCGAAAAGGCCGTCGCGGCGATGGATGCCGCGACCTGCCCGCGCTGCTTCTTCGATTTCCGCGACATGATGGCGGCAAACGCGAAGGGTGGCTATCCCTACACGCCGCCTCTCCAGCTCATCCACGGGTTGCGCGAAAGCCTCGACATGCTCTTCGCCGAAGGGATGGAAAACGTCTTCGCCCGCCACCACCGCATCGCGGAGGGCATCCGCCGGGCCGTCGCGGCATGGGGCATGGCGCTCTGCGCGAAGACGCCGGATCTCTACTCCGAAACCGTCAGCGCGATCTACGTGCCCGAGGGGTTCGACAGCGACGCGTTGACCGACATGGCCTTCGACGAATACGGCGTGTCCTTCGGCGTCGGACTGGGGCAGATGGCGGGCAAGGCGTTCCGTATCGGGCATCTGGGGTCGATGACCGACGTGATGGCGCTATCTGGCCTTGCGGCGATCGAAATGGCGATGAAGGATCTCGATTATCCGATTACGCTTGGCTCCGGCGTCGCGGCGGCGCAGGACTATTACCGGGCGACGAAAACGAAGACGACCCTGAAGAAGGCGGCTTGAACGATGCAGGATCTCGACCTCCCCACTTTCGACGACGTGATCGCGGCGCATGAACGCATCAGGCCGCATATCCATCGCACCCCGATCCTGACGTCCGAATATCTGGACGGCCTGACCGGCGCGACGATGTTTTTCAAGTGCGAGAACTTCCAGAAGGCGGGCGCGTTCAAGGTGCGCGGGGCGTCCAATGCCGTATTCGGCTTGTCGGAAGAGCAGGCCGACAAGGGCGTCGCGACCCACTCGTCGGGCAATCACGGGTTGTCGCTCAGCTATGCGGCGGGGCGGCGGGGCATCCCCGTCACGGTCGTGATTCCGCG
>ENA-ORXT01005056-ORXT01005056.1-marine-metagenome-genome-assembly--contig:-NODE-5056-length-13168-cov-7.899855_pt1 | contig 13168 bp, 11 predicted proteins | sample MGYA00237868_ERZ511482 | MGnify/ENA metagenome assembly ERZ511482 | reverse complement strand
CCCTGCGCGTCGGGACGCCCGACGTTCACTGCTGCCACCCCGCCGGATCACCACGAGGTGGTCAGCACCGCGGCGTGCAGATCAGGATCGAGGAGAGTGTCGTGAAGCGCACCTACCAACCGAATGCTCGGAAGCGAAGCAAGAAGCATGGCTTTCGTCAGCGGATGTCCACTCCTGGCGGGCGTGCCGTTATTCGTTCCCGTCGCCGCAAGGGACGCCACCGTCTCTCAGCCTGAGACGCCGGCCGGCGTGTGGCGTGTTCGTGATCGAGGCACATTCGGTGAGATTCGGCGTCGCGGGCGCCGCAAGCGCTCGCGTCTGATGACGGTGACCTACTTGCCGGGTGAGGGCGAAATCAAACCAACGCCTCCGCGTCTGGCGTTTGCTGTCGCCCGTCCCGTCGGCACCGCTCCGATGCGAAACCGGCTCCGTCGGGTGCTCAGGGACGAAGCCAGAGTGCTCAGCAGCGCAGGCCAGATGGGTATGTCACAGGGATTGGCGTACCCAAGCGTGAAAAATATGGCACAATTCATATAGCGCTCGCGGCACACGGGTGAGCAGTCTGCAAGTCACCCACCGGATGCAATCGTCTACCGGCAGAGTGAGTTCCGCTCGTTGCCATCCCCTCTCGGGGACGTGTGGAGAATGAATGGGTTTAACACGAGAACACAGCAGGCCACAAGAAACAAAACGCATCATACTGGCCGACAGCCACGAGCTGTCGAGCCGTCAACACCATGACCCGCAACCCACCCGGTCGACATTCCAATACCAAAGCCAACACCACGCACGCAAGAGCTCCAGGCTTGCCTCCACGACGGCAGGGCATCCCCGCCGGTAAGGGGCAACGCGGATGCGTCGGATAATGCCCAGAGCGGGCCCTGCACGCCACACCGAAAATGCAGTCCAAGGGGCGACGAGAGGCGGCCACCGCACCCAACCACGCGCCAGGCTTAGGCGCTGGCGTCCGCACCCGACGGGCCGCCCTCGCCCGCCGACGTCGCCGCCGTCTGCGACACGTCCATCGCCGACGTGTCGGCCGCGGCCGTCAGCTGCTCCATGGCCGCCGCGCGGCGGCGTGCCGCCGCCGCCGCCCGCTTTTCCGCCAACCATTCGGTGATGCGGGACTTGAGCTCCGTCGCCGGCTCGAGCATGTCCTCCGTCAGCATCTTGCGGTTGAATGGGTCGGTGCGGTCCGAGAGCAGGTGCCGCACAATGTTGGCGCGGTCCATGACCATCCCAGACGTTGGCAGCTTGACCGGGTCGCTCATCAGCTCGTAAACGAGCGGGTCTTGGAAATCGTCAGGGATCTCCCCCAGGTCCTCCCCAAGCGCCGCATCGGCGTCGACAACCTCCTGGGCGGCCACACCGAGGGCGGCAAAGCGCTGAATCTCCGCCGCCGGCAGCAGACCGCGGCGAGAGAGCACCCGCAGCGCGTTGCGGAAAAGATGGTGCGAGAAGGACCGCCCGTCATGGGCGACCGCCGCCACAAACGCCTCTTCATCGGCAAAGTGTAGGTACGTGCCGACAATCTGCGTTAGCAGTCGCCGCGGCTCCCACCCGTACTTCTCGCGGTCGCGCACGGACAGCTCCGCGCACTTGGGGCCGGTCAGCTGGGAGAGGAAGAAATTGAGCATCTCGGCGACGCGCGATGCCATCTCGGGCAACACAAACACCGACCGCACGGCCGCGTCTTCAGTCATGAAGAGCAGCATGTTGATCGACGCATTACCGAGGTCAATGTACGATTTGACCTGCGACTCGATGTCATGCAGCTTCTTCTCCTTTTCCCGCCGCTCCTCGACGCTGAGCGCCTCCCACTCCTCCCGCCGCTCCATTTCGCGTTGGATCTGCCGCAGATCCGACAGATTCGAAGTAATCTCGTCGAGGAGGAAGTTGGCGTCGTTGAGCAGCATGTTGACAAACTGGGTGAAGCGACGCGCGCTCAGCGCCTCGTTCCGTACGGACGCGCGATAGTCGGGGAGATGCCACATGCATTCGACGATCTGCGTCAGGTGGTACCGGATGTTGAACTTGTCAAAGAACTGGTTGTGGCTCCCCGTGTGCTCGACGTCCACGTACAGGCGGAAGAGCGCCGATGGCAGGTGCTGGCGGGCAACGACGTGCGTCGCAAACATCGCCTCGATCGCCGGGTGGTCGCCAATGTAGCGGTGGCGCCGGCGCTCCTCGTCGGTATCTCGGGACGCGAAGCGTGGCATGATGTCGTCAATGAACTCCAGGAGCTTGGCGCGGAGGTACGGATTCTTGACGTACCCAGGGGACGACGCGGTCGCCACTGCCAGTGTGACGACCACGTCGAGTGTCTCACAGTGGGTCTCGATCAGACCAGGCGCGTAGCGAGTGGTGAAGAGAAGCACCTTATTCAGGATCTCAAGCGTCGCCTCGGGAAGCGACACAAACGTGCGCAGCGGCGGCAGCGGGAGCGGCAGCAGCTCTTTGCGGGCGGGCTCGGAAAGGATGCGCACCAGCCACGCTGCGTTGGCCGTCACAAACTGGAGAAGCGACGCGAGGGGCTCCTCATCACGCAGGTACACGTCGTACGACAGCTTGTACGTCATGTATCCGTCAATGCGGTCGGTCAGCTCCGTCAGCTGCTGCTGGTACTCCGTGGGGTTTGATGCGGCGGCGGCCGACGCCTCCAGCTCCGCCTTCTCCCCCTGTGTCCGGCCGAGCTGCTTGAGGATGACGTCCTTGTAAAACTCGTGGGACGACACGAAGCCCAGCTGCACCGCCCGTACGGTCAGGAAGAAGACCTCCGACACAAACCCAAACTCCTTGCTCACCGTCTCGGCGGGGCGGTTGTCCTGTATGGCGTCCGCCTCGCCGTCGCCGACATCGGCGGCGGCAGCGGCGCCGCCCGACGAACCGCCGCCGCTCGCCTCAATCTCCATCCGCTGCTCCGCGAGCGCCCGCTCCAACGACTCTTGCGCGTTGCGGTTGCGGGGGTCCACCCAGAACCGGTTGAGCATGTTGCTGTCCGCCGCCAGCCTCGTCTCATCGCTGTAGTCGATGCGGTGCGTCGACTGCACGTACGTCGGGTCGACTTTGGCGAGCTTCTCCGACGACGGGTGGGAAAAGGGCTCGGCTATCCGTAGCAGCACGTCCATGACGTTGAGGACAAAGCCGTCCCCGCTGACGACCTGCCGCTCAAAGTGGATCGCCGTCCGCCGCGCATTGTGTTTCATCGCGAGGGCGAACCACTTGAGGAGCGCCTCCCGCGGGCCGGCGCCTGCCTTGCACAGCGCCATGCACACCTCAAAGAGGCCAGAGCGGAGGACGCGGATGGATTCCCGCAGCGACACAATGGCGCTGTCAATGTCCGCCTTGGTCCGCTCGCTGCTCTTGGTAAAGTATTCGCGGGCGACCAGTGGGTCCTCCTGCATGGCGGTCAGCGCAAAAAACGGGCCGAGGACCGTCGCCCGCTCCAAGTGGACCCCATTGATGATGCCCGCCTCGGGCGCAAACGTGTCCATGCGGGTCAGCACCTCCGCCAGCGGCCGGTAGGTGCCGACCAACGAGGAGAGCGCACGCAGGGGCGGCAGGAAGTCCGACCGCATCAGGGAGCTGCGGCCGACGGCGACGACCAAGGCGGAGAAGACTCGGCTAAACACCGACTGCAGCGTCTCCCGGTCATCCTCGTCCTCGGACGACGCAAACCGATCCACGAGGGCGCGGATAAAGCCGCCTGGCACCGCATCGCGGAGGAGCATGGCGGCGAGCGCCTCGGGCGTGCGCTCCGCCGCAAACGACTCGGGCTCCGAGAGCACCAGCCCCGCGTAAGACATGATGAGGGTGAGGGCGTAGCGCGCCGCCGCCTGCAAGTCCGCCGCGTCCTTGGCCGTCGCCGTCCGCGTGCGCCCCGCCTCCCGCAGCGCCGCGTCGGCGCGCGCATAGGCGCGGGTGAGGAAGACGAGCTTCTCCGTCGCCGCCTGCAGCTGGTGCACCAACACCATATCCGCGTGCGCTTCCGCGTTGAGCACGAGGCCTGCATCCCCCTCCGCCCCCGCGTCGCGGAGCTCCGCCACGAGGATGCCGTCGTAGCCCGCGCGGCCGGCCACGAGGGTGAGGTCAAACACCCGCACGAGCAGCGCCGACTCCAGCTGGCTCAGCGGCGGCGGCGGCTTAACCTCCTTGTCCTTTTTGGGCGCGGGGGGCTCGGGCGCCGGGGGGGGCGGCGGCGGCGGCCGCTTCTCGGGGCTCTTGGGCTTCTTCGCGGGCGGCGGCCCGGCCGCCGCGTCCGAGCCGCCGACGGACGCGGCGGGGGCGGGCGCGTTGAAGCGCGCGAGGCGGCGGCGGCGGAGCTCCGCCTCGTCGGGGCCAGGCGGCAGCGGCGGCGGGGTCGGCTGGCGCTCACTGTCGCTATCGTCGCTGGACACCTCCTCCTTGACCTCGTCGCGGCGGCGGAGCCAATTCATGGTCGCACCGACCGACGCAACGCCGCGGCCGGGGGTGGCACCCCGCGACACCCCGCAGCGAGGCCGAAAAACGCCGGCCGGCGGTCCCGCCCGACGGTGCCGCGGCGCGGCGTCTGCCACGCGACCGGGACACACCGACGACCGACGCGGGCGGGACACGACGACCGCGCAGTAGCACAGAGCAAACCGAAAAAAAAACGGACAAGAAGGCGACCGCCGAGCGGCGACCGACAACGACGGCGGTGGGCGGTGCTCCTTCGGCTCCCACGCCGTTGGGAGCAGTGTGCGACGCTCACGCTCCCGCGGGCCGTGGCGTCTAATGGGGCTCGGGCTGCGCGTGCTGTCAACGCGGGGCGGGGTGTGCACTGCTGGCTCGGCGAGGGGCCGGAGCGGCAAGCTCAACGCTCTCGCTCCAACTTCCAGTCACACACACGAGGACGAGTAGCCCCCCGCTTCGTAATTTGGTTGGCCCTGTCAGGCCAATAAGTATCAATAGAAGCCCCCCCAGCGGCCGGGGGGGGCTGTTAGCGAAGCTCGTGCAAATGCCTTTTGCAAGAACTACATGCCAATGTGAACCGATAAATACTTATTGAGAAGCATCTAAGCACGTTTCTGGTCGCCACGCTGGCCAAAGATCCGCTTTCTCTGTCGGAGCTATCAGGCGCCACCCACGTCCTTCCCCGCCGCTGTTGACAGCCCCTCGGCACCCAATCCCCCTTTTCTGCCGGCCTTCTGGTTGAGAAACCGCTTTGGTCCAGGACTCTTTTCATCCTGGGCAAACTACCCCCTCACCCCTCATCCCAGCCCGCGGCGCCCCAGCGCCCCCTCCCCACAACCAAACGCAACATGACCACTTTCTGTCATCGCCGTCATCACACACACACCCCACCCAGCCTGAGCCCTCGCAATGGACCACCACACTGGAGGCTCGCTAGCACGAGCTGCGGGGACAGCCTTCAGACCAATACTACAACAGCCGAAACCACACTCTCACTTTTCATTCTAATTCCATTCCCAACACAACACGACAGAGCGACCTCCGCAGAAAGCAGCGAGGGGTGTACCTCCAGCAACCGCCAATCAAAGAATAGATCGAACAAGTGTCGCTTCCGAGGTAAGAATGGACGGTCAAGAACCCGGAAAGCATCCCACCTGGATCAGGCCAGATTGACCAATCAGCGCCCCTATTGGGACAGCTGGACGGCTGATGTCGTGTACACTGTCGCACCACGTTTCCAGTCGCAGCGCCGGAGTTATTCGTAATGCTTGCTTCAAGTTTCTTGACAGTGAAATCGGGTCGCATCAACACGGGACATCAGTCCCGACTCCTTTTGTACGTCGTCGTCGACAGGACACACTGTCAGCACCCTTGCTGTTGCTATTTTCCAGCTTTCCCCACGTCCTCCACTTCTGTGGCACATGTCGTGACATGACCTTGGAGCCCCCTCGCACTCCTTGCTTCTTCGGCGGGGCGCCGACCCTGCGTCCTGCGGCGGACGGCGTGGCGGCCGTGGCCGTCGACGTGGTGTGGAGCGGGTGGCAGAGCGCCGACCACGGCCGGCCGGCCGCCGGCGCCGCGTCCTCGTCGGTTGCCGCCGACTACCTACCATAACGGCGGAAAGCCGCGGTTCAACGCCTTGGTAGGGCGCCTCCGCAGCCGCCCACACAGCCATCAAGAGGATCGCCGCGACGACGCACTCGCCGCCCTGCAGATGGGCGGCGGCGACAAGGATCTCGCCTGAGTGGCGGTGCTGCCGCGGCGGACGGCGGGCCTCGCCAAGGCGTGCGGGTCCGCGCAGTGGACTGCCAACATAAGGAAGAAGCGGGGCGGGGGGCGGTTGGAAAGTTGGGAGGTGTTGGTTTCTTTCGGAGGAGATGGACGCCTGATGGTGCTGACCGCCGGCGTGCTGGCGGCGGCCATCGGCGCGGTGTCACACGGGCGGCCTATCGCCGTCCACGGCCGGCCAGCTTCCGGCGACGTGTCTGAGACGGCCGCATCCACCTACTAGGACAAGCCTGCCATCTAGGCGGTATTCGTCCAGCGGGGGGCAGTCGGCGCCAACGAGATTCGCACCTGAACGTTGGTGGCTGTCCTTGTGACTGGCGGGCCGCATCATGGCGCTTAGGTTGACGGAGTCGGCCGCCGACGCGTGAGGTGGCTGCCCGGGGGAGATGCAAGGGGGTTGTTCGATCTTGCTGAGGGGGCGGACACTGCTACTGCTGGCGGCCTGGGTGGCAGCGGTATTCTGCGGGGCGCCGAGCGGGCAGCAGAGCAACGCCCACGGACCGCCGGCCGCTGGCAGCGCGTCTGCGGCGGTGTACATCGACTACCACCAGAACCCGAACAGGAAGTGCCGCAGGCGTCCGTTGGGGGGCGGGCGGCAGCGATATTGTTCGTGGCTTGGAGTCGGTAGCCGTCGTGGCGCCCGGCGCATCGCACAGAGGCGTGCGGCCTCTGAACGTCGGCCGCTGACCCGTGCGGTCGGTGAGGTCAGTTGAAGCCAGGAGATCGCTGGTTTTTCTGGCATGGGACAAGGCTGCGTCTGGCGGCAGCCCGCGTTCGGGCGGCGGCCATTAGCGTGACGCCGAGCGAGTGGCGGCGCATCACCCACGGCCGGCCAGCCGCTGGCGGCGCTTCGGTACTTTTATCCACAAAGCCCCACAACCACACCACTGTCACGGCTACAATCCACACGGTAGCGTCGCGGTGGTGGTGCTGCCGAAACGACCGGCGCCAGATTTTTTCGTGGTGGACTGGTTTGTTTTGCACTGGCCATGCTCGCGCACTCCGCGCCGTGAGAAAAGCCACTGCCAGGGGAGTAGCATTGGCAGCAGTTGGTATGGAAGGCGCCTTCCTGTGGGTGTACCACGACTTGGTAGGCGCACCAGACGGTTACGAACACAGCTTTGCGAAGTACAAGGCTGAGATCAAAAAGTGGCATATGTAAACAATGTAGCAAGACTTCCTCTTTCTCGCTGAGCTGGCAGTCACCACGATAGCAAGCCACGCTGGGCATCATTCACGTCTGTGTCTTTCCCAAGAAAGAGAAAAAAAAATGAATGTGTCTTTTTCTGATCTGGCTTCTGGCTGTTTTGACTTGAGCTTACATATGAGGTAGGAAATAGCGTACGCATCAACACATCCTCGTCTAGCCTCGTCAGCGGCATGTTCCGGAGTGGCGCCCGGCCCACGCGCGGCAGGCACGCTGGGGGCTGCGGTGGCAGCATGGGCGGGGTAAGCGATTTCGCCTCCCCCGCCGATGAGCGGTCGTCGTCTTTCGCGACACTATCGCCGCCATCGTCCTTTGTGTCGACGCGTAGCTACCATGGTCTGCAGACATGGCGGCGTGGTCGTGGTGGCCGCGGCGTTGTCGCGACGCCGGCTGCGGCGGTGGTACATGCCGCGACTCGGACGCTGACAACGTGGCGCCGCCAAGCACGCGGCGCCCCCGGGCCTCGAGGGAGGAGGACGTCAACGCAAAGGCGGGAGCGGTGTCCCGCTGGTGGAGTGGCCGAGCGGCCGAGGCCGTGCCAGGTCGAACTCGGAAAGGAAATGCTGCTGGATTTCCGCGCCGGACGACGCATACGCGTCGTCGTAGGGCACCCCCTCCATGGCGACCGATGGCGGCGGCGGCGGTAAAGGCGGCGCTGACAGTGGCGGCGTCCGCGGCGGCGGCACCTGCGGCACACGCGGCACTGTCCGTCGCTGCGGCGGTGCCTGGGTGCCGCCATTGGCACGGGCTGGCGCCACGTGTATGGGCGGCGACACTGGCTCACACGACGGAGGCGTGCCCGCCGCCTATTTCCTATCATTTACGAGCCTCACGTCCGACAGCCGCATGGGCGATATGAGTGAGAGCTGCGGACTGGGTGGCGCTGTGGCAGCGCCACCGCCGCCTGCGGGCAGGATAACCCACCGCGCGTCGGCGATGCAGCTGCGGCGCTGAGCCGCGCCACTGCCGCCGAGCGGTGCTGCTGAAGACGAAGGGGTCGAGTGGCCGGATATGGTGGCAAAAGCTCGCTGCGGGCGCCCGCGTGGGCACTGCACCTGCTTGGTTTACCGTGGCGGGGTGCTCACGGCCGCCAACGACGACTACGCTGCCAAGACGGGGAAGAAGGGGCGGGAGCCCTCCACCGCCGCCGCCGTCACTTGCGACTGTAGCGGGACTACCGCCGCTCAGGGCGGTGGCCGCGGCGGGCGGCGCCGCTGCCGCGTCGCCGCGACCAACTGGGATGGTTGGGGCAGCGGGTGGAGTCCGGACGCCGCTGCCGCGTCGCCGCGGCCGACTAGGGCGGTGGCGGCAGCGGGTGGAGGGCCGACGGCGCCTCGGACGGGTGTGGGCGCCCACGCCTCACCCCGCTCATCCCCACGTGCCGACGGGGCGGGAGGCGCAAGAGTCGGGGCACGGCAGGGTCGAGGCGGCCGCCCCTCTCCCACCGCCCGTCGACGGTGGCACTGACGTTGCTGAATCGGGCGGCGAGTGGTGCGGAAACTTGTTTGTTTTTCGTTTTACGGAGCTACCGCTGCAACTTGCTCACCAGGTTGTATTCAGTGCGCTCTCGCGTGGGCACAGGAAATACGTTCCCCCTCGCTCTGAGCCACCATCCCTCGAAGAAAAGAACGCAAAGAGCATATTCCGCCACCGCTCTTTTCGTCACACCCGCTCTCCCCGTCACAAAATCCGGCTCAAGCTGCTCTACTCCTAAGCAGCTCATGGGCTGGAGCGGCGACGCCGCGGCTTGGGGGGAAGGAGTGCCCAGTTGGGCATTGGGCACGTGAGATCCACGTTCAAGTCACGGCGGTGTCCCTTGCTGATGATGTAGGAATGAAGGCGGCGGTGCGCTGACGCAGACGGATTCGAGGCACCACAATGCGCCGTATGCCCCCTGAACGCCAGAAACTCGCCCACACTCAGCTGTACAACCTCACCACTCCCCCCTCCTATCTTGGCCCCGCTAAGCACAGCTACGGGGGAGCTCGGCCATGACGATAGATGCGTACCGGGCTCGATGGCCAGCAGCGCGCCAAGCATACGGGGTGGTTCCATCACGAGCGAGGGGGGGCAAGAATCGGTGTGAGGCCGTTGCTCGGCTGCCTCTGGGGACGAGATGAGAGCAGCCGGCTGGTGGGATGCATAGTTGAGCCCAAAGGCCGAGGAGAGGAGCCGACACAATGTGTGAAAGACAGTGAGGACCTCCGCCAACGCAGGTGCTCCCCCAATTGACATCAACGCCTCAGCCGACAGTGGCAGCATCGCTCGACCGTGGTCCCGCCTCCGACAGAGCCGTGAAATTGTGGAAACGGCCGTCGAGTTGAAGATGGTGTATGGCAGCCCTGTCGCCACTATTGACTAGAGCTCACCAGCCGCGCGAGCCATCGTAGAGACCGTCACACCGGTACGAAAAACCTCGTAGCCACGACCACACGTAGAGAGGGCAACCTGTGCGGTGCGCAAAGATCCTCCAACAGCCAAAGATGACGCCCAAAGAAGTTCCACTCCCCTGGCTTGCGCCACGTTGCTGTGTGCGGACCGTACGACAATTCGCTCGAGCTCCTAGCGGTCATTGCCAAAGATATCGACGTAGGCGTCACCGCAGTCACGAAGCCGCCCGGCTCAGCCACCGGGAAGTCTGTGGCGGCCGCCGCGGCCGCGCGGCGCACCTGGCGCCGCCAGAGCGATGTAGCCACAATGATAATGGGATGAGAAATGGTGGGTGCGGGGGGCCGGTGTGTCCGCGGCGACGCGCCGGAGGACGCCCGCGGCCGCGGGCAGCAAAGCTTTGCTGGAGGCCCGCCGCCCGCGTCGGCCTGGTGCGGGCCCAGCACCCAGGACGCCGCGACAGCGTCCATAACGGTCAGGTCGAAAGTCACGACGCAACACTGGTGCAGCGCTGGCGCAGCGAGCATGGGTGCCCGCTGCTCGCTGCCCACGGGAGGAACCGTCGGCGGGGGGAGGGCGTTGGGTGCGGGTGTTGCGTGCGAAACGATGCTCCGTGTGGCCGGCCATACCGCCGGTGCGGCTGTGGCACTGGGAGTGCACTCTCACAGCCGGGGTGTTTGGATGCAAGGGCGCGGGAGCCCACCCTAGCCGTCGCCGGCCATGGCAGTCCAACAATAACGCCGCGCGGCGACGACGCGCAACCCTGCTACTGCCACGCGCGCCGCCTCCGTGGTGGCGGTCAGGGGCGCCGCCGGCTAGGCCCCCCCAATATGTGCTACCTTGGGACTACCTCCGCGGTGCCTGCCGCCGCGCCCCCGCGTGGCCGTCAGCGTGAGCGTCAACGGTGCGATGTGGCGAAAGGCGCCGCGGGCATGTGCTCAAAGCAAAGGCGTGCGAGCGAAGACCACGTATCGGATATCTCTCTCTCGCACGGGTCTTGTCACTACTTGTTGAGGACCCCTGTTGTCGCTGTACAGCGAGCAGACCTCGAGCGGTGAGAAGAAAGATGGGTACCCAAGTCACATAGAAGGTAGCAGCTATGCCACACCCGCCTCAATCATTCCGGCATGCGTACGCAGGAGCACATCTACCGTGGTTATCACCTTGGCAGCCACCTCCATTGCGAAACCCCCCGAAAAAAGGTTGCCCTGCCCCTCCTCGTACAAGTCAATCATGCGTTCCTAAAACCACTCCATAAACCCCCCCACCAGCTCCTCAAGACGCTCAGCCAGATCTTGCCGGTCCGCTCGGTAGTAGCTACGATGCGGGATCGAAAATTCCCCCTGCAGCGGTAGTTGAGGACGTAGAAGAGAAAGCGCGTGGAGTTGAGCTTCCATACTCCCATCCGCATGACAATCTCGACGATTCCCGTGTTACTCAACCAAAATTGTGTGGCCCCACAGCGAGAGCCGTAGAGACCGCCCACGCCACGCGCGCTCAACAATGGGACAAACACTGAAGCAAAAGCCTTGAGCCGCTGCTGCCACCACGCCTTCCTCACCGAAATGTTGCTCATCGCCCCCACTCCCCCGTACTCACCGGAAACGGGCACCACAAAAGAGGGAACCGAGGCTGTCATGTCAAAGCCAGGGTTCTCAGCCCGAAGTTGCACAAACAGGTACACGAAGTAGGGCAGGTCGCACCAAAGCTCCGGGCAGCGGACGCACACACTCGCAGAGGTGTGCTCCGGCGAGGCGCGCATCTCTTCATCAATAGCAGTTGAGGACAAAAAGTAGTAGGCCGGAGCCGGCACAGTACCAGCAACGTTGGTCTTCAACTGAGATTACCGTACTTTGACCCACCTGGGCCAGCCGTGTTCTTGTAAAAAAGCTGCATTTTCCCCGACGACCGGTGGCAAGAAGACGTCACGCGCCGTGAGACCGAACAGGTTCTCAGGCCGCAGCATAGTGCGGAAGCTGAAAACCATGATGACATAGACAGTCAGCCGCTCGTACTGCAGCGCGTTGAGCGGCTTGCCGAGATCTTCAATGTCGATCCCGTCTGTCGCCAGGCCGCACGCCACCACCATGTTGTCCGCCTTGACAGGAGGGGTTTGGGACGACGCCTCGCCCAATCTGGTCGCCTGCTTCTTGGAGCCTTGTAGCAGTCCAGCGACGACCTGGGCCTTGAGCGTGCATCCACAATGCGCTTCGCCGTTGGCAACCTGAGCAGGCGTGCGGTCGGCCAGTGGCAGCGACTTATACGGATCGTCGCGGTCGCCACATCCCGCCACATAAGCAGTCTTGCCGGCAAAATCACGGGTGGACAAAGCAAAAAAGTGGCCCAACGACGGGGCAATGTTGCGCACGGACACCATCGCTAAAGGAGCGTTCCGTCCACCGACAAGGTGCTTGCGCCCTCCCTCGCGCAACAAAGCCAAAAACCGATGCAGACCGAATGGAAGCGCATCGTCCAACGTCACAGCCATGCGCTCGCCCTGCGCCGCCAGGTCCCCGCCGCCGGCGCCGTCGACCACATCGTCCGCGAGGGCAAGAAAGCGAATGAAGCGGACAGTGGCACTCTCAATGGCTGTCCAAGTGTGCGAACCTAACGCACTTGACGCAGCGTTGTTGGACGAAGCCCGTCGCGCCGCCGTCGCGGCGCTCTCGATCTCAAACGCAAGTGGGCCCACCTCTGGACTCTTGAAGACTGCATACGAGCGAAATGGATAGCACCCAGGCCGAAGCCCACCACCTCGCCACCCTCATCGTCCGTGTCCACATCAGCCGCGTGCAGGCCATCCGCGGCATCGTTCGCGGCATGTAGCAGGAGCGCCGGGTCCATGGTCTGTCGCGGCAAGCAATGTGGCCGAAGGCGCACCATAAAGTCCCAGAGAGTAGGGGACGGCAGCGGAGCTGTGACCTCCACGGCCGTCGACGATGCATGTCGGTCGCTCTAGACTGCTCTCGTGGTGTCAACTGAAAGCGTGGGCGCCTAGCTGTGCGCAAACTCTGAGCGTAAGACTCGAAAATGAGCGCCATCTGTTCTATCCGCTCTGTGACAGCAAGCGAAGAGGCATTCACGCCCAGATAGCAGTGGGCGGTCCGTCTCGTACGGGTTTCAAGAGAAAATTTACCTGCTGATTGTCTCGACCTTCTCAATTCGAGTTCCCATTGGCTGGATGGCACTGTGTCAATAGTTCCACAGTCATTCGGGACCAGATTCTCGTACGTTGCGCCGAGGGACCCGGACGAGGGCATGAGGGGTGCTTCCCGCAGACGTGGCATGAAAATGATCCGGCGCAAGTCAATAGATTTTGAATCGCACACTCGTCGTGACAAGCGACGCTCC
>ENA-ORXT01005054-ORXT01005054.1-marine-metagenome-genome-assembly--contig:-NODE-5054-length-13171-cov-8.757828_pt1 | contig 13171 bp, 12 predicted proteins | sample MGYA00237868_ERZ511482 | MGnify/ENA metagenome assembly ERZ511482 | reverse complement strand
AGCACGTTGTTGAACCCGTGCTCGTTGCTGCGGTTGGTACGCCCGATGACCACGCCCTGCTCCATGCAATCGGCGGCGATCCGCATCACCACGCTCTCGTGCACCGGCTGTTTCGTCTGCCGGTCCTCGACCAGCTCCAGCCCGGCGAACAGGCCCTTGCCACGCACGTCGCCGATCATCTTGTGCCGGTTCTGCAGGCCGCGCAGCTTCTCCATCAGGTACTCGCCGACGCGGGTGACGTTGTCGAGCAGGTTCTCCTCCTCGATGATCTCCAGGGTCTCCAGCGCCGCTGCGGGACCCGCCGTGCAACCGGCATAGGTGCTGATGTCGCGGAAGTAGCCCATCGTGTCGTCGTCCTCCTTGAACCGGTCGAACACCGCCTCGGTGGTGACGGTGCAGGCGATGGCGGCGTAGCCCGACGCCACGCCCTTGGCCATGGTGACGATGTCCGGCGTGATGCCGTAGTGCTGGTAGCCGAACCACTTGCCGGTACGGCCCAGACCGCACACCACCTCGTCGATGTGCAGCAGCACGCCGTACTTCCTGCAGATCTCCTGCACGGTCTCGAAGTAGCCCTCGGGCGGTGTGATCACCCCTCCGCCGGCGGTGATCGGCTCCAGGCACAGCGAGCCGACCGTATCCGGATCCTCGCGCTGGATGACGCGCTCGATCTCCAGGGCGGCCTTGACGCCGAAGTCCGCCTCCTCGCCGAACTCGCTGCGGTAGGACGAGCAGTGCGGCACCTCCACGAACCCGGGCGTGAACGGGCCGTAGTGCGCCTTGCGCTCGCCCTGCCCGCAGCTGGACAACGCCGAGATGCTGGAGCCGTGATAGTCGCGATCCCGGTACAGGATCTTGTGCTTGCGGCCCCCGTCCTTAGCGGCGATCTGGCGCACCATCTTGTAGGCCTTCTCGTTGGCCTCCGTGCCCGAGTTGCAGTAGTAGACGCGGCTCAGGCCCGGCATCTTCTCGATCAGCTTCTGCGCGTAGCGGATGCCGGGCACGTTGCCGGCGGAGCCGGCGAAGTAGCACATCTCCACCAGCTGATCGCGCACGGCATCCGCGATGCGGACGCGCCCGTAACCCAGGTTCACCGTCCAGACCGCACCGGACACGGCATCCAGGTGCTCCTTGCCGTTCTGGTCCCAGACGCGCATGCCCTCGCCGCGCACGATGACCAGCGGGTCCTTCGTCTCGAGCGGCTTGTGGGGGGTGAGATGGTGCCAGACGTGACGCTTGTCGATCTCGACCAGCTCGGCGATGTCGGGGACGTCGGTACGCTTGTTCATGCCTAGGATCTCCGTGGAGACGAAATGCGGCCCGGCGGCCTGCGACCGCGGGTGCTTGAAAAGCGTGACGGCGGTGTGCCGCGCGCATCACGGAGTGTGGCGCAGCGGGTAGAGTGCCCGGAAGAGCCACACCGGGTCGCGCGCTTGTGCCAGAGACTACCCCATCGGTGCCACGACGCTTTTCGATCGCCGTGTTCCCCGGCGACGGCACCGGCGAGCAGACCGTACCGCCCTGCCTGGAGCTGCTGGCGCTGGCCTGCGAGGCCTGCGGCGGCGTGACGCTGGACTGCACGGTGTCACCGGCGGACTCGCCGGCAGCCTCGCCGGCAGACTGGCCGACAGACTGTCCGATCGCGGCGCGCGACAGCGATGCGATCCTGCTGGGCAGCGCCGGGGGCGCGCCGCGGTGGCGGGCCGCACTCGACCTCTACGCAAGCGTCCGACCCGTTCGCGGCCTGCCGGGCGTTGCCGGCCCGTTGGCCGACCCGCGTGCCGCCGCCCTCGACATCCTGCTGGTGCACGGGTGCGGGTCCACGCAGGACGGTCACGAGAGACTGGTCGGCACCGCCGCCCGGCTGACCCTGTCCCGCGCCCGTGACCGCGCCCGTGCGGTCGACCCCGCCAACGCCACGCGGCGTGGTGGCCCGCGCAGCGACGTGGCGATGAGCGAGGACGCCTACATGGCCGCCCCGCCGAGACTGACCCGGATCGACGAGTTCGACGAGTTCGACGAGTTCGACGAGTTCGACGGGGTCGACGGGGTCGACCGGTCCGACCGGGTCGGCACGGACCACACGTCCGGCGAATCCGGTTCCGCCCGCTTCCGAAGGCGCTTCCGCCAGGTCACCGGCGAGTTCGAGCTGCGGACCGATGCTTCCCGGATCGACACCCTGGCGATGAACCTCGTCCTCCGTCCGTGGGAGTACGACGTACTGGTCGGCGAGCACCGGTCCGGGAGCACCCTCGCCGCGCTGGGAACGGCGCTGGCAGGCGGACCGGACTACGCGCCCGCGGCCGACATCGGCGACCGGCACGCGCTGTTCCGACCCGGTCACGGCGGTGCAGCGGAGCCTGCGCGACGCGTCGGTATCGGCCGGGCCAACCCGACCGCCCTGTTCCTGTCCGCGGCGATGATGCTGGAATGGCTGGGCGAGCGGCACGGCTGCCAGCCGGCGCGGGAGGCGGGTGAACGCCTGCGCCGTGCGATCGAGGACGCGTTTCGGGACGGCGAGCTGGCGATCCGCGAGCGCGGTGGCAAGGCCGGCACGGCCGAGATCACCGCGGCGGTCCGCGCGGCGCTGATCGACGGGCGGGCGGCAGCCGGCGGGCACCGGTCGATTGCCTGAGCCGGCAGCGACGCGATAGGGTCGCCCCCCCGGTCCCGAAGCAGGTCAGCCCATGAACGCCGTCGCCCACCCGGTCCGTCCCCCGCCCGCCCGCTCCGGTGCCGCGGTGTGGACGCGGCTGAAGCGCGAGGCCGGTCGTGCGGTGGTCGAGCACCGGCTGATCGAGCACGGTGACCACGTGATGGTGTGCCTGTCCGGCGGCAAGGACAGCTACGCGCTGCTGGACGTGCTGCTGCACCTGCAGCGCGTCGCGCCGATCACGTTCCGCATCACCGCGGTGAACCTGGACCAGAAGCAGCCCGGGTTCCCCGCACACGTGCTTCCCGGCTGGCTGGAGGGGCTCGGCGTGGACTACCGGATCGTGGAGCAGGATACCTACTCCGTCGTCATCGACAAGGTGCCCGCCGGGCGCACCACCTGCGGGCTGTGCTCGCGGCTGCGCCGGGGCATCCTGTACCGCACCGCGAGCGAAATCGGCGCCACCCGCATAGCCCTCGGCCACCACGCCGACGATGCGCTGGAGACCTTGCTGCTCAACCTGTTCCACGGCGGCCTGATCAAGAGCATGCCGCCCAAGCTGCACAGCGACGACGGCCGTCACGTCGTCATCCGTCCGCTGATCCGCTGCCGCGAGCGCGACCTCGTGACGCGTGCCGGCGCGGCCGGTTACCCGATCATCCCGTGCAACCTGTGCGGCTCGCAGCCCAACCTGCAGCGTCGGGCGATGAAGGCGCAGCTGGCCTCGTGGGAGGCCGACGACCCGTCGCGCATCGCCTCCATGCTGACCGCGCTGGGACAGGTGGTGCCGTCCCACCTGCACGACGCCTCGCTGTACGACTTCGACGCGAACAGGCGCCGCGGTTGAGACCGGTCCGTCCGACCGGACCGGTCACCGGGTCCGGTCACCAGATCCGGCTACCAGGGAATGCTCTCCCCGTTCCAGGCCAGGAACTGCCCCGACGGCCGGTCGTGCAGGCCGTCGATGCGCTCGAGCAGCCGTTCGGCGGTGAACGCCGGGGTGAACAGCTTGCCCTCGGGCACGTTGGCCTGGAACGGTCCGGACAGCGGCGTATCGGTGGTGCCCGGGTGCAACGCGGCGACCCGGATCGATTTCGCGCTGCGCTGCCATTCGATCGCCAGGCACTTGAGCGACATGTTGAGCGCGGCCTTGGAGGCCCGGTAGCTGTACCAGCCGCCCAGCCCGTTGTCCTCGATGCTGCCGACCCGGGCCGACACGGTGGCGAACACGCCGCGCTCGCTGCGCCCGAGCAACGGATGGACGTGGCGGGCGAGCAGCAGGGTCGGCAGGCAGTTGACGCGCACGCTTTCGAGCAGGTGATCGGGCTCGAACTGGCGGATCGACTTCTCCGGACCGTGCGCCCCGTCGTGCAGCATGCCGACGGTGTTGACCAGCCAGTCGAGCCGGTCCAGCCCTTCGGCCCAGCCGATCACGTCCGCCTCGCGGGTGACGTCCCGCGTGTGGTGGACCAGCTTGTCGCCGCCCTCGAACGGTGCGGCGTCGTGGCGGGACACCAGGTGCACCCGCTCGACGTCCTCGCGGGCGATCAGCGCCTGCGCCAGGGCTGCGCCGATGCCGCCGGCGCCGATGATCGCGACGATCACTTGATCGACTCGTAGCCCTTGGTGAACCCGGACAGTGACAGCTCGGACACGATCGGTCCCTGATTGGCCGCGGTGATCGACAGCGACGCCGTGCTGCCACGCTTGAGCCGATCGATCAGGTCCTGGTCGATCGGTTCGCGCACCAGGCAGCCCTGCTCGGTGCAGATCTGGAACGGTGCCGCCTCGGTGCGCCCGCCATCGATGGTCAGGCCGAGCCCGTCGGTCAGCACCACGCCCAGCGGCGTCACCACGTCCAGCACCGCGATCGCGGTGCGCTCGCCGACCTCGAGCGGCTCGGGCAGCTTGCGTACCACCATCTCCAGCACCGGCACGCCCGCATCGTCGTTGCCGATCTGCGCCATGGCGCACTGACCGTTGTCGGCGCAGGCCAGTTCCCAGGCACCGACGGTCTCGCGCGTCAGGGGCGCGCCGTCCTGCACCTGCGGGGCGAGCGGCCCGCTGCCGCTGCGCTGCGGAGTGGTCGGCGCGTCGGGTACCGGCCGGGTCGCCGGCGGCTGGGTGGGCGCGGTCGGCCGGGCGGTGCCGGTGGCGGGACCGGCCGGGGCCCCCAGATCGATGGTGTCGGGCGCGCGCGGCTCGCCGAGCGTGATGCCGCTCTGCGCCAGGGCGGTGCCGGCGAGCAGCGCGGCACCGCCCAGGCCACACGACAGGCAGCACGCGACGAGAACGGTGGGGTATCGGGAACGAGCCATCGGCAACGGGAAGCGCGGACGACGCCGGATCGGCGTCAGGCGCGCAGTGTAGGAAGTCGCTCCGGGAGCTGCAACCGCCCGGCAAGACCGGGGCGACTGCCATAAGCTGTGCCGCTTGAACCTCGGAGGGAAGCGTCGCGTGACGATCCGGTTGGAGAACGAGCGGTTACGGCTGTGGCTGGCGCCCGGTCACGGTGTCGAATGGCAGGCGTTGCAGGTACGCCGTGGCGATGACTGGCTGGCGCTGACGCCCGATTGCCGGGCGGCACGGGAGCGCGAGGCGTACCCGGATGCCGGTGGCACCGGCGCCTCGACGCTGTCGGCGGCAGGCTTCACGATGATCCCGTACAGCAACCGGGTGCGCGACGGCGCGTTCACCTTCGACGGGCAGCGCCACCAGCTCGGCCGGCCCGACAAGCACGCCATCCACGGTGCGCTGCGCACCCTGCCCTGGGAGGTGGAGTTCCTGAGCGCCACCCGCGCGCTGTGCCGGTTCGATTCGCGCACCGCCGCCGTCGCGCCCGACTGGCCGTGGCCGATCGAGTCGACCATCGATCACGTGCTCGCCGACGACCGGCTGACCTCGGAGATCGCGCTGACCAACCGTGGCGACACGCCGATGCCGGCAGGTCTGGGCTGGCACCCCTACTTCGTGCGCGATCTGGACGGTGGCGGACCCCTGCTGAGCGTGCCGGTCGATGCGGTCTATCCGGACGCCGACGGGGATGCCCTGCCGGACGGTGCGCCGGTGCCGCTGCCCGACGTGCTGGATTTTCGTGCCGAACGGGCGCTGGACCCGCAGCAACACATCGATTGCTGCCTGGCCGGGCTGTCCGGACGGGTGCAGGTGCGCTGGCCTTCGGCCGGGGTGAGCATGAGCGTGCAGGCCAGTCCGGTCTGCTCGCACCTGGTGCTGTTCAACCCGGACGCGCCGCACTTCGCGGTGGAGCCGGTGAGCAACGCCAACGATGGCTTCAACCTGCACGCCGCTGGCATCGATGCCGGGGTCCAGGTGCTGGAACCGGGCGACACGCTGCGCGCCACGATGACGCTGGAGCTGAGCGTGGACGCCGGCTGAGCCGATCCGTGACCGCCCCGCGACACGCCGGCCCGGGAACGGTCCCGGGAACGGTCACGGGAGCCGTCACGGAAGCCGGTTCAGGGCTCCACGCTCTCCCGTTCGAGCGACACGCCGAGCGGACCGCGCGGTATCGACACCTGCACCGTCTGCCCGTCGCGCAGCGCCTGCACCGTGACGTTCTCGCCCAGGCTGCCCGAGCGCGAGGCGCGTTGCAGGGTGCGGATGTCGAACAGGCGGTCGCCGGCGTAGCTCGACACGATGTCGCCCTCGCGCAGCCCGGCCGACTCGGCCGCGGACCCGGGGATCACCGCGGCCACCACGACCCGGTTCGAACGGCCGGACGCGTACAGGTAGGCATCGTAGCGCTCGTCACCGAGTTCCTCGCGCAGGTCGGGACGCTCGGCGTCGAGCTGTTCGAGCTGGTCTTCCAGCTGGTCGGAGTCGTCCCAGCCTTCGCGTGCCGCCCGATCGACCAGCTCGAGCCGGGCGAGCTGCCACGCATCGTTGCGCCGTTCGAGCTCGGCACCGACCACCGGATCCACACCGGCGGCGAGCAGGCCGTCCGGATCGAAGCCGCCGCGTCCGCGCGCGCCGGCACGCGGACGCTCGGCTGCCGTGCCGGACGCCTCCGCGGCGGCGATGCCGCCGCCGGCAGCCCCGCCGCCGGGCAGGTTGAACGCACCGATCGCCTGCTCCAGCGCCGCGATGTCCCGGTTCAGGCCGACCAGCGTGTCCGCCAGCTGCGAACGTTCGGCCGCCGCCTCGTCCAGCGCCGCGGCCAGCGCGAAGACCGTCGGGCCGGCGGGAACGCCGCCCCCGTCGGCCGCGTCGCGAGCCCGGTCCGCATCGGGTGCGTCGCCGGCATCCGGGACGGTGGGTGCGGTCACCACCGGTGCGCTCGCGCCCGCTCCGTCACGCCCGGGTACGGGTTCGGGCACGGGGGCGAGCACGAGCATCAGCGCTCCGGCGCCCGCCGCACCGCCGAGCAGGGCGGTGCACGTCGACAGCAGCCAGACGGATCGAATGGAGAGGGCGGATGACATTCCCGCAAGACTACGCGCGATCCCAGGTCGCTGTCCCGGTCCGGCCCGTCATCTACGCGCACCGCGGCTCCTCGGTGCTGCGTCCGGAGAACACCGCCATCGCCTTCGACTGGGCACTGGCGGTCGGGGCGGACGTGCTCGAGACCGACGTGCGCCTGAGTCGGGACGACCGGGTGATGGTGGTGCACGACGAGCGCCTGGAGCGCACCACCGACGGTCGGGGGGCGGTGCGCGGGCACACCGCGCAGGCCCTGGGCCGGCTCGATGCCGGGTACCGCTTCGAGGCGCCGGACGGTCGACGCTGGCGCGGTGCCGGGGCACGGCTGATGCCGCTGGAGGTCCTGTTCGAACGTTACCCGGCGGTGCGGATCAACATCGACATCAAGGACCGGGATCCGCATGCGGCCGACTGCGTGGCCGTGACGATCGCCCGTGCGGGCCGCGAGGATGCGGTGACGGTCGGCAGCTTCCATGCCGGTGTGCTGACGCGCTTCCGGCAGGTCGCACCGGGCGTGGCGACCGCCGCGAGCAGGGGCGAGGTGGCGGCGCTCTACTTCGGGCGCGGGCGCGGGTCCGGAACCACCGGACAGCCCTATCGCTTCCTGCAGATCCCGGTGCGCTACGCCGGCCTGTCGCTCATCACCCCGGCGTTCATCCGGTGCGCCCGCGCTCGCGACGTGCAGTGCGTCTACTGGACCATCAACGACGCACCGACCATGCGTACGCTCATCGCGCGCGGTGTCGCGGGCATCGTCACCGACCGGCCCGATCGGCTTGCCGGGTTGCTGTCGGTGACGCCGGATCCGGCCGGGCCGCGCGACGCCGGGCCCTGACCCGCCGACGCACCGCGAAGTGCGGGTCTATCGCCCGGATGCGGGCATCGCGCGGCGGGTGGCTGGCCAGTGCGCGACGCCACCACGGCGCCTCGTCGCTCGCGAAGCACAGGTGCGCCAGTTCGGCACATCGATGGTCGTGCAGCGCCACGCCCTCGCCGCTGTCCGCCACCGCCTGCAACGCACCGGCCAGTGCCGCCGGGTTGCGGGTGAACTGCACCGCCCGGGCATCGGCCAGGAACTCGCGCTGACGCGACACGGCCGCTCTCAGCACGCTGCCCAGCAGCACGCCGATGCTGGCGAACAGGCGCAATGCACCGCCCATCAGCACGCCCGGGTGCAGCTGCCGCTCGTCGGCACGGGTCTGCCACAACCGTCCGATCTCGTCGAGCGCGTGCAGCCCGCCGAGCGCGATCAGCAGCCGCATGTTGACCAGCGTGTCGCCGGACACGATGTGCCCGAACTCGTGCGCCACCACCGCCTGCAGCTGATCGCGGTCGAACGTCTCCAGCGCACCGCGCGTCACCACCAGCAGGTGTCCGGTCCGGGCGCTGCCCAGCACGAAGGCGTTCGGGCTCGTCTCGCGCGTCAGCACGTGGACCGAGGGTGCGGGCGTGGCCGCGGCGATGGCGATCTCGGCCACCACGTTGGCGAGCGGCGTGTCGGGCAGGCGCCGCGCCGCCTCGGCCAGCGGCTCCGCACCCAGCCGCCGCGCCAGCCGGTCACCGCCCCCGCGCACGTCCATCCAGCGGAACAGGCTGCCGAGCAGGGCGGACGCCCACAGCAGCGCGATCATGGCGCGCACCGGCGCGCTCGGCTCGGACATCGACGGGATGACACCGAACGACCACGCGACAGCGCTGACCGCCAGGTGCAGGCCGATGCCCATCAGCCCCAGCGCGATCACGAACAGCAGCACGAGCACGCGCGAGCGGCTGCGCGTGCTGGACTGGGCGCCCAGGAAGTCCATCGTCACCACCCGCCGTCAGGCGAACGATACCGTGACGGCTTCGCGGTGCCGATCCGAGGTGGCCTCGAACGGGTCCGCCGGATCGAATCGCATGATCCGGGCGACGATCACCGCCGGAAACTGCTCGATGCCGGTGTTGTAGCGCATCACCGCATCCGAGTAGGCCTGCCGGGCGAAGGCGACGCGATTCTCGGTGGAGGCCAGGTCCTCGTGCAGGCGGTTCATGCGCTCGTCCGCCTTCAGCTCCGGGTAGGCCTCCATGACCAGGTTGAGCTGCCCGAGCGCGCCGACGACACCGTGTTCGGCCGCCGCCAGCTGGCCGAGCTGGCCCGGCGAGGCGGCAGCCGCCTCCCGGCAGCGCTCGGCACCGTTGCGCGCCTCGGTGACCGCCTGCAGCGTCTCGCGTTCGTGCGTCAGGTAGGCACGAGCGGTCTCGACCAGGTTGGGAATCAGCTCGTAGCGCCGCTGCAGTTGCACATCGATCTGCGACCAGCCGTTGCGCACCCGGTTGCGCAGCGCCACCAGCCGGTTGTACAGCACGATGAAGGTTCCGCCGGCGAGCACGGCGGCGAGCACGACGAACGGCGGCGACGTGAGGGTGTCCATGAGCGGCGTCCGGGCAGGGCGATGGTGGCCCTGCCCGGCTAGCGGCACCGTGGACCCGATGCTGAAACCTCAGGCCGCTTTTACGTGCTCGAACCGGTCGAGCGCCTCGCCGTGCAGCCGGTAGGCCTGCCCGAACCCCATGACGAACAGCCCGGACTCGGGCACCAGGCGGAACAGCCGGAAATCCGCCAGCGTCTTCAGCAGCTCGACCAGCTTGCCCTGACGGGCCTTCAGGGTATCGATCTTTTCCTGCCACGCCGGCGCGTCGCGCTCGATGAACTCGGCACGGCAGCTCCAGGTGACGCGCAGGCGGGCGTAGATCTCCTTCGAGGCGCCCTCGTCGGCGATCAGCATGGCGCTGCAGCGCGGAGTGGCGAGCAGGTCCGGGGTGTGGGCGGACAGTTCGCTGACGAAGATCAGCAGCGCCCCGTCGCCGTCGAACGCGAACGGGGTGTAGCTGCAGCGCGGCAGGCCCTGCGCATCGACCGTGGCCAGTTGCACGCTGCGCGCGCCCTCGCGCAGCGCGGCGAAGGCGCTGGCGGCCTCGGGCTGCTCGCTCACCGGTCCAGCTGCGCGATGTCGCGCACCGCACCGCGCGAGGCCGAGGTGGTGAGCGCGGCGTAGGCCCACAGCGCCTGCGACACGGCGCGCTCGCGTCCGACCGGCTTCCAGCCACCGTCCTCGCGCGCATCCATCGCCGCGCGCCGCCGCGCAAGCGTGGCATCGTCCACGCGCACCGCGATGGTGCGGTTGGGGATGTCGATGTCGATCATGTCGCCCTCCTCCACCAGACCGATGGCGCCGCCCTCGGCCGCCTCCGGCGAGACGTGACCGATCGACAGCCCGGAGGTGCCGCCCGAGAAGCGTCCGTCGGTCAGCAGCGCGCAGGCCTTGCCCAGCCCCATCGACTTGAGGTAGCTGGTCGGGTAGAGCATCTCCTGCATGCCGGGTCCGCCCTTCGGGCCCTCGTAGCGGATCAGCACCACGTCGCCCTCGTGAATCTCCTTGGCCAGGATCGCCGCCACCGCGGCGTCCTGGCTGTCGACGATGCGGGCCGGGCCGCTGAACACGTGAATGCTCTCGTCCACCCCGGCGGTCTTGACCACGCAGCCGTCGAGGGCGATGTTGCCGTACAGCACCGCCAGGCCCCCGTCCTTCGAGTAGGCGTGGGCCAGGTCGCGGATGCAGCCTTCCGAGCGGTCGTCGTCCAGCGTGTCCCACTGCCGGCTCTGGCTGAAGGCGGTCTGGGTGGGCACGCCCCCGGGGGCGGCCTTGTAGAACGTGGCGACGTCGGGGTCGTCGCTCACGGTGATGTCCCACCTGGCGATCGCCGCCTCCATGCTCGGCGAGTGCACGGTGGGGCTGTCGCCGTGCAGCATGCCGGCGCGGAACAGCTCGCCGAGGATGCCGAACACGCCGCCGGCGCGGTGCACGTCCTCCATGTGGTACTTCTGCGTGCTGGGCGCGACCTTGCACAGGTGCGGCACGTCGCGCGACAGCCGGTCGATGTCGTCGAGCGAGAACGGGATCTCGCCCTCCTCCGCGGCGGCCAGCAGGTGCAGGATGGTGTTGGTGCTGCCGCCCATGCAGATGTCGAGCGTCATGGCGTTCTCGAAGGCGCGGAAGTTGGCGATGCTGCGCGGCAGCACGCTGTAGTCGTCCTGCTCGTAGTGGCGCCGGGTGATGTCGACGATCAGCCGGCCGGCACGGCGGAACAGCGCCTCGCGTGCCGAATGGGTGGCAAGCGTCGAGCCGTTGCCCGGCAGCGACAGGCCCAGCGCCTCGGTCAGGCAGTTCATGCTGTTGGCGGTGAACATGCCCGAACACGAACCGCAGGTCGGGCAGGCGCTGCGCTCGATGGCATCGATCTCCTCGTCGTCGCGGCCCGGGTCGGCCGCGGCCACCATCGCGTCCACCAGGTCGAGCTTGATGATGCGGTGATTGCCCTTGCCGGCGCTGGCGCCGATCGCCGTCATCGCGGCGCTGCCCAGCTCCTCCACCTTGACCTTGCCGGACTCCATCGGCCCGCCCGAGACGAACACCACCGGGATGTTCAGCCGCATGGCGGCGTTGAGCATGCCGGGGGTGATCTTGTCGCAGTTGGAGATGCACACCAGCGCATCGGCGCAGTGGGCGTTGACCATGTACTCGACCGCGTCAGTGATGATCTCGCGGCTGGGCAGGCTGTAGAGCATGCCGCCATGGCCCATCGCTATGCCGTCGTCCACGGCGATGGTGTTGAACTCCTTGGCGATGCCGCCGGCCGCCTCGATCTCGCGCGCCACCAGCTGCCCCAGGTCCTTCAGGTGCACGTGCCCGGGCACGAACTGGGTGAACGAGTTGGAGATCGCGATGATCGGCTTGTCGAAGTCGCCGTCCTTCATGCCGGTGGCACGCCACAGCGCACGGGCGCCGGCCATGTTGCGGCCATGGGTGGTGGTGCGCGAGCGGTACACGGGCATGCTGACGATTCTCCGGATTCTGGTGTCTGCGAGTGGTGCGGCAGTGTATCAACAGGTACCTTGACGACCCGTTCCGGACCGACCGATGCCGCGCCCGTGCTGATACGCGCCTTTCGCCCCGCCGACCGCGCCGCCGTGATCGACCTGTGGCAGCGCTGCGGCATCACCCGCCCGTGGAACGATCCGGATCGCGACATCGATCGCAAGCTGGCCGTGCGGGACGACCTGTTTCTCGTCGGTGTAGGTAATGGCGGAAACGGAGACGGACACGGGCGCACGCCGATCGCGACGATGATGGTCGGTTACGACGGTCATCGAGGCTGGGTCAACTACCTGGCCGTGGATCCTGCCTTCCAGGGTCGGGGGCTGGGCAGGGTCCTGATGCGGGAGGCGGAGCGGCGCCTGCAGGCGATCGGCTGCCCGAAGCTGAACCTGCAGGTGCGCAGCGACAACGGTGCGGTGCTGGCGTTCTACCGCGCGCTCGGCTACGAGGTGGATGCGGCGGTCAGCCTGGGCAAGCGCCTGATCGCGGACGATCGCTGAAGGCGTCGGTGGGAGGGTGTCGGCGGACCTCCGAAGGACGCTGCCGATAGGGAACGCCGATCCATATCCTGCCCTTCCGGCCCCGCCTCGCCCGCCCTCCCGGCCCCGACCTTCGCGCTTCCGCTCTCTCTCAGCGAGCGATCGCCGGCAGGTCGCCCGCCAGCCCCATCGCGTAGCGGCTGACGAGGTGCTTGGCCGGGCCGGTCCGGTCGGCCAGGTCCAGTGCCATCGCCCGAATGCGCTGCACCGGCGTGGGCAGTGGCTGGAAGGCGCGGTGGAACCCGTCGAGCACCTCGACCATCAGGGTGTTCTCGGGACGGCGCCAGCGCTCGTAGGCGCGCAGCGTGCGGGTGGCGCCGATGTCGCGCCCCTTCGTCCGCGCCGCGAGCACAACCTGCGCGAGCGCGCCGGCGTCGAGCATGCCCAGGTTCACGCCCTGCCCGGCGAGCGGGTGCACGGTGTGCGCCGCATCGCCGATGAGCGCGAGCCGGGGCGCGATGTAGCGCTGCGCGTGGGCGCGGGCGATCGGGAAGCCGCTGCGCTCGTGCACGCGCTCGATGCGCCCCAGTTCCGGGGGGAATGCCTGGTGCAGCTCGACCAGGAAGGCCTCGTCGTCGAGCGCGCCCAGCCGCTCGACCTCCTCCTCGGTGTGGTACCAGACC
>ENA-ORXT01005053-ORXT01005053.1-marine-metagenome-genome-assembly--contig:-NODE-5053-length-13177-cov-33.331908_pt1 | contig 13177 bp, 8 predicted proteins | sample MGYA00237868_ERZ511482 | MGnify/ENA metagenome assembly ERZ511482 | reverse complement strand
TTACCTCATCGCCTTCTTTAAACTGACCTAATCTTCTCTCAAAATCTATAGCTTCTGCATAATGAGATGGCAAAAATTTAATGACATTTAATACTCGATGTAGCCTTTCTCTTCTTAATTTATTTCTCTCATAGAGCCTCCTTGTACCTCTGTAAGCAGTCCTCTTCGCCGTTTGAGATTCTGTCACTCCTGCATCAAATTTTCCTAATATGTCCTGTGACATAGGAATTATCCGACTACCTGCGCCAAGTAATCCACCTTTGTGATTATCTAAATCTTGCTCCACCAATCCCCATCCTATACTATTTGTACCTAAATCAAGGCCTAAAATTTTTTTCATATTTTTTTATATATTTGTTTTACAAATTAAAGCTAATCACAATAAGGATTATTCCGTTGTGAAAACATTAAAAGCGGTCGGTTACTTGATAACCGGTCGCTTTTTTATTTTAACGGTATCAATTGGTCGAAGATCTATTGTAACATGTGACAAACGGCATAACAGCGTACGTCCATTAATTGGGGTGTCTATAATATTAATGAATTATTAAAGAATTTTGTATAGAATTTAGAAAATATTTAAAGGCTAGCAAACACTTAGAGCTATCAGATTTCAGAAACGATAGCGCCTACATACATAAATCGTATAGGTAAAGTATCTAAAACAGAATCGATGACAGCTAAGCAAGAGATTCCAATATTCCATTAGAAGCGATTACAACTTACTACATCTATAATCGAATAGGCAAGCCATACACTTTTACGAAGGTAACTACACCTACCTATTGAATAAGTATCAAGCATATGCAATTGATTACTGGGACACCTGTCGTTAGATGATTTTGTTACTGCGGCTGTGAGAGATTTCAACAAAGTAGACAATAACTTTTATAAGAAGTACAAAGAACTTATCGAAGATACCTTAGAAGGAGATGCCTTAGATAACCAAGTACATATGGCGCTAAGCAAAGGCACAGGATCTGACAGGTTTCAAGATCCCGTCAGCTTTCGATAGATAACACCTCTATCCCACCCGCTCATATTAACACCAAATTAACCACAGCGTTTTGTAACTCCTTTACAGCGATTCTCGTCTAAGCTTTATATTTCCTAACCAATAAAAAAAATGACTTATGAAAACGCTTATTACACTTTGCCTTACAGTCTTTCTTTCTCTTGGGTTAATGGCACAAGATGATAATATGGAAGAGGACAACAAAAAAGAAAGAACAATATTTAATAATGGCGCAATCCGTCTATCTGGACTATGGGGCGGCAGTACTAATGGTTTTGTCAAGCTCCAAAATGATTTCAGCCTTAATAATGGCGGATATTTTCTTTTTGAAATAAATGAAAACTTCCTTATCGGATGGTCAGGATATGGTAGCGGTACAGATCTCCCAGATGGCAGTAAAGTAAGTATCAATGGAAAGGACCTCATGTTAGGTTACACTTTTGATTCTGATAAAGTCATCCATCCTGCAGTCTACCTAAAAACTGGAACTGGATCATTAGAAATAGATGATAATGCAGGAGATAATGTCTTTGTTATGGAACCAAGTATTGGCGTAGAGCTTAATGTTTTTAGATTTATGCGTATAGGTATAGATGGAGGTTACAGATTCGTAAATGGTGTAAATACAACTGGATATTCTGATCAAGATTTCAGTTCAGCATTTATAGGTCTGAGACTTAAGTTCGGTTATTCTTGGTAGACTTCAAATTACCAGACAATATATACAAGAGCTGATAGGATTCTAAAAAATCTATCAGCTCTTCCCTATAATACTACATCCTATAATCTATATTAATATGTTGCCAAATCGTGAGTCCCTTTATGATTAGATATTATTACGCCCAACTTATTATTCACTAAATAGAAAATTCTCGCAACATGACGCGGGAAAGAAAACGGAGATGATCCCTCGGCTTCGCTAAGAAGCAATCCAGATAATAATTATGGTCTAAATTTATAATCAAATTGATTTATTACTTTCCTACATAATATTAATAATCAATTTTCTAATACAAATTACTATTAAATCAACCATGTGTCTGCTGGAATCAAATCAATGAATAACACCAAATAATTATCAACATAATTATTTCATAATGCAGCGTATTCATAACTACTATCATATTTATGGTATATATTTACTTATGAACACGTATAGATACCTAATTATCGCTATCATAACAGCGATCACCACTCAATTATCTGGCCAGATAGTTATCAATGAATACTCGGCATCAAATCTTGAGAACTATAAAGATAGCTTTAACAAAACAGAAGATTGGATAGAAATCTACAACTCCGAGGACTCAGACAGAGATATCAGCGGCTGGTATATATCTGATAAAGATGATAATGTAGAAAAATGGCAATTTCCAACAGGTACAATTATAGAACCTAATGGATATCTCTTAGTACTATGCTCTGGAAAAGATGGTGTATATAATGGAGAGTATCATTCTAACTTTAAACTAACACAGACAAGTGGTGATGATAGCATCGTCTTATCTGATGAGAATGGTACCGTAGTAGATTTCCAGCCATTAAGCCTCACACTTACAGATCACTCTAATTGTCGTCATACAGATGGATCTGACGAATGGATGATCTGCACATTACCTACCGTCGGTCTGTCTAATAATAATTCGGCTCAAGCTATAAGCTATACCGCTACGCCATCTATGAGCCTGCAAGCAGGATACTACACAGGTAGTCAGACCATTATCATAACTAATAACGAACCTAACTCTATCCTAAGATATACTACTGATGGATCTAATCCACTTTCAGATTCTCCTATCTATGATACGCCGATAACTATTAATAACACTACTGTAGTTAAAGCCTTATCATTCAGTAATGATGCAGATATACTTCCAGGAAAAATAGAATTCAATACCTACCTTATAGATGAAAACTACTCACTGCCTGTGTTCTCAGTAGCTGCAGATCGTGTGACTAATTTGGCTAATGGAGCAGGAGTAATTCTACCCATCGGATCTATAGAATATTTTAAAGACAATGAATTTGTGACAAGCTCATTCGGAGAACTTAATAGACATGGACAAGACTCTTGGGCTCTGGACCATAGAAGTATCGACTGGATATCCAGAGATGAGATGGGTTACTCTAAGGCCGTAGATGCACCTATCATTAGTTCTTCCAATAGAGACGAATACCAAAGATTTATGTTTAGAAATTCTGGCGATGACAACTATCCAGCTATTGATGATTTTGAACACGAGGGGAGTACACATGTAAGAGATGAATACGTGCAGACCTTAGCACAAGAAGGTGGCATGGAACTCGATCTCAGAAAAGTAGAAAGAGTTGTATTATTCCTTAATGGTCAATATTGGGGAGTATATGGAATGAGAGAAAAAGTAGTCGATCACGATTATACTAAAGAATATTATGGGCAAGGTAAAGAAGATCTTCAGTTCCTCTCGACTTGGGGGACTACTGAGATTGAATATGGAGGCGTAGAAGCCCTCATAGCTTGGATACAACTACGAGACTTTATACTTGATAACGACATGTCTGACCCAAGCAAATATAAGATAATAGAGGACAGTCTTAATCTGATAAGTCTTATTGATTACTTTACAATGAATCAGGCAACGGTTGCATCCGATTGGCTTAACTACAATACAGGATGGTGGCGTGGATTAGATCCTGAAGGCACACATAAAAAATGGGCTTATATGTTATGGGATCTAGATGCAACATTTGATTATTATATTAATTACACAGGTGTACCTAACACTGATCCTGATGCCAGCTTATGTGATATATACCAAATATCAGATGCAATAGATCAGTTTTTTAGTTCTGTAAGTTTAGGACCTTGCGATCTCAATGGTGGAAATAATAGTCCTTATTCTGATGATGACCCTATATTTGAAGCTGTAGTAGGTGCCGTGTCAAGCTGTTGCCAAGATTGGGATGCAGATTGCCAGGGTTACTATGATGACCCTAATACTATTCCTAACATCTCAGACAATCCAGAGAACTGCTCCTCAATATTAGATGGAAACAGTCCATATCCAGCAGAGGATTCGATATTTATACTCGTAGTGCAACAAGAAGATAACTGTTGTGATGAATGGGGTAATGCATGTCAAGATCTGTATAACACACTGTCAGATTATTCAAGCATTACTGACTGCCCTATATTTATAGACAACACAAGCCCTTACCCTCCCACTGATGTAATACTAGAAGCAGTGATTGGATCAATGCCTATGTGCTGCGATGAATGGACGCAAAACTGCCAAGATCAGTATATAGCTTTAGGAGGGATTGATTTTGAAGAATGTTTTTCCATTGTAAATGGTAGCAGTCCATATCCTGCAGATGATCCATATTTTCAACAAGTAGTAAATGTTCTTCAGTTTTGTTGTAACGAATGGTTTGGGGTATGCGAAAATTTTTATCAACGAATAAGTGAAAACGACATATTAGATTGTCCAGTTATAATCAACGGTACACTTCCATATGAGATTGATGACCCTAAGTTACCATTCGTCATATCTGTAAATCCAGATTGCTGCGAATCATGGGGCGTATCTTGTGATAGAGATTATGACCTTCTGGGTGGAGATCAGTTTGCTGAACCCGATGATCCATTTATGACTGGCTTAACAGGAAATATCGGAAAACATGAAAAAATATTATTGAAGCTTTTTGATGAAAGTCCAGACTTCAAGCAATTATATTATTCAAGATATGCTGACATGATGAATACAGTATATACTTGTGAGAATATGACGGAACTTTTAGATCGTATGATTGGAGTGATAGAGCCAGAGATGCCAGGACAGATAGAAAGATGGGGAGGCACTCTTAATGAATGGGAAAATAACGTAGAAGATCTTAGAGAATTCATTAATGAGCGATGTTTATTTCTAAATGATGGTGCAGTAGAATGTTATAATGAAATAGAAGGCCAATACCTGGTTACTCTTATGTCAGAACCTCAGGGAGTGGGAAGAATTGACTTCAATACACTTAAGCTAGATAACCTGCCGTGGTCAGGATCATATTTTGGTGACATGGATAACTTAGCAGAAGCTAAGGTATTAGATATATTCAAAAATCAGTACGAATTCAGTCACTGGGAGAGTAAAATGGGTAATAACATAAGCCCTAATGATACTCTACAAGAAGTAACGTATCGACTATCTATGCCAGATACATTAATCGCTCATTACAAGTTGCTAAGTACAACCGTAGCTAATGAAAATATTGTGATCAACGAATTTATGGCATCTAACGATCTTACAGTCTTAGATCAAGATGGAGAGAGCGAAGACTGGATAGAACTCTATAATAAAGGAAATGACGCCGTAGATATATCTGGTTATTTCTTATCTGACAATGCTCAGAATATAGCTAAATATGTAATTCCAGATAATACAATTATGGCAGCTGACGACTATCTTATCATATGGGCAGATGAGGACGGTTCTCAAGATGGCTTTCATGCTAACTTTAAGTTATCAAAGTCCGGAGAGACGATCTTTCTCTCAGATACAGATACCTCAATAATAGACCAGATTACATATACTGATCAGGAGACAGATATCAGCTTTGCAAGAAAACCTAATGGAACAGGAGCATTCAGAACGAGTATGCCGACCTTCAATGCTAAAAATGATGGTACTTCCAGTACTAATAATATAGGCTTAGATGATAGACTTATCGTGTACCCTAACCCTACTACGGATAAGATTACTATTCAACTAAAAAGAAATGGTCACGCCATAGAAAAAGTAGAGATCAGAGATATGCTCGGCAAGAAAGTCTTAAGCTACACTGATATTAAAGAGAACGAGATGATTATACATGTAGGTCACTTAGTCCCCGGCTTATATCTGATCACCGCTAATGAGTTATATACTACAAAAGTAGTCGTCGAATAAATACATTTATCATTGTAGTAGAAATATTCAATTATAATGTTTGACTTTTAATGACACATAACTATACTGAGAATCCTTCAACATTTGGGATTCTCGTTACAGTAATGAGTTCGTTCTTTTGGTCTTCTCTGATAGCAATGGTCTATCAGTGGACAACGCCGACAATCCTGAAGTCTTATAACTTCTTACAGAGTATGGTGCTCATTGCCATTGTCGCAGCCATGGTTATGCAGGCGATAGGTGATTCTCTTGCACGTGGATTAGGAATGCTTGGAGCATTAGCGATTATCAGATTCAGAACTAAGCTTGATAATACCAAATACTACTAAAAACGCTAAGCAATCAAGACCACTAGCTGCAGCAATACAAAGGACCTGGAGGAAACCCTATCGACGAAAGAGTATCCCTTACTGCTGCATTCATATTACCTATAACTGACAACAAGACAAAATTAAAATTAGCAGAATTAAAAAATATAAAAGCTGAGATAGACCTGGAAGAAAAATAGAAAAAAACAAATCAAAACTTGAGGCTGATGACATATTAGAGGAACTCACGATAATGATAGAAGTCTATAAGATGCGTATCGAATCCTTAGAAAGGATGAAATCTAATTCTCAGCAAGTCATAGAATCTTATCAGGCTTACAGAGATCCGAACCCTCTATTCCTTCTACAACAAAAAGAACTGATCGTCAATGAGGAAATAGGAATAGCCAAAACAATAGGAGATATCATAGAAACTTATGTAGATTATTTATCTGCAGCGGGATATCTAAACCAGAGACCTTACAAGAATTACTTAAGTAAGCCATAGAAAGTAGAGGTATAAGAGAGAGGGTTTATTTTTTTTCCTTAGAGATCGTAAATTTAAAAATAGAACCTCCTCCTTCATTGCCTTCACACCAGATATTCCCATTGTACAAGTTTACTATCTTGCGACATATAGATAACCCGACCCCCACTCCTTTATACTTTTTTGGATCCAGCCTATTAAAAATCTGAAATACCTGATTACTAAATGATTCATCTACTCCTATACCGTTATCTGATATATGGACCTGATAATATAATTCATTCTCTTCTGCATGTAAAGAGATGACTGGATCTACATTTTCAGTAGAAAACTTAATACTATTAAGAATGAGCTGTTCTAGCAACTTATATAAGTGACTTACTTTTATATTTATATTATCTATACCTGAAGCTTCTATGACTGCTCTATTATCAGATATATATGAATAGTGCTTAAGCTTTATCCTATCTACAACTTCAGATATCTTACATAATTTCGTCTCTTCTTTATTATCTGAGATGATCACATAATCCATTAATCCTTGCAGCATATCTGCCATCTTATTAGAGCTATTTAGTATCGTATTGATGTAAGCTTTTTCAGATATAGTCATTGTATCCTTAGCTTTCTTAAGTAACAGACCTGAGTAATTAATGACCGTACTTAGTGGAGTCTTTAGATCATGGGTCATAATATAGGTAAACTGTTCTATCTCCTCCTTTTGGATCTGGATAGATCTATTCTGATCTACCAGTTCTAATATTTCCACCTCCTTATCCTTTAGCACATTAGATATGTTATACTGATTAGATTTTTCCTTTCTCGTATTTCTATATGCAAGAATTTTCTTTGATATCTCCAGCGCAGCTTTATAATCTTCTCTTTTTTCATGTATCTCTTGTACTCTCTTATACCAGAGATCTAGTTCTGAGTAGAATTGATTCCCTATGCATAATTGCTGAGACGCATTGAATAATTCTAAGTAGGCGTCATACTTATTCTGAAAATACAATATTTCTCCTTCCAGCAGACTAGCTGCTGCAAGATGTATCTTAAGCTTAGCTATGTTTTCTATTCTTAATTTCTCAACATTTTCTGAGGCCTGTACATAGTCTTCCATCACAAGGAACAATCGAACCTTAGCCGCAAGCAAGTGACATCTAATAAGGACTGTAGTCTCGTATTTGTAATTGCCTTCGTAAGCTTCTAATGTCTTAGCCAAACCTAAGTTGTAGTACTCTAATGACTTCTCGTAATCACCTAAGCGCTTGTAGTACTCACCATAGTTCTCATAAATGTAACACAGGTGAATGGCATTCTCGTTATTGCTATAAAAATACTCGCCTTTGACCAAATATGGATAGGCTTTTTCTACATTTCCACTATTGATGAGATTACTTGCACAATTATTATAAAATACACCATTAAGTTCAGGAACATTGAGCTGTAAGCACTTCTCAGAATATTCTATAGCTGCATCCCACTCACGTAGTAGATCCCCATATACATTAGCTAATTCTCTATAGATCTGAGCTAACCTATAGTTATCATTCTTAAGGTGTAAATTAAATTTTCTATACGCAGCATTTAATTTACTTAAGCACTCATAAGTAGAGCCTTCGATTTTGTGTCGCCTACCTGTATAGGTAAGTACGTCTACCAATAATTCATAATCTTCAGCAGTATGAGCCATAGCCGATGCACGCTCGAGCAACTGAAACAATTTGCCAGATTCATAATCAGGCAGTTGCTGAGCTATGTTAAATAGACCTTTTGCAGATACATTCTTATCTAAATTATAAGACATAAAATAGTTGTAAACAAATCAAAAACAAAATCTTATCCAAAACGATATGAACGATACCATTGTAGCAAATTTAGATCTTAAATGTATAAAACTTGTCAGAAAAGATAAGAATATTCTAATGACTATTGTATCTGTAGTCATAAACCTATTCTTTTATGTATCACATTCTAATTTCCTTCTAGCCAAGATCTGAAGGCTTTAGTTTTAGCAGAACTGGTATGTTTTAACTCTGACAATTGTTTTATTTTTATAGATAGGCGATTTTTAAAGTAAGGTTCTATATTTTCGATATGATCTATGCCCAATATTTCACTCCTATTTATTCGGAAAAATAACTTCGGATCCACCTTAGATTCTATATCTCCCAAACTGTAATTAACGATATGCTTACCCCCGCTACTATCATAAGCTAAACAAAAATCACCACTTGCCTCAAAGAAGCTAATGTTATCTATACTTAACAACTTAATGCCTCCCTTCTTCTTAATGCTAAATCTCTTCTTATACTCAGGTTTATCGACAAGTAAAATATTCTTAAGCTCTGTAAGCGTATCCTTTTCTACATTACTCTCGCCACCACCGAATAATGATCGGTATTTCTCTATCGCTTCATTAAATTGTAGTGCATCATAGGGTTTAAGTATATACGCAATACCATTAGACTGAAAAGCCTTAAGCAGATATGTATCAAATGCGGTACAGAATATGATGGGACAACTCACATCATATTTTTCAAAAACATCAAAACTCAGACCATCTAATAACTGGATATCAGAGAAAATAACATCTATACTATCTTTATGCTTTTTGACAAAATGCTCAGCTTCCGCTACAGACCTACCCCACCCCAGCACCTGCGTATCAGGCAACTCATTTTCTATATGAGAAAGTAGTTTTTCATAAGCTGGAATTTCGTCTTCTAAGATCAGTATTTTCATTTATTCGATTTTGACTTTTATCTATTATATAGAGAAGAAAATATATCACTAGCAATCTGGATCATACATATAGAACACACTGCAGTCTACTCAACTATTTTAATTAGCGGCAGTGAGATAGCATAATCTGTACTTTCCGTGATTACAACTTTATCGTCAGTTAAGAAAGCATATCTTCTTTTGAGATTAGATAAGCCCGTTCCTGTCACAGTAGGCTTCTTATTCTTCTTATTTACATTATTAGTCACTGTAACATTGTCATCGGTGATATCTATCCTTGTCATGATATGAGATCCAGCTTCAGCAGAATTATGCTTGACTACATTCTCTACAGCTGCTTGTATAGAGCTCGGTGGTATGAGTTTGTCGATCTTAGTATCTGCATTATTTATTATAAACTTGTAAGCGGCACCAAAACGTTTTTCTATCAGAAAAATATAATTTTTTGTAAACTCTAATTCTTCTTTTAGCTCTACAACTTCATCATCTTTAGTACGTATAAGATATCTATATAATTGTGAAAGGTGATTAAGGTATTCCTTAGCGACCGTAGGATCTCTATCTATTAGAGAGTCTACGGTATTAAGATTATTAAATAAAAAATGAGGATCGATTTGAGACTTTAGTAATCTTAATTCACTCTCTCGTTTTTCATTTTCGCGTTGCTCTATTTCAAGTTGTGCATCATAGAATTTTTTACCTAATAATATACCTATGAGAATTCCCGTATTCTCTGCACTGGAAGTGATTGCCCAAAAAGCAACTTCTAATCTCAGAAGCTCATTAAAAGACCTTCCATCAGCCCATCGGTAAGCAAAAAGCTCCACAATACCGAAAAGAATCATTAACGATAATGTCCATATAAATAATCTAAGAATTTGCTTCTTAGGAAAGAACACAGGAAATAACCTATAGACTATAATATATGTCAGTCCGAATGTTGCAATTAGATAAATAATTGTATCCATAAAGGGTACCCACAATCCTTTTCCATAATTATACCCATTTAAAGTTACTGCACATCCTATTACGAAAAATAGTAACATTATATACCAATCAGACCTCGTGGGTTGCCTATGCATGTTTCATCTAATTTATTTATGAAATTCTCTTTCCGTATCTACAAGATAAATGTAATACAGATATTATCATAAAATGCACATTACATCTATCTGTATTTTACTCTATTCGTATTTAATTAACCTGTAGAAAGAACGACATTAACTACAAACATCCTCATAAATTAAAAAAGCAAAGATTAACCTTGTGCTCTATTTAATACATCAGATGCACTACTTCTATTCTTAGACTTAGACTTAAGATGCTGATTACCGAACTTATAACTGAATCTAAAATTCATCACTGGCGCTTGCCATGTAGACTGAATATCCATATCTTGTTGATAGTCTACTCTTGCATTCCAAAATCGATATGCAAAGTCCTCTACACCAAAACTCACTTTCCCATTACCGTCGAGGATCTTCTTAGATATGCCAAAACTTGATCCATAGAGATACTCTGACCTGAAGATGCCTTCTTGCTGACCACTCGTATACCATCCACCAAGCTCTGCATTAATCTCCCACGGCAAGCTCATTTCTAACTGGATAAATGCAGTCGTATTAAATGCAGATCTATCAAATACACCTTCTATATAGTTAGAGTTAAAACTCGTCTGAGTTAATATTACACCACCATATCCACCAGATATACCTGGTATCATATCCATAGGAAAATATAAACTTCCACTCCATACTTCTCTATTATCGAAGTTAACATCTGTCTTAAATGCTTCCCGCGATGTCGCCTCTTGCTCCGTTACTTCTACGATAGAATTATTAGAATTTTTGTACTCAATATTAAAAAAAGGTTGTCCCTCAAAAGCTAAAGTAAACTTAGCACTATGTGTCAATTCCGGGAGTATATTAGGATTACCCCTCTCAGATGTAAATGGATCTATATAATACACAAACGGATTGAGTGTAGAGTATCTAGGTCTATCGATTCTATAACTGTAGGCTACTGATGGTGTCAGTACACCCAACTTACGTGATATACTCACACTAGGAAACAATTGATTAATATCACGTACTTGCACAGAGTCGAGTGTCACAGAATTACCTATAGACTCACTCTTCTCGTATCGCAGTCCCGCCGTTCCTGACCACTCGTTTTTATTCCATGACAACTTACCATATCCAGCATATATTTTTTCCGTAAATAAGTACTCATTACTTTGCCCCATATTATTAGCCCACTCTCCATTACCGATTCTGAATTCCGATATCAGATTATTATCCAGGTCTGCATAGCTGTACTTAACTCCTGTCTTTAGCTCAAATACATCGCTGAGTGGCAAAGTATAATCTAATGATGTCGCCATGATATCATTGATCCCTGGTTGCGTATATCTCTGCTGATCTATCATCGATGATTGAGTACTGACGGTAGATAATGTATTGACCCCTTCCCTATCAAATTGTGCCAAGCTAAAATCAAACTCTAACTTCTGCCCTGCAGTATCGATTTCGAATATATAATAAGGATTGATAGACCTATAATTCCAAGCTCTATTGATATCATTCTCTGTAGTCAGCGTATAATCCTGCTGATCCGTATCCGTCAGATCTACATTCGTTACATTCTTAGCGATACGTGCATTCTTGTTATTGTAGTACTTAGTCTCTAAGCCAATTCTATGCTTCTCAGTAACGTCCCAGTCCATTCTTACATTACCTCTATAAGTGATCGGAGTCGCCGCATCTCTATTGACTTGATCGTATGTACCGTTGATAGCATCGTCGATATTACGAAGTCTTCTGACAATAGACAATCCATCTATCCATGCATTCTTAGAATACCCGATACTTCCTGTTATATTAAATGCTCCTTGATAATGACTAAGATTAATACCCGTCGTATAATCCCACAATTCACCTTTACCTACGCCGAGGGTTACTGATCCGTTAGTTCCGAATAGTGAATTTTTCTTAAGTATAATATTAATAATCGGACCACTTCCTGCGGCTTCATATTCTGCACCAGGCTGATGTATTATTTCTACTTTCTTTATGTTGTCGCCCGGCATATCTCTAAGTAAAGCCTGTACATCCATATACTGAGTGCTCTTACCATTAAGTAATATTGTAGGAGTGCCTGACCCAGCCATAGACAATCTATCTTGGACGACAATCATACCTGGTACTTTCTTCATTACATCGAGAAGACTTCCACTCGTATTAGTAATATTATCTGCCACATTGACGATGAGCTTATCGGCTTTCTGTTCGAGGAGAGGCAGCTTTTCTTTTATTTCTATAGTTGATAATAATTGAGAATCTTCCGATAGAGATATATCATGCTTAGCTGTCTTATCTCCAGATATCTCAATGTTATCGATACGCTTACTTTCATAACCCAGCATATTGATATCTAAGTAATAATTTCCATCTTTTATATCAGAGATTTTATAAGCTCCATCTACGTCCGTAGATTCTGCTTTGACAAGTGTGCTATCTGCAGAATTATACAAAGCTATGGTTGCATAGAATATGCTCTCATTATTCTGATCAGCAATTTTTCCTTCTATGGATTGTCCAGATAGTTGTAATACACACAAGAGTGATATTACTGTGGTAGTGATTGTTTTCATTATATGATTTTTCATTAGATATAATTTATAGACGTGATCATCTCCACT
>ENA-ORXT01005052-ORXT01005052.1-marine-metagenome-genome-assembly--contig:-NODE-5052-length-13178-cov-3.722159_pt1 | contig 13178 bp, 9 predicted proteins | sample MGYA00237868_ERZ511482 | MGnify/ENA metagenome assembly ERZ511482 | reverse complement strand
CATCGACGAAGGGTTGGCCGCAGAATCCCGCTACTACTGGCGGGTACGCCCCGTAAACCGTTACCTGGTCGAGGGAGATTTTGGAGAAATCTGGCGCTTCCGAAACGGTGAGTTCCCGGTAGCAACCATTGATGCAGCACTCAACGCTGCCATCACCGTTGCCCCCAACCCCGTAGCGGGAGGTAGCGAGTTACGCATTGATGGTCGTGACCTGGCGCAGGGCGGCACCCTTAACTATGAACTTATCGATGCTACCGGAAGAGTGTTACTTGCCCGGGAAAAGGCCAACGTTACGGCCAGCGGATTTTCTGAGCGTATCCCTACCGCAGACCTACCAGCAGGAATCTACTTCCTAAGAATGAGATTAAACGAAAAGCTGGTGACCCGACGGGTGGTTGTCCGGCCATAAGCTAATGTGGATTCAACACGCTCTATCGAAAAATATGAGGGCAAAGATGATCAATCATCTTTGCCCTCATTTATTCTTAGTACAACATTAATCTATTTTCATTAATGTCTCCATTAGGGACATTACAAAAGTGTAGTGTGCAAATTACAGCTCACGCATCCGTTGCACATTAAAAATCGGTGTGGCAAAGAAGAAGCGGAAACCGTAATCAATGAACGCAAAGTGTGCGTTGATGTCTACAATCTGGTTGCCGTTACCGAAAATAATCGCTTCGGTGGAAACCAGCTGCTCACCCATTGGTCGACGTGCCGGGCCTACGTTAAAAGTAAATGGCCCGATGGTAATGAGCCCGGGAAGCGCACGTGCATCCGTCAGCATTGGGCCTTCAATTACGTCTACCTGGTTGATAACGTACTGGCTGAACTTAGTAAAGTTGAAACAAATCTCATCCTGGTCGTTGTCTTGATGCCACACAAACTCACCCTCGTTTACGAACAGCGGAGCGTTGCTTGCGGGGGTATTACTTGGCCAGTCCCGGTTGCGGTAGATAAGGTCAGCGGGAATTACACCAACCGTTCCTCCATAAATATTTACGCCTGCTTTTACGATGGAGATAAATCCACAGCTTCCCATTGGAGGAACCGGATTGCCTACGTAGCAACCATCTAACTCGAAATTGACTGCAGTGGCAATCTCTGGTTCAGCAGCAATAGTACAAGAGGCTGGAGTGGTGTTGGCACTGCCCCAAACCAAATGACTGGAAGACAATTGTGGTTCGTTAGTTTGCACCATACTTCCAATGGAGGCAGTGATATAAACACGCGTCGCACCGTCCCTGGCTTTCTTTGGGTTGGAAATACTTACGTAACGTGCACCAGGGTTTTCACCCCTTAGCCCTTCGGTGCTATTTACCAGCAAGGTCTTCGCTGTTTCGTATACCTTTGCAATGGTACCTCCGTCCCAGGTATCTCCGCCGGAGACTTCCAAAGAATCAATTACAGTGGTAGCATCGCTGTAAACTACACCACTGGCAACTTTCAGGTTAAGAACTATCTCTAAATTGTCCGATGCTTCTTCTGCCAGCATAACGGTACGAGTATCAGCGCCTTTGCGCCAGTCGCTAAGCTTAGCGTCAAATTGACGAGCTCCCCGGGCCAGTCGATCCATGTCTTCAGAGGAAGGTTCACGGCCGTCATACGATTGTTCCGAACTGGCTCTTTTACTAATAAAAGAAGCATCATCTTCTGTTGATTGGAGCGCATCATCTTTCTCACAACCAGTGAAAACGGTGAAGCAAAGACAAAGGATTAGTAGTGACTCAACGTACCGGGGGGTACGGAGTCCGAGTAAAGTGGATAACATAATGGAATTTGTTTTAGTACTCATAATGCCAGATTTTACCTTCCGAAAAAGCAAAATCAGGAATTTAAATTTGGACATTCGGTATGTCCGCGTGAAATCACAACCATACAATAGCAGAGAACCCAGATGTGTTTGGTCAGAGAGTAAAAAAAATACAAATTAATTTATTTACTTACCATAAGTATCTGATTATAAGAACATTAGTTTAATATATTTTTGTACAAAAAATATCCATTTGTAACTAAAACAGAAGTCATTGAAATAGAATCAACTACAATGAATCACTTATTTCCACTTCCTGACATGTCCAATACAACCTATTTTAAGCTTTACGAAAGAATTAATTTATCCATCACGTTAAAAATAACACTGGTTTCTCCCGGGCATTAAGCAGTGTCTCGGAAACTACTCTCTGACAATTAACTGAAATACACCACAAAAAAAGCGATCAGCGGGCATTATTCAGATCCGTACTGCCTGAATGCTGCCCGCTGATCGCTAAAATCTAACGGTATATTACTTAATTGAATCTATATCAGATCACCGTCTTCAGTGCCTGCTCAATGGAAGCAGCGCCCCGCAGTCCAACGGCAGCGATCTTACCCTCCCGGTCAATGAGGAAGGTTTTAGGGATACCACGGACGCCATACATCTGACCGGCAGTAGAGTTCCACTTGGTCAGTTCGCTTACGTGGTAGGGCCATATGAGGTTGTCTTTGGCGATGGCATCGGTCCAGCGTTTCTTCTGGCCAACGTTAGCCTGGGCAATGTCTTCGGGGGACATTCCCTGGGTACGGCGGGAGTCAAGCCCGTCAAGGCTTACGCTGTAGATCGTGAATCCGTCGTCCTTATACTTATTGTACACCTTAACGACGTTGGGGTTTTCCCGGCGGCAGGGTCCGCACCAGCTGGCCCAAAAATCAAGCAGTACTACCTGCCCCTTCAGGTCAGACAGGGAATACATTTTGCCGTCGGGGCTGGCCATCGAGATGTCCGGTGCGGGCTGGCCGACCTGGATCAGCTCCTGGCTTTTCTGCATGGCAACCTGTTGCTCAAGGCCATTAACGAAGCTGGCGTAAGTGGCTTTCATCGGGTCGGAATTGTCCAGACGGGCAAGCGCAGCCTTGTGAACGGGAATCCCCGCTGCACCGGCACGGGACAGTGCATTGAAGGCAATGAAAGCCGCCGTGCGTGGGTTTTTGGTGTTCTCGACGATGCTCTCGAGGTCTTCGATTTTTACGCCTCCGGAACGAAGGGTATTCATGGTGCTTACCATTTCTTCCGAAGAGGCGGAGCCCGTTACGTCGAAGCTGTAATCAGCAAAGCTGTTGAGCGTGCCATTGACGTCGATCACCGATTCTCCTTCATCGAGAGAAAGCAGCGCTTTCTGCGCACCGATACGTAGTTGGTAAACGCCGGCATCAAGGCCTTCAACGAAGCCGAGGGCAAAGTTGCCACCGTCGTCGATGGGGCCATTGGCAAGAACTTCGTTCGCGCCGTTGATGGATACCTTATCGAGGTAAACTTTCAGGTTCGCTGCGTCCGCTATTTCACCGCGGATGAGCGTCCCTTCGGGATCAGCGTTACAGGAAAACAAAGCGGTGGCGAAAATAAATCCGCAGATATAATGTAGAGTCTTCATGGAATCAAGATTTCCTTTGAGGAAGGCCCCGAGGGCCTGAATTGTTGTCTGATAGGGCAAAGATAGTGCGTTTTGTCCGAAAACGACAAGTGTAGTTTAAAGAAAATGCTGGCAGCCAATGGTTATCAATGCCCTCTTTCTCTTCCTTGCACCTGCGCACCGGCGCCAGAAAGGACTGGCCCCACCACTAAACGATACCGACTTATGCTTCAAGAATTGCACCCAGCGTAAGCTCGTGCATCACCATCCACTCCGCCAGGTCGCCCCAGTTTTCATCATCAACGATAAGATCGATGCCCGTTACCCGGCCCAGCACCCGCACACCGATGCCCTGATCGCGCAGGAAATCTTCAAGGCGTGCTGCTTCAGATTCATCAGCCGTTACCACTACCCTGCTCTGGCTCTCACCAAACAGGAAAGCGTCTTTACGGAAAGCCGGGTCCGTGTCGATTCGGAAGCCATGGCCTCCCTCAATGGCTGATTCGGCAAGGCTCTGGAACAAGCCACCATCGGACACATCGTGGGCGGATTTGATCATCTTACCCTGGATCAGGCCAGCAACGGCGGCCTGCAATTCCTGCTCTTCCTTCAACTTAAAGCGCGGTGCGGGGCTCTGCTCAATACCGTGTACACGGCGCAGGTACTCGCTCGAAGCGATGTCATCGTGGCTATCGCCTACGAGGTAGATGATGTCGTCCTGGCTCTTGAAGTCAAGCGTCATCGTCCGCTTCAGGTTTTCTACCACACCGAGCATACCAATGGTCGGTGTCGGGTATACCGGCTCAATGCGGCCGCCTTCATACTGAGACTGGTTGTAAAAGCTGACGTTTCCACCGGTCACCGGTGTACCGAAAGCCCGGCAGGCATCACCCATTCCTTTAATGGCGTTGACGAACTGGTAGAATGCCTCCGGGTTGTAAGGGTTACCGAAGTTCAGGCAGTTGGTGATTGCCACCGGCTCACCACCGGAACAAACGATGTTACGGGCGGCTTCCGCCACGGCGATCATCGCTCCTTTATAGGGGTCGGCGTAGACGTAAGCGGAGTTACAATCCGTCGTCACCGCCAGTGCTTTATCGGTGCCCTTGACCCGCACGAGTGCGGCATCAGAGGGCTTGTTGGTAGACATACTGTTCGTCCGTACCGTGCCGTCATACTGATCGGTTACCCACTGCTTGGAGACCAGGCTGGGAGACAGGAAGGTCTTCCGGGCGGCTTCCAGCATGTTTTCGGGGACGGGCACTTCGTCCATTGAAAAGGCGTCAATTTTATCGAAATACTTCGGCCGGGCGGTTTCCCGCTCATACACCGGAGCGCCGCCTCCGAGTACGAGCGGCTCCGAAGGGACATCCGCCACCAGCTCTCCGCCAGCGTAAAAATGCAGGCGGCCGGTATCGGTTACCTCGCCGATTCCCTCACACTCCAGGTCCCATTTATCAAAAACAGCCAGCAGTTCTTTTTCCATTCCTTTCTTACAGACGATGAGCATCCGCTCCTGGCTTTCGCTGAGGAGGATTTCCCAGGGCTTCATGTCGGCCTGCCGGGTGGGCACCTTGTCCAGGTCAATCCGCATACCCGTGCCGGACTTGGCTGACATCTCCGAAGTGGAACAGGTAATTCCCGCTGCGCCCATATCCTGCATGCCCACTACGGCTCCGGTTTTAATGACTTCGAGGCTGGCTTCCAGCAGTAATTTTTCCTGAAAAGGATCTCCGACCTGAACGGCGGGGAGGTCGTCCGCACTGTCTTCGGTAAGGTCAGCGGAGGCGAAAGTGGCGCCGTGAATACCGTCTTTGCCCGTGGCGGAGCCAACGATGAATACCGGGTTGCCGGGTCCGTCAGCCGCTGCACTTACCGTTTCACCGTGCTTGACGATGCCGACGGACATGGCGTTCACCAGGATATTCTGGTTGTAGCTGGGGTGGAAGTACACTTCCCCGCCCACTACCGGTACGCCAAAGCAGTTACCGTAATCACCGATGCCCTTCACAACACCCGCAACGAGGTGCTTGGTATGTGGTAGCTCAGGATCGCCAAAGCGCAGGCTGTTCAGGGAAGCAATGGGGCGGGCGCCCATCGTAAAAATATCGCGGTGAATACCACCTACACCCGTTGCCGCTCCCTGGTAGGGCTCAATGGCGGAGGGGTGGTTGTGGCTTTCGATCTTGAAAGCGCAGGCAAGGCCGCCGCCAATGTCGACCAATCCGGCGTTTTCTTCGCCGGCTTCCACCAGCAGGCGCTCGCCATCCCGGGGGAGGGTCTTCAGCCACATGATGGAGTTCTTGTAGGAACAGTGTTCCGACCACATGACCGAGAAAATGCTAAGCTCGTTGAAGTTGGGTGTCCGGCCCATAATCTCAATGATCTTATCAAATTCATCAGCGGTAAGACCGAGGTTTTTCGCTACTTCTACGTCGACTTTTACGTCATTGGCTGCCGCCATGGTGGAGGGAATTTTGGGTAAGCGGCAAAGATAGTATGATAGTGTGATAGAGTGATAGTATCACGGAAGGGTTTTCAATGCAAACATGAATCATCCCTAATTTTTCGGTAGAGATGACTATGTTTTTCAGGAAAGAACAAGATTTCTAAACTTTTAATCACCCCAACCTAAAGATCCCTCACCGAATTACGATCCGTGATTACGTCCCGCAATTCCCGTAAAAATTGAACCTGACCGCTGCTGAGGTGCCCTTTAAGGGCCTCCTTGATGGTCATAAAGCTGCCTTTTTCCATGTCAATAAGGCGTTCGGCCAACTCACTGGACTCTTCAAACAGCATCTGCTTGAGGGAAGGAATTTCGTGCCAGTCGCCTTCAACGGCAAAGGCCTCTTCCTGCTCCTTATTGGGCTCAAGCTCAATAAGATCATTGTCACAGTCGGGGTCAACCTCACCACCCGGAAGGCCCCATTCGTCTGACTTTTTCAGCATAAAGACTTCCAGACCACGTTCACGGAATCGGTAGATAATCAGGCTGGCTTTTTTACGTAAACCCATAGTAGGTTGTCTTTGCGAGAACACGGCCTAACAACGTGAATCATTGCTGCCGTAGGGGGTGTAACGTCAGCGGTTGACATTCGTTCACCATATCAAAGATAATACGGGCGCAGCACGCAGGTGCAAAGGAAGCTTAATAAAAAGCAAGGTTTTTACGTTCTCTGGCGGTAGGTATCTTTGCGGGAGCTGATCTCTTCGCTGTTAATTGTACTTCAATCCTGGCCCTGGCCAGTTCAACCCACCGGTAAAATGCGCAATCTTTTCCTGCTACTCTTTATGTCCATTGGCCTTAGTCTCCAGGCCCAATCCTCGTCCAAAGAACTACTGGGCGGCTGGGAATCTGATTTCACTGACGGCCAGGGACGCAAATGCAAGCTAAGCATGACCATTGCGAATGGCTTCATGAGCATGGCCGCCTACCACCCTGAAAGCGGGGATTTTATCGCTACCCTTGGCGGCAGCTGGCGGGCAGATCAGGAAAACTTCAGCATCACCTATGAATATGATTCTTCGGACGCTGCCAAAGTGGGAAGCGTAAATGCCATGCCCTACAAAGTGAGCGGCAACATCCTCATCTTCAACAACGACAAACTCTGGACCCGGGTAGACAACAACGGCGGCGGTGCCCTCGCCGGTGCCTGGGAGATTACCGCCCGTAAAAGAGACGGCGTCATCCAGGGAATGGCCAACCGCCGTAATGGCCCGCGTAAAACGATGAAAATCCTCTCCGGCAGCCGGTTTCAATGGATTGCCTTTGATACCGCGAAGAAGAAAATGATCGCTACCGGAGGTGGCAGTTACACCACCGATGAGAATGGGCTTTACATCGAAAAGATCGAATTCTTCAGCAAGGATTCCAGCCGGGTAGGTCAGCAGCTAAGTTTTGATTTTGAGCTGTTCCGTGAAGACTGGATTCATAAGGGGCTTAGTAGTAAGGGAGACCCGATACACGAGGTTTGGTCGTTGCGGAGGTAAACGCTGAAGAGCAAACCTACCCCTCCACCAACGTCTCCCCAATATCCGTATTTGCTGCCTGAATGGCGGGAATGATTGCCGCCAGGAAGCCGATCAGCAGTGCGCCACCCAATAGCCACCACTCTTCCGGCAGGAAACGGGCTGGGTCCAGGCTGTACCGAAAATCATCACTCACGTTAGCGGCGATGAAGTAGAGGATGCCGTGGCTTAGTAGCAGGCCCAATACGTAACCGATGACGGCTACCAGTAAACCCTCGATGATGATGAGGGAAAAGATTTTCCTGCGGCCCGCGCCCATTACGCGTAAGAGGGCCAGCTCGTACCGACGGTCCCGCAGCGAATTGAACAGGCTGATAAAAATGCTCAGCGCCGAGACAATGGTAATGGCCAGTACCAGGATACCAAGAATGCGCTGGCCGGAGTCAAACTGACGGCGCACCTCACTGATCTCATAAGCGGGGTTCGCCGCCAGCAGGTCCGTGTTTTCGTTGATGTTTCTCGGAAAATTAAGTGCCTGGAAGCTGCTGGCGTTACGGTACCGGACGAGGACGCTGGTAATTTCCTGATCGTCATCGGTCTCCAACAAAGCCTGGATATCCCGCTTACCGTGATTATGGCCGGCGTGATCTTCGTGGTCGTGGCCGGCATGGTCTTCACCTTCGTGTTCACCGTGGGAGTGCCAGTAGGTCTGGTTGGTGGTAAGCACCACTTGGTCCATCACCGTACCGCCGGGCGCAAGAATGCCCACTACGGTAAATTCATCATCATGCTCGATGTTGTTTTCGCCCTCGTCGATGATGCCGTGGTTGGATCGAAATTTATCGCCGAGGCTAAGTCCGTTTTTACCCGCAACCTCCGCCCCAATGACGACCTCGAAATCATCCTCCCAAATCCTTCCATCTGAAAGGGAAGCATCGTACCAGTCCAATAACTTTGGCGTAGTGCCCACAATCCGGTAGCCGCGGTAGCTGTCGCCTACGGACAAGGGGACGGCATCCGCCACAATCGGGTGCTTCGGATTGAAAAAGGAGCGGACCTCTTTTAGCGTCACGTTGCCGGTAGCGTAGCCGACGTGGTACATGCTGTTGAGGGTAAGCTCCAGCGGGCTTCCCTTCGCGCCAACGACGAGGTTAATACCCGCCAGGTTGTTGTCAAACTGTTCATCCGCCTGCTGGCGGAGGTTGAGCAGCAGGGAGATCAGCCCGATACTAAGCGCAAAGAGCAGTACACTTAACAGGGCGCTGAGCGGCTTAAAGGTCAGGTTTTTCCACGCCAGGGAGAGCAGGTTCATAAGCGGGTTTGTTGATCGATGATGCTCGTCAGCCGGTTGTCGTGGGTAACGATGAGCAAGGTAGCGTTGACGGCCGCGGCGCTTTCCCGCAGGAGCTTGATGACCTGAGCGGTATTGTCGTCATCAAGTGCAGAAGTAGGCTCATCGGCCAGGATCACCGCTGGCCGGTTGATGATGGCCCGGGCAATGGCCGCCCGCTGCTGCTGGCCTACACTGAGGGCGGAGGGCAAGGACCTTGCCTTATGGCCAAGTTCCAGTTGTCCGAGTAGTTCCCGGATGGCTGTTTTATCCGCAGCATGGCCGGCGAGCCGTTGGGCGAGCAGCAGATTGTCTTCAATGGAGACGGAGCGTACGAAGTGGGCGGTCTGGAAGACCATACCCAAATGGCGACCGCGAAAGCGGTCGCGTGCCGTGCCACTCAGGGCATTCAGGTCAGTACCATCAATGGTAACCGTGCCGGTCGCCGGTGTTCGCAAACCTGCCAGCAGCTGCAGCAGGGTGGTTTTTCCGCTGCCCGACTTCCCGAGCAGCAGGCGGGTTTCACCGGCGGGGCAGTCGATATCGGGGAACGTCAGGCGTTCGCCGCTGGGGTATTGGTAGCTTAGGTTTCTTGAGCTTAGCATGATGGTGGCAAGGTAGGGTAAACGTATCAAACTTCGTTTGATGCCCTTTTGATTCTTGATTCTCGGTTCTCGATATTTGATTCTTGATTTGCTGCCGCAAGTGACAGCTCACTACGTTCGTTTGGGCAAAATCAACTGTTTGCTTGTGTAGGCAAATTTGATGCTTTTACACTATAAACGCGAATCAAGGGCTAAATAGGATGGTAATCTTTTTTGTCTTAGAATACGTCCCCTCGGCTCCGGACTCCACTGAGCGCAGCCGAATGTGCTCGGGGACCGACTTGAGTTAAATCTAGGCTGTTTCGCCTGAGGCGAAACGGGAAATCACCTCGCTTAACGGTCCCCGAGGGGAGCCGAGGGGACGTAATTATTTGGCCCACCTAATCTCTGTTTATAATTTAGGCCTTGATTCACGTTATAAATATAAAGTAGGGAATAGGGCAAACGTATCAAATGGGGAACCATTGATCTCGGTCCCTTCGATACTTCGGCAAGTACCTTAAATTTGGGATAAGTCTTACCATTTCAAAAACAAACATTTTTCTATAAGACATTTACTGTTGAAGGGAGGTATCACAAGAGATATCTAGAAGACACTCTTAATTATCACCCAAAAGATTAAACAACTAAAACGAGCCCAAGACGATAGTTACAATAATTCTCCCCTTCCCAAAAGCCCCTCCAACCGTATCTTCACGCCCAACTACACCAACCATAACCGTGCGCAAGTACCTTCTGCTTCCTTTCGTCTTTCTGCTTTGCCTCCCCACACTCAGCGCCCAAGACGGCCTCTTCCCCGCCTTCGACATCCGCGCCAGACTCCTGGGCGGCACCGGGCTCACCAGCGAAGGGATCGACGCCCTATGGACCAACCCCGCCGGCCTCGCCAATACGGGCGAGGAGCTGGAAGCAGCGGCCTTCGCCGAACAGCGCTTCGGCATTAGTGAACTAACGACGGCCAACATCGGAGCAGCCTACAAAACTGATCTCGGTGGCTTCGGCCTTCAGCTGGCCAGCTTCGGTTTTGACAGCTACCGCGAGACCCGCATCGGGCTGGCCTACGGCCGGAAGCTCTCCGATAAATTCAGCATCGGAGCTGACTTTTCCGGCTTCGCCATCAGCACGGAGGGCTATGAGAGTACCTTCAACCTCACCTTCGGGCTGGGGATGCAGCTGGAGATCATCCCCGAACTGCACGTAGGCGCAAGAATATTTTCGCCCGTGCGGGTGGAGCGTTTCCAGGATGAGTACCTGCCGCAGCTACTGGCCCTGGGCCTGAGCTACCAGCCCAGCGATAAAGTAATTCTCTCCGCAGAAATTCATCAGGATGCGGACAACCCCGCCCGCTTCCGCGGCGGCCTCGAGTACCTGCCGGCGGATGAACTCAGCATCCGGCTGGGCGTCGCAACGGAGAACACAGAGTTATCCTTCGGGCTGGGTTATGAAGTAATTGACCGTTTGGAGCTTAGCGCGGGGGCCGTTTGGCACGAGGTGCTGGGCGTTTGGCCGGGAGTCGGCCTTAGATGGCGCTAGTAACAAATTCCAAAAACACCTCCTTATGCCGTTCAAGGTCCATATTCGGTGACAGCGCTACCCGGACGATGTAATCCTTATCGCCTTCTTTGGTTGTTCCCTGCGTGGAGGTGGCAGGAACCGTCCAGTAACACCCTTTAAGCTGACCGTAGCTAACGCAGTATTTGCTTTCTTCGGGGATCTCGGTAATCATTAAATTAATGAGCCTGAGGTTCAACGTTCTTTTATACGCCTCCTTTTCTTCCGGGCTATTTCCCTTAGTGGGCAGACCTAAGGAAAAAACGGAAGGGGTAAACCCCTGCGCGGCCAGCTCTTCGGAGACGAAGTTGATCCTGGCCTCTGGTAAAACCTCCCCGACAAAACTCACGAACGCACGCGTATTTTTGTAGGCGTCCGTAATTCGCTGTTTCATGGAAGGCAGTTGTCTGGCTAAGATTTCAATCTGAAGGCCAGTAGCCTCGTTGTCACAAAGAATTAAATGTGCTTCAACTTTATCCATCAGGCCTTCCGCCTTCTTATTCCCTACGCAGTAGCCAGCAGTACACAGCCCGCCACTCGGAAATTTGGATCCACTTGAATAAGATATAGTTCTGACGGTTGAAAGCACTTCTCCTTCACTCAGGAAATGCACGTTAGGGCAAAAAGTCTGGTCAAGAATAAATACCGGATCAATGGCCAATTCGCCGTTTTCGGTATTACGTTCTTTCTCCAGCGCTTCTTTTAATTTCATCAGGTCCGGAACTTCCACCCTCGGGTTGGTAGGGATTTCGGCAATAATGTAGGGCACCGCATCTTGCTTAGCGACTTCAGCCAAAACAGTTTCTACTCCCTGCACCATGTCATTACCACCATCTACGGGCAGATCCAGCACTTCAACGTTATCAAGGCAGGCCGCCACTCGCCGTGCCTGATCGTTAGTCCCACCGTAGCAGTTCGGCGGAACGATGATTTTAATTTGTTTACCCGGGTAATTCTCCAGCGCATGATCAATCAAGCCCATCATGATGGCGTACTGTACAGATAAGCCGCTGGAGCCCAGCAAAGCCTTCGTATCTGCGGCGGTGATTTCCTTAAGCGCATCAACAACAATCACCTTATTTTCCTCAATATTCTTTCCTTCTTCACTTAAAGGTTCCCCAATCAGCCAGCGCAAAGCAGCCAGACAATTGGCTGGTGTCATCGCGATTGTTTCCCTCCTGCGGACGTGTTGAATGTCGGAAACATAGCCTTTGTTTTCTTCGCCGTTTATCAATAATACGCTACCAAATTGAGCATGTGTAGTTATGAAGAAGTCAATAGCAGTCGTGAGATTGGCCCTGAAAATGTCCTCCTGTGGAGAGATGTAAATGGTGCTACCCTCAAATGCGGGAATATAGTCCACTCCGTTAACCTCCTTCAAATCAAACGTATAACCGTAAACCCGTCTGATCATTTCTGCATTAAAGGAAGACGGTAATTTACCCGTATACAGAATTTGCGTTTTTTTATTATCAAATAAATTCTTTCGCAGGACTGCCAGAATGGGCGTCGTCTTCGAAGAAAAGCTAATTACGCTTCCAGCGTCTATTTTGTTAATACCAGCAACCACCCATTCCAATAAGCAGGACAAGGGATGACCTAAACGAATATAGTCGTAGGCCGTGGGGAGGTTACTTAGTGCGGACGTATCCGCAATATTATCTCGGTACAAAACCTCCAACTGTTCCAGGAACTCGTTTTTGGCTTGCTCCTCCTTATAAATGTCCAGTCGATGAGTGGTTAGGTTTAGCCAATCTGACGGCATATTTTTCAATACCTCCTTAATGTAATCAATCATCGAATTCCCGTTCATTATTGCTGAACGCTTAAAAGCTGTATGCATATACCTATTCTATTTATCTCTGGATGAGGGTAAAACAAGGAATAAAATTAATTACGACCAGAAGCCGAAAATTCAGTATTACCCGAAACCAATCCCTTTTTTTGATGCCGACTTCGCGCGGTAGAGCGCTGCCATACGCAGCGCCGTAACGGCCGCTTCGACGCCTTTGTTGCCGTGCTTGCCGCCGGCCCGGTCAAGCGCCTGTTGGTGGGTATTGGGCGTAAGCACGCCAAAGATGAAGGGCCGCCCCGTAGCGATACTCAGGTTAATGAGGCCCTGAGCAACGGCATTATTGATGTATTCATCGTGCTGGGTTTCGCCCTTGATCACGCAGCCGAGACAGATAACGACGTCGGGGTTTTCCCGACCGGCAATGATGCGGGCAGCGGCGGGCAATTCAAAACTGCCAGGTACCTGAACGACGTGGATGTTGTCATCGGAAGCACCGTGCTTTTTCAGCGTCTCCAGGCAGCCCTCGTACAGCG
>ENA-ORXT01005051-ORXT01005051.1-marine-metagenome-genome-assembly--contig:-NODE-5051-length-13179-cov-9.891314_pt1 | contig 13179 bp, 24 predicted proteins | sample MGYA00237868_ERZ511482 | MGnify/ENA metagenome assembly ERZ511482 | reverse complement strand
GTTGCACGCACCGCACGGCCCCACACCCAGTGTGGGCGCTATGCCCGTGGCCCGAGGGGACACCAGGCCCGTGTGCCGGTGGGGGTCGTGTCCGCCCGACCCCGGCTCCCCCCGCGCGGTGCCCCGGCACCACCCCCGACCTGGTGGTGCTACACGCTGCGAGACCAACATGCGGGCCCAGTCAGCGTTCATTTCAAATGGACCATCAAATTTTCAATTAAAGACTAGTCGTACCATCGCGCACTGTTGACGTCACCTTGCGGATGAATCCAACGTACTCGGCCAGCGCACGCGCTCTGACCTACCCCACGGATTCATCACGCGTGAGGCGGGTTCTCGCCATGAACCCTGCCTCCATCGTACGTCATGGCCAGTTTGTCACCACAGTAGGAGACGCCTTGTTTGCCCAGAGAGACTTTTTGTCCCCCCCCCTGTACCATATCCCGGCCCGCGTCTCTTTTGCTGCTGTACAAACAGGGTATGGACGCACTCTCCATCGAGCTATGTGTATTTCTCTCGGCGCTGTTTGTGACCTTGTTGAAGTTTTGCGGCCGCGCCATTCGGAGCTCGGCGTGCCACTAGGTGTGAGGACCGCGCCTGGGCATTGATCTTTTGGCGGCGGAAGCTACATTGCCATGGGCGCCGCCCTAAGAGTTCATTCTGCTACCATCTACATTGCGTTGAGGGATGTGATAGATGCAGTAAACTCTTCCGAGAGACGCCGTTCGCACGACAGCGCTCCAACAACGCGTTCTTGTTGCCATAAGTTGGCAAGCCTCGGCGCCGGAGCTCCTTCCTGAGTTGTCTTATAGTGACTCGAGAGGCCATGCTGGACCAGATAGGAGTGTGGCAAAGCAACGATTGAGGTGGTGAATTGGTTCGGCAGTCGGTGCGGGGAGCAGTATCATGACGCGGTGAGGTCCGTGCCAGACGGAGGCGGGTGTTGAATCGTCCGACCGGATACCCGAGCAGACGCCATTACAGAGTTTCTCCTGTACTCGGTTGACCAAATGTGCCCAGGATCGGACCTGTAAAACATTTTATAACGTCATGACATACGCGAGCCGCCCGCGTGTGTCATTTCGTTATTTAAGGCCTGATCCGTGATTGACCAATCACGGAGGCGTTATTTAAAGGCGATCCAGCGTTATGCGGGTCTGCGAACGGGCCTTAGATTGCGCTTGCCGGGGCCCAAGATCGATTCCGGATGAAATTGCTCAGGACACATCTATTAAAACCTTTTTTAACTCATACTTCTTTCTCATTCGTTTTTAGGTATGATGTCCGCGCTGTGACAACACGCTCAGCCCACACCACCAGTTGGGGGGAGGGCGAGCCAAATTGTGTCGCCGGGTGGTCCTGTCGCGGAATTCCCGCCCTGGAAGAAAACCCCGAAGTGCACACACGCACGGCGTCGACCGGGGGAGGGCGCCCCGAGCGACAACCACGAGTTGTGTGACCGGAAGTTTACTTCCCCGCGCCGAAGGCCTCGAGGCGAAACTCACGCCTTGTCCTCATATCCCGTCCGTTACCCTTGGACCCTCCGAAGACCCTCCTCAGACACCTTCAAAGAACCCTCGGAAAACCGTCCTCAGACACCCTCAAAGGACACTCGGCAAACCCACCCCTCATGGCCCACTGGGCCCATGACCCGGAGGACGGCCGAAGCTTCGAATACCGCCTCGAGTAATGGCGGGAGAAGGGTGCTTTGTGACACCTTTACGGCGCCCCGGGATCAGGGGCGCGGAGTAACCTAAGTCGGTAATCCAAGTCGGGTTTACACAAAATAAGGCCCTTAAGTAGGGGCCCGCTCGGCCGGGGTGACGAATCCCAGGGAAGTATTGGGATTGCGGTTGTGGTTGGTGAGCAACGAGGTGATCAGAAGTGGGTCGCCAACGGAACAATTTGATATATGCGGTAGCGAGGCAAATCTCCGGGGAATCTGGTTCCCCGAGTGTGGGGGCCATGTAACGGACCGTCACACGCGCTTTTCATGGTAGTATATGTGGATGAGCGAACAGCAAACTCCATCGTGTTCATTTCTTCGTCCCAACATGGCTCAAGCGTACATCAGCATCTGAAGCTCCCCCAGCCCTCGGCCTGCCTCCCTCCCTTTGAAAGTCGGCCCCGCCACCTCCCAGATCGCATGGCAGAGACATAAGCATCACACCCCCATTGCAGCTCGCAATCAGTAGGAGCAGCAGCAGCGAGCGAGCAATAGAAGTACATCACGCAGCGAGGGACAGCAAGCGCCAGTCACGGGCAGCGAAGCGACGCGAGTGGCACAGTGCACGGCTACCAGTCAGTAAATGATGCTGAAAGACATGCACAACAACAGCGGAAAGACAGCGGCAGCAGGGAGGGCGGCGGGCACAGGCATCAGGAGAAGCGAGGCCCCGGCGGCGGCACGGCAGCGACTGCAGGTTGGGCGGGGTGGCCGCCGACGACGAAGATTACGGAGTGGTGGCCGCCAGAATAGTAATGGTTTGATCCAGCGGCATCAGCTGGAAGGTCGCAGCAGTCAGATTGACAGAGAGGCGGCGGTCGGGAAGTTGCAGCGTCGGGAAGGGGGCATTACGGAAGCACCAGCGGCCAAGCAGCGACTGGAGCCAGGGGGGGAAAGTATTGGCGGAGGACAGCGACACCAGGACGCAGGAAGCTGCCGTGGGGGGAGAGCGACCGGGCTGCAGTGGGAAGGGGGGCGGCTGCCTGACTACGGAACCAAGAGCGGGCGGCAGCGGCGGGGGCAGCGGCCAGCGACGGGAGCGGCGGACGGCACCTGGGGCGGCGACAGGCGGCGTCAACGGCGGACAGCAGGGGGAGCGGCGGCGCCGCGAGGACGCCGGCGTCGGCAGCGGCGTAGGCCAGAGGCGTGGGCAGAGGCGGCGGCGGCGGCGGAGGGCGCAGGGCGCGTCCCTGGGTATTTCGATAGGTAACGTCAACCTAGGCAGGCGCAGGTGACAAACACAATTTATTTACCGAGAGCAAGTGCAGATCCGTGCGGCACTGAAAAGCGCGCGTCTAGTCAAGCACTGGTGGCCGCGGGAGAGCGCGGGCGATGAGTGGCTGCTGCATGAGGCTATTCCGGCCGCTCGCACGCCCTTCTCTCCCGGTGGTTTGACTTGCGAGTTCGACACTGGTTTACAGCATACCCTGGGCGCCTTGAAGGAACTCCACTCTTCACCCCGTTGCCAGCCTTTGGATGCACGTTGAGGGGTCAGAATCCGGAGATTGTTTTTCTATTTAAATACATCCGGCATCATCGGCCCGGCAGGAAATCGCATCGAGCATGCATCGAGCATGCATCAAGCTGCATCCGTTATCGATATGGGAATTCTATGGACGTTTTTGGGTGCATGCAAGTCTCCCCCGTAATGCATCGACCGATGAAGAACAACCTATGACAAGAAACTTACAACACGTGCGTTTTTTCGGCACAGTGCACTTCGACAAGACTCGGGCGCTGTTTCATTGCGCACTATGCGCGGTCTCTTCCGCGAATGATTTGGTTCAGCTTCTAAACACTTCGAATATGGTCTCCGACAGACATGCTGCCTGTTGCAGACGGAAATGAAGCTGAATCTCGCAGTGAGTGTGATCGGCAGGGTGCGTCAATCACTAAGAGCTCACCTGCTCGAGTTCTCTGCTTTTCGTTACAAGGAAACGGACGAGGCCGCAATTGAGAATCTTCTTGACTGATGTGTCTGAGAATCGCTTGCGAGAGGATGGCCGCAAGCAGGGCGCAGTTTTACATTGCAGCAGACAGTTCCTTCTCTTCTTGAGCGTCTTGTCGGGCAAAATTGATAAATGGGGGTTCTGCCCCTGGGGCGAGGTGTCCGCCACCACCCAAACCGGCGTCACCCGAGTGGCCGCCACCGTCGGCGTCGGCGGCGGCGGACAATTCGGGCGGGATGAGGTTCCCCTTCTCCCCCCGGGAGGGTGCGTCGGCGGGTTGCCAAGCCCCCTTCTAGGCGGGGCACGCCGTCGCCGACCACGGCGTCATTCGCGTGGGCGCGCGCCCTCAAAGACTTTCGTCTATCCGATATGCGAGTGATCCGCGCAGCGGGAGAGCGGTCGAGGTGCGACCCTCGCCGGGCGGCGGCATTGCGTTTTAACACCCACACGCTCGCCGTGAAAACGAAGAGAGGTGGAACGGTAAGTGTGCTTGCCCGCTACCGGTCGTGGCACCAGTTCGGTCCGGCGGACGGCGGCAGTGGCGCGTCTGCCCCCTTGTCGGCAGCCGCGCTGGCCCTCGTCTGCTGCAGTCGCCGTCGTCGATAGGCTCGCAGGCCGTCGTCGCGGGGAGCGTATCGAGCGGTCGAGGGTCTTGACAGGCCGATGTCTTAAGCAAACAGGGCGCCAGGCGGCGTAGCGGCATCGGCAGCCCAACCGCTGCTGCCGTATCGTCTGGCAACCCGCCGCCGGCGTAGCTGGGGCGAGAAAGCGCCCGGAGGTTATTGCAGACCACGGCGAAGAGCGGCCGAGGGAGTATATCTGCTCCATGGCGGGACACCGGCAACGTTAGCTGGAGGGCGTGTCTCGGTCGGGTGCTGGCGTGCCGTTGGGGAAGGCCCTGCGTCGGCGCAATTGGAATTATTCTCAACAGATCGTAAAAACAGAATAGAATCACGCTGGTCGAATAGATACCGTGTTCGATTCATTCACAGAACACTCACTCTACTGGACAAGCGTCTTTTAGCGACCGTTGAGCAAAGAATCATGGCACTGAAGCTTGTGATCCGGCGTGCTCGGCGTACAGGACGCAAGGGTCTTCCGAAGATCGATCGAAACCAATTCTCGATGGCGTTCTCAAGGACACGTCGAAGCCCCATTGAGAATAGTTATCGATGCCGCCCCAAAGGAACTTAACCGATACATTTCTCCAAAGCGAAAGTTGAACAAGTAGTAGGGGGACTGAGAAGAACTCAGGGGAAGAACACCGCCCCCGATATGATCCGATCTCCATGTGACTCTGACAGGTCGTTCTTTCGCTGGCCAGGATCGGGATATTTTGAATGGCCCAAGAATTGTACTATACAGAGCTGTGGGGCCATACTTCTGCCAGCCGCGGAACCCCGGACCGCCCCACACTCCCCTCATTGCGTGACGTGGCGTCCCCTAGAGTCCCGCGACGAGCGTGAGGGAGGGGGTCCGGCCCAGCGCCTGGGGAGGGTGCCGGACATTACCGCCACCCCCCGACCACCCCCGGACCCTCGCCGCACAGGGGTTTTCACGGTTGGTTCGCAGGCCAGATCTGGTCTACTTCGCGCCCGCGTGGCGTGGCGCACGGCCCGCGCCAGTGTCCCGCGGCCCCCACACAAGCTGGACCGATCCGCGACGCACAGCGGACCCAACCCGCCCCGTGGGCTCGCACGCACCTTTCGTTCTCACTCCTCCACCACGCGCGACTCCACGACTCCTCACCACGAAACTGCGATGTAATCCTTTCGCGCTTGCTGCGACGCATTTTTCGCCGCCTCTGTCCTCCTCGCGCCCCACGACGTGCCGTTCATACGCCCCCCGCTTGGCGCCTGTCGCTTCTGGCTTCTGTTGGCCCTCAGAGGGCTTGCACCAGACCCTCCCGGCGGTCATTCCACTGCATCACCCGTTCGTGGACCGGCGGCCGCCGAACCTCTGGGGCGTCCGCGACCGCGTCGTCCTGCGCGATGGCCAGCAAGAACATGAGGTACTTCACCGCTGTGGGATCCCTGCCTGTCATGACCGGTCCGTCGACATGGGCACCGGCGTGGGGGTGCAAGAAGGCGCTTCTTGACGGGGAGGAACTGCTGGCACACGCGACGTACCAGGGCATCGTCCCGGTGCGCCCCACAGGCCTGTTCGCCCAAAAGACATTCACGATGCTTCAAGTCCTCGTGCCTACCTGAGAGACCAAGCCATGTCGATCTCCGAGGTGCGGTGCAGCCACGAGGTAGGCTACCGCCGGTCGCATCTCGAGTATACGGACGTCGCCCCCGCGGACCCGCCATAGGCGCCGACCACTCACTACATCTTAACACCCCCGCCGTTCATCGAGATGTCCCCCTCGGAGGGCTGTACAACGGAGTAGCTGACCACGGCCCGCGACCACAGTGTTGGGCTGACCGGCCACCTAGTAAGCTGGCTTCAGGCGGAGTAATAGAGTTGTGCAACAGCGACCAGATCGCGCTTCTACCTGCCGACTCCCGCGTGGTGGTCCGGAGTGGAAGTCCCGTTCGGATGCATGGCAGAACTCCCGTGGGTCCGTGGGTACGCGGCGGACGACCTCCGCGCGGGGCGGCATATCCCGTGCGTCATCTTCCGTAAAATGTGAGCGCTTTTGGCAGCCGTCGTCTTCGCTGAGGCATTCTGCAACCGTCAGATCTTGTGACTTCTTCCCATACGGCTGAACGGCTGAATCCGGCAGTTTGAGCGGGCCGACATCTGCTCCCGCGCCGAGCGCCATGACGCGGAGGCGACCACCATTCTCGAGGCCTTGCTCGACCTCGCAAACCAGCACCCCAAGACTAAGGCGTGCCGTTACCGTCCTCGCGCCCACAGGACTGACCGTTTTGACGGCCAGGGGTGGGTTTGGGCCAGTTGCGAAATAGGCGAACAGAGATCGCGTCCCAAGGTCGCCGTGGATTTTCTCCTCTAAGACCTCCCGTACACTGCGAATATCCTGAAGGTGCGTGGCTGCGGCCTCGCCGGCGGTCATTGGAACGAAGTTGTCTTGGCTGCGCGAAGCACGGGCAATCCTAGGGGCAGGACCGAGCCGCCTGCTTCATCCGTGGTGACTGGTGCCGAGAAAGCGTCCGCCGTCGGTCCTCTGACGCCTGTAGCGTCGATCGTTCGCTCGACGGGTACCTCGTTAGGTAGCCACATCGTCTTTTTAGACCGTGTGGTACAACGTGACGTCCCCGTCGCCGCTGTCGACACGCTGAACCACATCCCCTCCGATCGCGTCCCGCAAAAGGTAGCTCGCGCTGTTTCTTGCGACCCCAGAAAGCTTCACGGCTATTCCATGGGGACCTTGATGACCTGCTTGAGCCAAAACGAGGTGATCCTTGGATATTTTCTCGGCTTCTGGGCCCGTGAAAACGCCGAGGTCCCGCCCCTCTAAAAGAAAACGCTTCTTGACCTCGTGGGCCGCCGCGATGTCCTAGGGGACCTCCTCCAAGAGACCATTGTGACCGCCGCTGGCGCAGGCCGCCGTCAGCAGCACCAGTGCGACCGCAATGACAACAAATCGGAGACGCTGGCGCAGCGCTCGAGCCGTTCGCCCAGCCATATGTGGGGGGGACCCTCGTCGGGGCAGTGTTAAGCAGCGAAGCAGTAGGCCTTGAAGGTGGTAGCTCGTAATCTGGGGGATTTCGCAGCGTCGACGATGCCGGTTGGCACGTCAACGACCAGTGCACTCCGCGCAGGGAGTTTGCGGACCGCGCCCGGACGTGCCCTTTTTCCGCGAAACCGAATCCCGATCCGACCTTGCCATCCGCGGTTCCATAGGCTCGGAAGGGTCAGCCATCATGAACCGCCTCTTCCGACCACGTCCACGATACCCGAGCCACTTGGTCCGCCGCCAGGGACGCAGGGAGGGCGACGTTCCCGCCACGCGGCAGTGATGGTCGCCACCTCCGCCACGTGTCCCCCACCGAAACACGTGCCATTGAACGAGAAACTGCCACGACATCAAATGTGTAGCCCAAGTGTCCCAGTGCGGATATTGTCCCAGGCAAGGATGTCGGCAACCGACACCGCTTCTTTGACTTATTTGCAAACACGCCGCATATCCTGATGCACTTTTTCTAGTTCGAAACAGATATCCCACTCGAGCGTGTCCTCATCCAAGTGATTGCCAGACCAAAAAGTCCGCAGGCATACCGTGCCGTCGTCGGCGATGTTGTATCACACGAACACCTTTCAGACGAGCTCCTTGCCCATGAGCTGCTGTTCATCGAGCACTATGACGTCTTGGGGTGCCAATAGGTTCTGCATGAGCGTCTTCTGGCTCTTCAGCGGGTCCTCCGCGGCCAGATCATAGTTGCTGCTCAATATCTTGGGGTAACAGTCGATTTCAAACGACATCGTGCGCTCCCTGCCAGACAGCACGTTGTACAATTCGCCCTTGCTTGCCCCGAGCTAGTACTTCGTCCGCACGTGACTATCGACAAGCACCCAGCTTCCTGCCTGAAAATCCTCGTTGTTCGGCCTTTCGCGAGCTTCGTTGTTCCTCTTGTACCGTCGCAGTGACAGCGTGAGGAACCACTGTGCGTCGTGAATGAGGTTACGAAGTCGCGCCCTGATGGCCTAGCGTACGGCTCATGGGCTGACATCCGTCTGATCGGGTGTCGGGCGAACGAGCAAGCGCTCGACGGAGAGGCTCCGTACCCCCTCTGGAGTGACAAGGTCGCGAGACACCACCCCGGAGCTCTGCTGCGGCCGACTGTTGAATGCCATCATCAAAATCGGCACGAGGTCGTCTCATCGGTCTTGGTTGTCCTCGATGTACGTCCGCCATTGCCTCACGATGGTCAGGTTGTAATGTCACATTTGGCCGTTCGCCTGCGAGTTTTACATCATGGAGTACCTGTCAGAGATCCCGAGAAGAAAAAGGACCCCTTAGAAGAACGCAGAGCGAAACTGGGGACGGTTCTTGCGGACCTCCAAAACATTGGCTGTAGAGGAGTGGGTGCAATCATTCAACAGCATACGTCGACCAATGCAAAGGCTTCAAATCATGTGAGTTGCTGACACAGTCTCGCTATGCAGCTGTACGCACCTGAAACGCACATCAGGATCTCGAGAAATCTGAATGAATTTGTTGATCTCAAGAAAAATCACAGGTTTCGCCCACAGCCCTCTCCTTGCCCACTTCAGGCCCGAGCAAGCGGCCCAAAGTTCACAGGAAGTATCATAGTGGGTTGCAATGGCTCTGTGTGACCCCTGCAAGATACGTTGATAGGCTTGCAAGATTACTGGCGGAAACTCTCAGCCAATTGTTAGATCGTGGCTTGTCGAACAGTCAATCTGACTTCACCTCTACGCTGTGACGTTGGCTGTGCCTCTCTTCTCTCTGCAACCACCATTGCTTACAGGTTAGCAATTTCTGATACTAACGTCGCCGGGGGTCAGTAGGCCGCCGCCCAGCATCCCAGAAAGCTGCAGCAATGGTCTCCGCGTTGATCCGCTGGCGAAGGACTGCCCACGTCACTTGAAAGAAGCTATTCACGATAATCGACACCTGGTCGATTCCCGCCGCGGGTCGGGGGATGGGACAGAGAAGGTTCATACACGGATTCCTCAGAGGCTTTGTCGGAGGAAACGTGTTGAGGTAGTTCGTCGTGCGGCAGCATGGCCACACGTCGGCCATCGGACCGTGATAGTTGATGTGCACCATTCAGTACGATGGTCCAGGGGCGGACTCGTCTTACCGCGGGGTTCAGACCAGATACTCGCCTAAGAGAGGCGGAGATGGATGCTTACGAACATTTGCTACTGTAAGCAAATTCCAGTGGATTACGAGATTTACTTGGCGTTATCGATTCATGGTTGGAATGACCCACTTGTGATTCCCGGGAATACCATATTGAGGTTCTCGGAGTGAGACCCGTTCTCTTGTATCTGTCGTTTCGCTGCAAGGATTCAAGTTTGATATGCCTGGGGCATCGTGCCCTCGCTTCGCGGACTTTGTTGGAGTATTCTGATATGGTCTTGCGCAAATCGCGCTGGGAGACGTGGCTCGCGTCTGGCGCGTGTTTTGGCCCATTCAGCAGTCCCCCTGAGGGTTGAGGGACGGGCACCGGTGGGTATACATGAGTGGGACAGCAGGGCGTTGCTGTCTCCCTCGAGGAAGGCAAGTAAGCGATGGGCCTCACAACGCTAAGTCGTGTCTTCTTTGCTTCCCACACCAGTTGTGTGCCCGCGTCTGAACGCGCAATTCCAGGATCTTTGAAGAGACTACCGGTCCCACGGTCGGGTCGACCGCCCAGAGAGGGGTCTGTGTGACTGTGGTGCCACACGTTGTACCTCGCGCACCTACGGCGCGCACTGCACGCAGTTGACCTCGAGGGCGTAGACGTAGACCTCCTTGCATTCCCAAAAAACCACCGCCGCATCCACGAGTATCCCTGGTCGCCCGGCTTGCGAGTACTGCCCCTGCACCAGCACCCTGTAGCATATGTGGGCTGGCACGAAGACTTGCGCGGCTCCTCTTATTGGCACCGTGTGAAAGAAGGAACCGTTGGGGATTTCGCGAAACCAGGACTTGTCGCTGCGGTCCATGGCCGCTCGAACCTCTTTGCTCTGTCCGTCCTCCACTTGCCGCTCAGGGACCTCCGCGAGCGTATCGGAAGGCAGGAGCCCTTCCTTTGGCTGTGGCGACGTCAGCCACGCAGTCGATGAGTAGGGTGATATCAGACCAGATATCTCATGAGGTATCAATTCGCCGTACCCCGCGGGCGTCGAGATGCGCAACGTTGCGTTCGCCGCGTGGTGTGACGCATCCGGCTGCGTCTGTATAACGTCTTTCAACGCCGCAAAATGTAGCCGCCACTACGCTCGACTCCCGCAGACCCCGTCCATGAGCAGCATTTTCTGGAACGCCGCGTGGTCCGTACACATCTTTAAGCGTGTGGGGTGGAGAAGAAGGGACGCCCATACCACCGCCAGGTACTCTTGCTCCCTCGTGCTGTCGTTCAGCTTGGCCGTGTTAAGGGAGCTACTCAAATGACCCACGGGTCAAGTGGATTGGGCGGGTTGCTCCTGCAGCATGACCGCCCTGACTCGTCCCGCGCTGGTGTTGGTGTCTGATTTTTGAGCCCCGTGTCACCGCGGAATGGCAAAAATGGGCGCCGCCGTTCGCAGTCTTTTGAGATCCTCTAACGTCACTAACGCCTCGTCCGATAGCGTTCCCCAGCTTTCGGGCCTCTTGAAGCGCGTCATCGCAGCCAGCGACCATGCCACCTGAGCGTACTCCTGAACAAACCTTCGATGAATGTTGCACATCCCGAGGAAGCTGCGCAGATTCTTCTTGCATCGCGGGGAAGACGCCTCCTGGAGCCCAAGGACCTTTTTGTCCTGCATCTTCAGCTGCCTCCGGCCCACAATAAGGCGCAAATACTCCATCTTCTCTTGGAACAAGTGCCGCTTCTCGGCCTTAAGGAAGACGCTCGCGCCACGAAGCTTCGCGAAAACCTTCCTGAGGAGCACGGCGTGCTCTCCCGCCGTCAGAGAGAATACAATGATGTCGTCGAAGTACACCAGGTACCTAATCTACCTGAGTCCCACGAGGATGATATTAATGGCTAATTGAAGCTGCGCCGGGACGTTCGACCATCCATTACAGAGACTAATGTAGCGGTAGGCCCCCACGTGACTGACGAAGGTCGTCGCATCTCAGTCTTTGTCTGCCATGGGGATCTGCCCATACCTCAAGTTGGCGTCGAGCGTAGAGTACACCTTTGCCTCCTCGAGGGAGTCAATACAGTCGTCCATGCAGGGCGACGGAGACATGAACCGTGCCGCAACCTCGTTGCGTTGCCGGCAGTCGACGCAAAATAGCATCGTCCCGTCGGCGTTTGGAACCAGGACCACGGGGACGGCCCATTCTGCGCTCGAAAGCTCGATGAGCAACAGGTCCCGCTGCCGTTGTGCCATCTTCGCAATGACCCCCTGAGAGGTTTGGATAGCCCGGTCAGGTTCGGCCCGCCTCTGATGAGCGCCAGAGGCCACCTCGATTCAATAGGGGGTGACGTCGACCTCACCGAGCTGCCCCGCCCATCACGCGTTGTATTCTTCGAGGAGGTCGTCCACGGCACCGCGAAGCGCATCGGGCACACTTTCCCAGTGAACATCCGGCTCGTGGTGCGTCTTGTCCGGCGTGTGAGGCAAAGATTGTTCCTCGGTGATTCCCTCCTCAGCTCGGCTGCACGTCTTGACTTCGACATCGGGCTTTTCACGGGCGCCCAGCCCAACCATCAGGAAAGCCCTCGCTTCCTTCTCATCCGCAACGACGTGACGCGGTTAATTGTAGGCCGTATCGGTACCGACGACGTCATCCTCGATGAGGTGGACTGGCGCGTCCTTTTTATACCTGAAAACGAAGAATTGCAAGGTTTCGGGTGTGAACTCCATGATCGCCGGCGGCCGTTCCCAGGGTGACCTTTTGGTTCCTTGTTGGCGACACAATGGCGACACAATACAGCAGAGTGTCGCCAGTGAGTCGCGCAGGCAGGCCAAATGTGTCGCAGACGGTAGCACCACGAGAGCACTTCAGCGGCGGATAAGCATCCGGCTGTGCCGGTTTCAGGCATAATCTGCGCAAATAAGTTTCCACTGGTCGTGGGCATGTGTTTCAGGGACTTTTCGGCGGATGCAGATGTGTGAATCCAATGAAGTGTCACTTAACGATTGACACACGAGTCAAATGAAATTGTAGATCATGCAACGTCAGGGCCGCTGCGGCCGCAGTGGCGGCCGCCCGCCTCCCCCGCCCTCCCTGTGGCCCGCCACGTCTGCGGGCAGCAACCTCCAGCGGTTGTCCCCTTCCCGCCCCCCAGCCGCCGCTGATCGCACCGCCGCGAAGACGCGGCACCCCTGCAGCAACACGCGCACGTCAAGGGCCTCCCGCAGCGGTGCCGCTCACGCGCCGTAGCGGTGGGCCAGAAACGCCACGAGGGCGGCGAGCACCGCGACCCCCCCCCAACGGCAACCACACGTAGGCGAAGTGCGCCTTGACGGCATGGGGGACGCGGCGGCGGTGCCGTCAGCACCCGCGGCGGCGGCGCCCTCGTCGGCGACGTGTCGGGGTACGAGTTGCTCACCGCCGTGACGCTGGGTCAGGCCACCCAGCCCGACGACCTGCCGGCCTACGTGCTGCCGTCATCGGTCCGCCCACCCGACGAAGGTGCACTGCCCGACGGGGCGCTGCTCTGCAGCTGCAACGCAGTGAGCGTCGGCACGATCAGGTCTGCCGTGGCCGACGGGCACACGACCGTGAGCGCGATCAAGGAGGTCACCTGTGCCGGCACGAGCTGCGGCGGATGCGTCCCCGGAGTCGCGACGCTGGTGCGCAACGAACTCGAGAGTCTCGGCGTCGCTGTGTCGAACGCGCTCTGTGAACACTTCGAGCAGTCCCGCCAGGAGTTGTTCGCACTCGTCCGATTCCACCGATACCGCACCTGGTCCGAGGTGCTCGAGAAC
>ENA-ORXT01005050-ORXT01005050.1-marine-metagenome-genome-assembly--contig:-NODE-5050-length-13185-cov-41.820949_pt1 | contig 13185 bp, 9 predicted proteins | sample MGYA00237868_ERZ511482 | MGnify/ENA metagenome assembly ERZ511482 | reverse complement strand
GATCGGAAGAGCGTCGTGTAGGGAAAGAGTGTAGATCTCGGTGGTCGCCGTATCATTAAAAAAAAAAAGTACCAATACAATCGACCTAATAATCCTTGTGGTCTAAATGTGGCTGTCTGGATGACCTTGTCCTCATGTATCTTGAACTCTAACCAAGCCTCACCTGGAAGCTTCATTTCTGCAAACAGTAGGAGCCTTCCTTCCTGCCGATTAGCATATAAAACTCTCCAGAAATCTAATGCATCACCTGGCTTTAGTGTCGTACGATTGGTCCGGCCCCTTCTTAGGCCTACGCCACCAAATAGTTTGTCGATATATCCTCGTAGTTTCCACAAGAAATTAGCATAGTACCAACCATTTCTCCCACCTATACTCCATATTTTATCGATGACATTCTCTCTTGATTTGACCTTTCTTTCTTTGATATCTTTAAAGCAACCAAAAGTAGGAACATCTATAAAATCTGAAATATTGAATTTTTTCTGACCACTAATTTGGGAATCTTTCCAGCTTGAGACAATCTGATTACCATCTATCTTGGTGAAAGCTCTACTGAGTGCTATTCTGTAAGGTTCTGGAGTTATTCCGAGTATATCATTAATTTCGTTGTTGCGGCAGACGACTTCTACTTTCATACTATCTACTAATGAGATAGCTAAGTTATAAGATGTAGAAGTCACGAAATATAACCAGTAGGAGGATAGCTTAGGCGTCATTACGGGCACAGTGTAGATATATCTTTTTAGTTTTCTGAAACTGGCAAACTGTAACAACATCTCCTTATAAGATAATATATCTGGACCACCGATATCAAAATTTTGGTCGTACACTTTTTCATTAAGCAGAGATCTGTGTAGAAACTTCAATACATCACGGATTCCTATCGGTTGGCACTTAGTCTTGAGCCACTTAGGTGCTATCATGACCGGCAACTTCTCTACAAGATCTCTAATAATTTCGAATGAGGCACTGCCTGACCCTATGATAATCCCCGCTCGTAATGTCGTTGTATGAAAGTTGCCATTACTGAGTATGGTTTCTACTCTCTTACGCGATCGTAGGTGTGTAGATAATTGTTCGTCATTAACTATTCCGCTAAGGTATATGACATGCCGTGCAGATGTCGTAGAAAGAGCCTCATTAAAGTTGACAGCAGATATTTCCTCCAGTTCTTCATACTTACTGGAGTTACTCATCGAGTGTATAAGATAGTAAGCTGCATCTATGTCTGCTGGAATAGATGTTAGTGATTCTCTGTCTAAGAAATCTACTTGTATAATCTCGATGAATGGTCGTAAGGACTCGGGCGGATTATATCTGTTGACATCTCTGACACAGCATACTACTGTATGGCCGCTACTCACGAGTAAAGGTAGTAACCTCTTGCCTATATATCCAGTAGCTCCTGTGAGTAGTATTTTCATTTACACTTTCATTATAATGGAAATAGAGGACTAACAACTTACGATCGAGAATGTTATGGATTCTCTATATTGGTATAAAATAATTCTATACTTACTGTTCATATCGAAAACGGAATACATCTGACATCACATGCTCCGCTTTCATTATAGAGTCTATCATGTTAATGATTTGGGGATTATCTGCGGCTATATTGTTATTCTCCGAGATATCATTATCTAAGTTATACAATTCTATCGGTGTGTCTGGATTATTCCCCATATCTAACCTGACACCTTTCCAGGGGCCCATCCTGACTGCTTGGCGAGCGCCTTGCTCATGGAATTCCCAGTAGAGGTGATCGTGTTCTTTCTGGCTTTTTCCTGTAAGAGATGGGTAGAATGATATTCCATCTATTTTATTAGGATTCTTTATGTTAGCGATGTCGCAGAATGTCGGAAGCATATCCCAGAATGCTGATATGTGGTTATTACTCATACCTGCACTAATATGATCTGGCCAATATGCGATCATAGGTACTCGGATACCACCTTCGTATAGATCTCTTTTATAACCTCTGAGGTCTCCATTACTATTAAAGTATTCTGGATCTGCACCACCTTCTTCGTGGGCACCGTTATCAGATGTAAATATTATTACGGTATTATCTGCTATTCCTAACTGCTCTACTTTGCGTCTTATATCTCCTACCTGCTCATCCAATATGTGTACCATAGCGGCGAATGCAGCTCTTGGATTTTCTTGCGGACTATAGCCTCCAGTTTTCTGTATCAGACCATTTTCTAAAGTCTCGTATTGATCATTGACACCTACATACTTTGTCTCAGGGAGATATTTTCCAATATACTTCTCCATATACTTATCTGGTGCTATCAGTTCGGCATGAGGAATAATAGAAGGGTAGAACATGAAGAATGAACTGTCCTTATGTGTGTCGATAAAATCCAATGCTTGCTGATGTATAAGCTCAGGACCATAGTCTCCAGTTGCTTGCCCTTTATTTCCATCCAGCAAGATTTTCTTGTCATTATCCCAAAGGTGGTGAGGGTAATAATTATGTCCCATCCTCTGGCAATTATATCCATAGAAAGTGTCAAATCCTAAATTACCAGGGTCGCCTTTAGACCCAGGATAACCTAATCCCCACTTGCCAAAAGCTCCTGTTACATAGCCAGCCGATTGCAGTAGCTCAGGAAGTGTCTGTTCTGGACTAATCAGTGGCTCTTGCCCCTCTGGCTGTACTTCCTTATTCCCACGGACGGGTGTATGTCCCGTATGTAGTCCCGTCATTAGTGATGCACGTGATGGAGCGCATACTGTAGATCCAGAATAGTGTTGAGTAAAGAACATGCCATCGGCAGCTAACTGATCTATGTTTGGTGTATTGAATTTCTCCTGACCTGTCATACTCAGATCTCCATAGCCTAAGTCATCTGCGAGTATGAAAATTATGTTTGGTCTTTGCTGACTGTTTTTTGCTTTCGGGTTTTCGACCTTACAAGAGAAGCTTATCATTAAAATTGTGACAATGCTTATTATGGTGGATTTATTAATCATGTAATTTGTTTCATATCGAAGTGAATAATAATCAAACAAAGAAATCAGTACTTACTTACACTGTAGGTATCCATTTATGACTATTTCCCATTTTCAGTACATGTAACAAATCAGATACTTAAATTACAGGATCATGCAGACAATACAAGCTGTCAGCAGACTTGCGATAGTGCCTCCTATCAGAGCTTTGATACCAAACTTAGTAAGATTCTTACGTTGTCCTGGAGCGATGGCTCCAATGCCACCTATCTGAATCCCTATAGAAGCAAAATTAGCAAATCCAAGTAAAGCATATGTACATATCAGAACAGATCTATCTGATAATGTCCCTGCCTCAATATGAGACATCAATGAGCTGTATGCAACGAACTCGTTGAGTATCGTTTTTTCTCCAAGCATCTGACCTACGATCAATATCTCATTAGATGGGACACCGATGAGCCATGCAATCGGAGCAAATAGAAGCCCGAATACAAATTGTAATGTCAATCCATCAAATTTCCCACCTGTCCAGTCAGCTATATAATCATTAATCCCGATGAATCCTCCGAAGGCCATCGAGATATCATTAAACAAGAATATGATTGCCATAAAAGCGAGGAGCATTGCTCCGACATTTACGGCAAGCTTAAGTCCATCTGAGGTGCCTTTAGATAGTGCATCCAAGAAATTAGAGCCGGCCACAGTCCGTGGAATGAGCGCTTCTGAATCATCAAGTTTCTTCTCTGTCTCAGGGAACATAATCTTAGCAGCGACTATGGCTGCTGGTGCCGATATTATAGATCCAGTCAGTAGGTGCATTCCGAATAGTTGCCTTCCTGCATCTGTATCACCGCCGAGCATCGCCATATATGCACCGAATACGCCTCCTGCGATAGTCGCCATTCCTCCGACCATCAGCGTCAGAATTTCTGACTTAGTCATGCCTTCCAAATATGGTTTTACAACAAGTGGTGCTTCTGTCTGTCCTATGAATATGTTAGCAGCAGCGGCAAGACTCTCTGCGCCTGATAACCTCATCGTCTTCTTCATAATCCAAGCGAATAGATAGACTACCTTTTGCAATATGCCGAGGTAGTAGAGCAGAGAGGACAATGCTGAGAAGAATACGATAGTCGGTAATACTGAAAACGCAAAGCCAAACTCCCCAGGAATAGCCAACGTTCCAAATAGAAATCGTGCCGCCTGATCAGATCCTGAAATCACTAAAACGAAGAAATCTACTATGATCTGAAATGCAGATCTAACTAAGGGCACCTTAACCAATCCCAGAGCTAATGTAAGCTGTAATGCCATCCCAATAGAGACGAGTCTCCAGTCTATTTTCCTCTTGTTATTACTCAACAAGTAACAGATTAGCAGCATTGAGAATATTCCTATAAGTCCTCTGATGATATTCATAGATCAATTAAGTGTGGGAAAATAGTCAAAATTTTAAATTTGACTTAATTTAGTTTCTTATATGAAAGGAAAACAGTTTGTTATAGGGATATGCGGAGGCAGTGGCTCGGGAAAGACAACATTTGTGGAAGCCCTCAAAGATAGATTGCCAAAGGATGAGATATGCTTTATCTCACTAGATAATTATTATCTTCCCAGAGAGCAACAGCGTAAAGATGCCAATGGTATCCAGAATTTTGATCTACCTGACGCTATAGATGCCGCTGAGCTTCTACAGAATCTCAATCAATTATTTAGCGGTAATCAAGTTGTTAGAAAAGAATACACATTTAATAATAGCGAACGAGTAGAATCAGATCTCACTCTTAATCCCAAGAAAATTTATGTCATTGAGGGGCTTTTCATCTATCACTATGAGTTGCTTAAGTCGATCTTTGACTTAAAGTTATTCATAGATGCTAATGATGTACTGAAAGTTATCAGGCGTATAGAAAGAGATAAGCACGAAAGAAATTATCCACTCACAGATGTCACATACAGATATCAGCATCACGTTCTACCATCTTATGAGCAGTACATCCACAAGTACAAATCAGAAGCAGATATAGTTATCAATAATAACGTTTCTTTTGAGAAAGCCTTAGATGTGATATTGTGTTATATAAGCCATAAGTTAGGCGAAGATTAATTGTATAGAGATAGGGATATTCAGAAGTAAGAAGTTTTAATCCCAGAGGGATTACATTATGTTTAGCCCTGCAAGAATTGCAGGGATTAGGATATAAAGTCTGAGGGGATTTGGCGGGATTTTTTACAAAAATCATGACAAATCTGATAGGCACGTACCCCCTTATAGGCTGTATTTATCCAATTACTGAGTAATGATGTAATTTATAACATTGTAATAAACTGAGTGTAAGCAGATTGGATTACTTCTGAACATCCCGAGATAATGACCCTGACAAAGAGAATATACTTTTGATTACTTCAGCACTTCGTAACTTCAGGCGTAGATTATTCTATTCTCCTTAGATCAGCAGTGATTGTTGCTTCATTAGTCAATATTTCTATGAACCATGATGCAGTCATTGTACTGTCTGTTGTAGCAAGTATGGTCCAGATTTCGTGAGCTCCATCTTCCTCTTCTATGTCTATCGTATTATTATTGACCCATTCCCAGTTGATATTTTCTTGTTCTTTGACAAGTTCTCTACCTAATAGGGTTAGTGATACATCGGAAATGCCTTGACCAAAATCATAGAATTCTACAAATCCCTCTGGAGACTCATCCGTATCAGATTGTGGTAAGCCACCGATCGTCCCTTCTCCAGATACTGTAACAAATTCCCACTTTCCAGCTAACTCAAATGACTCAGGAACAACATAAGGTCCTGGCTCCATTGGTTCTTCTGGTTCACCACAAGAAAAATTGATCATTACAATAAAAGTGGTCACGAGTATAGTAAATAGTTTCATAAATTTTAAATTGTATGTATGATATGTATTACATGCTAAATAAAGCTAAGTCATTGGTTATCAATTGCCTATGGTGTATGCATTGCAGCAAGAGTAATGGTTACCATTTAGACTGTTAAGATAAGAAGATGTAACATAAATAACTAAGAACGATTATAGATAGTAGTTGTGTTATGTATACAGAGACATAATCTTGATATAAATACCAGAATCGTACAATACAACTGGTCTCAATTACCATATACTTCTAACTAAGAAAATAGTGCTGTCATAAGACTTAAAAAGATGTAGACGGAGCAGAACATAGGCTATTGGATTTCGTTATATACAATATATTCGATAATTTTATACATTATAAATTATTTTAATACATCATATTTTCACACATAAGAATTTCAAGATGAATTTTATAAGACTTATTTTTTTATTTCTTATCGTATTAGGAATAGCAAGTTGCCAGCAATCTGATGTCACACATATAGAAGGTACAATCATCAATACTACTGAGACTAAGGCATTCTTAGCTAAGAAAACGATGAATGCGGCATTAGAGAATATTAAAGATGTAACAGTCAATAAAGGCAAATTTGAATTTGATTTTGTCGAGTCATTAAAGCCTGGATTATATCGTATGAGAATAGGATCGAGAGGTGTAGACTTAGTGCTTAATGGGACAGAAGGTAAGATCGTCATCAATGGTGATTATAATTCGCTCCAGAAGTTTGATTATACAATCGAAGGATCAGAGCTCTCAGAAAAGTACAGATCTGTACTGAATGGAATGGTCAATAAAACCACAAATGTCGATGCCGCAAATGAAATTATAAATTCTGGTGATCCGATCTTAGCAGCAGCGCTTAAGTTAGGTGTAGCACCGATAGATCCTGCTGATTTTAAGAGCATTGCTGCCCTTGCTGGTAGAATTAAGTCTACATATCCAGAAGCCCAGATAGGTGCTGATTTTGAAAATTTGGCTAAGGAAGCAGAGGCTCAGTACAATAAGACACTAAGTAAGTATGGCGTAAGATTAGGGCAGATGGCACCTGATATTGTGATGCAAAACCCTGAAGGAAAAGAGATGAAGCTCTCTGATCAGAAAGGAAAAGTTGTACTTATAGATTTCTGGGCAAGCTGGTGTGGTCCTTGTAGAAGAGCTAACCCACATGTCGTAGAGATATATCATAAGTATAAGGATCAGGGATTCACAGTATTTAGTGTTTCCTTAGATGGATTAGATAATCGTAGAAAGTCGAAGATCAAGACAGAAAAAGATATGGAAGTACAAATGGCGGCACAGAAAAAGAGATGGGTAGATGCCATAGCTAAGGATCAGCTTGCATGGGATACACACGTGAGTGAGTTACAAAAATGGCAATGCCCTGCGGCAGGTGCCTACGGAGTCAGATCCATCCCGACTACATTCTTAGTAGATAGAGAAGGTAAGATCGCAGCTTTGAACCCCAGAAACAACTTAGAGCAACAGATTAAGAAATTTATATAAAGAGTTCTATTTTTTTTATCATGAACTCAAAAAAAGATCGATTGATTAGCGGTGGTCTACTGTAGGGATGTTCACATATACTATTACTACCTATAATTCAATGACTCATATTAATATTTATTGTTAACTAAACCCGATAATTGACTGAATTTGCAATATAACGGGGTAACGCATCTACCCAATTTGTCATAATTTTTTGGTCAAAAATTTCGCCAAATTGCCTCCTTACTATTTCTTTTACCCAGAACTTACGTTCTGGGCTATAAAGGTGTGGCACCTACGGCGCCATTTGCTTACTTCTGAACATCCATACTGTATTCGTATTTAATATATTTTCATAATATATGTCTCTCGTTGATCGACTTGATTACAAAGGAAAAACGGCAAGTCCTCCTTATTCATCACGAACGCAGAGAAATATCTATTAATGAATTAGGGTCTTTCATTATAGTAAACTCACATCACTCCGATCAAATGCAACATCAATCATCGGAGATTAACTGGTGGCAAGCAATACCACATGCGACAGCTGCATTAAGTGATTCTGCACCCCCTATTCTCATGATACTCAGACGAGCATGGCAATCTGAGAGTACCTGTTCACTGATTCCATTGCTTTCATTTCCTATCACTATGATGCCTCCAGCATCTTTCTCACTGTAGTCATTGATGTCTGATCCATCGAGGACTAATGCGATACTATTGATTTGTTTCAGTGGTAGATCTGAGGCTACGCTTTTGATCATTGAGATTCTATTGTGGGCTCCCATGGCAGATTGTATAACTTTTGGATTATAGAAGTCTACAGAGTCAGGAGTAGATATCACAGCATTTATACCATACCAGTCAGCGATTCTTAGGATCGTTCCCATATTACCAGGATCTTGGATTCTATCTAAGTAGATAGTCCACTTATTATCAGCTATCAGCTCTATAGCACCTTGCTTCGGCTCATGTCTTTCTGCAACTATTAAAGTATTGTTAGCATTATGCAAAGCTGATATAGTTTTGTGATCTTTATCGCTGCTAATAATCAATCGAGAGGCATAGCTATTAACTAACTTCGAATTTTCATCTGCCCATTGCTGGGTGCAGAATAAGTATTCGATTTGATATTTACCTGCAGACAGAAATTCAGAACATATTTTCGGTCCTTCAGCTATGAATTTATTATACTTTTGCCTGTACTTGCCGAGGTGCAGAGATTTGACATATTTACGTAAATTATTAGTTAGATTCATTTGAAGAAATACTTAGAAAGCTTATTCATAATCATCAGATATAGTTGTGTGTCTGCGGCCTTATGTATGTTATTGCCTTCATGTAATACTACAAAATTCTTGCAAGATGATGAAGTACTTCTCACCAAGTCTGAAATAATATTAGAGGAGAGCAGGGAAAATCAATTGACAAGCAGGCAAATTTTGGCTTTCAAGACTGAAATGATACAATTCTATAAGATCAAACCCAATACAAACACCTGGTACGGAGCTCCTCGTGAGTACATCTATTATAGAAAAAGCAAGAATGCAGATTCTTTAGCTATGGAGAAGCTAAGAGATTCTAAAATAGCAGAGCCACCTGCTTTGCTTGATAAGAGACTTATAGATGCGACAACACTCGACATGCAGAATTTCTTAAGGAATAAGAAAGGATATTATAATGCCGTCGTGAGAGACAGCCTAATCATACAAGGAAAGAAGGCCAATGTAAAGTACCTGATTAACACTGGTACAAGATATACCATTCATAGTTTGGAATATGAATCATTTGATACAACTCTCATTAAAACTATAGACACAATCTCCCATAGTAGTTTATTAAAAGTTAATGATCCTATAGATGCACTGGTATTCAACTTAGAAAAGCAACGAGTGGTAACTGAATTACAAAATAGAGGATATGCCAATTTTAATCTGAATTATGTGGGGATAGAAGGTGATAGTACAGACTTAGACGAAGGTATAGATATCCGATTTAAAATATTGAAACCGATAGACGGTGATGTACATATTAAGTATCGCATCGGGGATATCAAAGTATACACAGATTACAACCAATTTCAGCTTATAGATAGCCTATACAGTGAGGTGCAGCATAGTAAAGAATTTTTCCGTCAGTCTAGAGAATTCTTGGTCAGACCTTCTGTGATAGATAAGAAGATATTCCTTAAGAAGTATAGTATCTATAAGGCTGATGATTATTACAAGACCATAAGAAAATTATATAGTCTCGATACATATAGGTTTGCAAAATTAAATACCAAGGTATCTGAGGAATCTGATACAATAATAGATTACAGGATATTCCTCACACCGCAGAAGAGTCGATGGATTCTGGATCTACGTACTGAGATTTTCTATTCTAATATCAGTCGTGCAGATCGTAACCTGATCGGTATAGCGGTAGGTACAAGTTTAGAAAATCGGAATACTTTTAAAGGATCAGAAACTTATACATTAGGAATAGAATCTGGAGTAGAAGTCAATGTGAATCCACAAAGTAGCAACAGAGTAATTACGACATTCACAGGAGGGATCAATAATAATCTGGACCTACCAAGAATGACCAATTTTCTTAATATGATACCTCTACTTAATAAAGTAGGTGTCGTTACAGATAAAGCATTAAATAGATTAGAAGAAGAAGGGACAACTCAGATTAATCTGGGATATAATTATATCGATGTATTAGACTTTTATAAGATCAGCTCTTTCAATACCAGTTATGGTTATGACTTTAAGTTAGATAACAATAATAGAGTCGTCTTTAATCAGATAGGACTTAACTTTACGCTCAATAATCCTCTTGTAAATTTCGAAGCTATACTGGATACAGTTCCTTTATTAAAGCAGAGTTTTCAGAGTGCATTCTTCTCAGGTTTTTTTTTCAGAGACATTTCTTATTATTATCAAAGTGGCAATGATCTCGATGGCATCAATTATGCCTTTATCTCTAATCTGGAGGTTTCAGGATTAGAGATACATGCCGCTAACCGATTGTATAATGTAATCAGTGGAAGCTCTAGCATATGGGATGTCAAAGATCAGACTGACTTCGCAAAATTTGTCAAACTGGATATAGACAATCGCTGGTATCGCAATATCAAAAAGAATGCTCAGATTGCCTGGCGAGTACGGGCAGGTGTAGCCATACCGTATGGAGAGACAGGAGTCGTCAGTTGGCTGAAGCAATTCTCGGTTGGTGGTCCTAATAGTCTGCGAGCATGGCGTCCGATGGAGCTAGGTCCTGGAAGCTACCGATATCCAGATGACAATGCACGTAATTTCTTTCAGAGAGGTGATATTCTATTAGAGTTTGGAGTAGATTATCGTTTTGATATATTTTGGTTGGTGGAAGGCGGATTGTTTTTTGATGGTGGAAATATATGGACACTCAAGACAGATGGCAGCCGACCGGGTTCCAAGATAAGCTCTGACTTCCTCAGTCAGATTGCCTTAGGGTATGGTTATGGATTAAGATTTGATTTTACATATTTTCTGATTAGATTCGACTTTGGATTTAAGCTTAAGAATCCTTCTCGACGTAGTGATACCGGACGATTGTGGGAACCACTAAGAGGGCAGAAGTGGTACGGAAATCCTAATGTAGCGGTTAATTATCCTTTTTGATTTACTTGGTTGTTCGAACCTATTTAAATCTTGGCTATTTCGGTCATATGTCAAAATAACTAATATTTCGTATCTTCACTTAACATGTTAAACACTTTGAATTTGAAACTAAAAGAAAGCATATCGTTTGAGGATTTAGGTGACAAAAAGTTTAGAATAAGACTTGTTGAACAGTTTGATATGGCGGAGGGCGAAGCAGCATTTACCCATTATCTACACAACCACAAAAATGGTGTGTCAGAGTTCTATAAAAAAGATGCTATTAAGTATCTTAAAAGTTATGTAAAATATCAATATCCTGATGAAAAATTTACAAATATTGCTGCAGAAGAAGCTTTGCAATATTTATTATTCCAACAAGAAGATATTCCTTTCCCTTCACCCAATAAGCCTAAATTTAAATTCATTGACCTATTCGCAGGCATTGGTGGTTTTCGTCTTGCATTACAAAATCTTGGTGGCAAATGCGTGTTTACAAGCGAATGGGATAAGTACTCTAAACAAACATATAAAGCCAATTTTGGGGAGTTGCCCTTCGGTGATATTACAAAACCATTAACCAAAAGCTATATTCCTGATGGTTTTGAAATCCTATGTGCAGGATTTCCTTGTCAAGCATTTTCGATTGCTGGAAAAAGAGGAGGGTTTGAAGATACAAGAGGAACATTATTCTTTGACGTAGCTGAAATTATAAAATCCAAAAAGCCTAAGGCAATCTTCTTAGAAAATGTAAAGGGCCTTAGAAGTCATGATAAGGGTAAGACCTTAGCTACTATTCTAAATGTTTTAAGAGAAGATTTAGGATACTATGTACCTGATCCCAAAGTAATCAATGCTAAAAAATATGGCGTTCCACAAAATAGAGAACGAATCTTTATAGTAGGCTTTAGAAAGGATCTCGAGATAATTGATTTCGAATATCCAAAACCAGTTAAAAGTGAAATTACTATAAACGATATATTAGAAGAAAATGTGGTTTCTGTTAAGTATTATTTGTCAGAAACGTATATCGAAACTTTACGTAGGCATCGTGAAAGACATGAAAGTAAAGGGAATGGTTTTGGGTATGAGATAATAGCTAATAATGGAATTGCTAATGCGGTAGTTTGTGGTGGTATGGGAAGGGAAAGGAATTTAGTGATTGATGAAAGACTAAAAGATTTCACACCAGTAACAAATATTAAAGGAGATGTTAATAAAGAAGGCATCCGGAAGATGACACCAAGAGAATGGGCAAGACTTCAAGGTTTTCCAGATAACTATAAAATTGTAGTTTCTGATGCTCAAGCTTATAAGCAGTTTGGAAACTCAGTTGCTGTCCCAGCAATTCAGACTACTGCCAAAAGAATAATACAAAAACTTAAAATCGCTAATGGGAATTCTTAAGGATTTAGATATTGTAAGAGGGAATAACACTTTGGCAGGTGGAATATTTGAAGATTTGTTTCCATCATTTATGGACATAAACTATAATCAACCAAATGAATATATTGCTATTTATTGGGATGCGTATTTAGCGGTTAGAGATGAGAGGCTAGTAAATGATCAACAAAAAAGAGGGGTTAATGGAAAACTTTTTGAGTATTTAATTGCCACTCTACTTATTAGAGAAAAGATATTCCCCATTTATATGAATGCTAAGGTTGCGTTTGTCCCAAATATAAATTATGATTTATTGATTTATTCCACGGATAAAGGGCCAGTTTGTCTTAGTGCAAAAACATCTTTTAGAGAAAGATATAAGCAAGCTGATTTAGAATCAATAGCCTTAAAGTATGTACATAGAAGATCTCAATGTTATTTAATAACATTATCTCAAGATGATGCTACTATGGTAAATATCAAGCAAAAAGCAGGAGATGTAATTGGGTTAGATCAGGCTGTTTGTGCAACTCACAATGATTTCAATTTACTCATTAGAAATTTGAAAGACCTCAACCTTGTAGTAGCTCCAAGTATAAATGTAATTGAGACAAATCAAATAGTTACTGAAGCTAAAGTCAGAGAAATCTTCCCAGCAGAATGACTAAACATAGTTTCAGCTTGTAATTTATATAGCTCAGATTGACTAATGCCAAATTTGACAAATAACTACTATACTGTTTAACTGATTAGAACAAATGCAACAAAACTATCTAAACAGCACCCTAAAGCAATTCGAATATTACAAGATACTCGGAGAGAAGACCTTTGCTC
>ENA-ORXT01005049-ORXT01005049.1-marine-metagenome-genome-assembly--contig:-NODE-5049-length-13194-cov-5.082946_pt1 | contig 13194 bp, 14 predicted proteins | sample MGYA00237868_ERZ511482 | MGnify/ENA metagenome assembly ERZ511482 | reverse complement strand
CAAATTAGGAGCTACACAATGTCGATTACTGGTAAACTTACAAAATCAGGTGCAACCTTTACAGGCTTTATTGCCGATCTTGGCTTTGATGAAGATGTGACACTACGTTCAAATCCCCGCAAGACCAGCGAGAAATCACCCGACTATTTGATTGTAGCCGAGTCTCCTAAAGGCCGCGAAATCGAGTGCGGGGCGGCTTGGGAAGGCGAGTCTAAGGATGCAGGAAATTTCTATCTATCTTTGAGCGTCAGCTTCCACGGTCAAACCGTCAAATGCAACGCGGTTCAGATCAAAGACTCCGGCCCTGACAACCTTACTATCTTGCCGTTCTCCGAGCGCTAGGCCACACCGAGCAATCCTGCTCAGGCCGCCCCTTCGGGAGCGGTTTTTTTTGGCCGTACATGGTTTAGAGCCAATGTCGCTAAGGTAGAAAATGCCACTCTCCTAGTAATGATTTTGGAAAACTTTTTCTAGGCCATCTGTGAAAACGGCGTTTTATGATTGTTTTACGATGAACCCGGCGGGCTTAGTTTTCAGACTTTGACAGAAAAGCGGAAGCATGTTTATTTGCCTGTATTATTTTAACTAACTCTTAACCTTGAATCGTGTCTATGCTGATGCAGACAACCATAGGATTCGCTTATGCCCGCAATGGACCCCGCAGAGCTAGAACGAAAACGCGCTTACCGCGCCGCCCAAGCCGAAGCAGGACTTGTCCGCTTCATATCCCACATCCCTGCCGAAGATAAGGAGCTGATTGCCCAAGTACAATTCAACCGAGCTTTGCGCACCAAAGGGAACGCGCTTTCTGTCATTTTAGAAGAATGGCAGGAAATGAGAGAAACACTTAATCAGGAGAATACGGCCACGAGTTAGACGACCATAAAAAAAGCCCCGTCTTGGCGGACGAGGGCTTTTTGGAATTTCAAGGAGGCTACATAAACCTTCAAGAGACGCTATTTCTAATCGTCTTCTAGGGAATTCCCCAAACATTTGCAAGGAAAAAACGCTGTTTTAGTGAGCGTTATTCCTATGTCTAATTCGCGGCCTTCATTTTGGAGGACGACCCTATGACCTTGGACGATTACAAGGCCGAGCAGCTTGCGCGTATTTATGCCAAGCGAGACGAGACAGCCGAAAGGCAGAAACGAGAGAGCGCCGCCGATCAGCTTGCCCACTTACGGGGCGAGCTGGACGCGGGCGAGTATGCCAACCGAGCGCAAGAACGTATCGCTACCCTCGCAAAGTATGACTTGGACGGCGAAGCCATGAAGAAAGCTATGGCACGGGCCGAGCGGTCGCATGAACAGGCCGAGCGCCGCCTTCGGTGGAACAGTCTTTACAATAAATATCATATTCTCTTTCCGCTCTACCGCGATCTTGACCTAACGAAGATGGAGCGGGCGGTGCTTATCGGATTTATGCTATCAGGACGCGGAGAGAGGTCTTTCGAGTGCGCTAAGAAGTGGATAGCCGCGAAAGCCGGGACAACCACCAAGAGCGTTCAGAGGACATTGCACAGGTTAGCCGCCCACGACCTTATTCATATCAAAGAACGCCGCTTGAAGGGCAAAGCTATGAATTTGTGGAACGTCTATACCGTCAAATGCGAGAAGATATTAGCCTGGGTCAAATACCACATTATTGCTATTAAGGGGGACAAGAAAGACTCGCACCCCCAAGGGGGATTATACCTTGTATCTACAGATGGAGAGACACAGGAGGGGTTAGACCTTCAGGAGCCAAAGAAAGAATACTGTAGGCAAAAGGCTAAGCGTTATGAGGAGTTTGGGGCGAGTGTGGGCTTATCCTCGGAGGATTTTGTCATTGTTGCAACAGGAGCCATGAGAGAATTGAATATCAGCCTGCCTGGTGAGCCGAGCGAAACCCAGATCATCGAGACGATTGAACGCTACCGTGCTGAACGGAACCCCGGTTATAAACCGTTCTTCTGGGATAAAGGTGTTAGGAAACATGGATTGCGCCGCGCCCTACTCGCTGTGCTTTGCACCCATCTTACCAAAGAAATGCGGCTTGCGCCGATACCAGACAAGCGACCGTGGAATGAACGCGAGACTGTGAAATGCCCGAACAGATTTTTGAGCGGGATTTTGAAGCGGGATATTTCAGGCCCGAACGCTTGCCGTCCCGAAGTGACCATTGGTAGCAAATTACTAGATGCCCAGATTTATGAGCTTCCCGTCGATCTTATCCGCGCTGTACGGAAAAGAGGCCGTGAGCGGAAAGGATTGAAGCGTTATCAGACGAGCGCCGCTTAGAGGCGTTTAAACGCCCTGCATTTTGATAGATTATTGGTGGGTATTATGTTACGGACAAATTTATGAGCGATGAGAAAAATATGAACAGGCTAGATGCTTGGATCAATCCCGATAAGCCTATTGCAGTTACGCCCCGTGAACAGGAAGCAAGTTTGCGCGGAGTTGATAATTTTACCAATACCGCCATAGACCCGAATGCGGGAGTTATTGAGAACAAGATTGCAACGCCTTGGGCAGAACGTGTTGACGGTTCACAAGTGCGACTGACGGCTGCAAAGATTCGCGGCGAAGAAAAATATATGAGCGGTTTTGACCACCTTCCCCCAGGGCGACCTATGAACGAGGTCGAGAATGTTTGGGATATGGAAAACGCCAATCATAAAACGATGGACGCTGCCTTTGCAAAAAGTGTTAGCTTTCAGAAAGAATTTCAACGGGTAAATGAAAAGGACATAGATATGGCCGCCGAGAAAGCAGTAGCAGACATAATCATGGACGGGATTAAGAATATCAAAGACCCCGTTCGCCAAGCAAAGGCTATGGAGCTTGCAGGGAAAATGGCTTTGCAGTCAGCGACTCGCAAGAACGAAAATGATCGAGGGCAGATTGCCAATAGACAGCCCCGCGCCCAAGAGCGCGAGCAGGTGCAGGAGCGTTCTCGCGACCGCGATGTTGAAATAGAGCGTTAGGCTACTGCTTGACGTTTAGGTCGTCTGTGATTTGCAGATCGTAGAATAGAGGGCGACCTAAAACCGTCATAATGAGGTCTATGAAATAGGCCGCAATCCGAACTGCAACTGTGCCAACCATCACCATAATTCCAATATAGATCATCGGGTCAGACCAAGCCCGCACAAGAAACGCCACATCGAAGAAGGCAAAGAACCCGCCAATAAATGAGATGAGGCCAATCCAGAAAATGAGCGCCATAAGGCTTGTAAAGCTTCCTCTCCAAAACATGATCTTCACCTTTCTTTATTGGCCCATATTAGATTAATTTCTTAAATTTGTCAAGAAATCTGGGCTTGCCCCCTGCCCTACTCGCTTTGCGTTTTAAGGGCAGCAGCCGCGCGCTTGAAGACTTCCCGCATTGGCAAATTATGTTCTTCCGCATAGTCCACGAAATATAAAATCGTGTCCGGCTCTAATCTCGCAGTATAGCGTTCAGTTTCTGGCTTAGGTTTTGATAGACGTCTTTTTTGCAATGCCGTCAGTTTTGGAGCTGGTTTAGGTTTTGCAGCCGTTTTAGGCTTCATTTCCTTTTTAAGGGGCGCGGGTTTTTTGGCTTCTGGGGGAACGTAACCCGATGCTTTCTCGGCACGACCTATGGCGTCCATATCAATGGCAGGTTTTTTCTTATGCGGCGCCGGCAGATCATCGAACGATCCGAACGGATTGGCTTGTTTCTTTTCTAGTGAATCAGGCAACGGCTTTCTCCCCATCTAAAATCGTTTTGTAATGAGCCATGACCTCGCCAACAAATTCTTGAGCGTTTATGCGTGTTTTAGCCACGCCAGAGGATTCCTTAGCCGTTAGTGTGTAAAGCGTAGCGCCATATTGAAACATGGCTCTAAAGGTTTCACGGCGCATGAGAGCATTAGTGATAATCGGTTTACCTGCATCCCTCACCTGTTGAATGGCTGTAAAAGTCGCCTTAGATGTTCCCACATGTTCCATTTGTGTTGGAGCCAGCAGGTAGTGAATAGTTTGCCCAGTCTCTCTTGAGAGTGTGTCAAGGAAGCCTACGGCTTTTGCGGCTTGCGCAATATCTAGCGGGGACGGGTTGAATGGGATTATGATTAAATCGGCTTGTAAGGCCGCGATTTGTACACGTCGATTAGCTGTTCCTTCTGTGTCAATAATTACGAAGTCGGATTCACTTTGTGCTTTTGCGATAGTGGCTTGGATAGTGCCGCCCTCGGGATCATCGTCTGTCGAGACACTAATGTTATCGGGCGATTGATTGAGAGACTTCCAGCCATGAAGAGGAAAGTTTGGGTCAGCGTCTATCATCACGACTGTCTTTCCGGCATTGGATAACTCACCCGCGATTACGACTGACATAGTGCTTTTGCCTGCCCCGCCCTTTGGCGACATGAGCATTAATGTGTGCATTGGTTTTCCCTATCTAATTTATGTCCGCTTTTGTCCGCAAATGTTTAACAAAGCATGACGGCGGCAGACTATAGCGGACTTCTGTCGGACAATGATGACATGTATATGACTATGACCGCGTTGTCTGTCAACAGCAGACATTGTTGAACACGGTAAGACAAAGCGGACACTGTGCGACATTGCGGACATTTGCGGACATAGTTGAGCGGTTTGAACTTTTACAGCTCTTTTTGAAGGTGGGCTGGGTGGTGAGGGGTTAGTGGTGATCTTAGATGGGGCGAAATCGGCGCGAATTTAAGCCGTAGTAGGGGTGTAATGTTTTTTTGGTGTGTATGTAGCGGATAAGCTATCTTGCGTTTGTGACGGCTAAATTTTCTGCGGTGTTAGGTTACGAATTTTGGGACGCGTAAAGCATCATCTTTGTCGTCCGGGAACCTAAAGTCTCTGATAATGTGCCTTGCCCCCTTGATACAAGGCTTGTTCAAATACTTACGGCCTCGCGAGCGAGGCAAAAAAATTTGAATCCCGGAGGGATACGTTATAGATAAAAGTTAATAAAGAGAATGGCAGGATACGCAAAGTGTGTTACACTTATGCCAGAAACGAGTTTCCCCTGCCTCATTTTCTCTATTTATTGGAGTTTTATTATGTCTAAGACGACCGCGCTCATGTTTCGCGTAACTGAAGATGAGAAACAAGCGTTACAAAAGCTAGCCGAAAAGCTAGGGATTACCATTAGTGAGTTAATGCGCCGAATAGCCCGTGAAACGATATCCCACGGCCCCAGCTTCTTTACGTTTGAACATAAGGCGGTTTCTGCCATGACGCGGCAGCTTTCGGCCCTTGGTCGGAATATCAACCAAATAGCTAGGCGAGTGAACTCCGGTCAGTGTCAGGCAGACCCATTAAGCCAGGGACAGATTAGCGAGCTGAAAACGACCGTTGCCGAGGCGAGGGCAATTCTAATCTCCGTCCTCGATAACTCGCGGTCGCGGCGCGTCATTCTCCGGAAGACGGGACGCGGTAAAAACTTATGAGCGATACCGACCTATCAAGCGGGCTTGATCTTGCGGGCGGCTATTCGCGCCGCATCAAAAAAACGCGTAGCGGTCGGTCTAGTGTCAGCCGAAAAATCAAGGTTTCCACGAAAAGCCGTGAAGCGGTTTTCAAAATTGGAAAGAAATATGCAAAGACCCCGGCCAGTGTTAAAAACATGGTCGATTATATTTCCCGTGACGGCGACCTAGAGCTTGTCGATCAAGACGGGAATCCCGTTCAGCATGAAGATGAGCGCGTTGCGCTTATTGAAGATTGGCAAGATGGTTTTAGCAAACGGAAAAACCCTCGTTTGGCCGTCCATATGATAGTGTCCGCGCCAGAAACAGCAAAGGCGCAGGACGTGATTAAGGCCTCGAAGGAATGGGCAAAGGAAAACTTAGCCGATTTCGACTTTGTGCAGGTGACCCACTTGGACGAGCCGAATGTCCATACTCACTTTATCGTCGCGAAGAAGCCGAACCGCAAGCGTCTCAGTTTTAGTCCGAAAGAAATACAGGAAATGAAGGATAGTTGGGCCAAGATAGGCTCTGCGAATAATATCCCAATGGTGTCATCATCGAGACTTGAGCGGGGGAAAACCCGAAAGTCACTTAAACAAGAGGCAATCCATATCAGAAGGCGAGACGGTTTCACCAAATCAGACCTTCAGGCCGCTGAAGAGGTTTTAGGGGAGGCGACACAACAAACAGAGAATCCGTGGGAGAACGTAATTCAGAACAGGTTGACCAGTGAGCGGGCCGAATATGAAGGTATTGCGAAGGCTTTAGACGTTCTGGCCTCAAAAGACCCTGCGCGGGCCGCAGAAATAGCCCTCACAGCCAAATTGGTGAAGCGTCAGGCTATGGCACTGCGCCAAGTGAAGACAAGACGCCGAATTATGCGTGGGATTGTCGAAAACACGGCTTTGCCGAACGTCAACGCGCAATCAGACCCGAAGGAGCTGGCGATTGCTTACGCTAAGGGTGATAATTATCAGAGACAAGTTGCCTCGCCAGCCAAGGACGCGATCGTGCGCGCCGAAATAGACAAGGTAAGGCGTTCGATAGCCCTGACAACATTAGCCCAGACAAAAGCCGGAGAGACGATCAGGCGCGGCGCACAGACAGAAGGTAAGGATACTGAACGGGATTAGTGGCCCGCTTCAAATACGTCCGTAATGTTCGATATATGCTTTATATCGAAATCAGGATTTTCTTTCGCTTCAGTTTCAAAAATAGCCATGATTTGTTGCAGGGCGTCAATTTGGGTTTCGTCGTTTGCAATGTCGTCACTTGTGACAAACGGGGAACCTGGCTCTACAGGGAGCGGCGCGATTTTGGCAGCGCTTGGTAAATCAATAGAGTTTTCGGAATCCTTCGGGAGGTAAGACACTTGAGGAACGCGGCGCATATCCAAATCTCTGACCGTCGCCGGTTCAAGAAGACGTTTCTTGAAAACTGGCATTTCGTAGTATCGGATTTTGTTACACAAGATTGGATGAGTGCCTTCATTGATGATAATAGCCTTGCGCGGATCGAGGCGTCGAACTTCTTGAGGCATGAGGAGAGGGCGACCCGTGACGCTAATCGTCTTTGTGCCTTTCGTGACCGTCGGAGCCAGAGGATTTTTCATATATGACGTTTGTTTTTTAGTCGTCTCACCCAGAGCGTCAGAAACATATTTTGACGTAGTTTCGTCGTTAGTCGCAAAGAAGATTTGATGGGCGCAGTTGGCTATCAAGCCTTCTCGCGTGTCTTTGTCATAATTTTTATCAATCCACGAAATGCCTTGAATAATCGCCATGACTCGAACGTGGTAGCCGGCAAGAAGCGTAAACGCGTTGACCACACTATCCATTGCACCAATGGAAGGAAATTCATCGAGCAACATCAGCACTTTGTGCGGCTCGTCTTTACCGGGTTGGCTTGACGACATAATGGCAATGACCTGTTGAAAGAACAGACGAAGCAGAGGGGCCAAGGTTTCAAGCTGGCTTGGTAGGACCCCAACATAGATCGACATACGCTTGCGGCGAAGGTCCCGCAGATCAAAGTCAGTGTTTGAGGTCGCAGCATCTACAACCGGGTTTTCAAAAATCCGAAGTGAGGCTAGAAGACTATTTTTTACGCCAGAAGCTTCTTTCGGAGCCTTTGAGGCGAAACTACCTAAGGCCCGCTCGATAGCGGGGTCTAAGTTTGGTGTGTTTTCAACAATGAGCTTACAGACTTCCAGTAAGTCCTCGCTTGTCGAGAGAAACCGATAAACCGCGCCTAGGGTCGACGGTTGGTCAGGATCGTCAATAACGGCCAGTGCAGCGCCGATGAATAACGAGCGGGCCTCATTACCCCACATAGGGTCTTTATCAGAGACAGAGACGAGGAGCGCAGCGATGATCTGCAAATCCGATATGCGGTGATGTTCGTCCTTACTGACCATATCCAGAGGATTGAAACGCGCGCTTTTCTTATCTTGTGCCATTGGCGACCAGAGGAAAACCTTGTGACCGTATTTTTGACGAAAGCCGGAGGTGATTTGAAAATTCTCCGTCTTCACATCGAGACAGACGAGGGAGCCTTGCCAGGTCAGGCAGTTTGGAATGACTACGCCGACGCCTTTACCCGAACGGGTTGGCGCGACGAGTAAAGTGTGAGTTGGCGCATCAGATGTAATGAATTTACCACCCGAACGGCCGAGAATGACACCGTTTTTGGAAAACAGTTTATTAGAGCCAATTTCGCTAAGCGTTGCCCATCTTGAATCACCGTAAATCTGCTTGGGTTTGAACAGGAACATAGCGACCGTGCCGAGGATCACAAAAAGGGGTATTACCGCCGCCGCTATGACCTTGGCTTTAGCGCCCCAAGGCGCTTCATTCGTCGTGTAGTGAAGAATGTATTGGTAAATCTCGTAACCGCGGAATGTATTGAACGGAAATTCAAACAGACCGTAGAGCAGGGCTGAGGCCGACAGCGAGTAAATTACGATGAAAGCAAGAATGTAGAGAGGGGTTTTATATTTTCTAAGCACTATTCTTTGAACCAAATTGCAGAAATCTCGCGCTTCCCGCCGATGCGCCGCCATTGAATAATCACATCAATAATCGTTTTAATATAAGCTATGATTTGAGCATGTTCCATGCCCAGATCCGCTTGCATGACCATCATAGCAATTTGCTCGATAGCCCCGTCAGGTGTGTCAGCGTGAACCGTGCTGATAGATCCGGGGTGACCCGTGTTGACAGCCCGTAGAAATGAGAAGGCCTCTTTACCTCGTAACTCGCCAAGAAAGATTCTATCAGGACGAAGGCGCAATGAGGCTTCCAGTAAGTCTTGGATATCGACTTTCGCGGTGCCTTGCCCGCCCTTAGACGCAAGCATTGAAAGCCAGTTACCGTGTGGCGGTTCGACTTCCGCAGTATCTTCAATGGTAATGATACGCTCGTCCGGTGACATACTTTTCATAAGCGCATTGAGGAAGGTCGTTTTACCCGTCGAAGTGCCGCCAGAAACGATAATGTTCTTTTTTGTCTTCACAGCCATATCTATGAAGGCTTTGATTTCGCCTTTGTCTAAAAGCGCCCTTAACTCAGAGTTTGTTGCCTCGCTTTGATTCCTGTTTTCACGGATTGAGTCGAAAGAGCCAAATTTTTCGTAATCGTCTAAGGTCAGATCAACCATAGTCTGCTTACGGATTGAGACAGCCACACCTTTAGGGGAGGCGGGTTGAATGACGAACTGGACGCGCTCACCCGTGGGGAGCCGTGTGGAGAGCAGGGGGTTTTCTTCATTGACCGATTGGTCAGTCAGGCCCGCAAGCAGCTTTGCAAGTCGGAGCAGATTTTTGGACGAAATTCGGTCATCTTTGATGCACTGCATTGAGGTTTCACCCGACCGTTCTACCCAGACTTCGCCGGGGACGTTCACGCAAATTTCTGATACGTCGTCTTTATCTAAATAGTCAGCAAATGGCTCAAGCGCGAGACGGAGCTGCGTTGGCATTACTGTAACGGGCTTGAATTGATCGTTTGGAGGTAGTGGCGCTAACGCCACTACGTTGTCGTTTTCGCTATCGGGCATTATTCAACGAAGGACAAATCTTGAGAGACGAAGATATTTATCCGCGTTCCCTGGTCTACATGAATTGTGGGCGGAATATTTAGATTGCGTTGCAAAGACGCGTTCGCAAGAGTCTCAACATTGTCGCCCGCGCCTCCAATAGCGATTACACTGCTATTGCCGTCCTGTGCTTCTGCGACCGCATAATCAATCGCGCCCTCAATAACAGATAGTAAGATTGCGGAGCCATAACGCTTGAAGAAATGCGAATCGACGTCACCACCTAGTCCCGCCGTACCAAGTTCATCGGTTCCGGGACTATTGACCTTGACAGAAAGGCCATCAGGTCGAATGACACGTTCCCAGATTACGAAAATCCGTGTCTGTCCAGCTTTGACACCTGAATTGTAACGTCCGATCAGGCGTGAGCCTTTTGGGATTAAGACTTCCGAGCCGTCGAAAGAGTAGGTATGTTCAGTCGCAATCGCGCGCATCATTCCCGGCAAATCACTATTCACCGCAGTCTCAAGAACGCCCTTGATAACTGTCCCTTGGGGCAGGGTCTTATCCAGGCGCTGGATCCGAACGGCTTGAGCCGTTGGTATGCCGGAGTTTGCAACTTCGTCAAAAAATTCGCCGTCATCGGTTCTGGCATTGGCCGAACCCAGAGGCGAACCCGTATTGCCACCTTGCCCGCTCGCTTCTGCGAGGCGTCTTAGGGCCACAGGATCAGTCGCGAGACGTTCACGAGCTGCACGGTCGGTAGGGACACCCGTGTTGCCGCCGCCGCCAAAGCCGAGAGAGCTAGAGTCGATGATAAGCTGTTTAGAGTATAGGCGTTCCTGCATTCGCTTACGTTCAGCTTCAAGACGTGCTTTTTCAAGCTCTAAGGCTTCCTTACGCCGTTGAGCCGCCAGCGGATCATAAGTTTTAGGCGTAGGCGCAGCGGCTTTCACAGGCGCTTGCGGCGCAGGAAACACAGGAGCTTCAATGCGAGGACGCGGTGCAATCGGCGGGGGAGTCCTTTGATTGCCGCTATATTCAATTTCCGAATTTGCGGTTGTTAAAGTTTCTGGTGCTTCGTTTGGTTTGTTGAAAAATAAGAACCAAATTGCGAGAACCGCGACTGCTAAAAGTATCAATCCGAAGATAAATTGCGAATTGCTTGGCCCTTGAGCGTCGGGGAAGTCCCGATCTTCCTCAATGGGCGGAAAGTCATCCTCATATTCTCCCGCCATGTTTAGCCCGCTTTCTTAGAAAACAGCCCGCCGAGGCCGGATTTCTTTTCGATACGCATTGGAGAGAGGCTGTCATAGTTTGCATTCGGCATTGCCATGTTGAAGATGCAGGTCGCTAAGCTGCCGTCGCGCAATGTGAATTGAGAGCCGACACGTTCAACAACAATATATTCGCCTTTAACATTGTAATTTATCAGAGCTTCATTGCCTTCTGCATCCACGCTAAAAATTGCAGGAGTGTTCGTTACGGTAGGAAATTTGAAATAGGTAAACACACCATCATCGAAGACGCGGTGCGGTCGGATCGCTTCACTTCCATCATACTTATAGCCAAAATTCCAATTTTCGGGAGAAACTGCGCTTGCGCTAACAACCATATCTTTTTTACGTTTTTCTTCCGCCTCAACCCGCGCATTTTCATACATAATCACTTGGACGTTTTGGTCAGGATAGACAAATTTTACATGGAAGGTGAGGTCGCGACCTTGATAAGAGACGGCTTGGTCTGCGAACATCATAAAGCTATATATACGCTTGTTGGTTACGACCGTCATATTTGTATCCGCATTCGCCTCTAAAGGTTTTACGAATAATAGATTAGGTTGAGACGGCTTGACGATTTGCCAAGCCTCGCTGTCACCGACTGAAACAGTTTCAACCACTTCATCATCTGCAAACTCGATAGAGGTTGTGAAGCCATAGTGTCCCTTAATCTGGGTAACATCACGAGCCTTATAGACGACTGATCGGATTCGGGAGTCTTCCGGCCCCGGTCTAGTCGGTTGAGCCGCTAGAGCAGCGACAGGGGCCATAAGCACAAAGGTGAGTGCTGAAGTGGTGATTAGGTGTTTAATTTTCATGGTGACGTTCCCTCTAATAATTCTTGATCGACGCGATACTGACTTACCTTGAAGCCGAGCGGATTTTGGAAAATTTGCTCCAATTTAGTCGGACGCTGCACATAGTCGAAAGACATGACAGCAACTTTATGTTCGACTTCCAGCCCGGCAGGTGCGTCAACATTTATGAGAAAGCGGACTTGCACCGTCTTTGGCGCAAGAAAGCTGATATTTTTGATTTGAACCGATTTCGTAGTGTCGAAGCCGTAGAGTTCAGACGGCGTTTCGTTTGTGGATGAGTTTGACCAAATCGCTTGATAATCAGTGAGAGCATCGCCGGAGGACATAGCAGTGACTTCATAGAAGTTTTCTTCAACATCTTGCGGATCATATGTCTCACGAGAAACGACATATTTGACGATGTTAGACTGCGTAATGGCTTCTTCTTCAGAGAGATTGCCCTTATCGACCGTTTTGACAATTTCGGTATAGCCCGTTGACCTATCGACCGAAACAACACGCAGTTCGACTTGTTTTAAGGGCAGTAGAGCTAAGAGAGACAAAAGAGATAGTCCGGCCACGCCAGACATAACCAAAGTCAAAAACCATGCACGATTTTTGGAGGCACGTAGTCTAGCGTTCACATCGCTATCCCACGTTTTGCCGTCTTCGATTAAGTTCTTTTTTGTCGCCTTTGGCCTTGGCGATTTTATATTTACCTTTTTGAGCATGCTCTAATTCATCTTGTTTATACGGCGGCGGTTTGCAGCTTCAACAGCTCGAGTGGTTCCGCGTCCCGCTGTGTAAGCCGCGCCGTCACGGCGAACGCGTCTAATGCCCGATGCAAAATCCGAGCCGACTTGACGGCCCTTGGCCGCAAATCTTTGAAACGGTGTCGAAGGAGCTGGACGAGGTTTAGGCGTTCGGGCGTCATTTACCCCGCGCGCATAGTTCATAGGTGATCTAGCTATGGCACCTGCACCCGCTCTAGCCTTGGAGCCGCCCTTCTTGATTGTGTTACGAGCCGCTTGACCAGTTGAGCGCTGAATTTGACGGCCTGCCCAACCCAAACCCGCTTGCGTTGACATTGCAATGCCGCCTGCCAGTTGTGCGGCGATCCCTTGGACTTGGGTGATGAGGGCAATGCCGATGAGAGATATAACGATTACAGGCGCAATAAATTCGACAGCAGCACCTTGACTGGACGTATCGGCAGCTGTGGCTAAATCATAATACGACTGAGTGATTGAAAGCATGAGCGCCATGAGCGCGTAAAGGATAACCGGAATGAGGGCAAAGCTCATTAAAGTTTTGAACCACGCCTCAAAATAGCCTTTAGTTTTATCAAACATCAAGCCGATAAGGAAGAATGGGCCGACACCGAGAAGAACCGCGGTCGCCAGTTTTGACAAAGTGATGAGCAGGAGCGCCGCGAAAGTAAATAAGACGGTGACTAGAGCCGTTATGCCGGAAAACATGATTACCATGAATCCTTTCCACCAGCCTGCATCATCCATAATTTGACCAGATAATTGCATCCCGTCTTCGAGATAATCATTGAGAGCAGAGTTTATGCCGCCACCATCAGCCGTAGCGCCATTAGCCACAAGTTCCCCGGCTAGTTCATTCG
>ENA-ORXT01005045-ORXT01005045.1-marine-metagenome-genome-assembly--contig:-NODE-5045-length-13205-cov-6.270871_pt1 | contig 13205 bp, 9 predicted proteins | sample MGYA00237868_ERZ511482 | MGnify/ENA metagenome assembly ERZ511482 | reverse complement strand
TTTCAAGGGTATCTTTTTCCTTACTCTTGAAATGATAAGGAGAATTAAGTATCTGGAGCAGTCTTAGCTTAGCTGACTTTCTGGTGGTTTAGCCCCCTATTAACCTGACTAATTACGATTAGTTAATAAAACGTGTTATCAAAACTACTAAATTTGTGTTAGCAGGATACGACCGATGGTGACCTTTGTACCGATGGTTGTTGAAGTGATTTGGCGCCATACACTTCTTTATTATGCCCTACGGGCAAGCAGGATACTTCCCTGTGATATCCATTACCCGATAATTGGTGATGTGGAATCTTGAGTTTGAACCTCTGTTTGTTGTTTTTTAATTTGATTACTTGGATATATTGATCGGTCCATAGTTGCCAGAATAATGATGGAGGTAAATGGTCAAGGCTGCCATGCAATCTGATGTTGTTATAGCTATTGTAAAATATATCAAGATGTTGTTCCAGATCGTTTATACGTCTATATCGCTTATCAGATAATGATCTTGACAATATGGAATGGAAGCTTTCTATATGACCATTTTCCTGTGGTGTATATGGATGTGTGAATACTTGATTTATGTGGTTTTCACTAAAATACTCTTGTACACTTTTAGCAGCAAATCTTGAGTCATTATCATTTCTCAGTTCAATGTAGATCTTCTTTTTAAGCAGATCGTTAGGCTGCAGATATTTGTCAATGATATTTCCCCAAAGTTGTTTTACTTGCTTTTGTTTTATAGAATAAGCAACTGTCCATTCTAAGACATATCTTGTAAAACAATCAATCACCGTAAGTATAAATGCAAACCTTTGATGCTCTTCTACCCATTGGAACTTGATGTCCATCTCTAAGTATTGTAGCGGATGATCTGGTACTACACTTCTATACTTAACATAGTTGCGCTTAGCCTTTTTTGCCTTGTCTTGGAGCAAATGGTACATGTCCATTAGTCTATAGATTTTTTTATGATTAACAATGTAGCCTCTTATGTTGAGTTCCTTTGTCATAGCCCTATATCCATAGTATAGCTCGGGAGTTAATTGAATTGAAACAATCTCATCAACCATAATGTCGTTACTTATCAATATAGATTGTCCCTCTGAGGATAGTTTAATGACATGGTTACTTGGTGGTCTACCTGGCTTACCTTCTGTTGGCTTGTAATAGTATTGATGCTTGCTCATTCCAACTATCTGAAGCGCTTTATCTACAGTTAACCCCATCCCAGAATAGCTTCTTACTAAAGATCTTTTCTCAGATGGGGATATTTCTTTTTTAGCATTTCATCCTTTAGCTTTCCTTGCAACTCTTTTTCTGCTAATAGCTCTTTGAGCATTTGATTTTCTTTCTCAAGTTTTTTAATTCTGGCAAGTCGCTCCTTATTCATTCCATGATCCAATCCATCAGCTCCAGCTTCTTTAAACTTACGTTTCCAGTAGTAAAAAGTATTAGGATATAAATCATATTTTTCCATGGTGAGCTTAGACCCTAAGGTCTCTGACTCTTTGAGAATAGCCAATTTCTCTTCTTTAGTGTACTTCTTAGTTCCTTTTTCTGTGATTTTCATATTCATAATTACTAAAAATTTGTTGTAATTATGTCCGACTATTTAAGGGGCTGGAACAGAAACAAACGGACAATCTCGTATGGGTAAATTCAGACTAAATAGTTCAAATTCATTTATTTCTTTAAATCTAAACTATTGATTTTCAGTAAAGTAAAGTAGACTGAACTTCTTTCTAAGATGAGTTTTACTATATGACTTACCATTAATTAGATAGAGAAAATGAGGGTATTATTGAAGTTCAAAACAAATTAAATAACCGACCAAGAAAGAGATTTGGGTATAAAACACCCAATGAGGTTTTGCTAACCTTTTGGATAATCAAATGACTGTTGCATTAGTAGGTTGAATCCAGGTTCTTATTAAAAATAAATGGTCTAAACTAAAAGGCTTCAATGTTTATCCAGTCTTTGATTTCCTGTCATAAGATAAATAGCTGTTAATTGATTCTATAAGATCTTCATAGAATATAATCTCAATTTCTCCTGGGTGGGGTGAACTTTTAAAAGGCATGGATTGTAAATTTTCAAGATACCTCACATAATTTCTCTCCGCTCCCTTGGTTATAAAGTTATACCTTTTTAGTGTTAGTAGAATTCTAATAAATGAATGACTCCTGAATAAGGGTGAAGATTTCGTATACCTTCTTAAATACTTATCAACTGCCTCAAATCGAAGATCAAGCATTTCATAATCTTTCTTCCAAACATAATAAATCAATTGAAAAATTATTAAACTGATATTCATTGCTTTCTTATCAGTCCTATACTCTGGCATTGATTGAAAGTAATCATTGTACTTATTTAATACAGATTTGCTTTTTTTTATCCTTTTATCTGATATTATTAATATAAGGCTAACGTATAATAACTTTAATTCAATTCTTCTTTTTTGTAGATGCTGAAGAACTGTAAATGATCTTGTGTTTATAAGATTTAAAAGAATATCCTGAGCCTCAATAAATTTCAATTGTCTTAATTTTTGAAGAGCAAGAAGTTCTCTATATCTGAACCAAGAACCTGACCTTTTCTTAACTAATGAAATTCCATCAGAATAATATTTATCAAAAAGAGAATATTTTTCAATTCGCAAAGAGTATTCACACAAGTACTTATAAGTCATGTTTAAGTCCGAAGGAAGATCTACGCCACAACTTTTGATATTTTTTACTTGAATAGCCAAATAGTCTATGAGGCCGCCAATATCATTCTTAACTTCGAAATTCATAATTCCTATAAATCTTAAATATCTGTTGAAAAGAATCGACCTATCAATATTTGGTATACTGTCTAAGTGTTCAAAGTTTAATTCTAATTCTTGTTTAATTTTTAGTGTGTGTTCCTTAGATTTTGTAAAATGGTAAGCTATAAAAATGAATGCTTTTTCACATTCAATCTCTAAGTCGTTTTTCTTTTTTGCTTCCTCAAATATTTTATTTATTCTATTAGCCTTTTTAATGTTAGATTCAAAATATGCCGCATGAGTATAAAGCTGTCTTGAACTTTTTATTATTGCCCAATCTAATTTGTTCTTTATCGCTATATTAAGACAGTACTCATATATCCTTACAGAAGATTTCCTTGCACTCAATCCTCTTAAAATGTCAGCAACTGCAAGAAGCCTTTTTAGTTTAATAAAATAATACGACCTGCTACCAGTTTTTGATTTCTTAACCTTTAAACAAAAGAACATTTTGTATAAGGCAAGTCTAAAGGAGTTCGAAAATTTAATTTCCGAATTTGAATCATAAAATACCTTTAATTCCTTCCTGTCACTTAGTGATAGGAATTCTAACGGAATATTCTCACTATAAAAAAAAATATTCTCAGCAATTTGGATTTGTTCTATTTCTTCAGTCATACTCCAATTTATTTCTAATAAGTGATATGCCTGTATTCCAACTGATAATAGGGGTTGATAAACTTATGCATTTAGAATTTAATTTAAAAATTAATTGCTACAATTTCTATTCTTTATTATTCATTATTCGCTTGAACCAGAAAAGAATACATATATAAAGCACCCCTTGTAAATTTAGTAAATCTTCATAAAGTCAATGATAAAAGTGTCCATTGGGTCACACGGGATAGGGAATAATTTTCCACTGATAAATTATTTCTAAATCTCTTAACCCAAATACGATGGACATTATACTATTAATTCTTGATTTTATTATCGAGGAGTACGGTGAGTTATAATTAGAAACTCAATTAACAGCGGGAAAATTATTTTCCTGCTGTTTTATTTATTCAATTAGTATGACCTATACCTCATGAGGGTCAGGCGCAAGAATTATTTCCGAATCATGCGCTATATAAAGATGGAAGTAGGAGTTATCCTGAGAACCTAATGGTGCTCAAAAAATTTATTACTATGAAACAGAAATTAATCTACTTGTTTATTTTTTTTTCTACTTATTCTTGTCTATGGACAAACCTCAATTGTCGGTTCTGATGTTGGCATACCAACAATGGATTTAGCTGTAAGTACAAATAGAATAACTATTAATAACAATGGTGTAATTGATCAAAACATTGTTATTCTTGGAGACTTTGTAATTGATGGCTATGCTGTAATTTTTGATGATATTGATATATCAAGATTACAACAGAATTGCGACGAATTGACTATAGTAAATAGTCAGATAGAAATGATAAATGGTACTCGTTTAGAAATTTGTGAGTTATTGTTAGAAGATTCAAATTTAACACTCACTGATTCTAAAATATCTGAAGGTTTTGAAATAACATTAATTGCTCCTTCAGCTTCCACGTTTCTACAATTATTCGACAATTCAGAAATTAGTGACATTTCTACTATCAATGTCGGAACAGGATGTTTTTTTATAATGGATCATTCAATTTTAGATAATGCTCCTGTGAATGCAACAACTGGTAATACAGCTGTTATTATAAGAGATTCTGAAATTAAGAATGCTTCGGGTGCCTGGGCGTTCTTTGTTGGTGGGGTAGGATCATATTCAGGATCGGATAATGTGTTTACGAATAATCAACATGCTGTAGAGGTTATTGGTAATCAAGGATTCTATAGATTTAAGGATGAGAACTCTACTTATAATAATCATAATGCTACTGCTTTAAATATTCGTAGTGCAGCTATAGTTGAAATAGACGGTATAACTATAGATAATACTACTCAGAATGGAATTAGAATTAATAATTCTGGCAGTGTACATATACAAGATGGTGATTTCACAAACATTAAGGATGCTTCAATTGAGTTAGCTAATACTACTGGCGCTGAGATAATAGACATTCGTGTACCAGATCACTCAAGAAATCCATCATCAGCGATAAGTCCTAAAGCAGTTATTAGTGTAGCTTCGGTTGGTGATTGTTTGCTTTCTGATATATTGATAAGTAACTTAGACCCTGATATGAATAACGGTATTTTAGTTAAAGGAACAGCTTTAACTGCAACTGGATGTGATGTGAGTGGTGGTGTATGTGGCATTAATGTGCAAAGTAGTATATGTGATATGACCGACAATAAATTCTCTAATGCGACTGGATCAGCTATGTTCTTTAATTCGATACCAGAATTTACCCTGTGCAGTAATCTTGCTTGGTCAAGTCCTATAGGCATTAATTTTAGTGGTGTAGGTAATGGTGATTTTATTAATAATAACATGTATAATAATAGCAAAGGACTCGTATATCAACAGGACGCATTAGTAAATGAACAAAAAGAACATGGTAATGATTTTTATGATAATGGCTTTGGTGCTGAACTGTTAAATACCGACCGATTTGTTATAGATTTTAGTCAATATATAGTTAGAGATAATTCAGAAGAATTTCCAAGTCATACACCAGATGATTGGTTTAAAAATATTGGAACATCAAGTGATAATTGCAATGTCGGAGGTGGAGGTAACGGTAATGGAGACCCTGTTACAGATGATGATCCAATACTTCCTACTTGTGAGCCTCATCCATGTCCACCACCACCACCGATCTGTACTTACTATATAGAGGAAGTAGATCAATTTGAAGAAGGTTATGAAATGATACACCTTCAGAATATTCTGTCATTTATTGAGAAAGATCCTTCTTTACTGAGTTATCCTAAGATCGATGCTTTTTGTGATCAATATTGTGGTACGGCGCTTGATCAGTTGCCTACTATGCATGAGCTTTTAGGAGTTATTAAGTCTGATGCTGTTTCTTATCCCGTTATGCCTGCTGATTATAATAACACTGAAGCAATGTCTTCGTACTATAAACAGTGTAATACTCTACACCAGAATAGTAAAAATGATAGAGACACAGATATCCTTAATCTATATAATAGCACAAGTTCCATAAATACAGAAAATCCATACGAATTAGACTACAAGAATACATCACTATTATTACTTCAAAGTTATCTTGATTCACCTATCTCCTTAAATGATGAAATTTATACTATAAATATAGCTTCATCGTGTGTAGAAGATAAAGGTCCTGCTGTTTACTTAGCAAGAATACTTTGTATTTCTCAAAATCTTATATTTAACATAGCTGAATGTAATGCTATTCATTATCGATCAAGCGCAATTAATACTGAAAGTGAGATAAAGATAAGTCCCTCCCCTGTCAACAATTTTCTAAACTTAGATTTTACTAAAGATCCAAATACAATTTATAAGTATTCTATTATAAATCTGAATGGTCAAAGTATTAGCCACGGTGCTTTGAAGAATAATAGAATCAATGTTTCTACTTTGGAATCAGGAACGTATATTCTTAAAATCAATAACGATCATGTTAAGAAATTTATTAAAATATAAATCAATATTGATTATGTGTGTATGCAGCATTGCTGCATACACATTATTTGGTCAGAAACATGACTATAATTACCTCTCAAGACCATCACTACATTTTGGAGGTATTATGCTTAAGTTTGATGATTCCATTGATTCGTTAATCGGTAGTCAATATAATGTTGATCATACAATGAGTGCTTGTCCTTCTTTTTCTGATAAAAATGGTGAGCTATTATTTTACTCTAATAATAGGAATTTATATAACAAGGAAGGGAAAGTAATTGATAATGGTTATGATATTGCAGTCGGAGCATTCTTACCATATCTTAACTCAATTGTTTCAGATCAAACTTTCGCTATAGGTAAAAACTTCGTTACTGTACCATTGTCAGATTCTATATTTTATGCAATACATAAAGGAGTAGAAATCTCTGCATACGAATTCTATGACCTTGATGTATATGAAAATGGAGAACAATTAGGAATATATTCTGACGGCTTGTATTTGACGGTCATCAGATTGGCACCAGATGGCTCACTATATATCAATGAGGATGAAAAGAAAACCTTAATCGTAGATGAAAAATTTGAACATAATCAAATAGTTGTATGCAAACATGCCAATGGTAAAGATTGGTGGATACATCAACCCATGGTAGAGACACCTGATGCTTACTTGCTAAGATTAAATTCTGATGGTACATTAATTAATCATGGTCGTCGGTATTTTTCTGAACATAATGGAAGATTACGCTCTTATAGCGTATATAAGACAAATCCAGCTGGTAATATACTTGCAAGAATTATTGGGACTTTCAGACAAGGTATGCACAAATTAGAATTATTTCATTTTGATAGATGTACTGGTTCTACTGAAAGATTTTTTGTTGACTCCTTAGAGATGGCAGAGATAAATACTCGTGGAATAGGTATTGAATTTTCACAATCTGGACGATTTCTTTACATCGCAAATTCTCAAAATATATTGCAGTTGGACTTAGATGATGAAGAGTATTTTGAAAATAGAGATACAATTGCTGTATGGGATAACTTCGTTCAGAATGGACAGCCGACTTTATTTGAAGACCTTTGGAGGTTACCAAATGGTAAGATTGTAGTCAACAGTGGGTTCCGCTTACCTTATTTGCATTATATACATAATCCAGATCAGAAGGGTGTAGCTTGTAACTTTGAATCAAGGTCTTATATTTCCCCAGTGGATCCTTTAAGTCCGGGCTCACATTTGGATATTTCATTTAGCCCTAACTTTCCTGAGTATAGGATGGAGGCCTTAGATGTAGATTGTATTACGGGTACTGCTACAGTAGCGAGTAATGATATTATAGATGCGATAATATACCCTAATCCTGTATTGGATATATTGAATATTGATTTTAGAGGGACTATTGAGAAGGTTGATATTCAAGTTGTGTCAGCATCTGGGATAGTAATGAATAGATATTATTCTGTGAGTTCAAGATTGTCGTTTTCGACACATGATTATCCGTCAGGTATATATATAGTGATAGTAACTTCTGTCGATGATGATAAGCAGTTTAGTGATAGGTTTATAAAAATGTAGTTTGCTACAATTGTGATTAGATAAAATCATGGTGCATAAATTTAATATTGATAAAGATAAACATTAAGAAATATGTCAAAATATAAATTACTATTTCCAAGATAACTTCTGTTAGTGTTGCAAATTCCCTGGCTACATTCGAGAAAGCTCGATGCTTAAGATTGAATAATCCATTGATAAGAGTTGAATGCATAACGGTATTGTAGTCGAATATTTCCAGTGAATAAAATAGTTATTAATATGGTGCAAATAAACTTCAATACTTATTAAATAACTGTATATCAGCACTTTAACAATAGTATTAACTTATTTTTACAATAAATTATGGGTAATACAAACTATTATTCAGTCCACTCTAATTTGAATTAACATAATTATTTTCCTGAATTATTTTATCAGATTAAATCAATTGTTATGTCAATTTCAATCAATAAGACTATTTCCACTACCGCATTAGAATTCGATCTCATATCAGAGAAGCTACAAGGGAATATTTTGAATTCCCATGGTAGAGACAATGCTTGGCAACTCTTTATAAGTTTTAAATCTGGAAAAGATGCAAAAAACTGCATTAGGAAGTATCTGAGAAAAAGAGTAACATCCGCCAAAAAACAATTAGATGATTCTAAAGCCTACAAAAAAAATAATAGGTGTAAGAATCGAGTTTTTTATAATCTTAGTCTTTCAGCTTCTGGATTAGCAAAACTTGGTATCACTGATTTCTCTTTATTTAAAGACGAATTTACTCAAGGAGCAAAGTCAAGAATTGCAAAACTAAAAGATCCAAAAGAGTCTCAATGGCAGGATGACTTAGCTAAAGATTGGGACTGTGTTTTCATTTTAGCCTCATCAAGTAAAAAGCTACTAAATAGTTGTCTCAATAGACTTAAAAAGAAAATTAAAAAATATACTCTCGACCTTCATGTTGAGATTGGTGAAGGAATAAGAAATGAAGCAGGTGACCATATTGAACATTTCGGTTATGTGGATGGTATATCACAACCACACCTATTAACGGATAAAGTAGATGGAGGAAAAATATTGGCATCAAAATGGGATCCAAGAGCAAAATTGGATTTAGTTTTAATTAAAGACCCATTAGTTGCAGAGGAAAATGCATTCGGAAGCTACTTTGTCTTCAGAAAACTCGAACAAAATGTAAAAGCTTTTAGAGAAGCCGAGGAAAACCTTGCAACAAAATTGGGAACTGGTATTGCCCATGCAGGAGCTCAAATGGTAGGAAGATTTCAGAATGGTATGCCTCTAACACTATCTCCGTCACCAGATCCATTCGTACCACCACTCAATAATCCTCCTGGTAAGATGAATGATTTTAAATATAACCAGGATACTAATGGATCAAAATGTCCTTTTCATGCACATATACGTAAAACGAACCCACGAGGTAGCGGAGGGATTCAAAGTCAAATGAAAACTCCACAGATGGGCAGAAGGGGTATCACATATGGTATAGACTTCACTAAATCTAATAAACATCCTGAGAAAGGGGTTGGTTTGCTTTTTATGGCTCATATGGCAGATATCGAAGACCAGTTTGAATTCATGCAAGCTTCATGGTCAAACAATACTAATTTCCCTCCTAATGATAACAATAAACCTACGGGTATTGATCCTGTAATAGGACAACCAAGTCAGACTAAAGGGAATTATTATGAGACATGGAATGATCCGGCTTCAAGAAAACAATTGAAACCGTCAATGAAAACATTTGTAACCATGAAAGGGGGCGAGTACTTCTTTACTCCAAGTATTTCATTTCTGAAATCACTATAGACTAATATAGTCTTAACATTAATGACAAATCTTATAGAACTAAAATATTTTCTACAAAGGATAACTGGGATAGGAATTGAAAAAAGAGAAAAATATATTATCAGATTGAATACTTAAAAGAGAATCCACGTAAACCAAACGAATTGGCACGCAGAGACTCTAACTCTTCGTTGATAGAGGCTGCAAATTTAAGGAATTCAATTTAAAGTGCAAATCTGATAATTATTAATCAATATTTTATTTATAACTATTAAAAATTAAAGAGATGAAAAAGCACTTTAGTATGTTCCTTATTATTTGCGTTTGTGCAAGTGCATTATTTTATGTTTCATGTAATTTAAATGAAGATCAAAATAATGTGCAGAATTTAGAATATGATTTGTCAACTGAATCTAATCGCATTTCTTATCTTGAAGAAATTAGAAATATGCTAATTAGTAAGTTTGAATGGAAAGTTGTTCAAGCTTCAATTGAAAAGAATCACCATTGTCCGCCTGAAGAGATTAGTGCTAATGAAGAGTGTGAAACCTTTACAGGGCCTGTAAGGGTTTATTTTGATGAAGATTTTTATAATAGCTTAGGATTACCTATTAATCTTGATTGCTTCGTGACAGGTACCATTGAAGTAACATTCTGCATAACGCCATTGGGTGTAGATGTTTCTTGGAGATATAGACAAGGTTCTATTGTATGGTCTAACTGCCCTGAGATACGTGATTTCTTAAGTGACTTATCGCCGTCGGAAAGAAATGAAATCGTAAGAGCCATGTTTGACTATGGTCGAGATAATTATGAAAATGAATTCTTTGATCAATGGGTAGGCAATCAGCAAGATAGATTTATTTGTGGCAATACTTTTTCTTATGTATTAGAATCTGAGAATTGGTCATCTAAGTGTGAAGGGAGTTGTATATTCTGGAACACTGAAACAAATGAAATAGAGAGCAGGCCTGTGGCTTGTGGTGATGGTTGCTGTGCTACTGTGACAACATGGTGCTGGGACTCTGATTTAGAACAGGTGGTTTCTACTCCAGGAGTAAATATCCAAATTGACGGAGAGTGTAGTTTTTCACCTAACGAAACATGCGATGGCTGGCTGATTAGCTGTAGAGAATCAGAAGGTTGCCAATAGGATAACTGTATTCAGGAAGGCATGTATTTGCCTTCCTGATATTTATTTAATTATTAAAAAATAAACGATGAAAATAATTATAACATTGATATTTCAAGTCTTCATCTGGGGTTTAACTTTGGCACAATTGCCTCCTGAACCTTTAATGATTAGAGATGTAGATCTTTCATTTGTGAATACAATGTGTGACGAAACATTACCTATAGGTTATGAATGTACCAGATTTTATAACAGAGGATTACTTCATCCACTTCCAATCCAAGTACTCCATGAAAATAATCTATTTTCAGCAGAAGCATTTTTTGGTGATTTGAACGATGTTCAAGGAAGTATAATACAGAAACTCGATATCGAGACTGGTGATGTATTATGGCAAAATAGATTTGATTTCAATACTTATGATTCTTCTTTCCAAGAAAAACCAATAGCTCTACATGTGCTGTCTGGGCAAGTCGTCCTAATTTCTTATCAAAAAACAGAAGAATATGACCCCAATGGCTTTAACTTTCCACTCACTTTCTATCTATTTCACTCTGATGAGGTTAATCTCGTAAGGAGGATAATCGACATTGATTCTGGGGATTTGATTTCAGAAAACATCATTAATGCAGATCAGTTTCCAAATGGTACAAATGGTGATTCGGATTTTTCACAAGCAATTGTACCAGTTGATCAAGATCAGTTTATAGTTTTGAAACGTACAAATTCTTCAGATAGTTTGAATCTTGGATTTGACCAAACGGGAGTACAATTCAGAATTGAACAGACATTCCCTTTTGGGAACTACAACTCACTTTCTCAATTAGGCAGTACACTCGGAATTACAAATAAAAGTTTTGGATATAATTTTTATCTAAATGAAGATCTCATCTATTACTATGAGAAAGTAGAAAACAGAAATGATCTAAATAAGTATATTCTTATCGAGTTATATCAAAAAGGTAACCCAATAGAACAACTAATTCATTCATATCAGTTGAATATAGAAGAAACAGATTTCGGCAACGCAGTAATAAAATATGCAGATTCTAATAAGTTTATAATTCAAATTATTGACGACAATATATCAAAATACTATCTCGTAAAGAATGATGGCATCATTCTACAGTCATTTAGGATAATGCATAATGGGGCTGACTTATCACGAGTAATATTTTCCAAATTCAAAAATACTGATCAGGTGATTGGAATGGGAACAACAGTGGAAGATAACTTAGGGCAATTTATTTTTACTAAAATTTCTGACCAAGAGTTTTCATACCTTGACACCCTTCAATTAAAAGATGAATTTTATACATTTTCCCCTTCTAATCTTGAAGTATTGGAGGACAAAACTATAATCTCAGGTCAGTATTCATTTTTTGACATTAATGGTATACAAGATAGTTGGATAACAAATTTCACGTTTGGGAGTGATGTACTCACCTCATCTATTGAATTAGATATTTTTTCTTCATTAAGCTTATATCCAAATCCTATACAAGATAGTCAAATATTACATATAAATAATTTAGAGAGGAAGAATCAATTCTTCGAATATTCAATAATTGATTTCTCTGGTAAGATAATTAGTAATGGAGTCTTAAATCCTGATAACCAAATTGATGTATCAAGTCTTAAATCAGGAATTTTTATTCTGAACTTAGTCACTGATTATGGGATAATCTCAAAACGTTTTGTGAAGCTTTAGAGTATCAAATACTCCCTTTGTAAGAAATCTATTTAGAATAACTTAAAACATACTACTATGAAAACACTTTATTTAATTTCATTTATTTCCGTTTCAATATTTATATTCTGTAAATGTGAAAACTTCGATGCAGAATGTGGTGCTGATATTGCTGTAGCTTCATTAGATGCCCCAGGATCTGTGATTAGTGGCAATCCTATTGAAGTAATTTGTGTAATTAAGAACTTAATACAAACAGCCACATCTTGTTTGTCTACATCGAATCCTGGTACAACCACAGTCTCATGTGCTTATAGTCCGACCTATCAAGATAGATTCTCTGAGTATGCTGTATTTGATGTTGAAACTTTTGAAATGTTGGATTCTGTTTACATCGCTGGGCAAGTAGATAAAATGATTATGAATACAAATCAAGGAGCTGGATATTATGCGATGAAAGTTGAAGTAGACAGCCCTATTGATGATAATTCTGAAAATAATGCTCAAGCAATTTCCATAAGGGCAGATTAAGTATTAAAGATAGGCAATGATTAAGCTTTTACTTTATCTAACGAAATTGATTAGACACAACTTGTGTCTAATCAATTTGTGTTATTCATAATTTCAAGGGTATCTTTTTCCTTACTCTTGAAATGATAAGGAGAATTAAGTATCTGGAGCAGTCTTAGCTTAGCTGAC
>ENA-ORXT01005044-ORXT01005044.1-marine-metagenome-genome-assembly--contig:-NODE-5044-length-13205-cov-18.059491_pt1 | contig 13205 bp, 19 predicted proteins | sample MGYA00237868_ERZ511482 | MGnify/ENA metagenome assembly ERZ511482 | reverse complement strand
GCCCTCGTGCCTTCCTTGGACGACCGCGCCTCGTCGATCACCGTGGTGCGGCGTAGCCGCGAGGTGGGGTACCGCCGATCCTACGTGGGCTTCATGGACGACCCCCCGGTGGACCCGCCGTTGGTGCCGACCTTCGACTACATCCTCACGTGTCCGCCCTTCATCGACGTGTCGGACTCGGAGGGCCCCACGACGGTGCAGCTGACGACGGCTCGCAACCACCGGGGCGGCCTCACCGGGCACCTCGTGGCGTGGCACCAGGCGGAGTACTCGAGCTGCGCCACGGCGACCCGCTCGCGCTTCTACCTGCCGACTCCCGCGTGGTGGTCCGGGGTGGAAGTCCCGTACGGCTGCATGGTGGAACTCCCGTGGGTGCACGCGTACGCCACGGACGACCTCTACGCGGGCCGGCGCGCCTCGTGGGCCGTCTTCCGTAGCGAGTGGGCCCTCGCGGCGGCCGTCGTTCTCCTCGAGACGTTCCGCACCCGCCAAGTCTTGTGGCGTTACCCCCCGCGTCTCCTCGATTGGATCCGCTCCCTCGGGGCGTCCAACATCTGCATCAACCCCGCGGGTCCCGACGCCGAGGCGGCTGCTACCCTCGGGGCTTTGCTGGACCTCGCGGACCAGCTTCCCGACACGGAGGCCTTCCGCCAGCGCCTTCGCGCGCGTAGCACCGACCGCCGTGACCGCGAGGGTTGATGCGCCTCACTCTCTGCAGGCTCCTGTGTCATCCACTACCCTCGCGTCATCCCCACCCGCCGGCGCACCCCCCCTCCCCCTTGCCGGTCCACCCGCCCTTCCCCCCGCCGGCCGAACCACCCCCCCCGGCCCCGGATCATCCCCCCCTACGGCAGCCGCGGTGGCTCACCCCGCCGCTATTGCCGCCCCGGAGTCTCTTCCTCCTCTTCCGCGGGGCATCCGTGTACCGGCGGTGGTGGGATCAGGCCTTCAAATAGACAACGACGCTGATGGCCCGCAGACGCCGGTCCAACGAGTTGCGCGTGCCAACGCACTTGCCTCTCATCGAGCGAGGCTGTTGGAGATTTCCACCGCGCAGAAGGAGGAGATACCCGTGGAAGCCGCGGTCGTGCGTGATGTCGGGCTGCAGCTGTGCGCTGGCGAGCTGAGGCGGGTGTTGTTGGCCGACGTGCAGGGCTTCTTCGACGTGATGGCACACTACTGCAAGCAGGCGTTGGACATCTCACAGGTCGTCTACGAGCAGCTTGCCCCTGTGATTACACTGGGCGTCACCGTACGCATTCCCACGACGACCCCTCGGGCCCGAAAGCCCTTCAACATGGTCGCGCTCAAGATGGGCAACCGGTCTCAGATGCGCGTCGGGGCGGGCCTTGCTTTGATCGTGTACATGGTACACATCAAAGACGCATTCTACAAGTTCGTGCTAAAGCTGTACGGCGACGGCAAGCGCGCGCCCCCGGCACCCAAGAAAGCCGGCGTGCCGCAGCGCAAGACGATCGAAGATGGCGCGGCCGGCGACGGCGCCGCCAAGAACGACGATGGCAATGAGGGCGGCGACGGTGGCGGCAACGGTGGCGGCGACGGTGGCGGCGACGGTGGAGGCGACGGTGGCGGCGACGGTGGCGGTGGCGGCGACGATGGCGGCGACGGTGGTGGCGACGGTGGTGGTGGTGGGAATGGTAGCGGCGGCACTGGTGTCTACGGCGATGCCGGAACGCAGGGGAACGGTGCTACTCGCAACGGCGCCTCTGAGGTGGGAGGTGCCGGCGAGGTGGCGGGCGGTGGCTCCCGCGCAAAAGCCACTGCCAACACTGCTGCTGGGGCGGGTCGCGGCGGCGCCCCGCCGCTCGTCGGCCAAGGTAGCGGCGGGGGTGGCGGTGGCGCGGTGGTTGGTGATGGGGCGAGCCAAAGCGGTGCCCCGCCCCCCGCAGGCGAGGGAGGAGGCGGGAGGGGCCGCGGTGCAGTGGTTGAGGGCGGGGCGGGTGGCGGTGATGCCCCGCCGTCCGTAGGCCGAGGCGGCGGCGGGGGCGCCCGCGGCGCGGCGGTTGGTGATGGGGCGGGTCGCAGCGGTGCCCCGCTACCCGCACACGAAGGCGTCGGCGGGGGTGGCCGCGACGCGGCCGTGGCGGGTAGGGCGGGTGGCATCGATGCCCTGCCCCCCATTGGCTAAGGCGAAGGACGATTTGGCCCTGGCGGGGCGGTTGAAGGTGGGAGCGGTCGCGGCGGCGCTCAGCCGCCCGTCGGTCAAGGCGGAAGTGGCAGTGGCATTGGCGCGTCGGCTGGTGGTGGGGTGGGTCAGAACAGTGCCCCGGCTCCCGAACGCGAAGGCCGTGCTGGGGGTGGCCGCGGCGCGGTGGTTGGTGTTGGGGCGGGTCGCAGCGTCGGCCTCGCCCTCTTTTGCCAAGGTGGCACTGGGGGTGGCCTCGGAACGGCGGTTGTGGGTGGGGCCCGTCACGGCCGCTCCCCGCCGACCGTAGGCCATGGCGGCGGCGGAGGCGGCCACGGCGCGGCGGTTGGTCGTGGGGCGGATCGCAGCGGTGCCCCGCCGACCGTAGGCCAAGGCGGCGGCGGGGACGCCCGCGGCGCGGCAGTTGAGGGCGGGGCGGGTCAAAGCGGTGCCCCGCCCCACGCACACGATGGCGGTGGAGGGGGTGGCCGCGTCGCGGCGGTTGGTGGTGGGGCGGGTCGCAGGGGTACCCCACCGACTCTAAGCCAAGGCAGCGGCGGGGGCGCCCGCGGCGCGGCGGTTGAGGGCGGGGCGGGTCACAGCAGTGCCCCGCCCCACGCACACGAAGGCGGTGGCGGGGATGGCCGCGTCGCGGCGGTTGGTCGTGGGGCGGGTCGCAGCGGTGCCCCGCCCCCCGCATACGAAGGTGGCGGCGGGGGTGGCCTCGACGCGGCGGTTGGTGGTGGGGCGGGTTGCAGCGGTCCTGCGCGCACTGATTTATCCGCCGCCGAGGGCAGCCCGTCCCGATTGCCAACCGATACGTTCGGCGCGGCACCGTTGGCTGCTCGGTCTCGGCGGCGGGATGGAAACGCTCATGCGAGCACCCCTTTGGGACGCCGGCGGCCCCGGGCTGATGGAGAAAGTGGTCTGCTAGCCGCGGCTCCCACGCGGCCACTTTGTACCGTATACGCCAACCTGTGCTACTCACATCTGGTGTGACGGTCAGCGATCGTGACCGAGTCGGCGTTTGACTGCCGCGCTCGAGACTGGGCGCCGGGTGCTGGCGCTGTCCAGGCGTGCCCTCCTTTCCGAGAGCTCTACCATGCTGATCGTGTTGCAGCTCGCGGGGTCGTCGATGTGGACTGCACTTTGGTGCCTACTGGGTCACTTCCGTCACGATATGTACCGGTCCAGGTCCGGTCGCTCGGCGATGACGCCGACACGATTCCTTGCTGGGCTTGGGGCGATGGCTCGCTGACCGAAACGATGCTCAACGTCGTCTCCCTTCATACGTTGGTTTGGCAAGCGCGGATGACCGGGTATGTGCTCGTTTCTTTGTGTGGCTAGCTTGCCGTCCTGCTTCACTTACGCTTTTCTTGCTGTATCCGTACCGCCAACGAGTCGTTTCGAACTGGACTATGACATCTTCTCTGCCCTGTACTCGTTTTCATTTTCTGTCTATCTCAGTCCACGCGTGTGCTTGTGGGACCGCCCTCCGGGTCCTGGCGCCAGAAAGCTCGGTAGCGCTTCTCTGCACAAAGCAGCACCACCGTTACCAGCCCTTGGCAACTTGGGCATGCTGGTCACCCGGCACATGCCGGCTCTGACTGTCTACGGCGTCGAGGTTGAGTCGTCGCATCTAAACGATGACTACCCCGCCATGGACCTCCTCTACTTCACGGACGCGTACGAGTACCTGCTGCAGGCTCACTTTGTTGCCAAAAACGTGTATTACCCCAAGACGATGCGTCGCCTCCAAGAGGGAATGGACGGCGAGCATCGAAGACTGCTTGTGTTGTGGAATGCTCGCTTTGTATCTGCTTTGTAGTTTCAAAAAGACGCGCTGGAGCTTTAACGGATGCCTGTCAATGGCTCAAGCGAGCAGAGGGGCAGGCCCGGCCGTAAGCATGCAAACAGCCACAGGACACACTGGTACTTCAGACTACAAGTAAAAAACAGAAGCACAAAAGCTGCAACTCTACGTGCTTACCTCAATGACCGGTATGGTGGACGGCTCAATTGGCGGTCGCCCGTCCTCCTCCGGGTCAACCTTGTTCTCGACAAGCTTTCTGTCGTAATAGGCGGCCGAGCTACGGCTGACCTGGATGAGGTCCCGGCGCAATCCCTTCTCACGAAGACACGAAAAAGACCGAACCCGCGAGAGAGCAGTGTACACCAGGCCCGCCGTCGACCATGTGTCAAGTTGGAAGTCAATCTCCACTGCATCGAGCGTGAGGCCTTGTGCGCGGTGCACCGTTACTGCCCAGCCGAGCAGGAGTGGCAGCTGCTCGCAAAAGGCCAGCTCCGTCCCCGCCGAGTTGTAGGCCGAAACGCGCGAGCGGCCGACCACGACGAGCTGGCCGGCAAAGTCGCACTCCACCTCCGTCACCGTGTCCGCGCCTTGGTCCCCGGCCTTGATGAAGCGGGTCACCACGCCGCGCGAGCCCGGCGCGACGTTGCCCAGCTTCCGCGTCAAAATAACAAACGCCTGCAGCTTCAAGACCACCGACAGGTCCACGCATGACCGCAGCGAGGAGACGGCCTCCTCAATCAAGTTCTCGTCGTTGGTCAAAATCTCGTCCGTCGCGGTGAACACCACGGCGGGTGACTCGATCTGGGCGAGGCGCTCCTCATTGATAGAAAGCACGGAGGCCTTCCTGATGCGCAGCTGCGTGATGCGCCCGGTGATGATGGCCGTCCCGGTGGCGTTTATCTTGTTCACGTCAGCTACACCGGCGCGGCCCCAACGCACCCGGTCCAACACCCTTTGAAAGTCCGCACTCCGCTGCCGGTGGCTGCCGGTGAGGCAAACGACGTTGCCCGCCGCACCTTCAAAGCAGCTCCGCCACGTCACGCAGCCAAAGACCATGCGGTCCACGGACGTCTCGGTCACTTTGACTGGCACGACCTGGAGCGGATCGCCCGCACCTGAAGAGAAACGAAAGCGAAAGAAGCAGGAAGCCAAGACGAACAAGACCAAGGGTCGGGCCAATGCGATAGAGTAACAACAGCGTCAGTAATTGGCCATGTACTCACCCCAAACTGTGAGGCTGCAAGCAACACACGTAACACGGGGCGCACTCCAAAATATAGCCTGCAGAAAAGGGCGAACGTACACACAAGCTGGCAACCAGCGAATGGAAGATGCTGCATGTGCGGCGGTGCAACCCGGCGCATCACAAAGCCAAATCGGGAGAACAGCGACGACGACAAGGTGCACACCTCGTCGATAAACAGCACCTGAAGCCGGTTCAGTCGACGGCAAACCTCCGGGCGCTTCAGCGTCTCGCGCAACCACGCATCGTGTCCCATCGGACGGGTGTTCATGCTGAACAGCGAGTGGAGCGTCTGGCCGCTCACAATCAAAGCCGCCGACCCCGACAGGGCCGTAACGGCAACGGCCTCCCGGCCGTGGGTTGCAATGGCCATCGAGATCATGCGCCGCGTGACCTCGCTCTTGCCGCAGCCCGCCCGACCCAACACGGCAACGTTGGAACCGGCCTCAAAGAGAGACAGCGCCCGCTGCTGCGACGCGTCGAGCTCCAATGGTTGGTCAACCTGCGCTCCGGGGGACGGATTCATCGTAGACACAACTGCAAATGAATGAAACTCGATCATCCAAAGAGGGGTAGCAAGAGAAACCCCGTCCAGGACTGTTAGCGCCCCGAGCAGGTGGAAAGAAAAAAGGGACAACCAGGATGCGCTCGGAAAGATGTGCTCAACCGAGCACTGGGAAAGTCACGTACACTCGCAGGAGGTCAATGGCACAAATACCACGTACACAACGGGCCTCCTAGCGTGGTCGGCTTGGCAGAAACACAATGAAGCCGCCAGCCTGACGAGGGTCGCCGTCGGCGGGCGGTCACCCGACGCCGGCCAGCATGGCAACTGGACGCCACCGCAGCATGTTGACAGCACGTCATTCATCGCGGATGGCAATGTCAGCCTCACGAGTCGAACCTCAACGTCTCTCTTTTGACACCGGGCCCTCGACCGAGCCGCCTCGCGCGGCCCTCCTGGCTTCCACCAAGACGCTGCCCAACCACACAACCACAACATGCTGCGAGAAGCCATCACGTTGCGCCGCCTCAAGCCAGAACGTCGGTGGTGTATGCCTCTCTGACGTATACGCTAAGCACTCGCGGCCAGAAATAGAATCGACAACCCAGTGCTGACCGAACTGATATGAAATTACATGTAGTAATTGATACATTTTCAATGTGATAATTTTGCAGTTCATTTGTAGTTGTTGAACTCGATCTCATGCGCTTCTCAATGCCAGATGACGACTGAGCGTTTCTATGGCAGTGATGCGGGCCTCGACGAGCACTGGGACGGTACAGAGAAGCGCACAAAGCATGCACAAGAAGAGAATGCACAGTCGGGCACAAACGCGGAGGCAGATGTGGGCATAGGTGGGCCGCCTCGCCTTCAATGTGTGTATGCAGAGCACCCTATTGTCCCTGAGAGGCGTAGCAGAGGGTCATGCAGGTACGGACATACATGTCCTCACCTCTCAAGATATATAAAGGCGTCAGCAGATCGTTCACGGGAATTCAAGAGGCCAAGAAGTGACGAGAACGACCCCTCTTCCGTTATTTTCAACTGGGAGACGCCAGACGCTTCACAGGAGCGTTTGCGCGTCCATCAGAGTCTGAAAAGTCTTTCTACATTGCATTGAGACAGTTGCATTGAAAAAATGTAGTCCTGTAGCCCTGTGGGCCGCGTACCAGGTCTGTCCGCAGACGTTGCGATTATATGCTTCATGCCTCAATTGTCGCCTTCAGGACGGGGGGGCGCATCGTGGAACACAAAGAACCAGCAAAGCAACCTTCTTGAATGCAGCTCAGGCAGTTGGGCGTTCTTGTGCAGATGGGAACGGTCAGCGCGGCCCGACGTGCCGCCGCCGCCGCGGCCGCCGCCGACGCCGCTGCAACACCCCCCCCCTCCCTTCGCGGCGACCCCACCCACGCGTCCGCGCCGTCGCCCTCTGCCGCCGCGTCCGCCACCCGCCGCCGGGGCCGGTGGCGCGGACCGCGCGGCGCCGTGCCACCGCCGCCACGTCGCCACCGGCGGTGGACTCGGGCGGAGTGGCGGGGGTGGGTGGCGCCCGACCGCGCCGGCGACCTCCGCACGCGCTTCGGGCGGGACGGCGGGGCGGCGCCACCGCCGCCGCGGTCGCCGGCGGGGGCGACCACGCCGTCCGGGAGGGCGCCGCGCCCGCTGTTCCCCGACCACCCACCAACGGTGCCGTCGCTGGCCGTGGCGGGGGCCACCTGCGACGGCGGGACGCAGAGGGCGGCAGTGGGGTGCGGAGTGGTGGTGGCAACGGGAGCCGGTCCGGAAGGGGGGGGGCTCCCGGTGAGACGGGCGGGGGAGTTTGGCCCGCCAGGAGGTAGTGGCCCCCGCTTGGAGTTGTGGGGGCCAAACACGTGGGCGGCCCACGCCGCCCCCATCAAACACCTTGCGCCTCCACCGCGTCGTTTGGCTCGCCCCCGTCAGGGTGGCTATCACTTGCGTTGGATCGGTAGAGCCTCTCGGGACCCCACGGGTCACCGCGCCGCGTTAAGCAAATCGTCGTTGCGATGCGCGGCAGCGACGCGGCCACCCGTCGGACTGTTGTGGCAATGGCCATATCCCTGCGGGTGCCTGGGTCGGTCAACCAGTCGGGGTGGCGCTTGTCCGGCCACGCCCCCGATTCCCACGTCAGCGTCCGCAAGCGCGTCAACGACGCGAGCGGGTACAGGTCAGGGGGGACACAAAACCACCCGCGCGCCTCGCCGCTGGGCACGGGCCAGCTCACCCGCGCACGGCCCTGGATCCCATGCACCACCATTCGCAGGTCCACGAGCGCCGCGGATGCTGCTGATGGGGGGGCGGAGAGGGCGGCCACCGCAGCGGCGGCGCCACGGCGGCGCCAAGCCAATAGGCCAGGTACCCGGTCTTGTGGTGCGTCCGCACATACGGAGCATTTGCATGGATGAATGCACACTCTTCGGACACAAGGCCGATGACGACGTCCTCCAGCTCCACCGCATGCATCCGAAAGACCGACGCAATGCACCAATGAGTAGGGCCGTCGTCCGCCGCCGCGTGTCTCAGTCGGAGCGTCCTTAGGCGGCCAGCTGACAGGTGTGAGCCGTTCCGCCCCAGAAGACGAATGGGCCACCCGTCGGCGGCAAAAGCGGACAGGGGACAGCCGCAGGGTTGGGGGGGGGGGAGGGGGAAGGTGCACCGCCGGCGGCGACGCCGACGCCGCCCCCGTCTTCGGCTTGGTTCGGGACGGCAGGGCGCCGCCGCTCGCGACACTGGGTGTTCGACGGCTGACGGTTGTCAAGCAGGGGCGCGCGCTTCTCGCTTCGGCGCTCCTGGAAACACGGACACGGCGTGGTAGTTGCGCATTCTGAGCTTGCGCGCCCCCTGGGCCGTCGGGGTGGACGTGCGGACAGTAGCCGCCGGAAGTGATGGCGGCGGAGCCGCCGCCGCCGCCACCAATGCGGGCGTCCACTCAGCCACCACGTCCGGTGGTGTCTCCGCTAGCGATGGGGGCCCCTCCGTCAATGCGCAGCGCAGGCGTCCCCCTTATTGACGACATCCTGGCGTTTATGCGGGACCTTATGGCGCTTGTGGGGCGGAGCCACGTTTTCATCGCCAGCGTCCTGGCCATCTACACAGCGCTCAAGCAGATGACCATCGTCCTCGGCGCCTCGCCGCTCGCCACTTTCTTCCATGGCCCCGACGAGGAGCTTAACCAAACGGAGGTCTACCGCTTCTTCGCGCAGATTCTTCGCACGCAGTTTACGTCCAAAGCGGCGCTGCTCTTGTACCTCCAGCAATTCCGCCTGCTGTCCCTCTCGCTGCGGGTTAACAAGCTCGAAACGTAGGTGGTCATGATGGTTGCTGTGTGCATTGCGTTTCTCGGCGCGTTGGCCGACGAAAGGGAGGTGGAGCTCTTTGAAGCCCTCTCCCATATCACTATCCTCACCGCCAGCTGGTGCCTCATGGGGTAGGACATTCGAGAGACCCGAAGATCTGCCCCCGTCGGCTGGTGCCGCCGGAGAGGGACCTCGCCGCGACTGAAGCTGCGTAAGAGTGGCGCCATGTGGCGGTGTGGTGGCCGCCACACCTGCGGTCGGTGTATTTGGCGTGGTCGGGCGGTTGGTTGGTTGGTCGGGACATGAAAGGAAGGTGATTTTTCTCGTTTTTCGTCCAGCAGCCACGGTGCCGCTAGTTGCCCGTTAGCCCCTCTCTTTATAAAGCCCAACGGGGTGACTCATTCCGGGCGCGCCCCGCTGTCTGGCATCAGTGCACGCACGGACAACACCACCCGCGGTCGTCCTCGCGCGCGTCCTCGCGCCCGACCTCGCGCTCGTCTTTGCGCTCGGCCTCGTCCCCGTCCTCGCGCCCGGCCTCGCGCTCACCTGACGACGGACACGGTCGGCGGGTACAGCGCACGCCAACTCTCACAGCGTACGGCATCTTTGTTTACGCTTTGCTGTCATCACTCACTCCTCGTAACCCCTTTTTCGCTGTGGCCACACCGTGACGGGGACTACACTAGGCAGGCGTGCACCCGCGGGGGCGGTGTGTGTTGTGAGTGACGTTGCCGACCTTTCATCCCCTTTCGTGGCCTCCTCGTTCTGGCGTGTCACAACGCACCGCAATCGTCTCGGTGCATGGGGCCATCTACTCTGTGAACCACTTTTCCCGTTCAACTGGAGCCGCCCACCATGCGCACTCGGAGTGACGCGGAGCCTCGCCGTGATTTCTTGGACCTGAGTGCCCCGGAGGTGTGTGATGCGGCCCGCGTCGCGCCTCCTAGTGAGTCTCGAGACTCTTTGGATGACGACGGTGACGTCGCCTTCGTGTACTCCCGAGGACCCTACACTGGCATCCAGGTCACTCGCGCAGATGTCCAGAGTTTGGACGCTGATCAGCAGGCCTGTGGAAGCCGAAACGTCCTTCCAGGATACGCAATCGCATATGTAAAAGCAGAGCGAATGGATCTCATGTTTTCTGCCAAGGGCTTAAATTGAACACGAAAAATGACAAACAAAAGACAGACCAGAAGCCAATCAGCAGTGTATCATTGTGTGACAAAATAAACGCTGGCGTCGATGTAGCACAGCGCTGGAAGTGTCTCAGTGGCTGATAAGGTGAACGGCATCCAGCTGTCCACCCCCACCCTCTGTTGACCGCCCTGCATAGCGACTGCCTGACAATGACCAGCGCCAGCAATATAGATTTGTCCCGCGGCACAGCCATTGCTCCCGTATCATGGCGCTCAGTTGCTCTGAGAAGAATATTTCCTGAGCGCTTGGGGATAAGTTCGGTGCCATGAACAGCGCCTATCGGCAGAAAGACGTAGGCCCCTATGCAAGAAAAACGGCTCTGGAAACGAGCGCTGACATGGCCTGAGCAGCCTCCATGCCCATTTCTGACAGCAAAATAGGCTACCATGACCAGCGCCTGCCGGCGGGAAAAGTCCTAAAACAAGACAAGCGGCTGTGGGACCGAGCGCTGACATGGCCTGAGCAGCCTCCATGCCCATTATTGACTGAAAAACAGGACAATCGCCTGCCGGCAGGGATCCTCCCAAAGCACGGCCGGCGGGGCAGGGACTCAGCTCTTGTATCCACGAGAATGGTACAATCCAGTGCGGCTGCGAACGCAACTTGACATCGAGTATGATATCACAATGGCAATGGCAGGTTTCCCACCCGCAGAACATGAGTTTCCTTGTGACCGTAACCACCCAGTAACCGAGTTAATGCACTTCGGGAAAGCTTCCCATCTCAAGTGGCACCCGTCAGTTCATCTATAATGACTATATCATGACTGTAGGACTTCCACCTTGGTTGATCGTTCCCAGTCGAGCGATCGCGCTGATTGACACGTGCAAACACGCCGATTCTCATCGCTCGATTGAGATACAAGAGACCGATCGACTGCAATGTCAATCAATCGATCTGTTTACTAGTGCTGATTAGATCACACTTAATCTTAGTGTGATTTGGACTTCCCCTCCCTGCTTCCCGTCCTTTCAATTGCGTTTCCTGGCAGGGATAACTTATCGATACCGGCTGAGCCAATGTCATCGCTCTAATTCAAAATCGATTGGTTCTGGATCACACACGTGACCAGTGAAGACCCACCCTGTCGAATCATTCAGGTAGTAACTGGCCTATTGCACGCCTCCACGGGAAGACATGGAATATCAAATCTTTCTCTGATGCGACTTCTCTGCACTAAGTCGATCGCACTCCACGGCACCGCCGGCCCCCCCGCTTTAAAGAAGACACGAAGCGCAAAGGGCACCTCGGAGCCTGCAACCCCAAAATGCCGAGGCAAGGCAAGTGTCACAGAGAAGCAAAACCCACCAGACACGCCGGGACTGCTGACGCCCGACCGCCCGCCGCCCGACCCGACTCGTGCCGTGCCCCGCGCCGCCGCCGCCGCCGCGCGGCGGTGCCAGCGGCCGCCACAATGGCGGTGACGGCGGCAGCGACGGCGGCGGCTCCGCCGCGGATGCAGCGACATTCATGGTGCAGGGGGACGCCTGAGGGCAAGCGGCCACCGGGCGTCGCGTCACTTGACGACGAGCGCGGCACCACCGCTGCACAGGTTACTGCAGGTGCGGTGCGAGTTTTTGATGCCACCCCCCCCGTGGCGCGGCCGTGGCCGCCCAGCGACGCCCAGGGGAGACACGTTGTGCGCTGTGCCGGCGGCGGCGTGGGCGGCGGCACCCCAGGCCGCACGGTCGCCGGCCAGTGACCACCAACCGGCGGCCGCGGCAGTGGCGGCACCAGCCCCGGACGGCAGGTTTCCCGCGTCGTCACCCGCATGCCCGTGCCATCCGACGCGCCGCCGCCGGGCAGAAACGCCGCTGTCGCCACGGATACACACGGGCGGGCGCCCCCCCCCCCCCCCCCCCCCCCCCCCCAAGTGACCGCCCGCCGCGGCTCCGCGCGCCGCCCTGGTATTGGCGGCGGTGTCGCCCGCGGGCGGGTGCCTCGCGCCCGTCGCAGTCGTCAGCCACAGCGGCGGGTGTGGCCGACAGCGGCCGCGTCGCCCCCGTCCGCCCCGACTCGCAGTGATCGCAACGGCGGTCACGACCTGCTGTGGTGCGCGCGTCCGTGCCGAGCGCGCGCCCGCCACGAGTGGACACACTCCCGCACGGCGCGGAGTCACGGTCAGTGCAGCCACATGGCGGCGCGACGCGGCCGTGGCTGGCCGCCACGCCCCGCCCTGCGCACCCTGTCTGTGTGTCACCCAACGCCAACCCGCGCGTGCGGCGGCGGCCGCGGAGGCCATCTCCCTGATCGTGACTCCACCGTCCCCATGTCATGTTTTGCTTGTCTGCCCCCGGTGACTAGTTCACATCTGGCAATCAAGAAACCCATCTCTGCTACTCCCCCTCTTTCACCGTAGGCGGTGCCCCACGGGGCCCCCTGCAAAGCTCCACACAGTACTCCGAGGCGGCGCTTTCCCACGCATCGCCGCCGCAGCTCACAAGGCGTTCCACGATTACCGCCGAGTGGTTGCGTCCGTACGGCGCGCGACGGACGCCGCCGGTCCGGTCGCTTCGAAGCAAACAAACAAGTGTGACCTTTGAGATTTCTACAGGGAAATTGTAATGGGTTTTGTGAACACGTGTCAATTCCATAAGTACACAAAAAACACGCGGAAATCAAACTGAAGCCAGCCCTAGGTAATCAAAGAAAAAAAATCGTCCCATAGCATGGTGACCTGGCCTATTTTTGCACCGTCACACCCAAGTTTTTGTGCTCGACCGAGCCACCAATGCCCGGTTGGCCAAACGGAGCCACGTTTAGCCACGTTTGGAGTTTTGGACGGTTGGCTTCATTGCTGGACACGCCCTTAGAGCGTCCCCACCAATGGAGCCAAAAGCCAAAGCCAAACGTCACGAGTGCCCAACGTGTGGCCCTGTCACTGGCTCTCCAAACGTCGATCCAAAACAAAACAGGTCACGTCTCAATCTTGGGCTCCCCTGGATGCTCACTATGGGTGGGCCTCTTTTGTGGCCGACAGACCATCC
>ENA-ORXT01005043-ORXT01005043.1-marine-metagenome-genome-assembly--contig:-NODE-5043-length-13207-cov-3.495506_pt1 | contig 13207 bp, 7 predicted proteins | sample MGYA00237868_ERZ511482 | MGnify/ENA metagenome assembly ERZ511482 | reverse complement strand
ACTTTTTCACGGACTTTGTCAGCAATCGACTTTGGTCATTTGATTTTGATGGTACTCTGGACCCCAATGATTTTGACGCGACGAATGTCGAAAACTTCACCGACTGGACTGACGAATTAGAGATTATCAATGGCAACGATGATTTCTCTAACATTGCCTCGTTCGCGGAAGACGCCGAGGGCAATCTTTATGCAATCAGCCTCAACGGCGGCGTTTTTCGTTTCGCGGCGACCGCCATTCCGGAACCCAGCAGCGCGGCGTTGTTAGGTCTGGTGGGCTTCGGTTGGTTCGCGCGTCGGCGGCGGTGAAGCAGAATTGAACTGCCGAATAATAGCGACTCGCCGTGGTTATGAACGTGCATTTTCCGCAGCACGGTGCAGAAGATAAACTCTCTTCGCCGCTATCGGTTTCGGGTATTTGCTCAGAAGAATTAGTCGGCATCCCTCCATAACCAACGATTGTCCGACCAAACCAATTCAACAATACAACATTTGATGAATTCGTTAGAAAACGGTGCATGTAACGAAGAGGCGTAATAATTGTGTAAACGAAAGTCCGTAAAAGCTGACGCGATTATTTGTAGCTGTCAACAAATTCTACCTTTGACAGTAGGCTCAGCCCTTACAATGGCGGGCCCCTCTTATATGTCTCGTAACTTTAATTGCGGTCTTTCTTTCTGCCAGAGCCTCAAACTCAGCTGATTTAAGAGAGTTGCATGCCTTCGTTGGTTGGACAGCGCCACTTTCGTGAGCGGCAAGGCGCTAGCCGCCGGTTTCACCCGCCATTCACCGGCGGCTAGCGCCTTGCCGCTCACATTTTCGCTACCACGTTAATTACAAAGCTCTTGATCCAAATGTGGCGCTGTCCAATTAGGATCAGTCACAAATTAAGTTCCCGATTTGGAGTAGTGGGATTCGCCAGAATTCCTAAGCTAAAAAGGAATTCTGGCGAATCCCACTACACTCCATAAGTCAATTCAGCGACAAAAGTTGCAGCACGCAAAATGCGGAAGTTATTTTGTGACTAGTCCTTAAACGGAATCGCATCATCAACCAGCCGCTTCTTACATTAGAGGCGCTGCGATTTAATCCTGTGCAGGCTCGGTCGTTGGCTGCTCTTGGACAACCTCCGCAGCGCTGTCCTCTACGCCTTCGGTCGATTCTTCGGTTGGTTGATCGGCTGATTCATCGGTCGCGTCTTTGGTTGCGTCTTTGTCTTTCGCTTTTTCTTCACCTTTGGGAACGAAGTTTAGCGAAACGGAATTCATGCAGTATCGTAATCCCGTCGGTGCTGGCCCGTCATTGAACACGTGACCTAAATGAGCTCCACATCGACTGCACACGTTCTCCGTGCGAATGACTCCGTAGCTACGGTCGACCACGTTCAAAATGGCTTCTTTGTCGATCGGTTGGTAAAAGCTGGGCCAGCCAGTTCCCGATTTAAACTTTGTGCGCGCGTCAAACAATGGGAGATCACAGCATTTACAAGTGAAGGTGCCGGGCTTTTTCAGCCTCAACAGTTTCCCCGAAAACGCTGGCTCGGTCCCCTTGAGCCGGGTGACTTGGTATTCGATGCCATTGAGTTGTGCCCGCCATTGGGCATCGGTCTTCACGACTTTATCGTTACGGTTCAACTCGGAACTCGCAGTATCCGCGACCGACTCATTCGCCGGCTTTTTCGTTAATTTTTTAGTCGATTGAGCGCACCCGATTGACGTAAATAGTGTGAAACAGGTGACAGCGACGATCAGGCGTATCGGTAGTAGCTTCATTGTATTTTCCAAGGAACGAAGATGGTTTTGAAGAATCCTGTAAGAAGAACTGTTATAAATCGTTCACATAAACAACTTACGAGTCAACCCAGCAAAACGGCATTCCATTGCCCATCGCCCATTTATTATGTCTAAAACGAAAATCGCTGTTCTGCTTGGGTTCTTAATAGCGGCCATCGTTGGTTATTTTCTGTTGCAGCAATATTTGAGCTTTGAGTATTTGGCCAACCAAGAGCAAGCGCTTAAGAGCTTCTATCAGTCCAATCCGGTGGTGGTGTTTGCCGCCGCGTTTCTGATTTACTTTTTGGTGACCGGGCTATCGATACCGGGGGCCGCTGTGATGACGTTGATCTTTGCGTGGTTCTTCGGCTTCGCACCGTCAGTTGTGTTGATCAGTTTTGCTTCGACCGCCGGCGCAACGATGGCGTTTTTGACCAGCCGCTATCTATTTCGAGACTACATTAACCAGAAATTCGGCGACCGATTAGCCACGTTTCAAGATCGTCTCGAAAAAGAGGGAGCCTTTTATCTGTTTACGCTAAGGCTGATACCATTGGTGCCGTTTTTTGTAATCAATGCCGTCATGGGACTGACGAAGCTAAGGATCACCACCTTTTGGTGGGTCAGCCAGTTGGGAATGCTGGCCGGGACGTTGGTGTATTGCTACGCAGGATCACGTATCCCGAATCTGCAGGCCATCCAAGAACAAGGCATCAACGCCGTTTTCGACCGAAGCCAAATGTTCCAAATTCTGGTCGCGTTGGCGCTGTTGGGGCTGTTTCCGATCGCAGCGAAGAAGCTACTGGGTCTCTTTGGCAAATTGCCTGACGAAGCCGAGCAACCCTGAACAGTTAAACCGTTGTTATCTGTCGACATCGGCGGGCTATTCCCACGTAATAAGCCATCGGGTCGTCTCGTTGTGAAATTTCGGTCTCAAAACGAGACGAAAGTGTTGTCTGCGGGGACCGCTTCTGGCGCCGCTGAAAATTCACGTCGTCAATGTTTCTGTTTTTAAGCCTTTAAAAAATGGGTTTTGCAAGCCGTAAAGGTTTTTTTTCTGATTGAGATCAAGAATTGGCACGCCTTGTGCAATTGCTGTATTCCGGTGAGCGAACAACGATCTAACGCGTTCTCATCCCATCCGCCGTCTCAAGGTCAGTTCGCTCACCCTTCTCTTAATCTCCTTTAAAACAGGCGCTGTGCATTTCATCCCTCGCACATCCCGCCTGTTTTTTTATGCGCGGCACCGATGCAGGCCGGATAGTTTTTTCTCCGTCTTTCATCAATGATTTGTGCCGTCGTTGGCTGAACAAAGTCTGATTGGAAGTTCCAATCATTCTTTCCTCGACTGAGGTTCTTTAAAGCAGTGCGCTCGCAGCAGGTAAAAAACCTGCTCCACGTGGGGGGCGGGTTTTTTTAACAGCCTGTTTTTACCTTCCAAGCGCCGCGTCCCGCAAACGTTTAAAAGTTGTTTTGAAAATCTACCCAACGAAGGGATGCTGGCATCTTTTAGCTCAACGCCAACATGCGATCCAGCGCCACCAGCGACCACTCCTGCGTATCGTCGTCAACGCGAATGATGTTCACCGGCGAACCGGCAGCGTAGTTTTCGAGTGTCCAGCAGAGATGGGCCAAATCAATTCGGTACATCGTCGCGCACATGCAGACCACCGGCGACAAGAAATGAATCTCCTGTTCAGGATGATCCTTCTTCAGCCGATTGACCAAGTGGAGTTCGGTGCCGATCGCCCATTTGGTACCTGCGGGTGCGTTCTGAACCGTCTGAATGATCTTGCCGGTTGAACCTGAAACGTCCGCGATGTCGTTGACCTCGCGTGGGCATTCGGGGTGAACCAAGATTTGGATTCCTTCGTGCTGCTTTCGGAACGCCGCGACGTGTTCAGGTTTAAACATCTGGTGCACACTACAGTGGCCTTGCCAGAGAATGACCTTGCTGTTCTCCAGAACCGATTTTTCATTACCGCCCATCGCTGGGGCGTGCGGATTCCAGACGCACATTTGGTCGTCAGTGATTCCCATCTTCAACGACGTGTTTCGGCCAAGGTGCTGGTCGGGAAAGAAGAGAACTCGTTTACGTTGCGCGAACGCCCACTGCAAGACCTTTTCGGCGTTGCTGCTGGTGCAGACGATGCCGCCGTGCTTCCCGCAGAACGCTTTGAGGCTGGCGGCGGAATTGATATAAGTCACCGGCGTGATGTCATCGGTGTCGATGACTTCCCCAAGATCTGCCCAAGCATCTTCGACTTGCCCGATCGCGGCCATGTCGGCCATCGAACATCCGGCGCGCATGTCTGGCAGCATCACCGTCACTCGCTGGCCATCGCGGTCGGCCAGTCGTTGCGGGCTGTTGGAAACGATGTCAGCTGTTTCAGCCATGAAGTGAACACCGCAGAACACGATCGCTTCGCAATCCTTCTCCGCCGCCAATTGGCTCAACTGAAGGCTGTCACCCCGTAGATCCGAATGATCGATGACTTCGTCTTGTTGGTAATGATGGCCGAGAATCTGCAACGCATCGCCGAGGTTCCGCTTCACAGCCGTTATCCGCTGGCTTAGCTGTTCATTGGACAGGCTGCGGTAATCTTTGAAGTCGAATTTTGGTGCGTTGAGCTGTGTGAGACTCATGTTGTTTTCTTTGGACGAAAGTCGAGCGATGAATAGAATCGATATTTTGACCGGACGTTAAAGGCCGGATTCGGAATTTCCGTTGGTCAATTGTACGATACTCAATTGTAGTAGGTCGCCTTCAAAAGGGTATGCACTCAACGGTCCCTCCTTCGAGGATCATTCTTCTAAAGCCCGTTTCACATCGGCTGGCATGAACTTTTTTGCCGTTGCAGACCATTTGTTGGACAGCGCATCGTGCAAAGATAGTTTTAATTTGTCAGCGTTGTTGGCAAATTCGGCATTCAACCGTTTTACCGTTTTTGCCTCCTCGTCCTTCAACCGTTTCTCAATCGCCTCACGTGCCAGGCGTGTGATCTGCTGAGTGACCTCGCCACCGACCTTGCTGATTCGATCGATGCGAAAATCTTCGACCGCAATCTTGGCGGCGGTGGCCTCTGGACGAAAAACGAGGTCTGGTGGGAATTTTGTGACGTCCATCAGCGTTCGCAATTCGATCGTCGTTTTGAGTTTCACTTTCGTTTTGCCGTCAATGGAAACGTTGTAAAGTTGCACGCCCTTGACCCATTTCGCTTGCCGACCGTCGATTTTCAAATTGGCAGCGACGTAAACGTCAAACGCCATCTTCCCGTCCACAGCTTCCCGCATGCTCTTGACCGAGATGGAGAACTGATCTTGGGGGTTGAGCAGCGAAACATTGTACTTCTTCCAAGTGCCGTGGTTGACCATTTTCCGTCTGCGATGGGTTCGGATTTTTAATCCATCGCGGCGGATGTCCACGCCGTTCCAACGTAGTTCCTGTGCGCCCCAATCTTCATCTTCGTTGAATTGATGAGGTATGTTTTTCAAGACGATTTTTGTGATCAGAGCGTCGATCTTTTCGCCAGCGTCAACGCTTTCGTTTTTTAATTGTTCTTTTGCGGAGGATTCGATCGGCGGGGCCGCTACCGTTGGATTGGGTGCCTCGGGTACATCAAGTGCCTCGGGTACATCAAGTGCGGCATGTAAATCAGGTGCGACGGGTAAATCAGGTGCCACCTGTTCAACGATTGCTTGTCCTTGAGCGTTGATGATCGGTCCTGCGAGCACGCTTTGCATCTCTTGGCCGGTCGCCTCGGGCAGTGCTGAGGCCGGCAGCACGGTCGCTGCCAACACACACGCCAGCGCCGCCCAACGGCGAAAACGAATCCCCCCAATCGCTGTCGGCATCGGCATCGGCAACGGCATCGGCAACGGCAACAACCGGCGGGTTGCTTCTTGACGCGTTCTCAAGCAATTAAATGTGTCGTTAGGCATAAGAATGTGCGGGGAGTTGGATCCATCAAAATATGCGTTGTTTGGCGAGGCCTGTCTGTACATTATCGGAAATCTATGCTTCCAAGACTATGGAAATGCCCTGCTGACCTTTACGTTTGATAGCATGATTTTAGAATAGAAAAAAACGGTCGATTTGTTCAAGATGAAGGCTGTTTCGTGAAAGGCTCCGGCCTCGATCCCATCATTCTACGTAGCAATACAGCTTGAATTCCGATCCAAAAAACGATTTGATTCGCCGCACAACGATCGCATTGATGGCGATCATGATGGTTGCGATTCTGCTGGTTTACTTGGCCGTTGGACGCAATGACAAACTGCTGATCAGTTCTAGTTCCATTCCCGCTGGCGTGCGAGCGCAGTCATCCGCAAATTTGGTCGGGTATATCGGCCGCGCATGGGGCGGCGATAATTTCGAGTTTGGGGACGACACGGCGCTGCATTATTTCTTCATCACCGGGGTAGACTGCCCCGAGCCAGGCCAGCCTTATTTTGAACAGTCCCGGCAATTTTTGCTGAAGAACTATCGACATAAAATTTTAGAATTGACGATCGATGGATACGACGAATCCAAACGAGAATTTGGACATGCGATCTACGTGGATGAAAATGATCTTAAGACCGATGTCGGGCTGGACTTGATCAAAAACGGGATGGCCTGGTACGACGGCAGCACGTTCGAAGGAGCCGATGCCTATCGCGCAGCTTTCGAAAATGCCAAACGCAAGAAGATCGGCCTCTGGGCCCAGCCCAATCCGGTGCCACCTTGGGAATTCTATCAACTTGAGCAGGCATCTCTTCTAGGCGAAAATTAGCCCCGTACGGCTAGGTTTTCCGGACGATGCTGTCACAAAAGGCAGGTTTCCGCCGTCTGTGCCTCAAAAATGGGGGGTTCAAATGCGTTATAGGTCTATAATCACTATTTTAGTAAATCCAGCCCGCCGCAAACCCTTCGCCACTTCACTTCCCCGGTCGTTTTGCGGACGCACTCTTATTCTTTGAAGTAGGATCCTATGTCAAAGCGTTTCTTTCTATCTCGTGGTAATCGTTCAACTAAAAAACGCAGCCATTTACGATCCCAAACATCACTTCGAAACCGCTTTCAGTTTATGCGTTTGGAAGATCGTAAGATGCTGGCCGCTGATTTCATCATCTCCGAATTCTTAGCCTCCAATGACACTAACTTCCGTGATCCCAACGGCAATCAAAGTGACTGGATCGAGATTCACAACAAAGGCACCACGACAGGCAACCTTTCGGGTTATTCGCTGACAGATGATCCAACGGAAACAGACAAATTTGTCCTTCCCTCGATCAGCGTGCCGGCGGGAGCTTACTTGGTCGTGTTCGCTGCCGATGACACGACGCCCGGTTCCGGCGGAGGTGTCTTCACCGGGTTTGGACTCAAGGCCAGCGGTGAATACGTCGGACTGTACAATCAATCAGGCAACGTCGTTTCAGAATATGGCGTCAACGGTGCTGACTATCCAACGCAGTACGAAAACATTTCTTACGGCGTTAAGACTTCCGGCAACTTCGACGAGGTAAGCTACTTTTCATCGCCGACGCCTCAGCTGAATAATCGCAACCCGATTAGTGGCATCTCTGAACGAGTCTTCGCCAGTGAAGCACCCGGTTTCAAGGACACTACCATCACGGTCGCTCTTTCGACTCCAACGGGCGGATCGACAATTCGCTACACCGTCGATGGCAGTACTCCAACGGCCAGTAACGGATTTACTTATTCCAATCCTATTACGATCAACTCGACCACTAACCTACGTGCAGCAGCGTTGCAAACCGGCGGGATCTCTGCGCCTGCCCGCACGTGGTCCTATCTCTACCTTGACGACATCCTCACACAATCGACCAACGGCCAAGCACCTCCCGGATGGCCGACCGATTGGGGGGTGGGCAACGGTAATACGGCCAATGAACCCAAAGTGGTTGACTATGGCGTTGACCCGCAAATTATCGCTTCCGAAGGTTTGCAAAATGTCAAAGATGCGTTGCTGTCGATCCCATCATGGTCGGTCACCACGGATCTAGACAACCTTTTCCATGAGACAACTGGAATTTACAGTCACGCGCAAAATCGTGGTCGCGCGTGGGAACGGCCTGCTTCGGTAGAACTTATCAATCCTGATGGCAGCGAAGGATTTCAGGTCAACGCCGGTTTGCGAATCAAAGGTGCGTACAGCCGTCGTCCTGAGAATCCCAAGAATTCGTTGAAGCTTTACTTTCGCGACGAGTACGGTGATTCGGAACTTAACTATCCCGTCCACGGCAGCGAAGGCACCGACACCTTTAAAAAGCTGGACCTGCGAACGGCTCAGAACTGGTCGTGGAACTTCAATGGTGTCTCGCGCGCCAATTACATCGAAGACGAACTGGCGCGAATCACGCAGCGCGATCTAGGCCAACCCTACACGCGTAGTACTTGGTTCCACATGTATCTCAACGGGCAATATTGGGGCATCTACCAAACGCAAGAGCGGCACGATTCGAATTTTGCCGCGTCGTACTTTGGTGGCGATCCTGATGACTACGATGTGATCAAAGCCGAAAGCGGAAGAGCGCAAGCGACCGACGGAAACTTAACGGCTTGGCACAGTTTGTATCAACAAGCCGTTGCGTTGATGCCTGATAACTCAACGCCCGCTTTCGCCAGCTACGCCAACTACATGAGGGCACAAGGGCTCAACACCGATGGAACGCGTAACGCCAATTACGAAGTCCTGTTAGATGTCGATAATCTGATCGATTATATGGCGATCATTATCCAAGGCGGAAATCGCGACGCCCCGATCGGCGACTACTCAAACAACACAAGTCTCAACAACGTTTTCTTCCTGCGTGATCGGACCGGCGACGAAGGATTTAAATTTTTCGCTCACGATTCCGAGCACACGATGTTGGATGTCAATCGTAATCGTAATGGCCCTTTTAATCATCCCAACTTCGAACAAGCGTCGTACTTCAATCCGCAAACACTGCATCAGAAATTGATGGCCAACGTCGAATACCGTATGCGGTTCGCCGATCGCGTGGAAGCCGCGTTCAACAACGGCGGTCCCCTATCAGTGGAGGGCCAGATCGCCAACATCAACGAATTGGCCGCAGAGATCGACACTGCGATCATCGGCGAATCACTGCGATGGGGAGATGCAAAAACTTCCAACCCTCGCACGCGGCAGACGTGGCTCAACGCAGTCAATAACCTGCGAAATAATTACTTGCCGGCACGAATCCCAGTTGTTCTGCAACAATTCCGCGACACCATCATTCAGTACAAAGACGGCAATGGTAATTACACCATCACTGAGGATGCGCCGCTGTTGCCTAGCGTCGATGCGCCTTCGTTCTTTGTAGAGAATCAAAGCCAACACGGAGGCCAAATCAACGAAGGGGATACGTTAACCATCGGCGCAGAGGATTTCGTCTTCTACACCACCGATGGAAGCGACCCACGGTTGCCTGGCGGAAATGTTCGTTCAGGATCGACCGGATACAACCCCTCGACGGTCACCTCCACCGCCATCGCCGAAGGTTCCTCATGGAGGTACAACGACACGGGAGCCAATTTAGGTACGTCATGGCGGCAACCTAACTACAACGATAATTCATGGTCGACCGGTAGTGGCGAAATTGGCTACGGGGATGGCGATGAAGACACGACCGTCTCGTTTGGAAACAATGCAAACGACAAACACATCACCACATATTTCCGCAAAGATTTCAATCTCTCCAGTGGCGATTACACCGAAGCAACGCTGCGACTGCTTCGGGACGACGGGGCGGTGGTCTATCTTAACGGTGTCGAAGTCGCACGCACCAATATGCCCGGCGGCACGATCGGTTTTGATACACTTGCGGCTAATGGTGCTGCGGGTGATGGTAAGCCTTACGTGCCCTTTACGCTTGATCCATCATTATTGGTGGCAGGCAATAATACGCTGGCCATTGAAATCCACCAGGTTGCCGCCACCAGCAGCGATATCAGCTTCGATGTTGAACTGACCGTTCGTCAGCAGAACAACGCCAATCCGATCACGCTCAATCAGACCACCGAGGTCAACGCACGAGTGCGCTCGGCCGATGGGACATGGTCGGCACTCAGCCAAGCCGTCTTCTTCGTTAATCGCGAACCGGCTTCGGTTGATAACCTGAGGTTAACTGAGATCAACTACAATCCGGTCAGTTCTGAAGCCGAGTACCTCGAATTCCAAAACATCTCTTCAGGTGCTTCGGCCGCTGAAGTGGATCTCAGTGGCGTCATCGTCACCGATGGTCCCAGCGCACCGTTTGTTTTTGCTGATGGGGTGATGCTCAATCCACAAGAGTATGGAGTCATTGTCAAGGACGTGGCCGCTTTTACCGCCGCGTATCCCAACTTTGATCCTGCGAAAATTTTAGGAACCTACGTCGGCAGCATTTCCAACTCCGGTGAAAAGATTCGTGTCGAAGCGGCCAACGGTGATGAACTGTTCGATGTGACCTACGCCGACAATCAGACATGGGGCGTTGCCGCCGATGGTTTAGGGGCGTCATTGGAATTAATCAATCCAACTGCGACTCCAGCGGATGAAACTGGTAAGCCCTATCATTGGCAGGCCGGCACCGTTTACGGTGGCACGCCGGGGGAATCAATGGTTGCCAAGCCCAACATTGTGATCAATGAAGTGTTTGCAAATTCGGATGCGCCGAATTTTGACTACATTGAATTGCTCAACCGAGGCACCACGGCGGTCAATGTCGGCAACTGGTTCTTAAGCGACAATAGTGTGACTCGGCAGAAGTTCCGCATCCCGGCCGGCACCGTTATTCAACCCGGCGAATACTTAGTGTTCGACGAACGGAGTTTTAACCCCGCCGTAACCACCGGTGGAAATGTCGGGTTTGGACTTTCTAGCAACGGCGATGATGTGTGGCTCAGCTACGGCTCGGGCAGCCAAACGCGTTTCGTGGATAATGTTTCCTTCTCCGCTTCTGCCGATGGACAATCCTACGGTCTGGTTCCTAACGCCACCGACGCCGATATAGGGCATTTAATCGCCTCGGGCGCGCGTACGCCCGGTGCGATCAACAGCGCTGCGCGAGTCAGCTCGGTGGTGATTTCGGAGGTAAACTATCATCCCGAGGATCCGACGGCGGCCGATTTGGCGATCTTCCCTACGCTTTCCACCAGCGACTTAGAGTTCATCGAATTAACGAATGCTTCGGGATCAACAGTGTCGCTTTCGGGCTGGAGAATCCGTGGCGAATCAGACATCGACTTACCCGCACAAAACTTAGCCAGTAATCAGTCTCTGGTTGTGGTCTCGTTTGATCCCGCCGATTCTGCCAACGCGAACCGTATTTCTGCTTTCCGAAACCATTACGGGATAAGTACGGCGGTCAACATCGTGGGCGGCTACTCGGGCTCGCTGAGTAACAGTTTCGGCAGGATTGCTCTGCAGCGACCCGAGGGCGTTGACGCTTTCGTATTGGCCGACGAAGTGATCTACGATGACGCGACGCCTTGGCCACTGGCCGACGGTACTGGCGATACGCTTAACCGGATCGCGTCCAATCTCTTTGGTAACGCTGCGTCGAGTTGGAGGGCAGCGGCCGCGACGCCGGGGTCGAGCACGATGTCGACCACTTTCGCACCGGAAGTCATCGCCATGTTGCGAGACGTCGACATGCAAGTTCGGCCTGACCTGTTGGGCGAACTGCAATTTATCTTCGACGGGGATGTGAATGCGACCAAAAATCATTTCACATTGACCAACGACACCTTGGGCGGAGCTGCGGTCAGTCTCGCGTCCGCGGGGTTCAGCTACGATCCGGTGACCTTCATGGCAACGATTGACGTAAGTTCGATGCCGGCAAGCCTGATGGACGCCGGTTATTATACGGTTAGTGTTTCGTCACAATTGACCGCAACTAATTCCGGGCTGGCGTTGGACGGTAACGGAGACGGGACGGCCGGAGACGCTCACCGCCAGCAAATTTACTTGGCGATTCCTGGTGACGCGAATTTGGATGGTGATGTCGATGCCAGCCGGGTCAACATTTTTACTCAAACTCAGACCGGCGATGTCGCGATCACTTTGAGCAATTTGAACACGACTTCAGGTGCTACATGGTCGATGGGTGATTTCAACGGAGACGGTGACGTCGACGTTACGCAGGTCAATATCTTCCAAGGAACTAACGACGGAGATATGGCGGTCGCCTTAGCCAATCTCGGTCGCAATGTTGTTCCCCAAAATCAAGTACCCGTGTTGCAGATTCCAGTGCTTCAGCAGCCCTCAATTCAACAGTCCATCGTTCAGCAATCAGAAACTGATGCAGTCGTTGAACCGACAGCGGTTGAATCTGTGGTTGTCCCACCTGTAGCAGTCCAATCGGTTGCCAGCGTTGCGGCGGTACCTGCGACGGCAACAGTCGCTATCGAAGATGAAGTCATTTCGCAGAACTTTGCGATAACGCAAATGGCACTTTTGTCTGCAGACTTCACTGTCAATCAAACGGTTGATGATGTGCTTGCCCAATCCTACAGCAACGATTCACCATTAGCAGGAGCGGAAGCGTCGCTTTCGCTCGCGGGTTCAAGTGAGTTACTTGACGATGCGTTTGCGGAAGATTCATTCGCGTCGCCCGAAATCTCCGCATCCGATATCACCGACCTCGTCGATGCCGAGCTAACAACCACTGGTGACGTGTAGTCTCAGCCCAGCCCGATCGGCAACGCGCGTTGTTAGCCGTTTTGGCGATAGCCACGGTTGTTTTGCACAACCCGTTCTTTGGCTTCCGCCAAAACGCCTTTTATATACTTGGGAGGAAACCGTTCAGAGTTTTGCCTGATCGGATGTGATTGGCCCCTGACTAGGTGTAAGTCAAAGTAGTAGATTTTGCAAAAAAACCTTGCTTACACAGTCTTAAATCGAAGCCATTCTTGGTGCCGGATTGCCAAACGTGCCGTTTACGCGCGGAGAATCATGCAAGACTATCGTTAAAAGTGATTCCGTGAATTTTACTTTCCCAGTTAATTCGTTACACTGCGGATCTTCCCCTTTCCTTTTGTCTCTCCTTCCAAGGCCTCGCAGTGAAGCCCGTTTCTACCGATTTGTTGCCAAGTGCGACATGCCCCAACTGCTGGAACACATTTAAGGTTAACGCTGTCAAATGGATCGCTGCTCATGACGAGCTTTTGGACGACGAACGTCTGGGCATTGACGCGCCGCAACGATTTCGTCCGACCCATTTTGATGTGCAAGGCAACGCCGTCGACGTGAAGGGGCTCAGCTGCCAAGATTTGGCTTGCCCAACCTGTCATCTGCGGATTCCGCGTTCGGTTTTGGCCTATCGACCATTCTTTGTTTCGATTGTTGGGACGCCGTCGTGTGGTAAATCGTATTATTTGGCCTCGATGGCGTGGCAGCTTCGCAAGACGTTACCCAAAGCATTCAACGTTTTGATGGCCGATTC
>ENA-ORXT01005042-ORXT01005042.1-marine-metagenome-genome-assembly--contig:-NODE-5042-length-13209-cov-8.230506_pt1 | contig 13209 bp, 6 predicted proteins | sample MGYA00237868_ERZ511482 | MGnify/ENA metagenome assembly ERZ511482 | reverse complement strand
CAACGGCGGGCCGGCGGCGCCCCCCCCCCCGAGATCCCCAATGAAACCCCCGATCAGTTCTCCTTCCCCGGCACGGAAGAGACCATCCTGGCCTACTGGGACTCCATCTCTGCCTTTGAGACGGCCAACAAGCTGTCGGCCGGCCGCCCCGTCTACTCCTTTTACGACGGCCCGCCGTTTGCGTCGGGTCTCCCCCACTATGGCCACATCCTCGCGGGCCACATCAAGGACGTGGTCACCCGCTACGCCTACCAGACGGGCCACCACGTGCCGCGGGCGTTTGGGTGGGACTGCCACGGCTTGCCCATCGAGTATGAGATTGACCAGCGGCTCGGCATCACGTCGGCGGAAGACGTGGAGCGGATGGGCGTCGCCGCCTACAACGCCGAGTGCCGCGCCATTGTCATGCGCTACTCGGGCGAGTGGGAGACGGTCGTGCGGCGCATCGGGCGGTGGATTGACTTTCGGGGCGGCTACAAGACGCTCGACGCGACCTACATGGAGAGCGTCTGGTGGGTGTTTAGCGAGCTCCACAAAAAGGGGCTCGTCTACCGCGGCTTCCGCGTCATGCCCTACTCGACGGGCTGCACGACGCCGTTGAGCAACTTTGAGGCGAATCAAAACTACAAGGACGTGGACGACCCGGCCGTGACCGTCTCCTTCCCGGTGCTTGGGGGGGCGCCGGCCCCGGCGGGCGCCGACGGGGCGGGGAGCGACGCCGACGCGGACGTTGCCGCCCGCCTCGGCGCGTTTATCGCGTGGACGACCACCCCGTGGACGCTGCCGTCCAACCTGGCGCTGTGCGTCCACCCGGAACTGACGTACGTGACCGTCGACGAGGCGGCGACGGGGGCACGGTACACCTTTGCGCGTGCCCGCCTCGACGCCCTCTACCCGCCTCCGAAAAAGAGCAAAAAGGGCGCGCCGCCGCCGCCGCCGCCCGTCACGGTCGTGGCCACCCACACGGGCGCCGAGTTGGTCGGCGTGCGCTACGCGCCGCCCTTCCCCTACTATGCCGACGCGTACGCGGGGCGCGCCTTTCGGGTGCTGGCCGACACGTACGTGACGGACAGCGACGGGACGGGGGTGGTGCACCAGGCGCCCGCGTTTGGGGAGGACGACTACCGCGTGTGCGCGGCGGCGGGGGTGATTGACAAGGGCTCCTCCGACCTCCCCTGCCCGGTCGACGCGGCGGGCCGCTTTGTCGAGCCCGTGTCGGACTTTGTCGGCGTCGCCGTCAAGGCGGCGGACAAGCCCCTCGTCGCCGCCCTCAAAGCGTCGGGCCGCCTGGTGCGCTCCGAAACGCTGCGGCACTCGTACCCCTTTTGCTGGCGCTCCGAGACGCCCCTCATCTACCGGGCAGTGCCCGCCTGGTTCGTCGCCGTGGAGGAGCTCAAGGCGCGGCTGCTCGGGAACAACACGCTCTCCCGGTGGGTGCCGAGCGCCATCCAAACCGCCCGCTTTGGCAACTGGCTCGAGGCGGCGCGGGATTGGAATGTGTCCCGCAACCGCTACTGGGGGACGCCCCTCCCCATCTGGCGCGACGAGGAGTCGGGGGAGATGCTCGTCGTCGGCAGCGTGGCGGAGCTCGAGTCCCTCTCGGGGCACCCGCCGGGGTCCTTCCCGGACCTCCACCGCGAGTCGGTCGACGACGTGACGATCGTGTCGCCGACCAGCGGGCGCACCCTCCGGCGGGTGCCCGAAGTGTTTGACTGCTGGTTTGAGAGTGGCTCCATGCCCTACGCGGCCGTCCACTATCCGTTTGCCGACGGCTCGGCGGAGCGGCTTGCCGAGCGCTTCCCCGCCGACTTTGTCGCGGAGGGTGTGGACCAGACGCGCGGCTGGTTTTACACCCTCCTCGTTCTGTCCACGGCGCTGTTTGATAAGCCGCCGTTTAAAAACTGCGTCGTCAATGGCATGGTGCTCGCCGAAGACGGTAAGAAGATGTCCAAGCGCCTCCGCAACTACCCCGACCCGATGGGCGTTGTCAATGCGCACGGCGCCGACGCCCTCCGCCTGTACCTGATCAACTCGCCGGTCGTCCGCGCCGAAGGGCTCAACTTTCGCGAGGTCGGCGTCAAGGACGTGGTGCGGGACGTGCTGCTGCCGTGGTACAACACGTTTCGGTTTTTCGTGCAAAACGCGCGGCGGCTGGCGGCGACGACTGGGAAGCCGCTCGCGCGCGTCGCCTACTCGTTTAGTGGCAACGGCGACGGGGCGGACGGGGCGGCGGTGGCCAACCCGATGGACGCGTGGATTACGTCGACACTGTCCACCCTCATCACTCACGTGCGCAATGAGATGGCGGCCTACCGCCTGTACACGGTCATCCCCGAGTTGCTCTCGCTCATTGACTCGCTCACCAACTGGTACGTGCGGCTCAACCGTCCGCGCCTCAAGGGGTTGGCCGGCCCGGACGAAATGCGGACGGCGCTGGCCACCCTCGGTGAAGTCCTCATCACCCTATCCATCCTCATGGCGCCGTTTGCTCCCTTCTTTGCCGACCATACCTTTCAAGCGCTTCGGTGCGTGGCACCCCCGTCGCTCGCGTCCACCGCCTCGGTCCACTTTGTCCAAATGCCCGTTGCGTCCGCGGCGGCCATTGACACGGCTGTCGAAGCGTCGGTCGGTCGCCTGCAAGAGGCCATCACCCTGGGGCGGCTGGCGCGGGAGCGGCGGGCGCTCGCCCTCAAGCAACCACTCGCCCGGCTGGTCGTTGTCCACCGCGACTCGGCCGTCCTCGACGCCGTCCGTGGCCTTGAACCATACGTCACGGCTGAGCTCAACGTGCGGTCCGTCGAGTACTCAACGGATGAGGCGCAGTACCTGCAGCTGACGGCCGACGCAGATGGGCGGGCGCTGGGCCAGAAGCTCGGCAAACGCTTTGCGGCGCTGCACAAGGCCGTCCGCGCGTTGGGTCATGATGACGTGGCGCGTCTGGAAGTCGACGGCCGCCTCGCGTCCCTCGACGAGATTGCCGGCCAGCCGCTGAGCCGGGAGGACTTTAAGATCAGCCGAAAAGTCAAGGCCGAGTATGGGATCAGCGGCGGGGAGTGGGAGGCGGCGGCCAGCGGCGGTACCGGCGGCCTGTTGGTCCTCCTTGACACGGTTGTGCGGGAGGATTTGGCCGCGGAAGGCCTCGGCCGGGAGCTCATCAACCGCATCCAAAAGCTCCGCAAGCGCTGCGGCTTGGAACCAGAGGACTGCGTCGAAGTCTTTCTGGGCGTTGCCGACGACGATGGCGCCGCCGCCGCCGTCGCCGCCGGCAACAGTGCGCCTGCGCTCAACCTCCCCGCCCTCCTCGCCGAGCGGGCGGATGCGATGGGTGCCACCCTCCGCACCCCGCCACCTGTCGGCATCGACGCGCTTGGCCCCGGCCAGGTGGTCATTGCGGACGAGGTGGTGGAGCCGGTCGGCGGCGTCCCCGTGCGGGTGGTCCTCGCCCGCGGGGGGGGAGTCGTGCCAAGCGCGGGTGCGATTGCGGCGACGGTGGGGTCGGACGCTAGCGCCTGTCGCCTCCTCGCGACCGTCCTGACCATGCGCACGGCGGGCGTGGGGGGGGTGCCCGAGTCCGACGGGCGCGTGACGCTGCGGGTGGGGGGTGTGGAGGCGGTCCTCGAGCGGGGCGTGCACTACTTTGGGAGTGTTGCGGAGCGGCTGGCTGCAGGGGCGCCCCCGTAGGCCGTGGTGGTGGACGCATCCTGGCTCGTCAGAATGCTTTTGTTCTTTCCTTCCTTTTTTTTGGACGATATAGCCTCGACGTTATCTTGTGTCTAGGCATCGGTTGCTTGTTGCTGCCCCTGTTGGACTTCTTGCCTATACGCCACATGCTGCTTGGGGGGGAGGGGGAGGGTGACTGCTTCGCTCCCATTCCCGCTGTGTGGCGGGGAATAGCTGGTACTTCTTGCCCATTCAGTGTTCTGTACTGCGCATGAAGCTGAGCTGTCGCCTCGTCCTCTTTTCTCCACTGCCATGAATTTGCTCGAAGTGACACCCCGGGGACCATTCGCATCTGCAAACTATGTGCCTCGGTCTTCGGTCAGCGTCTCTCAGATATTTTCCGTTGAGCCGATTCGGCATTACAGCAAATCGCGTATTGATTGCTCCCTCCCCACGCTCGAGCGTTCATGCCAACTGGAGCGCTCCAGTTGGCATGAGCGATCCAGCCACGTTTTGCGGTGCGTGTGCGGCCTTGACATTGGACACGAGCCTCGCATTACAGCTGGTAGCTCAAAGACACACCGGCAGCTCTGGGGTGTGGCCCCCCACCGACCAGCGCGGCAGTGCCACTAGAGACGCGACGTCTCCCCCCAGGGGCCCCCTGATGGCCGAGTCCCAACGCTCGCGCTGCCGTCCAAGCCGCCCTCACCAGCACCTGGAGTGTGCGGCCGTGCGACGGCGGCGGTCAGAGGCACACACGCCCAGGTGAGTGGCCTCCGGCCACACCCAGCACCCCCCCACCCCGCGGCCACGCTCGTGCAGCCTGTCACTCGCACGCACGACGCTCCCGCCCGCCCGGCACGCGCCAGCTGCGGCGACTGCGATGGCCGACGGGGCGCGCGTCCGCCGCCCCGCATCCGTCCAGAGTGGCGCATGCTGAGGCGGCCCACTTGGCCACACCGCGTTTGGCACGCCCAGCACCGGCTCACCTCACCTGCGTGTTGTGTTCCGCTGCTGCGACCGCTACCGGGCGCGCCCTCCCCCCCCACCCTCCCCCATTCTGCGACCTCGCGCGCGTGACACGCCCGAGGCGTGGGTGATCGGGGGCGGCCGCCGCCGCTTCCACCCGTACCGCGCCGTCACGAGGAGGGCGGCACGGGCGCGCGCGCTGTGGGCCGTCCTTGCGCCGCCGGTCACGTGGCCCGGCGGTGCGTGGGCGTCCCGCCCACACGCTCGGATTGTGTCGACTCATGCACGTGGTGCCGACGCGTGTGCCGCCTCTGTTTGGTTGGCGTCGAGAGTGGCGCCCGTTGCAGTCGCCTTATCTCCCACACGGTTCGTGCGTGCGCCTTGGTGGCGCCCAACCACGACGCTCGGGCTGACAAGTGCGGGTGGTGCCTGCTCGTCTACCCCCCGCTGACTGTCGCGGACGCTACCAGCTGCATCCCTCCTCTTCCTCACCCCCGTGCCACTCTCCCTCCTTGTCGGCTGTGCGCCCAGACATGAGCGGCCGCAAGGCATCAGACGAGCGACTGGAGACGCTGTTGCGCTCTTTTGTACATGACTACCTCGTCAAGCAGCAGCTCCTCAAGACGGCGGAAATGCTGCGTCGCGAAGCCCTTGATCGAGGATTTCGGATCAGCCGCCCCGCGCTGGACGCGGCGCCCAATGCCTTCCTGTCGGAGTGGTTCAGTTTCTTCTGGGATATATTTGCCCAGCGTTATACGACGGCCGCCATGGCCTTGAGGGCCGACGGCATGGCGACCGCGCCGCAGGGGTATCCGCCGGCGGCTGGGACTGCTGTGGCGGAAGCGGCGGCTACCGCTGCTGTCGCCGCCGCCGCGTCCGTAGTGGGTACCAAGCAGCGCGCCGCCGGTGCCTCCGACGGCCGGCCGGGGGTGGGCATGTATGCCAACGGTGTCAGGGCTGGTATGGGTCCTGGAGACAGCGGCGCCAACGGCGCTGGCAGCTACCAGAGTAGCCCGTCTGGGCTGCTTCCCAACGGCGCGGGCGTGGGCGCGCTGAACCCGGTCGCGGCACTGGCGGCCAGCGGGGCGGGCGCGGCGGGGGCGGGCACCAAGGAGGACTTTTCCCCAGCCTTTTTCGATGGCTTAAGTGGCACCGTTCCGTCTGGCACCAATGAGAACCCCCTCTCCTTTGACGCGAGTGGCGCGCTAACGGGCTCCATGTCTCACCTGGCGACCTCGGCGGGGCGGGGGGATCGGGGACGGCCGGCTGGGCGCCCGGAGATGAACGGCGCCATGGGCCCGGCCCTCACCCAGCAACAGCTGGCCGCAGCTCATGCCCGCGCCGCCCGTGCTGCTCGGGCGGCCAAGACCAGTGGTAGCAGTGGCAACAGCCACTCCCCCTCCTCCCGGAAGCACCCCGACGACGTGCGCAGCGTGGACGCGACGGCGCAGGGCCCCATACCGCCGTCCTATTTTGCCAACATGGCGGTTGGCACCCAGCGGGGCGGTGCGCCTGCGAGCGCCGGGCAAGTGACCTCCCAAAGGGGGGGCCCTGGGTTTGGCGGTGTCGCGGGGATGCCGATGGTGTCGGCTGAAATGCCCCCACCTCCCCCCCCACCGCCGCCACCACTGGCGGTGTCCCGGTTTGGAATGGACGGCGGCGGCGGTCCGGACGCGGGCGTAGTCAACGGCGGTGTCGCTGGCCCCGGGCGGTCCATGTCGTTGCTCGGGGAAGCGGCTGAACAGGATCCGATGCGGGCGGCCGTCCTCGTGCTGAACCACGCCACCAAAGAGGGGCTGCGGCTTCCCGATGGTGCCATTCCCGTCGACTTGTGGCCCCAAGGCCTCGTGTATGTGTACGAGAATCGCTTCCGCTTCCACCCGAGCGGCCAGCTTATCCCAATTCCGGAACACCCCCACGACGCGGTGTCCCTCAATGCGCGGGCGGCGGCGGCGACGCAGCTGGCACAAGCCAACAGCAACGGGAACGGCCGAGTACAGCTGCAAGAAAAGCAAGCATTCCGGCCGCAAGAGCAGCAGCGGTTACTACTACAGCAGCAGCAGCAGCAACATCAGCATCACCAACAACAACATCAACCTAATCAAAGTGGGCCGCCGAATGGCCAACCCTTATCCATGCAGATGCAGGTCAACCAGCAGCTGCAGACAAGCCAACAGCAAGCGCAACAACAACAGCATCATTTGCGGCAGCTGCAGCAATACCAAGATAGAATGGTGGCGAGCGGGGCAAGGGTGGGAGGCGTCCCCGGCATGCCACCCAACTTTGCACCAGGCACCATGGGTGCCGGCGTCGGTGGTGGGCTGGTGCTGGGGGCAGGTGGCGGCGGCGGCGGTGGCGGCGGCGGCGGGGGTGTCGATCCTCGCATGGCGCCCTCACCGGCCCAATCCAACATGGCCCAGCAGCAGCAGCCCGGGCAACCCGGATTCGGGCGGCCCACCGGCCAGCCACCCATGGCCCCGTCCTTTCCTCAACCTGGCCACATGTCACCGGCCAACAGTGCTGGTGCGCGCTCCGTGCCTCCGCTGGCGACGCCAGAGCTCAGCATGAGCGGCAGCGGTAGCGGCGGAGCCACTGGCGGCGGTCGCGGCAGCGGCGTGGCGTCGTCGTCGGTGCAGAGCAACACGTCGACGGGGACGGCCAAGACCGGGCGGGGCCGAGGTCGTGCTACTTCCACCCGCGGCCGTGGCCGCGGCGGCGCCACCGGGACCGCTCGCAAGGGACGGGCGATTGGGGCGTCGGCATCACCCGCAGGCGGGGGCCGCGGGCGGGGTCGAGGCGGCAAGGGCGCCCGCGGCGGGGCGGCAGCGGCCAAAGCGGCGGCCGCCGCCGCGTCGGCGGGCAGCCGAGCCGCCGAAGGCGAGGGTTCCTCCGACTTGCAATCGACCGGGCCGACCGCGTCAGCGGCAACGGCGGCGGCGGCGTCGCCATCTCGAGCATCGCCAGCGTCGGGCGCCAAGGGCGGTGCACAACGGGACGAACAGTCGCTCGGCAGTGGCGCGGGCGGTGTCGCGGCAGGTGGCGCCTCAGGAGGTATGCCCGCATCTGCTGTCGACCCGTCGACGTCTGGGCCGATGTGCCCTGGGATAGGCGGTGCAACAGCCGCCGCCTCTGCTACCGCCGCCGCTGCTGCTGCTGCTGCTGCGAACCCAAGCGAGTACACCGACACGCTCGGGCTCTTTGACAGCAGTCCCGCGGTGGGCGGGGGCGGGGGCGGCGACGGGGACGGGGAGGCTCTGCAAAACATTGAGCAAGCGGTCGGCGGGGGGTCCCTGGGGCTTCCCGACGTTGGCACTGGCGTAGCCGCTGGTGGCGGAGCGGCCGACTTGAGTGGCCTCGGTCTCGGCGACGACGTGTCGGGGCTAGGTGCGATGGGCGAGAGCAACGAGGCGAGCTTGCAGTACCTCATGTCCGTGGTCGACGGGGACGTTGGCATGTTTCTGGCATGAGGCGGGCGGCGTTGGGCTCTGGCGCGTGCGGTGACTGTCGTTGGGCGTCCCCATGCTTTTCTTGCAGCTGAGTGTGTGAGCCATACTTTTCTCTCTTGTGGGCGTGTTGACTCGCGCGCTTTTCCCTTCTCGCGGCTGCGCGGCCGCCGACTGGCCTCTACGGCCCCCCATAACTGCCTCCTCGACCTGCTATTGGCGACGCACCACCCCTCGACCGTTTACACTTCAACGATGTGGCCAATGTCGTCGCGTCTGTTGACCAGCGCTGTCGCCGCAACACAGTTGTCGTGTGTCCACGACAAACGTGTGGCAGAGGGGATGCGCGGCAAACCGCCTAGCGGGGTTGAGCAAGCAGCCGCTGCACCCAGCGTTGGTGCGGGCAGTGGCGCCAGGTAGTTCCACAGTTGAGCCGTCGCTTGCGACGATAGCGGGCCGCACCGTCACCTCACGTGTCCATTTCCCCCAACCCCCCGCCCCCCTTAAAACGCAACGGTCTCCTTGATGGCCTCCAAGCACCGCTCCACATTCGGCAGGTAGTACTTTTCATGCGCGAGCGGGAACGGTGTGTCCCACCCACACACGCGCTTCACGGGCGCTTCCAGCGAGAGGAAGGCGTCAGCAGCTACGGTTGCGGCAACCTCTCCCCCCAGCCCGCCGCTCAGCGGCGCTTCGTGGCTAACCACCAATCGCCCCGTCCGCTTCACCGACGCGACGACAGCGTCAATGTCCCACGGGCAGAGGGTTTGCAGGTCCAACACCTCAACCGAGATGCCGTCCTCCGCCGTCGCTCGCTCGGCGGCGGCGCACAGCACGTGCACCTGCGCACCCCAGCCGACGAGCGTCACATCCGTCCCGTGCCGGACGACCTCCGCAACGCCCAACGGGATTTCGTAATCCCCGACCGGCGTCATCGTCACCGACGCGCGGTACAGGGCTTTGGGCTCCATAAAGATGACCGGATTGGCGTCCCGGATGGAGGCAAGGAGGAGGCCCTTGGCTCGGACCGGGTCCCTGGGCATGACGACCTTGAGCCCGGGGGTGGCGCAGTAGAGCGCTTCGGGGCTTTGGCTGTGGTACAGGCCCCCGTGGCCCACGGCACCGCAGGGCATGCGCAGCGTCAGGCCGGCAGCGTAGGCGCCGCCAGAGCGGAAGCGGAACTTAGCCGCCTCGTTGGCGAGTTGGTCGTAGGCTAGTAAGGGAATACAAGGCGCAAGACCAGAAGGAGGACGGAAAAGACTGAGCAACTGCGTCTGTCAGCTGCCGCCGCGCACTTGCCCCGCCAAAGTGAATATGCCCATCTCCACTGTCGTTTTGCCCGCCTCAAGGTGTATCATCCTCCCCTTATCCCCAGATGACTGCCGCGCTACACCACTCCACGTACCGGGCAGCGAATAATCAGCGAATTGTATCTCTGCCACTGCCGTTACCCCCGATGCCGCCAGCCCAATTGCAAACCCCGCAATGCCCTGCTCGCAGAGCGGGGTATTGAAGACGCGGTCAGGCCCAAACTCGTCGCGGAGGTCCTGCGTGCATCGAAAGACGCCGCCAAACGCTACGTCCTCCCCAAACACCACCGTCGACTCGTCTGCCTCTAGCGCTATGCGGAGGGCGTCGTTGACGGCGGTGAAGAGGTTCATCGACCGCGTGCCGCCAGTGTCCGCGGAGCCGACGGTCAGCGGGCCGGTCGAGAGGGGGATGGTCACCGACGAGGGAGTCGACACGTCGGCGACGCCCCCTGGTGTTTTCGACGCTGGCTGTTCAGGAACGGACACGGGCGAGGGAGCGGTCACCGCTTGCTGGGCCGCCCGTCGGCGGCCCCAGGCGGCGACAGACGCGCTGCCGGTAGCCAGCAGCCATGGCGGCGGCAGGCCCCGCAGACAGACCGCTCGGGAGGCTGCCGCACAGACGGCGCTGACAAGCGTCATGGCGGGAGGGACGAAGTGATAACAGCAGTAGTGCCAGGCATCAGCGGGACGGGTGGTGTCGGACGTTGGGGACGAAAAAGAGGCTGGGGGTGTGACGACACGAGCCAGGTGGCAGCGGATGTCAAGAGAACGACAGCTTCTTCTCTCGGTGAAGATCCTGTGGAAGATGGAGCGCAAAGTAGCTCCCCTGTTGAACAGAGACAGATGATAAAACCAACAGCGAAACACAATGCGTACTCTTTCTTGCAGGAACAGCCGTCACCCACTCAAGCGGTGGGCTGGGTATCACGCGTCGCACCAGTTGGGCCCCTGCTCGAGGACAGAGACTATGCGCATCGCTTAGAGTGTCACACTGGTTTCTCGACGGACAGACGAGAAGACTGCGTTTGTACAAACGCGTCTGTACACAAACATAAGCAGCTTAAAGAAAACAAACCAGCGCGTCAGAACGGCCCTTAGCTACCAACGCTCCAGGCCCATCAACGGTTACCGGATACCAACCGACGTCCACGTATGCCCCGCTCGGCCGCTGGGGGTGTTGGCGGGCCTGCCCCCAAGCCCTCCGCGCCCCGCCCCTGCGGTGCACGACGGCGCACACGCAGCTCAAAGTCCGGTCGCACGTGGGGCGGCATCCGCAGCATGCGCACCGCACCTTGCACTTCTAGAGTGTGTTCCATCACCAACTTCGCCAGGTAGATGCTCACCGCAAGGGTGGCAAAGTCTGCGCCAGGGCACTTGCGAACGCCGTCGCCAAAGGGCAGCCAGTGGGAGCCTCCCGACACGTCGCCGGTCAAGGATGGATTGCTGATGACAGGCACACGCGATGGGTCGTGTCGTACGTCGCCCACCGTCATGCCACCATCCCGCAAGTGTCGGCCGGGACAAAAGCGACCGGCGGCGTCACCCCACGCCGCCTCGTCCAGGTGCGGGGTGCGGATGGAGTATGAGAGAAGTTGTCCCGGAACCAACGCATACTCATCAAGGGAGGCTGGCTCAATGACGGTGCGGTGCATTAGTGGGATGGGTGGGTACAGCCGCAGCGTTTCCATCACCACCGACCGCAGCACGGGAAGCTGCCGCAGCGTGGCGCCGTCCAGCTGGCCGCCGCCAACCATACCCGCGTCAATCAGCTCAATGAGCATGGCGTCACGGGTGGACTCGTCCTCGCACACGTAACGGGTGGCCGCAAGCATGACGGCGGAGAGGCAGTCCGCACCGTGGAATAGGAAGGACATAGCATTGTCCAACAGCTTGATGGGAATGGCATCCCTGTCGTCGGTGGTCGACCAGCTACTGCTAAGGTTGTTGAGGATGCACGAAGCCTCGGAGGAGCTCAGCGTTCCCGCTGCCCGCTTGGTCGCTAGCTTGGATACCTCCTCCCGCATGAGGACGGCAATCTGCTTTCTTGCCCGCAAACCAGCGCGTAGAGCGCTACCGGGGAGGTCGTACGGAAGCAGCGCCGTGAAGCAACCTGACAATCACAATCATCGAGAAAGTACAAACCAGGCAAGCCGCATCACGCGCGGACAATATAGAGAACCGGCAAACCCACAGGAAGGAGACTGCGGAGCCATGGCAACACAGGTCAGTTTTCGCAATGGGCACTTCACCCCCCGTGCTAGTCGAGCAACACCCCTCATGTTTGCACACGCGCGACGCACGTACCGTTGACGTCGTCGTAAAGCCGCGCCAACTGTCGACACGTGCGCTTATCCACTACGCGACCAAAGAGCCCCTCCGTGAGGAGGTGCAGTGCCATCATTTTGCATCGGGGGTAGGCGGAGCATGCGACACCCGCGGCGACCCACTCGTCCAGCTCGAGGCCGACGCGGAACTCGATCGCAGCCACCAATCCATCGGCAGCGTCCCCCGCCAGGCTCTTGACCGCCGTGGCGTGGTCCGCCGCATGCTCCGCTCCGTTGGTGACAAAGAGGGAGGCCGCGCCAAAGGTGGCAGACCACGTTGGGGGAAACCACCAGCTCGTCGACCCAGAGCTATCCAGCGCCAAGATGCGTCGAGCGGACGGCGCGGTCAGGGCTGACACGACCGGCACGGGCCCCAACGTGGTGGTGACGACGGAGCCGCCATTGTGGGCCACGGCCGCAGCACAGGCGGCGGGGGACAGCGCCAAGCGCATGTGGGAGATGCCAAACAGGGGGGGACGGGCTCCATCCACCCCAGGAGGGAGGTGAAGGCGGCGCCGTGCGACTAGAAGGCGGTAAATGGCAGGGACAATGGCGGCCAGTACTGTCGCCACGACGACGGCAGCGACCACCATTGCCGGGACAGGCGGCGCCATGGCAGGGGGTGGGGTTGGTTACGAAAACTAAAGGGTGCATGAGGGACGAGGCCGGGGATGGCAGTGAGCTCGGGCGCGCAAGGCGGTCAAAGCTGGCGCGCCGGCGCGCAGGCACGCCCCACCTACTGCCAACGCCAATGTCACTGGGGGGAGCGACTGAGCCAGGGGGGTATGCAGCGCGCTGGCCGATTGCCGCGGGCACCGACGGGCCCCCGAAGACGGCGTTTGCTCGCATCTTTCCACTCAGCGTCGGGCAGCGACGGTGCCGCCGTGCAAGCAGTGGCGGGGACGCCTACTGGCCGACGGGAGCGAGCCTGGCGCAGCCGACACAGGTGTCAGCTCCAAGTTTGGGGCCAGCTGGGAGCGTCGGATGGATGCGAATGTGGCGTCCCAGCCGGCCAACCGGCGGTTCCGGTAGCCAGGCGGCCAGAGGGGGGAGACTTGAGCGTCCCCGCCAGCTGGCTGGTGGCGGTCGGCAGTCGGGCGAGCGCGAGACGGTCAAGAGATACGGTGGGCGATGAGGTGCATGGTTGAATGCTGTGTGCACCAGATCTCTGCTGTAATTGATCTCTGTCACTCCAGAGTAGTAGAACATACACCTTTTCGAACAAAACAACCCAGACTCCACCGTGCGGATGACCTAGAAACTTCCTCTATTCGCGGTCCAGCCGGGCCCACCGGACCAACCCCCGTGGGTCGATCGCCAACCACGCCGCCGAGTTGCACCCGCCTCGGCCGCCGAGGTCAGCGCCCGATCCGCGTCGCTCGCCGCTTCCACCCCTCCGCCGCGCCGCCGCTCTCTGCCCCGCACGCGTCCCTTGCGCCCGCCCGCGCCGCCGCCGACAACGACCACTCGCATCGGACGCTCCGACCGCCCCCCCCCCCCACC
>ENA-ORXT01005041-ORXT01005041.1-marine-metagenome-genome-assembly--contig:-NODE-5041-length-13210-cov-6.869108_pt1 | contig 13210 bp, 9 predicted proteins | sample MGYA00237868_ERZ511482 | MGnify/ENA metagenome assembly ERZ511482 | reverse complement strand
GTATTTTTTTCGACGTTTAGGAGAAAAAAAACCCGACCGGTTAGGGATGGGTGCCGATAGGCTATGATGAAATAACTTATATTTACTTGTAAGACTGGTGTGTATCTGCTTTCATTTACTGGACAAATAAAAATTTCAAAAAAATCATAAACTACTAGTAATCAATAAATTAAGATACACACATCTATTTCAAAACGAAACAAATTAGTAAAAAAGATATTATTCGTTTTTGCAGTAAAAAAAGTATAAATTATACCTAACAAATATACTATTTAATTTGTAATTTATCGAAAGGGCTTTTCAAGTGATTAAGCGAATCTGATGACAAATGCAAATAAATTTCAGTTGTTTTGATGGAGAGTGTTTCAATAATAAACATTCTTCTCAAATTTGACACATATCTACCGTAAACAATTGGAAAAAAGTCTATTTTACAATCAAATAATTTTTTTTCATTTTTTGGAAGAACAAAATTTAACAAAGGAGGGAATCTATTTTGCCCAAACTGTCAGTATACATGAATCAATCAAGCAGGATTTTGCCACATTTGTTATCTAATCTCACTTCTCTGCGCTCTATTCTGAATTCGACTAGCCATTGGTCTTTAGTATTTAGCTAATTCCTACTGCCAAGCTTAAGCGTACTAAAGACTAAACATCAATAACTAAAGACCAGCTAAACAATAGACTTGTTACCCTTTAAGAAATACCTATCTGAAATGCTCTTTTTCTGTTATTTTCGGCTAAAAAATAACTCAATAAAAGGATTATTCAGTGATTTTTTAGAGAAAACTAACAAAAAAATAGCTATTCCATATAGGCATTTCTTAAAGGGTAACAAGTCTATTGCTAGTAAAAAATTTATGTCGGGACTGGATAAATTTTTAATGTGTGGATGGTTAGATGAATAAATGATTAAACAGATCGCTCATTCTAATGCGAAATGGTCAAATTTGGCAACGATAGTTTACTCGTTTATTCATGAACTACTTAGGAGGTTTTTTTTATAAAAAACACAAAAACATCTCAAGTAATGAGGAACTCATTAAGAATTTATGGAAATGGTAGGTAATGGACTAGCTTACAAAAATAAATATGATAATATTTATCTTAAAACTACGTATATATAATAAAGCTTGTTTTAAGTAATTAAGAAATTGACAATTGTACGACGAAAAATTGCTATCCAAACGAAAAGTCGTAATTCCAAGCTGAGGATTGGAGAAATTGACGACCTGATAGATTGACTAGAATAAAAGCTTGCATGAATGAGCGATAATCGTGGAAAATAGTATTAGATAGCGAATTGCAAGTTGCGCCAAAGATAGTAAGAAAGCGCAACCTGCAATTCGTACTCCATTCACTCCCGAGGCAACACCACTAACTTTACAGGTGGAATAAATACTTCTCCTAGCATCACCAAATAGTAAGTACCCGTACCTAAGTCATCTACCGCTGTTTGCAACTGATAAGTACCTGCTGCTTTAGTAGTAGGTGGCAATAAAATTTGCGCCTGTTGTCCCATAACATCCAACAAATAGATACTAATTTCTTCTGTGTCAGAGAGGCTATAAGTAATCGTAAAATTCTGATTTGTAGGATTTGGATAACCATGTTTGTGTACATACTAATAAGGGGCATAGCAGTAATAGAAGACTCAGAAGTAATTTCATTTATTTGTCGGTTTTAGTATTGGTCTTATTGTTTGGGTTGTAAATTTAATTAATTTTTAATATACATAATTAATTTATGTAATTTTGTGCAGTAATTTTAGGATCTCAATAATTTCTGATTTGCTATTCCTCCTGAGGTAGGTTCATTTCCGCTATTTGGGTCAGGTACAAGTAAAGAGTAAGCAACAAGCACTTAAAATCTATGAATGTTTTGATGGGGATGAATCAGCAGAAAAGAAATTAAAATGGGTGTGGAGATGATGGAGGTGAAACAGGGTAAATGTTAAAATTCTGGCTTTATACTGAAACAAATTTGATGATATTTCAGACTATGCTCTGGCATACCATAGATCTTTATTAGAAATTTTTAATTTATATAATATTATTATATTTATAAATTGTTTAAAATCTGTTAATTAAGTTTAGTTTTCAATTCTAACAGTTATGGTACACCTTGTGCAATTATCATATTAAAAATAACCAAATAACAATACTTGACCTGATGGACATCTATACAAATGACGGCGTTTATTGTGAACTACAACAGATAAAAAGAAAATTAAAATCAAAACATTTAATAAGTTAGACCAATTTTTCCAATACTTTGCGAGGAAGCTAATCAAAGGAATTCGTAAAACTCCTGATGGAGAATATTTTTCATTTCCTGCCTCTCAGGTTCGTCCTGAAAATGGGAAGCTTTTATGGATTTTAGATAAGGCAGTTGCTTCTAATCTTAAAACTAAATTATGAAAAAAGATGACTTAATATTAGCCGTAGATGTTGGTGGCACCAAAACCCTTATGTCTTTATTTTATGAAAATAATTGTGACCTCGTTGAGATAAAGACTAGTAGATTTTCAAGTCGTGATTATAGTAGTCTTAAAGATATCATCCATGAATTTTTAAAGGAGCATGACCAGACACCCAAAACCGCTTCTTTTGGAATACCTGGACCTGTTGAAAATGGGGTTGTAAAGTCAACCAATCTTCCATGGGTAATTGATGAAAAGGATTTAATCAAGGATACTGGAATTCCCACGATAAAACTGATGAACGATCTGGTGGCTACTGCTTATAGCATTCCAAGGTTGGCACCCGATGAAATAATCAATATTAAGAAAGGGGCTGAAGTTGAACACGCCGAAAGATATGTTGTTCTTGCTCCTGGAACTGGGCTTGGTCAATCTTTTTTAATTCACAGGAATGGAAGTTCAACAGTAATCCCTTCTGAAGGCGGACATGCAAATTTTGCACCTACCTCTGAAATAGAAGCGGAGCTTTACCTTTTTCTTTTAAAGAAGTTTGGTCATGTAAGTTATGAAAGGATTATTTCCGGCACCGGCCTTCCTAATGTATTTGACTTCTTAGTTGAAGTAAAGAATAGAAAGCCCAATAAGGAAACGCTTGAAAAAATGCAAACCCAGGATCGGGCCATTGTTGTTACAGAAATGGCTCTTGCAAAAAAAGATATTGTTTGTGAAGAAACATTAGATATTTTTGTATCCGTCTTAGGCACACATGCAGGTGATCTGGCACTCAGTTTCTTGGCTTATGGTGGCGTTTATCTTGGTGGAGGTATTCCTTTCAAAATCCTTCCTAAATTAAAAGAAGAAATTTTCACCAACAGCTTTTTGAACAAAGGAAGAATGAAATCAGTTGTTGAGAAAATACCTATAAATATAATTACGAATAATCTTGCAGCATTAAAAGGTGCAGCGTATGTTGCTCAGGAAAACTGTGTACTCTCAAAATAAAACAAAATAATAAATCATGTCAGAAAAACTAGATCAACTTTGCATCAATACGATAAGAACATTGTCTATGGATGCTGTGCAAGCAGCAAATTCGGGCCACCCAGGTACGCCTATGGCACTAGCCCCTGTTGCTTATACTGTTTATGATCGGTTTATGAAATTCAATCCTAACAATCCAGATTGGATAAACAGAGATCGTTTTATCTTATCCGCCGGACATGCTTCTATGTTGCTTTATAGTATCCTGCATATAACGGGTTATGATGTTTCTTTAGATGACATTAAATCGTTTAGACAGTTACACAGTAAATGTGCAGGTCATCCAGAACATGGGCATACACCAGGTGTTGAAACCACTACAGGTCCATTGGGTCAGGGCTTGGCCACTAGTGTCGGTTTTGCTATTGCTGAAAAATGGCTTGCAAACCACTTCAACAAACCAGGCTTTGAATTGATTGATTATACTACTTTCTCTTTAGCTGGAGATGGTTGTATGATGGAGGGAATTTCTGGAGAAGGTGCCTCGCTTGCAGGTCACCTAGAACTGGATAACTTAATATGGATTTACGATAATAATAAGATAACTATTGAAGGCAGCACAGATCTGGCCTTTAGTGAAGATGTGGCCACGCGATTTATTGCTTACGGCTGGAATGTACTACGGATCGGCGATGCTAATGATATACAAATGTTGGAGAGAGCCATCAATATTGCAAAAAAAGAACAAGGTAGACCTACCCTGATTATTGTTGATAGCCACATTGCTTGGGGTGCTCCAACAAAGCAAGACACACATGATGCCCATGGATCTCCTCTTGGTGATGAAGAAATTGCAGCTACCAAAAAATTCTACGGCTGGGATCCTGATAAAAAGTTTCATGTTCCAAATGAAGTAAAGCAATTTGCAAAAGACATAGCAGCTCGTGGCAAAAAGCAAAATAAGGAATGGGATGCTCTATTTGCTAAATATAAAAAAGCGCATCCAGCACTTGCCAAAGAACTGGAGATGATTCAAAATAGCGAATTGCCTGATGATTGGGATTCTGCCATCCCTACTTTTGAAGCAGGTACAAAAATCTCAGGAAGAGACGCTAGTGGCAAAGTACTCAATGCTATTGCTTCAAAAATTCCTTTCATGATAGGTGGCTCGGCGGATCTCTCTCCTTCAACTAAAACCGATTTAAAGAATGAAACTAGTTTTCAAAAAGATAACTACGGTGGTAAGAACCTTCATTTCGGTATCAGAGAACACGCTATGGGCTCCATTGCTAACGGTATAGCTTTAAGTGGTTTCAAAACCTTTGCTTCTACTTTTCTAGTATTTTCTGATTATGCAAGATCCTCTATTCGGCTTTCTGCTTTAATGAACTTACCAGTAACTTATATTTTTACACATGATAGTATTGGTGTTGGAGAAGATGGTCCTACTCACCAACCCATTGAGCATATAGCTTCTATGCGTGCCATTCCTAACTTGGAAGTAATACGCCCCGGTGATGCAAATGAAGTAGCCGTTTTATGGAAATACATAATAAAGTCCAAAAATGTACCTACTGCATTAATTTTGAGTCGACAGAATCTACCTGTTTTTGACAGAACGAAATACGCTACTGCAGAAGGTGCACTAAAAGGTGGTTATGTCATGGCAGATAGTGAGGGAACACCCGATGTCATATTAATTGCTACCGGCTCTGAAGTTCAACTGGCCATAGAATCCTATGAGGCTCTGAAAAAGGAAGGTATTAATCCTCGTGTGGTCAGTGTGCCCAACTGGAATCTTTATGGAAGACAAAGTCCTGCATATTGGGAATCTGTTTTGCCTGCCAATGTAAAATCTCGTGTTGCCATTGAAGCAGATTCTACTTTCGGATGGAGAAGATTTGTGGGTTTGCACGGCGAAGGAGAAGTACTCCGTATGCGAACCTTTGGTGCATCGGGAAAACTAAGAACAAAATAAACTACCCTAAATTATAAATTTATTTTTACACCGTTCCTTAATCTCATTAATTTCCTTTTTTGTATGTCTATAAAAATATTTTTTTCTTTATAAAAATTAATTAAAAAAAATAAATATGAATTCAAATACTGAAAAACTTCATAATGCAGGTGTAAGTATCTGGCTTGATAATGTTTCAAGAAAAATGCTAGATGATGGTTTACTTACCCAATATATCAACGATTTATCCATAACAGGGCTTACTTCAAACCCATCTATATTTGAAGCTGCGATAGCAAAAACGAATGACTATGATTCCGCTATTGTCAAGTTAAATAAAGGAGGAATGAGCGACGAGGATCTTTTTTTCAGCCTTGCCGTTGAAGACATTCAAAGAGCTGCAGACGAATTTCTTCCTATATATAAAAGAACCAATGGCTTGGATGGTTTTGTTTCTATCGAAGTTTCCCCATTGATTGCTTATGATACAGAGAATACAATCAAGGCTGCAAAAGATATTCATGCAAAAGTAAATCGACCTAATGCTTTTATAAAAATCCCTGGAACGCCTGAAGGCTTACCAGCTATTGAAATGGCCATTGCAGCAGGTATTCCTATTAATGTTACACTGCTGTTTTCACCTGAGCAATATGAAGCAGCGGCTATGGCTTACCTTAGAGGAGTAGAAACTCGGATAGAAAAAGGATTAAATCCAGATGTAAGATCGGTTGCTTCCGTTTTTGTAAGCCGATGGGACAGAGCAGTTGTTGATAAAGTGCCAGCAAAATTGCATAACAAACTGGGCTTAGCGATAATGACCAAAACTTATGACAGCTACCTCAAGTTTTTAAAATCTGACAGAGTACGAAGAATTATGAACTATGGTGCGTTTCCACAACGGGTACTCTGGGCAAGTACTGGAACAAAAGATCCAGAAGCTTCAGATACGCTTTACATAACCAATCTTGTGGCTGCCTACACGGTCAATACGATACCTGAGAAAACAATGCTGGCTTTTGCAGACCATGGTGAAACGGGCGCACCGATGACGGATGACACGACAGCTGCTAATCAGCTTATCCTAGATTTTAAAGCTCATTCTGTCAATTATTTAGACTTGGCTGAAGAACTGCAAAAACAAGGAGCCGAGGGTTTTAACAAATCATGGAACAATCTGATTAAAAGTATCGCAGATAAAAGAACTCAGCTTTAACCAACAATCAATTTTAGTAAAACTTAGGAGGATTTAATTTTTTTTATAAAAAAATCAAAAAAAACAAATCTCCCCATCTCCGAGCGGAGAGAAGGGAGTTCTTTTTTTCTTGCAAATTTCCAATTTGCAAGAAAAAAGAACCTCCTAAATAGTTGCCAATTTTAATTAAAATAAAATGAGTACGACATTAACCAAATCAGAAAATTGGAAGGCACTTGAAAAGCATTTTAAGAAACTAAAAAAAGTGCACATCAAATCCTTATTTGAAAAGGATGAAAAGCGTGGTGAAAAATTTGTTATAAATAAGTTGGGCATCTACTTTGATTATTCCAAGCATCGAATTACTAATAAAACGCTTAAATTATTAATTAAGCTAGCGGAAGAAAGAGGCGTAGCAGCAAAACGAGACGCTATGTTTTCTGGAGAAAAAATAAATATCACAGAAAACAGAGCCGTTTTGCATACTGCCTTGCGTGCTCCGAAAGGCAGTACCATCCTTGTAGATGGTAAAAATGTAGTGCCAGATGTTCATGAAGTACTAGAGAAAATGGCAGCTTTTTCTGATAAAATCAGAAAAGGCGAATGGAAAGGACACACAGGAAAGCCGATAAAAAATATTATAAATATTGGAATTGGCGGTTCAGACCTTGGTCCCGTCATGGCTTATGAGGCACTCAAATTTTATAGTGATCGCTCCTTTACTTTCCGTTTTGTTTCTAACGTAGATGGAAGTGACTTTGCGGAAGCGGTCGAAGGTTTACATGCGGAGGAAACGCTCTTTATTATTGCTTCCAAAACATTTACTACGCAGGAAACAATGACAAATGCAGAAACCGCCAAAAAGTGGTCTTTGTCGTATTTGAAAGACGAAAAGTCAGTTGCGAAGCATTTTGTTGCTCTTTCTACCAATGAAAAGGGCGTAACCAAATTTGGTATTGATTCTAATAATATGTTTGGATTCTGGGACTGGGTAGGCGGAAGATATTCTATGACCGCTTCCATCGGTCTCTCTCTTATGATCGCTATTGGCTCCAAACATTATCAGGAGATGTTAAATGGCTTCCATCAGATGGATGAACATTTCCGCACGACACCATTGCAAAATAACATACCAGTCATTATGGGCTTAATAGGAATTTGGAACAACAATTTCTTAAAAGCACAGACGCAAGCTGTTTTTCCTTATGATAAATATATGCACCGATTTCCTGCCTACTTGCAACAATTAACCATGGAGAGCAATGGCAAGCATGTGACACTAAGTGGAGAAAAAACCAACTACGAAACTGGGCCTGTTTATTGGGGCGAACCCGGAACCAACGGTCAGCATTCTTTTTACCAAATGATTCATCAAGGCACCAAAATAATACCTTGTGATTTTATTGGTTTTATGAAATCATTAAATAATTTGCCTCCACACCAAGATTATTTAATTGCCAACATGATTGCGCAAGGAGAAGCGCTTGCTTTCGGAAAGACCGCAAAAGAAGTTAAAAAGGAAGGCATCGACGATGCTTTAGTTCCTCACAAGGTATTCGAAGGAAATCGCCCGTCCTCCACCTTTTTTCTTGACAAATTAAGCCCCGAAAATCTTGGCAAACTAGTGGCTATGTATGAGCATTGTGTCTTTGTACAAGGTGCTATTTGGGACATCAATCCCTTTGATCAAATGGGCGTCGAATTGGGAAAAGTGCTTGCCCAAAACATCATCCCCGAATTGCAACAAAAAGATGCGCCCATCGCTCATGATAGCTCTACCAATGCTTTAATTAAATTATATAGGAATTAATTCAAAAGAGGAGAGAGTAGAGACCATTTCATTGAGAGAAGAGAGAAGAGAGAAAAGCAGGAAGTACTAATAGAATAGAATTAGCTAGGTTTCAATCTTTTGTAGTTTATTCTCTTGATGAATCTCTCTTCTCTGCTCTCTGTTCTCTGTTCTCTCTTCTTAATAATCTGCTCTCTCTTCTTAATAAAAAGGTACAACAATGATAAAGGCTATTATTTTCGATCTGGATGGCACCCTTATTCAAACAGAAATTCTTAAAGCAAAGTCGTATGCGCTCGCTGTCAATACCTTGACTAAAGATGCAGTGGCTGTTCAAAGCGTACTTGATAGTTTTAAAAAGTACGTTGGTCTTTCTAGACTAGAGGTCGCAGCGGGTCTTGTTGATGATTATAGAAAAGAATTACAGCAGCATTTCGTAGATGATGGCCAACAAACTATGGAAGACTGGGTACTGTCTAAAAGACTTTCCATCTATCAGGAGATGGTAAATGATCCAGAATTGCTGTCTCATTATTTTTGTAAATATAACCTTGGATTACTCCATGAAGTTTCTAAAGATGAATTCAAAGTAGTACTTGCCACTATGTCCCATCTAAAGGAAGCAGAAAAGGTACTCAAAATTTTAGGGGTAAAAGATAAGTTAGATCTGGTGCTAACTCGTGATAATGTAAGTGAAGGAAAACCTGATCCTGAAATCTATCTTCAAGCTAAGAAAATCATGCAAGTAGAAGCTCATGAATGTATCGTCATTGAGGATTCGGTGAATGGTATAAAAGCGGGCATTAATGCCGAAATGCATGTTTTTGCAGCAACAAATAGTATCACAAATGAGTCGGTAATTAATGCAGACTTACTCACTGAGGAATACATTATCGAACACCCTAAAGAGCTTCGGGATCGAATTTATAATTTTATTAATGCAATCAAGAATAATTAATGACGGGGTTGTGTGAAAAGTATGTTTGTGTATTAAAATTTGAAAAATTCCTAATACAATTATAAATCCATTATTTTAAAACCTTTAAATATTTAACGAAATGACAAAATCAATTTTAGCAGGAATTATAGGAACAGCCATAATGACTGTAGTAACAATGGTCGCCCCAATGATGGGAATGCCAAAAATGTCGCCACCTGATATGTTAGCTGGTATGCTAGGAGTGCCAGTTGCTGCAGGCTGGGCAATGCACTTTGCGATAGGTATTATGTTTGCATTTGCTTATACTTATCTGTTTAGTAAAGTTAATATCGGCAATATTTGGTTAAAAGGTGCTGCATTTGGAATTGCCGCTTTCGTTGCCGCCCAAATTGGAATGGAAGTAATGGGAATGATGATGCCTATGCCTGAGATGCAAGGCTCTATGGTACTTACCGCTATAGGGAGTTTAATAGGGCATATAGTATTCGGAATAGCGGTTGCTAAAGTAGTTGGAGGTAACCCTATGGTAGCTTAGCAGCACAACATTATAAAAGAAAAAAATAAAAACTGCCTACAATTGCTTTGCAATGAGCGCAGTAGTGACCTTTGGTAAATAAGCATGTTGTATTTTTTTAGAACACCTTTCTTTACCAAAGGTTACACATTTGCATTATTATATTCTGCCATCTTTATTAGACTTTTTATAGAAGCATAAAACAGCTCATTTTCAAAAAAAAACTTCAATTTCAAAAAGTGTTTTAACTCACAAATATAACCTTCTGAAATGATTCAAGATTCAAAAGCGTCTTTCTATTTTATATCAAAAGTTGTAACTATTCAGAATAGAGCGCAGAGAAGTGAGAGTAGAGATTAGATAGCAGATTTGTTCTTAAAGTATAGTTTATACTATTAAATTTAGTACGATTTTATCTCTACTCTCGCTTCTCTACGCTCTATTCTGAATAGTTAAGTACTTACCAAAAGTCTATTAAAAACAATGATTTATGGAAATTAAAAAATATGATTTAGTATGTGTTGGTGGAGGTATTATGAGCGCCACTTTAAGCTTATTAGCAAAAATATTGAAGCCTGATTGTAGTATATTAATTTTAGAACGTTTAGATGATGTTGCAAAAGAAAGTTCTGGAACTTGGAATAATGCGGGAACTGGACATTCGGCACTTTGCGAACTCAATTATACGCCTGAAGATTCAACTGGAAAAATTGATATAAACAAAGCGATAGATATTTGTCAACAGTTTGAAATATCAAAACAATTTTGGTCTTACCTTGTAGATCAAAAATTTATAGAAGACCCCTCCTCCTTTATAGTCAATGTTCCACACCATAGTTGGGTGAGAGGCACAAAAAACGCTAATTATCTTGAAAAAAGATATAAAGCGATGAAAGAACACTTCATGTTTAATACGATTGAATTCACAAAAGACATGGAGAAAATGAAAGAATGGTTTCCTTTAATGATGAAAGATCGGGACGAGGGAGAAGTAATGGCTGCATCCAGAATTGACCGAGGAACTGAAATGAATTATGGAACATTAACCAAACACCTTTACAACATTTTAGAGACCCAATTTGATACGAAAGTACAATTCCACAAGGAGGTAGAAGATATTGACCCCAATATGGAAATAGATTGGTGTGTTAAAGTTAAAGACCTATTGACTAATGAGGTACATCATTGTGAAGGAGAACATGTTTTTATCGGAGCAGGAGGTGGAAGTTTACTATTGCTTGAAAAGGTAGAAATTCCACAAAAAGATGGATATGGAGGTTTTCCTGTAAGCGGAGAGTGGCTGGTTTGTAAAAATGAAGAAATCATCAATCAACACCATGCAAAAGTTTATAGCAAAGCGGGTATTGGAGACCCTCCTATGTCCGTTCCTCACTTGGACACTCGATTTGTAGATGGTAAACGAGAATTGCTGTTTGGACCTTTTGCAGGATTTAGTACCAAATTTCTTAAAGAGGGGCATCATTCAGACTTATTCAAATCCATAAAAGTAAAAAACTTACACTCCATGTGGGGCGTATTTTGGCATAATTTACCATTAACCAATTACCTGATTCAGCAAGTAAGCATGTCTTTCAGAGATAGAATGAATGCCTTAAGGGTTTTTATGAAAGATGCCAAAGAGAAGGATTGGGAAATCGTTGTTGCTGGACAAAGAGTTCAAACTATAAAGAAAGATGACTATGAAGGTGGTAGATTAGAATTTGGGACGGAAATAGTGAGTAGCGAATGTGGAAAGATAACTTGTTTATTGGGTGCCTCACCTGGTGCTTCAACTTCTGTTAAAATAATGATTGATGTTCTTGCTAAAGCATTCCCTGATATGATAACCTCCGATAAAGGAAAAGAAATACTTGATAAAATGATTCCTGCTTGGGGCAAACCAACGGAAGAGGTATCTTTCAATACTAATTTGCAGCATTCAAAAAATAGCCTAAAATTATAGGCATGAATAAAAAAATAGGTACTTAAATTTATTAGGACTATAAAAAATCTGGCAATCACATTACACATAAACACTTTTTACACAACCCTCTAAACTGGACTTTAACCATTGGTCTTTAGTCTTTGGTACGCCCTTGCTTAATAGTAGATATAAGCTAAATACTTTATTTACACTTCATTAAAAACTAGTACTGTAACATAAGTAATCGTACCAAACATAGGGCTTGGAAGGCTGCTACCAAAGACTAAAGACAAATGGCTAAAGACCAGCTAAAGTAGATTACCAGTCATAATTTCCTCCTCTTGCATTAAATTTTTTGATGTCATAATCCATTTCAATGAGTGCTTTTTTAACACCAAATTTGTTAATAGGAAGACTGTAAAGATAACAACCATTTGTATTATCAAAAAAACGCCCTGCTGGATCTATCATGACATACGAGCCTTTTATTTGGTCATTACTTTCTGGAACAATACTATCAATTTGAGTATGTCGTTTTAAAAATCCTTGAAATTCTGTTGGCGTAATCAGAAAGTCATTAATGTGTTTATCATTCTGTCCTTTGATGGGTAAGACTTGCAATACCTTCCATCTTTCAGGCAAAGTCTTTAGCAGGAAATGATTCATATCTTCCAGAAAATTTTCTCTATTTACAACAGTATTGATTTTTAGACGATAGCCTTGTTGTTTGATATCGTCAATAATGCGGAAATAGTCATCTATTGACAATACTTTTTTACCACAAACAGCTCTGCCAATTTTTAGATTAGTCGCTTCATTCAGGCTATCAATACTAATAGCAATCCAGTCTAAATAAAGCCTGTTCTTTATTAGAAATTCCTTTGATAAATTGCTCCCATTGGTGACAATCATGGTTGTTAAACCTCCTTCTTTTGCTGTTTTCAGCAATTCTGTTAGCCACGGGCAAAGAGTGGGTTCTCCGCCTGCGAAAGTAATTTTTTGAAAACCAAAATCTACTAGTTTTTGAATGACCTCAAGGGCTTCTTTTTTAGGTAAATGTCCTTTGGGCAAAATGCTTTGTTTGACATCTTGAAAGGTGGCGAAACAAAATTTACAGCGCATGTTGCAAGGTTCCCAAAGGTGGAAATTGACGCTTGGAATAATTGAATTCATATTCTATTTGATTTAGTTAAAAAATGAATCCCAAGGGATGCTAAATCAATACATTTTCTTTCTGCCTATTTCATTTTATTCCATTCACTTTTCAGTTCTTCTTTTTCTATTTCCCCTCTTTGATAACTAGCTTCCAGTTGCGTAATCATTTCATCCACTTCATGTATTTCCTTGCGCTTTTTCTTATTATTCTTTATTAGTCCGCTAATTTGCTCAATGATAGCCACAAATTCGTCTCTCTTTCCTTCTTCTAAGGGAAATAAGCTCTGGGCAATAGAAAAAATAATACCTTGATTAACCCTGCGAATTTCTCTAG
>ENA-ORXT01005040-ORXT01005040.1-marine-metagenome-genome-assembly--contig:-NODE-5040-length-13213-cov-3.911008_pt1 | contig 13213 bp, 14 predicted proteins | sample MGYA00237868_ERZ511482 | MGnify/ENA metagenome assembly ERZ511482 | reverse complement strand
TGGTTATTGCGGGCAGGATCACCTCTTACCATTCCGAACAGAGAAGTTAAGCTGCCCAGCGCCGATGGTACTTGGACTCGATCCCGGGAGAGTAGGTCACCGCCAATTTATGAAAGCCTCGTTCTGCAGCCGCAGAATGGGGCTTTCTCCATTTAGGGGTTAATCTTAAAAAAAATATTATTTTTTTTGTTTTGTGAAAAATGATTATATTTGTTCCATGAAAATACCCAATACCCAATACCCAATACCTTAGCCTTTAACTACTTTAAAGTACTAATGTTAATGGTTTTTACCATTTGCTTTTTTGGATGTGAGGATGACTCAGTAGGTTTATATTCGGACAGCAAGGAGGTGAAGGTATCTTCCTTGGATCTAAATCTTTTGTCAGATGAACTTGCAAAAGATAATGATCTGCAATTTATTTTCGAAAAAATAATAGAGGTCCAAGTTCTAATGGCTGATAATAGTCAGATATCAGATATGTCTGCTTTTTCTGAGTCATTTAACGGAGACAAAAACGCTTTTTTCAAGGGCTTATCAAAGCACTATAAAACACTTGATTATGAGTACTTAACCAATCTTGACCTAGAGCTGGAAGGTGCTCAAATAAGATTAAAGTCCAAGTTTGAAAGAGAATTTATTTTTTTGAAAGAAGCAGACAAAAAGTTCAGGGACGCTTTTAGAGCGGATATCCAACAAAAACTTGCTCACTTCTATAGTGAAAATGCATCTATTTTAAAAAATGGAAATTGTGCAGATGCCTTATGTAATGGAAGTCATCGGTGCGAAAGGATGTTATGGTGCTTGGTTAGGACAAGCTTATGTGGATTTTTAGACAATTGCGTCGACACCGCTAATGCATGGACTGTCACAATAATTAGTGCCGGGTTTATTGGCATGAATCCAATTGGGATTTCAGCAGGAGTAGTAGGTGGCATTATCTATAATGGATGGGCTATTAATGATTGCCAAAGACAGAATGAAGGCAAATGTCATTCTTGTGAAAGTGAATGTGAACTATAAATAGTTTTTTTTCTTTGTTACTCAATAAAAAACTAAGTATGAAACCCGGTAAACTTAATCAAGAGCGCTTAACGGTTCTGTCTTTATGGTCAGGAGTGAATTTATCCTTAGTAGTATATTTACTTCAGCCAATTACGATAAGCCTCTTACTGTGTTTGCCACTTAGCTTAGCTATTGCATATTTGTATTTCGCATTCTGGAAACTGTCCTTTAGTTTCAGTCAGGATGGATCAATAACGGGGTTTATAGGAAACTTTATTGACGGAGAACAATCTCTTAAATACCAAAATAGGGTACTGCTGAAATTAGCTGTTTCTTGTTTGATTGGTGCAATCGCTGCCTTTTCCCTATACAAATTGGGAATAGTTATCTATGCTGTAGCTGTTCTTTCTTATATCCTGTTTTCTTTCTTTCTCATCCCATTATTGTTAGGGGTGAAATTCTATTGGAAGTAAAAGTCACGCGGAGCCGAACCCTGCTCCAAAACTCCTCCCTTGCACCTGCGATCTGCGCCCCAGTAATAACAGCTATATTGACCATGCAACGAAAAGACCCTTTACCAAAAGAGACTAAATACTACTCATAGCATAAGCTATCCCAGACTTGGGCGCAAACCAAATTGTCGCTTTTCTTCCCCCGCATAGGGGTTAGGGGGCCGAAAAAGCGACAATTTGGTTTGCGCCCCCAGACTTTGGGCGGTTTTATCGAACTACCCCCAATCGGCAAGTTGGTAGCTAGTATAAAAAAGCGATCAGCGATCAGCATTCAGAGCCATATTGCCTGAATGCTGTCCGCTGATCGCTAAAACTTTGTTTGCTACTGCAAAACTTAGTCATCTCTACCAAAAACTGAGGATGACTCATGTTTAGTTAAGCGTCTGGCAGAAAGACTACTTCCGCAGATACTGCCCCAGCATTTTGGCTCCCATGCCCGTGATGTCGTCAATGATGCTTCCGTCTCCATCCCGGTCAAGGATAGTACCCGCGAGGCCCAGATCAGGCGCGTTTTGGCGCGGGTTTTGCTGCGTTTTCATCGCCATATCCATTAGCGCTCCGCCCAGACCACCGGCGTCGAGCCCTTGCTCGCGTTTGGTTTTACCCAGCATACCCATCAGGATGGGGGCAAGGGTAGTCATGAGAGGGCCTACCTTGTCGAGGCTCAGTCCGCTGGTTTCGCTTACCTGCTTCATGGTTTGCTCCTGCTGGTCGCCGAGGACGTGCTTCAGGATTCCACCGCCGTTAAAAGTCTTACGGAACTGGGGAGGGATGTGGTCCTGGTTCCCTACGGCTTTGCCACCGAGAAGCCCACCGAGTAGATCTCCGAGCCCTCCGCCGTCATTGCCTTTCGTTTGGCGCATCATGCCCTCCAATAAGCCACCGAGTCCACCACCTCCGGTGTTGCCGGGCTTTTGACGGCCGCCACCAAGAATACCGCCAAGTAAGCCTCCGAGGCCTCCTCCCTGACGGGGTTGTTGTGCCTGGGGGCTTTGGCCTTGTTGCAGGATGGTGCTGAGCAGGCCACCGAGTAAGCCACCGCCACCTCTCTGGCCTTGTTGTTGACCGCTGCCCTGGGCCATACCCGTAATGAGGTCCAGAAGACCACCACCAGTAGGCATCCCTTTGCCGGGAGCTTCCCGGCCACCCTTGAGGAGGCCTCCGATGATGTCAAGGATGCTGCCGTCGTGGTCGCGCTCCAGCGCGTTGGACAGTGACGCCGCGCCGTCCGGAGTGGAAGCGTTGCGGGCAATGGCACCCATGAGGGTACTGAGAATGGCACTTGATGCCTTAGTTGTTGTTTTGGTGTCGGAGCCGGTCTGCTGCGTGAGCACGTCCATAAGTCCACCACCGAGCTGCTCTTGAAGCTGCTGCTGAAGTATTTGAGAAAGATCCATGCCCGTAATATCGGCATTATTCCTAAAAAAGCGGCAAACCGAACTGTTTCGATTTGCCGCGCAAAGATTCAAACTACTCTATATCGGTTATGGGCGTTTTTCAAAAAGCCATAAGGGCGGTATGAGGTGTACACCCCAAAAGTCTTTCGTGAGACTACCCTAGGAACGGAAAGCTGGAAAAAAAGATTGCTGTAACATATGTTAAAACCGGGAAGAACAAATTGGTCCCGTATTCTTTTGCCTTCTGGCCGCGCTATGGAGTACCTTAATATCGTAAGTTTGGGCATAGGTATATTCGCAGCATGTTATTACCCTACTTGTCCGCCAACCGTTTAGAAGCCGGATGCGATGAAGCTGGCCGTGGCTGCTTAGCGGGCCCCGTTTTCGCCGCAGCAGTAATCTTTCCAATTGGTTTTAGTGATCCCAGGCTCAACGACAGTAAAAAACTGAAAGAGGCTGATCGAAACTCACTGCGGGCCATGATTGAAGAACTGGCACTGGCCTGGTGTGTCGCAAGTTTTAGCGTAGAAGAAATTGATAAGTTCAACATCTTTCAGTCCAGCTACCGCGCCATGCATCGCGCGCTTGATGCACTCGGGGAACGTCCGGAATTTTTGTTGATTGACGGTAAGTTTTTCATCCCCTACGGAGAGACGCCTTATGAATGTGTCATTAAAGGAGACGGTAAATACCAGTCAATCGCCGCTGCTGGTATACTGGCTAAAACGCACCGGGACGAGCACATGCGTAAGCTGCACCAGCAATACCCTCAGTATGGCTGGAACACGAATGCTGGCTACCCGACCAGTAAGCATCGTAGCGCCATTGAAGAACACGGAGCCACCGTGCATCATCGAAAAAGCTTCCGACTGCTAAAGGATGGTAAGCAGTATTCTCTTTTTGGTGAGTGAAAAGGGGCCTGGTATAGTACGATGTAAATTGCGAGTTAAAAGTCCGTAAGTCTGCCCTTCGGCGCACACCTCGGCTCCATTTCACTCTGCTCGGCGTTTGCTCAGGGACCGACATTTGTTATTATGACCGTCTGCGCTCAGCGCAGACGGTGAGTTTTCTTCGCCAGGGTCCCTGAGTAAACTCTGAGCGGACTTTGACCGAAGGGAAAAGGAAGCCGAAGAGTGCACCGAAGGGCCTGTTTTTGCCCGTTAACTACGTAATGCTAGCTAGCCCCCTACCGGGGAATTTCGATGCTCCGTACGATCTCCTGAATAATATCACTTGAGCCAAAGCCCTCCATCTCCCGTTCCGGAGTGAGGATGATGCGGTGATTAAGCACCGGGAAAGCAACCTGTTGGATATCGTCCGGAGTAACAAAGTCACGGCCCGCCAGGGCTGCTACGGCCTTAGACAGCCGAAGGAGCGCCAATGATGCTCTGGGGCTCGCGCCTAAATACAAATCCGGATGTGTACGCGTCCGGTGGACCAAAGACGCGATGTAATCAAGTAATTCTTCCCGGATGTAGATCTTCTCCACCAGCGCACTGTATTTGGCTACCAGGGCTTTAGTAAATACGGGCTTGACGTGTTCTTGTTGAACTTGTTTAAAATCGTTGCGGAAACGATAGAGGATTTCCTTTTCTTCCTCATGGTCGGGGTAGTCGATAATGATCCGAACTAGAAATCTGTCCAATTGTGCTTCAGGCAACCGGTAGGTTCCTTCCTGCTCGATGGGGTTTTGGGTGGCGATGACGAAAAATGGATCTTCCATCACGTAGGTCGTTCCGTCAACGGTGATCTGTTGCTCGGCCATTACCTCGAAAAGAGCGGCCTGGGTCTTTGCCGGTGCGCGGTTAATTTCGTCAATAAGCACAATGTTGCTAAAGATAGGGCCCTGCGTAAATTCAAATTCGGAACGTGCCATATTGAAAATGGTCGTACCGGTCACATCGCTGGGCATCAGGTCCGGCGTGAATTGAATCCTGGAATATTCAGCATCCACAGTTTTGGCTAATAGCTTCGCAATTAGTGTTTTTGCGATACCCGGTACACCCTCTACCAGCACGTGCCCACCAGCCAGTAGGGACGCGATCAGCAGGTCGATGAATTCTTTCTGCCCCACGATGAGCTTACCGATCTCTGCGCGTACGGCAACCGCAGCGTTGCGGAGTTCATCGAGGTCGATCCGGTCAGCCTGCGCCAGGTTAGCGTTGGTGACGGGGTCGGAGGTTAATTCGGGGAACCCCTCCACTAACGGATTATCCTCCATGGAGGAGGGGCTGGGCTCCGCTGAGGTAGGTAGCTCCTGCCGTTCTTCTGGCCCCGGGGTGTCGTCTTCGTGCATCATTGGTCAGTAATGTGAAAGGGTAAGGTAATTTAAAGTTTGTAGAGCGGTTCAATTGCGCGGTAAAAACGCAGTAAGGAAAGTTCTTCTATTTCAACCTTTCCCTGCACTACCCTGATTTCAATCAGGGCTTTCTCAGCAACTTCGGGTGATATTCCCGTTAGCTCCGCCAGGTTCTCCGGTGGCGGGTGGCCTTCCTTCCAGTGGATCCCATACTTGTCCTGCAGGTGAAAGCGAAGGTTGGCCAGTTCCTGCCGGGCAATTGCGGCGTGGTTACCTTTTTGGTACACCAGCCGGCTGATGGTGTCGATAAAACGCTGGCTGGAATTCTCCCGACGGTGAATGGTGGGAATGATTCGCTGCCGCCGTTTACCACGGAAAATCACAAACAGCAGTGCCGCAAAAATCAGCGTATACCAGGCTAATGCCAAAGGCGCTTGTTCCTGAATGTAGCTCAATGCTTCATTACCCGTTAGTAAATTACGTCCGCCATTATAACCGCCACTACCACGGTTGCGGCGGTTATCTCTTTGCCGGGCCACTGATGGCGGTACCCGGCTGTGTTCATCCCAGTATACCGGCCCTTCACCAAGTACGGCAAGGCTGGCCTCTGCGTACTCATGGCGAAGGCTGTCCGTAAGGAAGTAATTGGTCAGGAAGATAGGGTTGGTAAGAAAGTAGAAGTTTCCCTCGCCCCAACTCAGCCGAACGAAATTAATGAAAGCGGTGTCCAGCGTTCCCATCACTTCGTTATCAATGTTAGGGTCACAAAGAAGTTCCTCACTCACGTAATGGGTGGTACGCCTGTAGGGATTGTGATCATAGACCTGAACGAGGTCAAAATTCTGACCCCGCTCAGTAATCTGTAAGCTTACTGTGTCGAGTTGTAAAAAAGGAATGATCTGATCGGTATCGTAGATGCCATAGTAGCAGTCATCTCCGAAGAGATGGGAAGCCAGGTCTTCCGGCAAATCATTTGCGGCGATGAAAGCAGTGTTCCCACGTTCCACAAAATCAAGCAGCTCGGTGATGGCCCGCTCGTTGTAAAAGGCGTAGCGACCAACGAAAAGATAGTTGGCGTGCCCGGTCGTATGTTCGTTGAGTTGGGCAAGGCTGTCGCTTATCATGGTAAGTCCCTCCGGCCGCGCTTCCAGAAGCTGGTGCAGTGCGTAAATGTCGTAGGGCTCCTTCTCGTCGTAGCGGTAATTTTCACTCCAGTTGGTGGGGCAGCCGTAGAAGCTGAGTAAACCAACGGCGGCCACAATGTAGGTTAGTAGTCGCTTAAGCATGGTGAGATACTTTAGCGGACAGTGAGGAAATCTGATTTCCCAGCACGTTAAATTTGCGCTGCACCAGGCGATAACCCAGTTTCTCAATGGCGTACTTGCCGTACCAGTAGCGCTCGTAGTCGATGGTCACGTCCCGGAAATCAGCAAGCACCTCCGTTCCGGCAAGCTGTTGCTGGTAGTCCCGGTTACTGTAATCGCGGCGGTAGGCAATCAGGCCAGCGTCCTGAAGGTTCTTAAGTAGCTGAATGTAAAGCAGGCGTACGGCGACGTCGTATTGTCCGGCGTTTTCGGCTCTTTCCAACAGACTGAGAGACACCCCGGCAGCAACGAGTTTTTCCTCTTCAATGTCTTCAAGGTTAATGTATTCCTGATCATCCTCTCCTTCCAGCCGGGTGCGCTTTCGCATCTCTACGTCGCCCAGTATCCGGAAGATCAGGTAGCCAAGGGCAGCAACCAGACAGATAAATATGATCAGGGTTGTGGTGTTAGACAGGTCAAAATCCCAGTTGAAGTCCCAATCAATTTCTTCCTCCGGTACTTCCTCTTCCTCTTCTTCCTCCTCGGGAGTAAAGGTGATTTCCTCAATCAATTCCTGGTGGCGTTTTTCGGGGAAAATCGGACTTTCACCAGTCTGGGCCGGTAGCTGAAAGCTGAAACTCAGCAGCAGCATAAGCAGCATCTTCCAAACCCTACTCACCGCAAAAACGGGATAGAAGCTAGGGGAACAATGTATAGGGAAGAATGAGCTCATTTTGTAAGGATGAAGATAAGCAGCATATTGGTAAGGCCCGCAATCTTCCCTGAATGTTGAAAGTTTCGGGGCGAAACTGAACGGGCGCAAACCAGATTGTCGCTTTTTCGGCCCCCTAACCCCCATGTGGGGGAAGAAAAGCGACAATCTGGTTTGCACTCAACTGAATTACCAATCAATCCCGTAGTTTGTTATGTATGCCCTGAATGGGCTTAAATTTCAGGAATAATTGGTCGTAGTTATAACAATCCACCGAATTTTCGCATTATTGCTACGGAAATTAACTACTAAATCCACTGGCGTCATGTATTGTGGCGCTGTAAACAAATCCACCCAATTGTTATGAGCAAGTTCGATGAGAAACTAGCAACTTACGAAGCTGCCCTGAAGAAGATTGATTCTAAGGCAGACATGGCTCTGCTACGCAAGGTTACCAAAGGCCTCGGCCCCTCCATCTACAACAACGACAGTAACAAAGTTGCCTGTAGCCAGAAGACGGAAATGGAGCGCCTCGTGAAAAACTTCTGTATGAAGAAGCTTGGCGTTGATCAGGCGAAGGGAGAAGCTGCGGCTGCAGCCGTTTGTGCACAGTACACGGAGCGTAGCAAGCACCGCCCGGTGTTCTACTATCTCGTAGTGAAGAACCTCGGCAAGGAAAGCGTTTACGCTTAATTTGTTGCTGTTTTAGCACCCCCACATCGGCAAGGCCCGGCGGAGTTTCTCCGTCGGGCTTTGTTGGTTCAGGAAGGTGTTTGTCCGGGCGTCGGAGCGCAGGTGCAAGGTGAGAGGGATGAGGAGCAATGCTAGTTTAGCCACACTTTGCACCTGCGGCCCCGCGCCCTGATCTTTATACCAGGATGCGCCCCGTCCGTTTATTTGCCACCGCAGCAAATACCGCCTCGGCCACCTCCTCCGGCTGCAGAATGTCCGGCGGTGGTGTTTCATTGTCCCAACTGGCGGTCAGGGTCGCCCCCGGTGCCACCAGCGTCGTCAATACGCCACTACCTGCCAACTCCGCCTCCCAGCCGAGGTAAAGCCCCCGCAGGGCATATTTAGTAGCCACGTAGGCCGTCATGTGCCTCTTCCAGTGGTCAGTACCTGTGGAACCAATCACCAGTAAGTGCCCGCTCTTTTTAGCCACCATACCCGGTAGCAAACGCCGCGCTAACCGATGATTTGCCAGCACGTTCAACTGCTGCATAGCACCGTAGAGGTCGGCTTCGCCCAACAATTGCCCCGCAGCGAAAGCAGCAGCGTTCAACAGCAAGACATCATAATCTCCTTCCGGGACGGACAATACTCCTCCGGCTTCTGACAGGTCCGCCCTGACGATGTTGAACACACTCTCCGGATACTCCTTTTTCCATACCTGCTGCATTTGCTTCAGGTCTCCGGCCGTCCGCGCAATGGCGGTTACTGACCAGCCCGCCCGCGCAAACCGCCCGGCGCAGGCCCGGCCGATGCCCTTGGTAGCCCCGGTAATCAGCACGTGGCGCTTCATATCTTCTCGTTTAGGAAAGTGGCTGCCGGATCAATGACGATCTCCCCGCCAATACCACTATCGGTAACGCCACGGCGGATGCCATCCCACTGGCCCCCACAGTCGCTGTGAATGACGGCTGCCGGCCCGATGAGTAGCCTGGCCCCGGGGTCAACGTGAATGGAGGCTCCTTCCGGAAGGTGAAGCCGGTTATTGATGCGGAGGGTACTGCCCCGACGCACGAAAATATCAGTATTGAAATCCCTGGCGCCTTCCCAATTCAGATCTTTGGTTACCCGTACGGGCTCATTGGGGTTGTAACGGCACCAATAGGGCAAGAGCCACTTGCGCTGGCGGCCGGTGATGTCGCTCATGCGGGCGTGCATACGCCCGATCTGGCAGGGCGTGAGGGATTCTTCTTTGGGGCTGTAGTCCATCAGGTTATTACTGGTTTTTCCGGGGCCGCGTTCACCGGTAGCTACTCCCCAGGCCTTATTGCGGTGTACGGGGGTGTCATCACAGCCATCGTTGCGGGTCCAGGCGTGGCCCAGGCCCAGGGCATGGCCAATCTCGTGGGCGAGCACACTTCTTATCTCCCACGCCGGCCGGTCGCGCGAAAGCAAACCCGTGATTTTGATGGCGTCTCCCAGGTAGATGCCGTCTACGCCGGAAAGGCGGAATTTTTTGCTGAGCACACTGTCTCGCGGCGGCCCCATGATGAAGATGTTGAGCTCCGAATCTTTTCGAACGGCATACTTACTAATGACGTCGCGGCTGGCACGGTTGCGTTTTCGTCCATCATGAAGGTACCAATAAAGCTCATCGTCGTAATGCTCGTAGATGGCGTGTTTCTCGGTTCCGGGAATCATGGCGAGGTTGAAACCCAGTCGCCGGGAAAGCGCCGGCACCTTCATGCTGTCCGGTTTCAACCAGATGGGCGGTTTCTTCCGGATGAGATCGTTAGCGTAAAATACCACCTCCTTAATGTATTTGCGCGCCGCTTCACCGTAGAAAGGGAAAAGGGTGTCGCTGGTATTCAGGATGTGAAAATTCAGCTTGAGGTAACGGATGGGCAAATAACGCCGGTTCGTGGTGTCGGGCATGTAGTGCGCGGGGTCGGGGTTTCTCTCCTTGACGAATTCATAGGTTTCCGGGCGCTGAACGTCCTCCGGCCAGTAGTCCTGGTAAGCGAAGGGCTCGTCTTCGCGTAGTTCGGGGATAGTGTCAGCAACGACGGGTTTGGGTGTACAGCCGAGGGCTAGTAGCGGAAGGAGGAAGAGGAGGAAGTATTTTTCCATCGGGGAGGGCACTTGGTTCGTCAAAAGCTAAAGGCCGAAGGGAGCCTGAAGGATGACACGATCTTGTTAAAGTTGGACGCGCCTACTGGCCGGAAGGCACACTTTCGAGAATCTGTTTCACCAAAGTGTCGAAGTCGGTCACCTTGTCTTCTCCGTGTCCCAGACGGGCGATGACGAGCTGGCGACTGGGGATGACAAACACCCGCTGGTCCTGAAAGCCGCGCATCATGTAAGCATCTTTCGGCAGGGAAGGCATGTCCGGACCCGGCAGCCAAAGCTGACCGCCGTAGGTACCGTCGCTGCCGGCGGCGGGCTGGCGCATCCAGTCGATCCAGCCGGGGTAGAGGATGGTGTCGCCGTTCCAGGCGCCACCTTGCAGCATGAACTGTCCGAGGCGGGCCCAATCCTGGCCCGTGGCCCAGCCGTAGGAGCTGCCGACGGGTAATCCGCTCTGGTCGGGTTCGATTATGAGGCTGGGGGCAATCTGTCCGAAGACGTCGTAGATCTCTTGCTGGATGGACTGTCCTTCGGGCAGTCGCCGATGGTGGAGATCCATGAGGATATTGGTGGAGCCGCTGGAGTAGGCCCACTCGTCCTCCGGCGCTTTGAGCGCCGGCATGCCGGCGGCGAAGGCAGCCATCTCAGGCTGCTCGTGCAGCATGATGGTGGCATCGGAGATGCTGCCGTAGGCTTCGTTCCATCCCAGGCCGGAGTTCATGTGCAGGAGATCGGCGAGGGAGATGTTGGCGCGGGCGTCAGCGGACCAGTGGGGGTAGAGGTTTTTGCGGGTTAGGAGGTGTTGGAAACCTCTCCCCCGGCCCCTATCGCTTCGCGGCTTCTCCGCTGGACTCTTCGAGTTCGCTTCGAGGTCCAAAGGAGAGGGGAGACGTGACAGACGGCTCTGCTCGCTTCGCTCGTGAGCGGGAAGGCTCCCGACTAACATCCCAGTCAGCGTCTTCGTCATCGACCAGCCGAGGAGGAGGCTGTTCTCGTCGTAGCCTGCGGCGTAGCGCTCGCCAATGATGCGGCCGTTTTGCATGACGATGAGGCCCCTTGCTCCTCCACCCGGCACGGGCTGCATCCCGAAGTCGAGAGCGGAGGCGAGCGTCGGGAGTTCTGCGACAATGGTGGCGGGGCTATCTGTCTTTGCACCTGCGCTTGCCGCCTGAACCTTCAACAATGGCTTCCGTTCGTCATTCACCAGTGTGCAGCCAATGCCCTCCCGGTAGCGGGCCTCCCGCTTTACCAGTCCGAAGAAAGAGGAGTGGACGCTCTTGTCCTTCGCTTCCAGTCCATAAAAGCCCAGTACCGAAAAATTGAGGTCATGCTCACTGATCTCCGCCAGTTCCCGCCCCTGGAGGAAATGACAGCTGCAGGCGTGTTTGGCGGCATAGCCACCGCCGATATTTAGTAAAGGCCGAAGCCACAAAAAAGCAGCGAATAGAAGAGTGGCCAGCAAGATGAGCCCAATGACGGAGCGGCGGAGGGTGGGAGAAGAAAGCATGGGGTAATGTAGGATAAATGGTTGAGACGCTATGCGTTGAAAAGGTATCGACGTACAGCGCTACGATATGCACACATATTACAAATACCTTTTTTCGCTTTAAAAAACCCCCTCCCAACCCTCCCCACATGGGAGGGCTCTTGAAAAATGCAACGCATTTTTTAATCCAGAAAGCCATGAACACAAAGTTTAGACTTAAAACCTATAATTTCAGGGTTTTAGCCTTAAAACGCGTTGCGTTTTTACTAGCCCTTCCCCGTGGGGAGGAATTGGGGAGGGGATTCTACTCAATTGTTTGCTAACGTAAAAATATGTGTATACCGTAGCGCACAGCGTCTCAACCCAAAAACTCCCTCACCGCCCGATTACTTGACAGAATGTGCACTTCCTTCCCTGCCGTCCGTTGCTCCTCCAGTGTTCGGAGAATACCCTCCCGCCGCTTGAGGTTATAGACTGCGACGTAGTGAAGGAAGTGGCCATCAAAACGCTCCCGGCAACCCGGGGCGGAGCCCGGGCGCACCCGATGCCAATATCGCAGGGTTCGTTTGATGACGCGATACAGGCAGCGCCAGGTGGGCTGGTCTACGTAGATGACCGTATCGGCCCGGGGCATCCGGTAGGGGAAAGTGCCGGAGTAATTACCGTCCATGATCCACTCATCGCGGGCAGCGAGGGATTTGACCGTCTCGATCCAGGCCTCCGTGGTGGGCTCTTTCCAGTCGGGGCCGAAGTAATGTTGGTCGAGGTGGATCGCTGACAGGCCCGTTCGTTTCGCCAGCTGGCGGGCGAGAGTAGATTTTCCGGAACCGGAGCAGCCGATGATGAGGATTCTAGTAGCCAATGAGTGATTGGGGGAATGAGTGAATAAATAAGCTTGCAATAATGCAGCCTTGTAGGCGCAGGGCATGCCTTGCGCCTACAATTTACGCCTTTTAGTGCCCTGATTTCTGTGGAATCAATGACGGGACACCCTAATGAATAACCCAATAAGCCAAAGGTCGTGGTTAGGCAGGATATTCACTCATTACTTCCTTCATTAATTCACTCCTTGCTGTATTGTACCTTGCGGGCATAATGCAAACCAAAACCTTCGGCATCCGCCATCACGGCCCTGGCTCCGCCCGCCGCCTCCGGGCGGCGCTGGACGACTACGCCCCGGACCTGATCCTGCTGGAAATGCCGGCGGATGCGGATAAGCAATTGCACGAAGTCGTCAGTAAAGGCCTCCGCCCACCCGTCGCCCTCGTCCTCTACGATGCGAAAGACATTGAGCGGGCCAGCTTCTACCCCTTCGCCAGCTTCAGCCCCGAATACCAGGCCATCGAGTGGGCCTCGGACCGCAACGTGAAGGTGTGGCCCATTGACCTGCCCGCCCGCCATTACCTGGCGGAGAAGGCCGCCCACGTGCCACCAACACTGTTTGCCTATAGAAACAGATTTACTACATGATCCTCCTTTACTTGTTACTGCTCCGCAAATTGTCTTTTTATTCATATTGTAAATATACATATATGATCACCCTACTGCAAGAGCGGCAAGTTTCAGATGATTGCTAATGCACTTATAATCCTTAATATATTGTGATTTTTGATTTCCAAAATTGAATACTACCCACTGACCCAATACCTCCATGCCATACCTCTGATCCCGTTCCCACAAACCAAAGCCTAAGATCAGATAT
>ENA-ORXT01005038-ORXT01005038.1-marine-metagenome-genome-assembly--contig:-NODE-5038-length-13219-cov-6.309085_pt1 | contig 13219 bp, 8 predicted proteins | sample MGYA00237868_ERZ511482 | MGnify/ENA metagenome assembly ERZ511482 | reverse complement strand
CACTCGGCCATGCCCAGTGCTGAAGCCGGGCGTCGCTGCCCGGAGGCAAATTTTGTAAAGCCCCGCTTCGCTGTCTACCAGCAGGTGTCCCGGCAGGTTCAAGCCGTATTCGCCGAATTTACTGATATGGTCGAACCCCTGTCGCTTGATGAGGCCTATCTTGATGTGTCTGCCAGCAGGCTGTTCAAGGGCTCGGCTGTAAAGCTGGCCAGGGAAATCAAGACTCTGATTCACGAACGCACAGGGCTGGTAGCGTCAGCTGGCGTCAGCTACAACAAATTTCTCGCCAAGATTGCTTCTGACTACGATAAGCCTGATGGGCTTTACTGTATTTTGCCGCAACAGGGTGAGGCGTTCGTCGCGCAACTTGCCGTGGGGAAAATCCATGGCGTGGGCAAGGTGACGGAAGCGCGCATGCACGATCTGGGCATACGCACTGGAGCAGATCTTCGGCGTTGGACCCTGGAGGAGCTGGCTTGCGAGTTCGGTAAAAGCAGCCAGTATTTCTACTGGGTGGCCCGAGGGGTTGATCATCGCCCCGTCAGAGTCAGTCGTACACGTAAATCCATGGGTTCAGAAAGAACCTTTGGTCAGAACATCCAGTCCCGGGAGGAGATGCTTAACATCCTGAACAATCTTGCTACCGAGTTGCTGGATGAGCTTGGCGAAAAAATGCTGGTCGCATCCACTCTGTCAGTCAAAGTACGGTTTGCCGATTTCAGTACCTATACCCGGGCGCACAGTGAATCGCCGGGGCCGATGAATGCAGTGGCTGTAAAAAGAGCGATGCCTTTTCTACTGGATCGTGCTCTGGCATCTGTCGACGAACAGCAACGAACCGGGCAGCGCTATCGCTCAAAACGCGCAGCCACCGATGGAGTGCGCCTGTTGGGCGTGGCGTTTAGGGGTTTGAGTGATAAAGATGATCAGACGCCGGTGCAATTACAGCTCGATTGTTGATGGTCAGCTGTATTTCCATGACACATGCGCTGCGTCAGATTCGCAATCGTCTCATGCGGTAAAGCGGTGAGGGAGTAGAGGCGCAGGTGGCTCAGCGCTGTTTCGCTGCACTCGGCGGTAACTCGTCAGGCCACGCTCGTCTGATGAGTCACGAACTTAGTACAACATCAGGGAATGTTGTGGCTGCCATTGGCTCGCACAGGAAATACCCCTGCGCCCGATCGCACCCAAGCTCAGCAACTGTGTCGAATTGCTGCTGATTCTCGATGCCCTCGGCTACCACTTCTGCGCCGATACTGCGAGAGATATCAACGACAGCCGCCACGATGTCCTGGCTGTGTGCATCGGTGGCGATGTTGGTAACGAACGCGCGGTCTATCTTGACCTCCAGAATAGGGTAGTCGCGTAATTCCAGCAGCGAAGAATAACCAACGCCAAAGTCGTCGATCGCTAGCCGAACACCCAGCGATGTCAGGTCGAGTAGCTGATCACGCAGTCGCTTGGAATCAGCAGACAAAGCCGTCTCGGTAATTTCAAGGCATAGCTTGGTGGGGTCAAAACCGGTGCGAGTCAGCAATTTGTCGACATCTGCGACAATTTGCCCGCCTTCGAATTGCTTGCGAGACAGGTTGACCGACAGCATGGCAGGCGACATGCCGTAGCGGGCAAGGCGCTGGTAGTCCTCGACGGCCCGGTCAAGCACCCAGGCTCCCAGCTGATTGATGATGCCAGTCTCTTCAGCTACGGGTATAAAGTCCGCGGGGGACACCCGGCCCAGCTCCGAATTTTGCCAGCGTATGAGCGCTTCCATGCCGCAAGTCATTTTAGTCTTGATATCAATCTGCGGCTGATACTGCAGCGACAGTTCGTTTTTCTCGATGGCTCTTTGCAAGCCGATTTCCAACTGATGCCGGTGCTTGGCTTGCCGTTGCTGTACTGAATTGAAAACCACCAAGGCATTGTCACTGCCATTTTTTGCCTGTGCACAGGCGCTGTCCGCTGACTTCAACAGGTTGGAAACCGTATTACCGTGTTCGGGGGCATAGGCAATACCGACGCTGGCTCGGACGGGTACATTCAATTCGTTAACGTTCAAACCACGTCTCAGAGTTTTCAGTAGCTCCTTGACCATCAGTTCGATGTTGGCTCGCCCCAGATCGGATTCCAGTAGCACAGCAAATTCGTCGCCTGCCGTTCGTGCGATCAGTGCGTCCTGCGGCATCGCATGCTGCAGACAGATAGCGGTCTGTTTCAACAGTTCATCACCGGCAGCCCGACCATAGGTATCGTTTATCTGGCGAAAGCTTCGCAGGTCGACAATAATCAGTGATAACTCGTTCTTCGTTCTGCTGCACCGTTGCGCCAGCTCATGGACCAGTCTGGTGCGGTTAGCCAGCGCGGTCAGGGAATCGCACAGCCGGTTGGTGGATGGGTGTGCCGCACCGTAAATGGAAACGCTGGTTCCGCCATTGCCTGTGGGGCGTTCCTTGACCAGCAAGGATCGACTGCCATAACTTGGCACCTCGAAGCTGATGGTGGAGTCGGCGTTGATAGCCGTCTCTCTCGCGCGGTTGCGGGCTCGCTCTATCGCTAGATTGTCCGGAGAGATTTGCGCATACAGGTCGCTGGTGCTGGTCTGCGGAAAAACAGTCGGTTCAAGCCTGAGTGGCATGAGCCGAGCCAGCTTTTCATTAAGTGCTGTGAGTTGCCCTTGGGGATTAAACAGCGCGACTGCATCGGGTAGAGCTTCAAGCGTGTCCTGAACGTTCAACACAGATGGGCCTGGGCTGCCAAGCCATTTGCGGGTCAACACGATCATCAGAACACCTGTTAATAGCGCCGCTGCGCTGGCGACAGGCGCTTCATGCCAGATGTCCGTCAGCGTCGAGAATCCGTTCGCGGCCGCAGATTGGGCGATGCCTATTCCGTCGGCCAGACCTGAACCAAGCAGATAGCGTTCTGCATCCGCCAGCGTTGAGCACGTTGCCGTGCAATCGAGCTTGGAACTCATCTGTGTCAGCCAGCCTTAGTTACACACGCAGGGGGCATAGAAATGCCTTGTCGTTCGCTGGTCGGGAGGCTTGTTGGATACACTACGCCCACACCGGCGATCGGTTTAAGTACGCCTCCCTGGCAGAAGATTTTCACGCCTCCTGCCGGTAAGTTAGCAGAAAGTCTAAGCAAACTGATCGGGCTTCTGGTTATATAGCGTGTGTTTTTGCAGTTAACCACACCTCGTAAGGCGTTGTTTATAGGGCTTTTTTTAACCGAAAGCCACCCACCGGTAGCTTTTGCAGCAACTAGCTAAATATTAGCTGCGGGCTGTAACCTCGACGACGTGATACCCGAACTGCGTCTTGATCGGGCCTTGAACTTCACCAATCTCACCATCAAAGCAGGCAGTGTCAAATTCTGCGACCATCTGGCCTTTACCAAATGTCCCCAGACTTCCACCGTCACGGCTTGACGGGCAGCTTGAATGCTCCTTGGCTACCGCTGCAAAGTCTGCTCCACCCTTGATCTCGTCGATAAGGGTCTGGCATTTGTCTTCAGTGTCTACGAGGATATGACGGGCTGTGGCTTGGCTCATGTCTTTGGTTTCCAGATTCCGAAAGCGTCTTGATGGGGGGCCGCAGGTGGGGCTGCTGGTTGTTTCTGACCTTCCACGTCGTCAGCAACGTGTTTCATGAACGCGGCAAGCTGGTCCAGAACTTCTGCTTTCTGATCCACAGGCATATCCTGCTGGCCGAGTAGAAAACCCACGATAGCGCAAAGGTATTGCGATGTTACGCCGGGATCCGCAGAGGCTGGGTCGTGCTCCTGCAAGAGTGCCTGAATATTACCGACCAGTTTGGTCGAGAGTTGCAGATCGCTCATGAGAACAGATAGCCAGATTCAACTTGTGACTCAGGCTCGGCGGGAAAAGTGGTGCTGTCTTCCGCTTGCATGGCTGCACTGTTGCCATGATGGGCCGATGCGGGTGCGCGCTCACTGGTCAGTCTGACCTGCTTGCACAATGGACACTGGTGCCAGCACGTGGTGGCATGTTCACTGGATTCGCAACGATCAACTACCATCGGAGTCTGACAACTACGGCATTTCATGGTGGTCATTTTCAGCGCAAGCCTGATGATAAACAGGTGAAAAAAAGCGCACGTCTGGTGCGCGGTGAAGTGTAACTCAGCTAGGCGCTATCCGCACTTGTTACTAACGACATGAATATTTAGAAATAGCGTATCTGGTCTGTTAGGCACCGGATGTCACTGCATTATTGCTCGATTGGAATTTAAATGCGGACGCAATACTGTGAAGATAAAATCCTGACGATGTGTAAAGCTACTACTGCTGTCGATGAATTTGGACCTAGATGAATCTAAATTACTGATATTGATATGTTTGCTATATGCATTATTTTGCAAAATCGTAGTTTGTCTAGCCACCAATCGGACAAATCGGTGAACATTCCCCCTTGTTATCAACACATGCGCAATTGCATTCAATCGGCAGATCAGCGGTAAGAGTCTGCCAAGAATTGCTTATGGCACTTGATTTTCAATATGGTATTTTTTTACTAATTTGGTCATTTGGTCATTTGGTCATTTGGTCATTTGATCAGACCAAGGAGTAGTAATGTGGAAATAGCCGAATTTCTCCATGAAATCCTTCCAACAACTTGATAGTGTCCCCTTCTTTCTTTCAAACGGATGTATCCAGACCTAATCAAGTCGATATTCGTCGTCCGGGAGTTTTTGAAACACCCCCGCTCCAATCACCCTGTTAGGGTAGTGATCTTCATGCTCTACTAAATCTCCAGCCATTTTCTTTATTATGAATCCAACATAGTCGTCACTTTGATACATGTATTCATCAAATTGAACGGTATCGAATCGCATCTCCCATTTAAAATATCGAGCATATTGTGCGAGCGTGTCCAATATGACCCTATCAGATTGATTGTCTACATATAGAATTCTTTGATAGCCACCAACGTTGTCTAGAATGCAGTCTTTTATTTCGTATTCCAAAATCAGGCCTTCATGATTGTAAATTCAATTACTGATTAACATATGTTCGTAACGGCAGTACGAAGCATCAAATACAGTGCTTTTCATAGTTCATCAGAATAATAGTTAGTTGGTTCTGTCATCCAGTTCGAATTAAGCCGTTCGGAACTTCGCGCAATCTCGTAGGTAGTTTCCCATCCTGATTTTCATACCGTTGCGAAGTGCATTCGAATAGAAGGTCATCGCGCCTTCCATCCCTCTCTCATAAGTTCCTGAAAATTCTGGCGCGACAGCACATCGCTGCAATTGCGCCAACCTTCAGCATCTGCATCTAAGGTGTCGTTATAACGCAGTTCGAACCCAGTGGTTTGACGCTGTGCGTCGATGTAGTCATCCATTGACTCGTCAATGTTTTCGACATTCTCGATCCAGTCATCCTTAATAGTATCTGGTAGGGACCCGAAAATGTCGTAGCGGTCCTGCATACGTTCTGACAGTTTGTTGTAGACGGTTTCATCAACGGTTTCTGCATTGACGAGATTTAGCATATCTACTCTGTCGCGCACTTGCCCAAATCGTTTGATGCGTCCGATGCGTTGTTCAAGCCGAGTTGGATTCCATGGCAAGTCCACGTTGATCAGCGTGCCTAACGTCTGAAGGTTGAGTCCTTCGCAGGCAGCGTCTGTAGCAACCATGATGGTCAACTCGCGATCAGCCACCATATTTTTTAAGCTATCACGCTGGACATGGACACTTTCACCCTGGTTAAATAGTGTGCTTCGACTTGCACCTGCATACAAGCCGATGGGTAAATCCTGATAACGTAATGCCAGCTGCTCGGCGATCCAAGCCGCAGTATCGTAATATTGGCTGAAAATGATCACACCGTAGTCAAGCCATTTTTCGTTTTCCAGAAAATAAATAATAGCTTGCAGCTTGGGGTCATTATCGATTCGCTGTAGCCGATCAATCATTTGTTTGAGCACCTGTTCCTCTTCAGCCGTTCTTTCATTGAGCAGTAATGATCCATCTTCGTCATCACTTTCAGTGTCGACAGTTTCACCCTCTAGCAGTCGTTGGGCAGTGGTAATACCTGCATGTATGCTTGAGCAAATTCGCTGTTCCAGCAAATTTTTCATGAACCCCGCACCTTTTCCACGAGCGGACAAGGCTTTGGCGAACGCCTGAGCTTCGTTGTAGGCTTCGCGAAAATTATTCTCCACACGAAGTGCCTTGTCAGAAAACAGTGCATTGAAAGCTTGTTCATCTTTAACCAGCAAATTGTTTGGATGAACATCTACTGCAATCTTCGGGATCAGGTTTTTAGCCTCTAATGTACTCCGCTTGCGTAACACTACATGGCGAATAAACGGATTTTCACGCTGAAAAAAGCTTGTACCATCCTGATCTTGACTTAATGCATCTTCAAGCTCATCGACGGTATCTGTGTCAAGCTCTGAAAAAGCTGGCGCGCGGCCATTCTTTGCTAAGGAGCCAAGGTCCTCGTGGATAGTCCTGTATAGCTTGCGCGCGCCTGTGTCTCTGGATTCGTTGACCGCCGGCAGTGGTGAACGTAGGTAGCGCCAGCCTTCTTCAGGATCATTGACATGTTTGCTACCTGTCACTAATGGTAATGCTTGATTGGAGTGGTGCCAAGGAGATTGATCGTGTCCCAACACAAAATTCCCCTCGCCTTGATGCAGTATTCCCATCAGATCCCAAAGGTCGTCTGATTGCGTTTGTATTGGAGTCGCGGTGCCAAGTAAAACGTGTTGACTTTGCCCAGCTATCTCTCTAATAAACGCTAACAACACATTTGGCTCGCCGGAATCACGCCCAAAACCTTGGCGGCTGCGTGCTTTGTGGGCCTCATCCACTATGACAAGGCCAAAGTTCATATTCAGTAATAATGCTTTTTCTTCTGAAGCTCTTGACATTAGGCCCGTAGAGACGATGCCTATTCGCAACGGGCATTGAGCAATGTGCTGCGTCCCAATCCCCGAGATAATGTTGTCAGCCGGGTCGCTCCACGCCTTTTGCTGCGTCAACCAGCGGGCACAGGGGATGCCGAGCTTGTCCTCCATTTCAATCTGCCATTGAATACACAGAGTCGCTGGTGCAAAGATGAGTACGGGCTTTCGCCGTCGGTTGTCACGCTCCATGAGTAAACACAGCGCCAGCGCCGCGGTTCCCAGCGACAATGTCTTACCCAGACCTACCTCATCGGCCAACAGCAATCTGACTACACCATGGTTTTGATAGTGACGAATGCATTCGCTGACAAAGCCCTGTTGCCATGGCTGCAATGAATTGCCCTCACGATATAACGGACATTCAATGAGCGCAGCGGGAGCAAGCTGCTCATCGTCATCTATGGCTCGGAAAGACACTTCACGACGATGCGCCTGCCGTTTCACCTCCTTAATAATCAAATCCGGCAGTGCTCGTGCGGATTCCCATAAATGCTTGAATTCCGCTTCGATCCATTCAATACCCTCGGCGGAGTCGTCTTCCCAAAGGATTTCGTAGTGCCGCTGCCATCCGTTACGTGATTCATTCATCGAGCCGATAAAACCTAGCTTTCGGCCGTCAGCACATTCGATGACACCCGCTTTCCCATGGACGAAACCGCAAACACTGTCAGGGGCAACACGAATTGCCTTACCATGCTTTTCAAGAAAACTATCGAGTCGACGATATCGAGGTCGTTTCAGTAGCCCTTGCTCCAGACTAGTAGTCTCATTCCACCGGCCCAGCATCCGCGCTTCGCACTGTTTTGCAATAAGCAGGTCTTGCGGGTGTATATCTGAATTGCAGACAATCTGTACTAGCGGGATTTGCTCGATCTTCTCATCAGCAACTTCAAACAATGAGCTGGTGAAATATCCGGCAATGCGTTTGTAGCTTCTAGCGCCCTCCAGATGCTTCAGCAAAAAACTGTCGTCCAATCGCGATGTACGCGATGAATATCGTTGTATGGTCATGATTCGTCATTCTCGCCGGTGGGCGACTGACCGGGGTTTGTCTGGTAGGCCTGATCAGGCCTGCTGGGTGACGCTGGAAATCGCAATTGCAGTAACCCTTTTTCGCTCATCGGGGATAGAAAGCGGTACCCGATGCCATTAGCATTTTTCTTCAGTAGCTGGGCAATCTGACGTCTGCTGAGCCACTGTATTCGACAAAGTTCCAGTATCAAGGCTGTCGTATCCTCAATGCTCATTCTTGGCCTGCGCCTGGCAGCGGCAATTTGCTCCAGCATCTGCCATTGCAAAATCTCAGAATTTTGATCCACCTCTAGTAGACGTGGGTCATTTTCATCTTCTGAATCCAGTGCGAGGGTGCCTTGTCTTGATGTTGATCCAGCCTGCTGCACCGGACTTGCGCCGTTATGTGATAGGTCTCGTTCCTTGTGCGGTAGGTCTAGCTCGCTATGTGGGAGGTCCCCCCCTCTGTGTGGTAGGTCTTGCTCCTTGTTTGGTAGGTTTCCTTCGTGCGAATCTGAGGCAAGCTGGTACCAGCTGCCACGACCGCGACCTTCGCGTTTAAGAAATCCGCTATCCACCAACACTGCCAGTCGCTGCGTGATGTCTACAGGGTGCTGCTTTGAAACCTGTTGTAATCGCGAGTTGTCAACTCGATCCTCGATTTGGGCTGTGACCAAAGCTTGAACTTCAAGCTCACCTAATGACTGAAAACGAGTGCCGAAGCACTTCTCCAACGTCTGTAGCGCTTCTGGAGGGAGGAGGGTTACCATCCGCAGTCGCCAAATGACACGGTCAGGTCGAAATCGCTCCTCAAGCTCGGGTGTTCGCCAGTGCTGACTTGCCCAGCCACGCTTGATTTTGTCTATTCCGCTACCCGCTTTTTCAGCAGAGCCAATCATCGTGAACAGTGTCTGTAGCACCTTGTTGCGGCATTCGCTCACACCGCCAGCGAAAATCTGATCACGGCTTAAGAGGGAGGCGCCAGGGTTGGAGAATTCAAACCGATCAACATAGCGTTCAACAACCACACCACCGCTACCTTGATGGTCCGCATGTATGAGTGCGTTTACCAGTGTTTCACGCAGTGCCTCATGAACTGCCGACTCACCCTTACGTAGCAGTTCGCCTCCTTCCTGATAAGCAAAAGGTGTCTTCAAACCCATTGTAAGCTTTGGGAAAACCTGCCTGTAAAACTGGAACAAATTACCAGGCCATGTTCCATCGGGCACCACTCTGTCGCTCCAGCGTTGCTCATAATCATCGGAAAGCCGCTCTCGAAAATCCACATGAAACTGAGGCAGGGCTTCACGAAGCGCATCATGGCTTCCGAACATCAACAGTCCGGCTACCGTGATTCCCTCTTCGCCTGATGCCCTGTCACGACGCCAGCCGCGCAGTTTTGCCAGCAGAGCTTGTGTACTTTCTCCGAGCCAGGGGTGATTGGGGTAGGCTGCACTGAACAGATTACGGTACTGCTGCACGCTGTCTCCGTCCAAATCCGCCAGCGAATATCCGACTAGAATTCGCTCATCAGCAGATTGTTCTGACTGATCAGCCAACATGCGTTTGACCTCACGTTCATCACAGTGATAGTCACCTTCAAAGTTCCTGCGATAACAACCTGTGAGAGGGTTCTGCCCAATGTATATTGGACGCTCTGCTCGACTAGCACGTGGTACTTGCAATAGAAACAGCGTTTTGCCACCCATGTCAATTGATTGCAGGTCTTCGTTAGTCAACAGATTTCGACTAATCTTCCCAGCATCATTTAACGTGTCCCACAGAGCTTTGCGAGTCTTTGCGGAGTCTGCAACGCCATGAGGCACTCCGTTGTCACCAACCCCTAAGACGAGCACACCGCCATCCGTATTGGCCATGGCGCTGTAGCTCTCCCACAGGCTACTCGGCACACCACCACGCGCCGATTTGTACTCCAGATCGGTGTCCTCGCCTCTTTCAAGTAGAGCGAGTACAGCATTGGCTTTTAAGGGTTTTATGCGCATTACCTATCTGCATTTATCCATTACTACACAGCCCTATTGCCCAAGCACTCGTCTGTTTTGTATCTGGTCTGCCAATAGCTCAGCAGCATCACGCGTGTTGGCGTCTTGCGTTTTTTTCTCCAGAAACCGTAACAAATCCACCAAGGCAAGTCGGTTCTCCAGAAAAGCCGGCAACTCCTCGCTCATCTGGTTGACCACTGTCTGAGGCTCTACCTCAACCAGAACTTGCTGAATACCTACTATCACACGCCCCAGCCACGTGGCACCTAATTCAGTGCTATCACCGAGCTCTCTGGAGGTGAATTGCTCGGGTTGTTTTAGTGCAGCCTCATTTGCCTTGGTGCTTGCCATTAATGCTGAGTAGTCCGCAACACGAAAGGCCTTAGCAAAGTTCTGATAGTTATCCAGTTTACGCGCACCCGTGGTTTCCATATCTAGCATGCGAAAGTAGAAGCGCTGAACACCGCCGATTTTGCCCCAAGTAGAAGCACTCAATCCCTCTGGCACCAGCAAACTGTTAGCTGCCTCTGACGCCTGTTGAACAATGGCATCGACTACCGTTGTTTCACCTTTGCGACGCGGACGCAAGGTAAACCCGGTAACGTTCTCTCCGTCTACATGCGTATAGCCTGTCAGCACTTTCAACGCTGCTGCATAGCCTGCCATTTGTAAGTCAGAGTCATTGAACACGGGTTCTCCATGCTTGTTGTCGATGTCATCATTGAGATTCATCATCTGCTCAATCTGCGCCTTAACTTCAGCTCTGACCGCTGGCAACAGCTCTTGCCGAAAACCGTGCTTCTCGCCATCAGGCCGTTTCCTCAATAGCAGAGTCACAGTACCCTGAACATAACCGCCTTTCTTCAGCTCTGACGAGGTTTCGGTTGCAATGTACCAGGCAGCTGTTACCTGTAAACCTGCTGCCCAGAAAATGCCGACCATATCGCTCCAAACGCCAGCATCCTGATGAGTAAACATCACACACTGGCGACCGTTGTCAGGCATGTGTTTGGCCATGGCGCTATAGGCCTCGACCATGCCTCGGCGGAAGTCATCACCACTGCCTTTTATGGCTAGTGCACGCCGAGAATCCCATGTCCACTGGTTGAAAGGCTCTGGCGGATTCTTGCGTAGCCACGCGATGAAGAATTCAGTAATTTCGTGATAGTGGACGGCATCAGCGTAGGGTGGATCCGTTATAAATAAATCACTATTGCATGAGATAGAACCCGCGACCAAAGATTCAATGCTGCAATCTAAATGTGAGCTGGAAGGAAATCTTGAGTAGTAAATGTCAGAATCAAAACATTTTGAAAGCAAGAAACCACTTGCGCGAACTCCATAGGAGTACCAAGTGTTTAGTGCCTGATTGCTAAATACTTTGCCGGGTAAGTCCTTTCCCAAACCGTTCTCCCAAAATGAAAGCTTAGAAGCGAAGTCTAATGTACGCGCATAGCTCACTAGCAGCTCGGCTCTATCTGTAGCTAGAATTTGTTTTCTTAAAGTTACAAGCACTAAGATCCCTCTAGGAGAAAACAGTTGGTGCCAATAAGCCCACCCGCGCTCCCTAATAGGCTGGTCTGTGTTATACCCTGGTTCAATCGCCATATCTGGGACCAAGCCTTCGGCTTGCCATTTAGCGAGGTTTTCAGAAACCATGACTTCCACATTATCTTCCATCTCTACGTCATGATCACTGACGGCCCGAAAAAATGTCTTGGGTCGGGTCGTCCCGATAGTACTTGCTGCAACCCATTGAACCGCATACAACCGTTCCTGAAAAATATCATCTGACGCAGGTTTAAAATCAGCGGTTTTCCAATGCCGTAAACGGTTCCGGTTGACTCCATGTTCGTCCTTATAGTCACCTCGTAGAGTTTTTATCTGTGTGCTGTAACGCTTGCCTTCAATTTCATAGACGAGACTGCCTTTTTGCAAAGTACCTTGTTCGGCTAATTTCATTTCGGCCATAGATACACCAGTGTGAACTTCTATCGCAAATCGCTTTTCTGAAGGACATGGCAGTAGCTTGGCTACGACATTGCGGCTTTTCGAAATTATCCAGCTTGGTGCCATTGGCACCATCCAACCCGTTTCAGGGCAGCGGGTTTCCAGACAGTAGAGGTAGGCCTTGGCACGGTTACCATCGTTATCGTGCTCGATACCCAACGCACAGATTTCAGCATCTACGGCTGCTGCTACAGACTTCTGTGTTTGCTCTATTTCGGCTCGTTTTTCTGCAGATGCACCTATTACGTTTAGCGCTCCCCACGTCAGCATGCATGCTATGGGATTTAGGTCTGATGCATAAACGTCACACCCAAGGCGAGCTGCTTCGAAGGGAATAGAGCCACCACCGCAAAAGGTATCGCCTACTTTAGGTCGTTGCCCAAAACGTAAGATGCCAAGCTGCTCGGTCAGTTCTTGATGGGTACCTGCGTTTATCCCATATTTTTTGAGATGCTTGTTGATGAAAGGCCAGATTGGCGCATATAGCCATGCCTGATCAATTTCCTCTGGGCGCTTGCATAGTTCTGCACGGCCGAAGTAATCTGGGAACGTCTCCAATGCCAAGGTGATCAGTGACAACTTATCTTTTTCTTCGATATCTCTTCTCCACCGAACACTGAAACCGGCTTCATCAACATCAACAGGAAAGGTGATCGACTGCACTTCCGCTTCATCCTCAAACCGATGCTTTGGGCCAAAAGTAAAATAATCTGCCGGGTTTACAAGTGTTATTCGTGAGGCAATGTCTTTGGGTTTCAGTGTTTTTTGTTCAGCGGCTCTTCTTGCAAGCCCCCCAAGATCAAAACCCATCAACATTTCAAAGACGGCCAGATCTGCTTCAGGATTATCTGTGGTGGGTAGCAGGCATCCGAGGACAATTGAGCGCACAAGAATTAATGGTTTGCGGCCTTTCCAGTATGACCCTAAGCCTGTCAAGGTCTGGCCGAGGTTGGCCTTGCGTTCCTTCTGTGCCTCCCATGACACCTTCTGCACCGGAAACACCGTCTCTATCAAAGCCGGCGCATCACGCAAGGCAAAAGGTGTCAATTTGGTCATTAATCGAGTCTCATTCGAACAAACGGTAGTTGCGAGCGGTTTTGCCATCAGTGGGCAAACGAGCATTCTCTGGCCCAAGTGTATCTGCTCGGGCAACATCACCCAGAGCATGCCTCAGTGCTAATCGCCATCCCTTGCTGCCGTCTTTCAGGCCACCGGTTCCATGTGCTGCCATACTGAACAACCACCAACGCTCCTCGGC
>ENA-ORXT01005037-ORXT01005037.1-marine-metagenome-genome-assembly--contig:-NODE-5037-length-13220-cov-9.534353_pt1 | contig 13220 bp, 8 predicted proteins | sample MGYA00237868_ERZ511482 | MGnify/ENA metagenome assembly ERZ511482 | reverse complement strand
CAACAAAGCACGTTCGCACACATACACACAAGCTCAAGCCACTCAACCACTTCACCGTGGTCCCCCATCCCCTATCCTCACTGCATTTCAACAGGACCGCCGCCTACCCCCGCCGCCGCATATGCCGGCGCCGGCGCCACCGCTGCCGCCGCGGCCGCGGTGTCCGCGCCGAGAATCACAGTCCGCACTGACAACAGCGGCGGCGGCTGCGGAAGCGCCGCCTCCAACGAGCCATTGGCAGCCACCGCCGCCGCCACGGGCGACGAGGCGTGGTCAGCCCCCACCGTCGTGCCCCCGCCGGTCACCGCGGTGCCATCTCTGCTGCAGCCAGCGCCCCGGCCGCGGCCGCCGCCGCCGTGGTGTCGTCGGCGAAGGACATGGACGCAGTGGCGCCGGCGTCGCCCCGCCCCCCATGAGTGGCGCCCGGCATGTCACCATCGCCAACGCCACTCATTGCCGCCGCCAACAGCACCGCCGCCGTCCGGCGTCCCAGTCGGTGCCTGCCCAGCTGCAAACACGACCCTGGACGCGAAGCAGCAGGGACAGAGAGACGCTTATGGACGAGAGGGGGGGGTGGTGCGGCGGATTGGCGTCGGAGGGGCCGCACTCGCGCCAGTGTGATCAGCACGCGGGGGGGCGAGAATCTTTGCGCCCGGTCCTCCCAGTTGAACTGTGGCATTGAGTTACGACGTACGGAGAGCAAGGTAGGTGCAATTGCTTGCACCAAAAACATTGCAATCGTGACATGGGCGTAATAGGCCTTGTCTTGACCGTGAGCACATGTGAACGTGATCGTTCCAAATGTTACGTCGAACTTCGGTTTCTAGTCGAGCTGAGATGGGGGCGGTCGTGACGGCGCAGCAGAAATGTTCGCCAATCGTGTAAAAAGAAGATCGATGGACGCCAGCCACGCGATTACGGTTGTTGGCACACAGGCGAGAGCGGAGGCCGCAAGCGCCCAATCAGTGACCATCGTCCATCTCTGCCCCCGTTGTGCGGTGCCTCGTACTGTATCGTGGTGTGTCGCGTGTGTATATCACTTTCTGAGAGTTGATCCGGGCCCAAAAACCGATCTAACTTGTTTTACCAGGTGGCCTCGCCACGCGTGTTCGTGTGCGAGATATTCAGGAAGCTCTCGCACACGCTCATGTCCCGAGCACGTTCGTCCCGAAGCAGCCTGTTTTGCGGGTAAGTCCTTCGTAAGCGGAAGTGCCGCTCGAGGCAGATTTATAGAAATGAAGCAGCCGTGATTGGAACGCAGCGCTCTCATTGGTTCCCACTCGTGCGTGCACGCTGAGAGCCCGTCGTCAAGAGTGTGTCGTACAGGGGCTGTGCGGTCCAGCACGCGACCAATAGATGAGGTTTATTCGGTGCTCGCCGTCCGCAGTGCGTTCAGCTCCTGCCCCGAAGTCGGGGCCGCGCGCGAGTGCACATGGGCGGCCCACGCCGTGCTGCCCCGCCCTCCCGCGGCTGTGTCTGTGCGTCTGTTACCCACCGCCGTCGCCGCCGCGCTGGCGACGCGATCCCCTCACCCGTGCCTGCTTGTCTGCGCCTGTTGCCCTGCGAGGTCACCCCCGCGCTGGCGCCGCGCACCCCTCGCCCGTGGCTACCGCTGCGCTCCTGATGCGCTCCGCCCTCGCCTCCGCGATGGCGCGGCGCTCCCTTTGCCCGCGGGTTTTTCGTTGCCGAGCGTCGGGGCTTGGCGACGCTGCCAGCCACGCAGGATGTACGGGGGAGGGGTGAGCGAGCGTTGGCAGGAACGAGTAGGCGTTAGACTCTGTGACGCGCGAGGTGCTAGGCTGGTGGAGGGGCGGTACTACAAAGCATTTGTTGACGCACGACTGCGTGTGTCCCGTCCTTCTATGCTTGCCGCAGCAAGGCATACGTGTAATAGGCAAAACTCGAGAAGAAGCATAACGAAGAACGTTTCATTGTCATCGAGTCGCTCCTACATTACAGAAAGCACAAAAAAATACGCAGTTGCTACGCTACTCACTCACTGTGGTAGTGGTGGCGTTCGAGTCAGACTCGCTACTTTGGTCAAGGCCGCGGAATTTACTTCGCTGCTTGTTGAGAGCCGCGACAGCGGCCCGCTGTTGTGCGGCTTGCGACTTTCGGCCACGCTGCTCGTCGTCCCCTTCGCTGCCGCGCGCCGGTGGTGCCGCAGGCGACTCCGCCTCCTCCGCCAGAGCCGTTTAGGATGCCTTATCTCCTGCCATAGCCGCCGCTGGTGGGTTCTCCCCCGGCGGCACGTTATCTCCGGCGGCAGAGCCGGTTGCTGGCGGCGCCGACGGGGACGCATCAGCCGCGAGAGTCGTGACTTCCAAAGCAGCCACGCCGTCGTCAACGTACACCACATTTACTTCCTCGATAGTCCTGCTTGCCGGCGGTGCCGGCGAGGGAGCTGGTGCAAGGCGCGCCGCCAGGCCAGCATACTGCACCATCTTGCGCATAACAGCTTGCCGGTACTGGGCGCCCTCGCGCGTGTGACGAATCGCAGAAGAGTCTAATGAGCGAAGCACAGTGCGCTCTTGCTGCGCAACAGTCAGCTTGTCCACCGCCGCTGTGCTCGGCTTGACCTGCTCCTCCACACCGGCGTCCTCCGCCCGCATGAGCTTGGCCGCTTTGATGCCGCGCAGTCGGCGCTGATACCCCTCGTTGCGCGAGTTCGGGTTGCTTTTTCTTTCGCTCTCGCCTTTCGTGTCTGAAGAGTCGTCCAGGTCCACACTCGCGTCGTCTGCCAAATTAGCCGCGGCACTGAACTTTTCGGATGTGTGCATAACTCGCCAGCACCGACTCACCTTTAGTGCGCCAGTTTGGCTTTGCGTTTGGCTTTCTTGACCTTTCGCTTGTCCTTCTTCCGGTCGCTTCGGATGGGCCCGTAGATGTCGAGCGAGCAGTACCGCGCGACCGCACCGCTGATGATGTCCTCCTCCATCAGGTTGACGTTAGTTCGCATGTTCTTTACCACGAGGTAGTGAGATCAAAACGAGCTCACCCCCTTCCGGATCTTCTTGACATGCTTCTCTAACGCTCTCAAGTTGCGTTTAACGCACAGGGGCCCCTTTTTAGTCAGTAGATCCGTTTACCTCTCGTGCACAGCCGCCCGCAGCTGGTCCTTAAAGCGAAATGTGGGGGTCAGAGGGTCCTTTCTCATCTCCAGGTTCGCCTTACACAGCGTCATGCGGTCCTCGTCCGCTCGTCCCAGGCTGGAGCCCATGGAATCTGAAAGGTTGTCCTTCACTGGTGGATCGGCGCGTCAGGTATGGAGGGGACTGCTCGGGAGGCTGCGGGGGAGCAGGCACCAGCACAAACATCGAGAGGGGCGGGGTTTGGTGCCCGCCTACCACGTTCAGAGATTGGCGAGCTGCCTCATGCGGCGTCGGCTGCGTCAAGGGCTGCGGCGGCGCGGGCAGCAACATCAACGGCGACGGCGTTCTCTGCGGCTGAGCTGTCATCAACGCCCACTGGTACGCGTGCCCTCCGTGTGGCCTGGTTCATGACTTGCCGCTTCCTAACACCGGACAGTGGAACACCGGGTACGGCGGCAGCTGCCACGCTTAAGACCAGCTACCGGCAGGGTCTTACCGGTTGGCCACGGCTCGCCCGCCCTGGCGTACCCGTTGGCGCACGAAAAAGGAGGTGGCGACGGCCACGAGCAGTACACGCGCCGGTGGTCTTCGGCCGGTGGCCCCGGCGGCCAACACGTTGGGTCCTCAGGCGGGCCTGCCAGTCGTCGCTGCGGGTTCCATAGAGGAAATCAGCGTCTGGGGCCCGCCGGTCGTCGCGGGGGGCTGCACCTTTGAGTGCCGCGTGGGGAGCCATTTGGTCTCCGCTGCGAGCTCCACCACGGAGGTTGGGGGAAACCATGTGGTGGGCCTGCCGGGCGTCAATCGGGGCTGCGCCAAGAGGGCCCGCGTGGCAGGTCCGCCGGTCTACGAGGCGGGCTCCACCGACGGGGGTTCTCGCCGCCGGCTTGAGAGTGATAACGCCCCTCGTCGTCGACGCGTCGACGAAACGTCGGTCGTCAGAATCAGTGTGGCCGGCGTCGGGTCCGAGGCGACGGGGATGAGGAGGGCAGGGCAGCCAGTGTTGTGCCGGAAGCCGGCCGCCGTTCATGAGCGGCCAGCGAACACCCCGGTCCGCAGGACGAGGGCAGGAGTGGTTACGGGGAGGGCAGCGACCAAAACGCGCGAAAAGGTCTGCGGGGAGGCCCGTACATGGCGCCGTCCTGCCTGGGACCAGCGCAGCTGGGAGAAAGAGGCAGGAAAGCCGGCAGAGTGGAGCGCCCGTTGCAGAGGTGGGGGAAGGGAGAGGGGGCGTCGGTGGTGCCGTGGTCACACGGCCTCGCGCAGGTGCAAGGCAGAAAAGGCGGGGTGGCAGCGCGACCGTTGGGATGTCTAACTTCGCACACACCAAGGGGATGCCATAGACGAGTATTGTATTGGATTACAGCGGGAAGAGTGACGACCCCGAGTGGATCGCCAATCTGTCCGCCGAAGACAAAGTCAGAGGGAGGTTGACCATTGCACCCCGTGTGCGTTGTGGCAGGCACGAGGTGCCGACAGGAGCCAGCGGCTGGGAAGGTGGGTGGGCCGCGCGAGGGAGGTTGACCGTTGGCGGCGCTGAGCAGCCCCGCCGTCGGCGGCGGCCTCCCTCATGACAGCGGGCCCGATCCGGCGCTTCCACCGGAAGTCACCAGATCCCCAACCTATCCGGTCCTACAATCTGGCCCGCTCCCCTCACTAATCGCTTCGTTACACACAACATATGCAAACAATTGCGCTCGGCGTCGCCGCGTGTCGTTGGCACCTTTCACGCGCGTCATGAGAGCGGTTAAAGAGGGCCGGAAGGGTGGGCGGGGCAGATGGGGGGGAAGGGTGGGCGAAATGGCAGGTGGCGCTCGCGCGCTGCACAGCCGTCCCAAGACTCCACCGCGAGTACAATCGCAGAAGAGACGCGTCCCAGCTGCCAGCTCAATCCTTCCTGCCGTCCGACGGCGGGTGAGCGAGTGTCGGGGGACTGCGTCTGCCTGGCCCACCCCGTAGGGGCCCTGGCTCCCGAGTATTGGTAACGGATGAGGACTGACCAGCGTCCATGAGTCTCTTCATTGCACGTAGAGCCGGTTTACAGCGGCGCCGTGCCCGCTCGATAAAGTTTGAAAGAGCGGATGAGACGAGCCGGGGCGACCCGGCGCCACTGCCCGACAACGCAGACCCGTGTACAGGCAGGGACCAGACGCCCCCACACCACAGACGTTGGACTGCTGGGGGGTCGAGCGGCACGCATCGAATTGAGACGCCGGGCGCGGCACACGTCGGACGGCTGAGGAGCCGCGAGGCGGCCCCTGACGGGTCGCGGCGCTGACTGCCGCAGTCACGCATCCAGAGCCAGAGAGGGCGTTAGTGCGGGGGCCGTTCCAACGTCAACAGGATGACCGTCTCGTGCCTGGTTTCAGCCAGGTCGATGCCCGACTACATCGCGCCTGGCCCCCAACCACGCCGAGTTATTACACTGTGAACCGGCGCATAGAGCAAATACGGGCATCTATTGGCGGAGGAGCACATTTCTCTCCATTCATTGGACGAGACCGTTCTTGTAAGGTGGATGTGGAATACCAATAAATGTCGAAGTAGAATTGGCGCCAAAGACAACGTGGCTGCACGGGGGCGCGCCTTTTTGCGGACCTCGGCCCCCGCGTTGCTGTTACAGCCGTTCTCCAAAAAATCCCGCACTCCAACAGTTGCAAAAGTGTTCCAAATCGGCCTCTACGACCCCGCAGAGTCCGATTTTGAACTGTTTTGCAACAGTTGGAGTGCGGGAATTTTCGGAGAACGGCTGTAGATCCCAGGAAAGACCGCACAAACCCGGGCGTGGATGGCCCTCCAACCACTTGATATTGGTTGGAGCGCACAGCCAGCGTCACTTGCCGGCGACGCGCACGGAGCCTATGGGCCAAGCTGTGTGACCTGCCACAGTCACGGCAACTGCGGATCACGCCGCCTGTGCAGGCGGTGTGAACGGCCCGTGGACACGCGGCCGGCCCGTGCGCACCATGAAAGCTCTTCCACGATCGAGTCAAAGAGGTCGAGAGATACAGCCGTTCTCGCAAAAACTCGCACGCCAACAGTTGCACAACTCTTACGAATCGGCCTTCACGGGGTCGCAGAGGCCGATTTGTAAGAGTGGTGCAACAGTTGGCGTGCGAGGTTTTTGTGAGAATGGCTGTATGTAATAGAGGACGACCCGCCCTTCACCACGACTTAATCCCCACCCAGATGCAAGTGGGGGTGGAATGCGGGGCGCCCATTCTGTAATGCCACGCGGGGGAGGGCGAGTGGGGGTGGCGTGCGGCGGCGCGTCGCGACCCTGCGCGGTGCCTTGGAGGGCGCCGCGCACAGAGTCTGCAATGGGGCCAACGCGGTGTGACAGGGGGACGTTTTGCTGGCTAGCTAGACGGCCAGCGGCGAGCGTGGGAAAGCACAAGGCGCCAGCGTCGAGGCGCACCGGGTCCCGGTGCGTCGCCACGTGAATCGAAGAAGACAAACTGTTATTGGCAATGGCCGAGTCCCCGTACGTCATTGCCTCAAACGCGGGCTCAAGCCCCTCGCATGCACTGCAGAGACTATATGTACAGCCCCCTCACAAGCGCCAAGGGCCACCCAGCAGCGGCGGGGAAGCTCAAGTCCAAACTCGCTGCGCGAGCGCGCTCCCACCGCCCAAAACCGCCGACCGACCCGCCCCACCTCCCTAGACAGCCCCACCGCCACGGCGCCCGCGCCGTTGCTACACCCCCACATGCCCTTCCCGCCCCAGCGCAACGGAGCTTCAGTTCTTCCGGTACTTTGCCAGGATGGCGGCGGCCTCGGCCATCGGCAGCGGCACCTCCGTCTTGTCCATGTAGACGAGAGAGTCGTCATTGCTGGTGCGGTACGTCGCCGTCACATTGGGCGCCTGGTTGAGGCCGCGCCCCGCAAAGGTCGTCAGCGCCTCGGACGACGGCTCCGAGTCGCCACCCAGGATGGCGGCACCCGACCTCAAGTTAACCGGCACCTCCGACATGACCACCGACACGGATTGCGTGTACGGATTCTTGGTGTCGTGCACCGACACGAAAGGCGCAACGTTCATACCCGACGGGTAGAAGCGGGCCACCGCCGCCGCCGCCTCGGGCGCGCCCGTCGGTGTCGCCGTGACGCCCGCCTTAAGCGAGTCGCCCGCGCCAATGTCCGTCCGCATCTCCACGTTGCTCACAATGACCGACCGCGTCTCGTCCGAGGAGCCAATGTTGTTGATGACAATAAACGGAGCCCGGTTGAGCCGCGACGGGGGGAAGCGGAAGGAGTAGGCCGTTGCGTTGGCGGGCGGCGGGGGCGTCAGCTTGGCCTTGGGGGACACGCTCCGGCCCTCGTCTTCGGCCTTTTGGGCAGCCGTCCAGTAGCCGGCCGAACCAAACGTCAGCGTCGAGGCCGAGACGGCCGACGGCAGGCCGCTGGCAACATCATCATAGTCCGTCGGGCCGCCAGTGGCAACCGTCACGAGCATGTTGAGGCCGCGCTTGGCCTTGTCCGACCCGGCGGGGCCCGCGTTGGACTTACACATGCGGTTAAACTCCTCCGATGAGCGGTAGGTGCCGCGGAAGACGGTGCTCGGCACGACGTTGTCACCAAACAGCGCGTCATACTCCTCACCAAAGTACGAGTCAATGTCCGCGTCAAAGCCGGCCGTCATCAGCGTCTGCGTGTGCGCCGACACCTCAGCCTGCGTCGGGCCGCGGCCGAGGAGGTGCTTATAGTTGAGCTCCACCAGGCGGTACGTCGAGTTGGGGCTCATGAACCGCGACTTGTAGGCGGCCGTCTTGGCCAGCCCACGGACCATCTCCTTCATCGTCAGGTTGCCGCCGCGGAACTGCGACGCGAGCACCGCCACGTCCACCGACTCCTCCTCAAACAGGTACGCGTTGCCAAACACCTGGCGGATCGCCGCACCGACGGCCACGTCCGCGTCCCATGCCGACAGGCGCGGCGCGTCAATCGTCGCGGCGACCGACGAGTAGGTGGCGGGGCCGGCGGTGGGGTACGGCGCGGGCTTGGCGACCGCGTCCGACGGCACCCGGATCGCCGTCACGGCCGAGCCGGGCGCCTGCAGCGCCGCAATCGTGCGCGCGGGGGGGGTCTGCGTCGTGGAGGAGCTCCGCAGAGCGGCGCCGCGGCCAAACACACCCACCGACGTGATGAACGCCATGGTGCAAGCAGGGAGGGGGCACGCGAGGATCGCTATGAAGCGTAGGGCACGTGGGGACGGACGACAGCGAGCGTGGGGGAGTGCAGCGCGCGACGGCGGTGGGGATGGCGGTGGCGGCAGATGCACGAGCAGCGGCTGGGCGGGGAGCTCGGGAGGGTGCCTGACGACCTGTTCAACGAGGGGGAGCCGCCACCAAACCTATCGCGGGTCGAACCCCCACCCAATCGGCGGCCCGGGGCGGCGGGGGGCGCGGCGGGATTGGCAGCGGATGCAACAAAGCTGGCACGCGAGGCACTGCACCCCGACCTCGCTCCGCCTCCCGTCCAAAGTTGTGGCCAGGTCCGTGGTGGGGGTTTTGAGCTCGAGCGCGGAGGTCATCCCGGCGAGAGCCCGGGTCTGGATCAATTGAAGGTCCAAGCCGTGGCAGTCACCAACAGCATTGAGCCACGTGGTTCACATTTTTGGAGAACGTGGCGCCATGCAATCGGTCACTGTACAGTCGTGATGCATTTTCATGGCAGGGGTGCGCCACAAAAGTAGCACCCTCTTTCAGTCCGAGATCGCGAGAGATCGCGGTCCTGAGGCTCTAGGGGCCATTCACTTGTAGAGCATGCTCTCCAAGTGAATGGCACATGAGCGAATAATGACTGTACTGATCTCGTACATCTGGCCGGGAAAAAAGGAAGCTGGATACATTTTTCCTGAATAAGCGATGCGTGGTCCAGACATTAGCCAAAACACTCGGCGTCTTTTTTCGGTGTCGCAACGTCAGCAACCGACCAACACCTACAGACGGTCACCTCGAGCTCAGGCTGTTGCATGCGGCTCCTGCCACATGCTGCGCTCACCGCCTCATGGTCTTTTGGCGCATACACGACGTACGCTCTGAGTCGTTCTTATCTACGGGGTGCGCTCGGCTTGGCACCCATGTCGACGGGGGCCACCGTCCCCCATCTCCGCCACGTTGCTCTCTCCATCGTATGAGGCAAGCTTCTTGTCTTGATGGTGCGCCCGGCGAGGCTAGTCCCCGACCGAGCGGCTCACTAACAAAGGGTTACGGAGGTAGACGCGGGCACGGGCGGGCGCCCTGTGGCGCACGCCCGAGTCCAGCCGCCCGCCGTGCGTACACTCCTCTCACAGCTCTCTCCGAACGGTAAAATCTATGGCATGGCATCTCTCTCGCTGCCACTGTTGCGTGGCAGAGTGCTGGCAGTGGTGCGTGGCATAATATGTCAACCACTGCCGGCAGGACGCATGCGGTGCCGGCTGACCGGCGCCAAGCGGTCGCTCGTCCACTGGCCTGGCGGGTGGCTTGGCGCCACCACCCGGCAGTACTACTCACATATCGCCCTCCCTGTCAGCCCCCTCACAGCCTTCCCCCCTTTTTGAGCCACTTCGCACAGTCTGGGCCCAGCTCCGCCACCGCCCGGCGTTCGTACTCTTCCGACTCTGCATCTGGCAACACCCCTAGCCACCGGCCGTTGGTGCCCTTGTTGATGAATGCAGTTGCCCCCCCCTTCAACCAGGCGCCGCGCGCTGACACCACGTCTTCCGCGTGGGCCTTCATAAACCCAAATGAGCAGCGGTGAACGGTGGCGGCGACCAGCTCCTCAGACGCGGGGATGTCAAGGAAGGCCGCCAGACGGGCCACGCACCCGGACAAGTCGGACAGCAAGTCGTTGAAGTGGAGCAGCATGACGTTGGGATGCTCCCGAACCGCCCACCAGGAGCGGATGTGATGCCAAAAGGGCCACCACGGATGGCCGTCCCGCTCCATCCACACCCGCCAGTAGGTCAGCACGTCATCCGTCAGCGGGCCCAGCGGTGGACCGACCCTGCCGGGCATGGTGTTGAACCCGTCGAGCGTGCTAGGCATCATGTTGGCGTGGTGGTTGTGCATCGACCACATGACGTCGCGGCCGTCCCGTCCAACATAAACGTACTTGGCCATTGGCGACGTGACGAGGGCGTCGACCGGGAGGTGCGTCTTGAGGTACCGCCGGTGCGTTTGAGCTTCGAGCACCGCCTCCCGCTTGGCGAGTGGGATGATGGAGCGCATGTCGATCCACGGGGACTCGTCCGCTGGCGGCAACGCGGCCGGGTCGGCGCCAAAGAGGAGGTTAGCAACGATTGCCTGCACCCACGTTGTGCCTGCCTTGGCGTACGTGCTAATGATAATGTCACCGTCCCTGAAGGCAAACGAGTCCCACGCCGTCGAGTCGATGACTGCCGTCTGCAGCTCGCGGGTCTTGGCTGGGAGAGCGGGGGCGCCGTGGCGCGTGGTCTCAGGCTTGCAGGGCTGCGGGGGGTCACTGCTCGCGAGGAGGGAGTCGCCCTTGCCGTCGACGGACATGGTGCCGGTGCCGTCTGCCGACAGGCTGCTCGGGGGGAAAAAAGCAGCGGAGGGTGGGCGACACGGCCGGGGGTGGAGGTGGGGGCGACAGCGGGTGTGCGAGGTAGAGGTGGCGCACGGCAGACTGCCGGGACATCCAACTGACGCTCACCCGAGGCCCCACCGCGGACCAACCCATTTATAGGGATTGCGGGCGGGGGTGCCCGAGCATGGTCCGCCCTCCACGCCAGCCCGAGCGGTCCGCGCATGACGCAAGCGGCGGTTCGCGGGCGCGGAATTTACCCATGCCAGTCCGGATTTGGCTCACGCGTGCCGCCTCGAGGCGGGCGTGGGGCCATCTTGTGGCCACGCGGCACACAACGACTCTCCGGGGTGCACCGGTTTGGGGCTCGCGACATTCCACGATTAAAATGGGCGTATCCTATCTATGGGCGCGACCAACGTGGTCGTCGGTGAGAGCGGGCTCATCGACATTCGCGACGGGTGGTGGTGGTGCCGGCCCGGTTGGCGGACCGGGACGGCGGACCGCCGCCGGCGGCGGTCCGCGTAGCAGGCGCGCCTGCTACGACGGCCGACGTGAGGAATCATGTCCTTTCGCAGGCTGATTGTGCCATCAGGGTTCCATCCCAGTCCGCTTACCGTGCAAGCCCATCGACCACGAGTGCGTTGGAAGTCACGACAAACAGTGTAGAAAGGTGATGGTTTTTATTGGTGCAAAATACAGGAAAGAACACGCAGAAACCGGAGGAAACAAAAGCCGCAAAGCCAAGGGACGGGTGCCGAAAGAGAAGCGAGCCCTGTCGCACTCTTGTACTCCAACGAGCGTGCACCGTATGTCCACGCGTGCATGGCCCGCCAGTGCCCGACACGACCAAACGGGCGGTCGTGGCACCGCCGCGTCACGCCGCACGCATCACAAGGGTGGCCTCGCGGTCGTTGGGGGCGGCGCCAAAATGTCGCGACTGCTCTCGCTGCTGCTCGAGAGGGAGCCCCCCGCCGTGTCGCTGCCGCTGCTGCCACCACCCCCGCCGCCGTCGCTGTCGCTGGAGACCGCGTCGCCCCCCCCCCCGCCGCCGCCGTCGCCCCCCCCCCCCCCTTCTGTCAAAACGCCACTGTCGCCGTCGCTGTCATCATCGCTCCCCGACTCGCTGTCGCTGTCGCTGTCGCTGTCATATGCGCCGCCGCGCTCGTCCCCGCCACCGCCGCCGTCGTCGTCCGAGTCTGCCTCGGTGTCACTCGCGCTGCTGTCGTCCCCGCCGCTGTGGCTCCCGTCCGCGTCGGCAGCGCGCGCTGCGCTGCCGTCGCCACCGCCCCCACCGGCCGACCGCAGGGGAGCCGGCGGTTGGTACCACTGGTCCACCATGACGCCGTCGATATTCTCCATCAGCAGCAGGCCCCCATCGTCCTCGTCGTCCTCCCCTTCCTCGGCTTCGTCCGCCTCGTCTTCCGACAACGCCGCCTCATTGCTGCCCGCCGCGGTCGCCGTCGGGTGCGGCCGCGGGTGGCGCAGCCGGCAGGCCGCCCCGCGCGCGCACTTGCCCGTGTCCCCAACGAGCGGCGCGGGGCAGTCCCAGGTGTGGAGGGAGGGGCAGGCCGCGCCCTTGGCACAGTAGCCCTGAGGGGCGTGACAGGCATGAGCCGTAGCGCAGGACAGTCACCAAGACAGTGCTCGACACAAATCAACCACACACAAGAGACGCGCAAACAAACGGTAGGGCAGACAGGTGGGGCGTTCGCACACCCATCCGACGCATCGCCACATACGCCCACAAAACCGAAAATGCACAGCGGGGAAGAAACGGCAAGGAAATAGGCAAATGCGTCAGTAAAAGAGCACCAGACCAACAGAAAAATGGCACAGCTGCTGGCATCAGAAACAACCGCCGCCCGTGGCCATCGTTCGTGGCGGGTTGGCCAAGCACAGCGCGCGCCGACGACTGGAGACACCGCCAGGAGCCGCACCACGACAGACCCATGGCCTGACACGCTCCGACATAGGAGCATGGCACCAGCCGTCGCCTCAGCCGCGGACCACCCCAGCAGCGGCTGACGCCACACACAAAACCGACGCAGCAGCGCCCGAGCAGCTCGGCCACGACACAGACGCGGCCAACCCGCACGCGCCCAACCCCCACTCCACGCCGGTGCCACACCACAGCCCAAGAGCACAACACGCAGCCGCGCCAACCACAGCAGAGGCAGGCACAGGAGGCACCCACCAAACAACAGCCCAAAAAAAAGATACAATGAGGAGGAGCAACCACAGCAACCACACACGAACCTTGAATGCAAAGTCCTCACACACCCCCGCCCCCGGCACGACCTGCCGGTGGGCATACGCACACCCCGGGCGGCGGCACTCCCCCCCCCGCAACACGGAGCGGCACAGCGGCAGCCGGTCCGCCTCGGTCGAGTGCGTCAGCCGACACTCGTCGGCGGTGAGCGGGCACACGCCGTGGAGGAAGCGGCGGCAGACGGCCACCTTGGCGGGGTCGTGCTGATACGGACAGCCGGCGAGGGCGGGGGCGGGGGCGCCGCCCGTCGCTGCCGCCGCCGCCGCCGCCGCGGCGGCCGCCTCGGCCACCTTGCACCGCCCAAAGCGGTTGAAAAAGAGGCACGGCTG
>ENA-ORXT01005033-ORXT01005033.1-marine-metagenome-genome-assembly--contig:-NODE-5033-length-13228-cov-9.474869_pt1 | contig 13228 bp, 13 predicted proteins | sample MGYA00237868_ERZ511482 | MGnify/ENA metagenome assembly ERZ511482 | reverse complement strand
TCCGATACCGCGTACAGGTAGCTCAGGTGTTGCGCGTCGTAGACGACGCCGCGACGGTGACCTGTGGCGGTAGTCACAAGCTCCCCGACGTACTCGCCTACGAAATCGCCGCAAGAGGCCGCTTGAGAAACAAACATACCAAGCCCGTGGGCAGCCGACCGGCCCAGCACGAGGCGAACTCGAAGACCGCGTTGCACCTGGACATTTCGACAGCGACGCGTACCGACCACGTCAACATCATGCCGCCTCTGAAGAAGACCGCCTGCAGCGGGGCTCTGGCGCTGGGCTGGACGCCAAAGCTGCTCCCTACCCACGTCGCCGGCCACGGATGCGTTGAGGCGCCGCGCCGCCCTGGCGTTTTCCACGCCAGCGGAAGAGTGATAGTGAGCGCCACACAACGTGCATGCGTCCGGGTTGCATTCACGGTCAACTTTGAAACAGGGACACGCGTTTGTAGCAAATCGGGACGGGAGCTCGCAGATGCACCACACATGGTTCGGGCACTGCGGCATAGAAAGGCAGTCGCCCGCCCGGCGGTCGCACAAAGGAAGGACCCACCGACGCCCATCGTGTATTGGAACAGCCACAGTACTTCTCACACGAGACGCCTGCTCGCATACAGCGACAGCGGCGGGAGTCGCACGGCCCCAAATGACGGCAGGCAGAAAACAGGGACGCCAGCACCACCGCGTCGTCTTGGCTGCTGCGCGGGGTCGACGCCGTCCCAACCGGAAGCGGCGGCAGCACGGGCCCTTCATCGTTGTCCGCCACCGGTGGCGCATGGACGGCTTCTTCCGCCTCGACAAGGAGCGGCCAGCCGCCGACTCTGTGCAGGAAAACGGCGACCTGCCGGCAGGTCTTTGCAGGAACAAACTTCGCCAACCGGCACGTGTCGTGCTTCGCAACAATGCGACCCGCGGCGCGAAGCAGCGCGACGTGCGCAGAGCTCCAACTGCGCTCTGCACCGGCTGCTTCCCTTCGTACAGCGGCCGCCGTGCGCGGCTTAGCGGCCGCCGACCCGCCCGCACCAAGCACAGACCCCGGAAGACTGGCGGCCTACCCCCCGTCACCAGCGGCCGCCGGCCGCACACCAGCCGCTGACCCCCCCGCACAAACCACCGACCCCCGTGCACCCAACGCCGACCCCCCCGTCCCGGCTGCCGACGCCTTCGCACCAGCCGACGACACCCCAGAGGCTTCGCCTTCGACCAGGCATTCGCGACATGCACCACCACTATTCGGGCGCGAGCAGATGCGTCGCGGATCGGGTGGCGACGCGACAGGAGGAGGCCACCGCGACGAACCCGCCCCCTCCGCCAACACCAAGCCATCGCGGCTCTACGAGTAGACCAGACAAACGCGGCACAGCATCTCGTCAAGCGTGTCCCGTGCGAGGACCGAAACATCCATTGCAAGCGGCACAATCAAATAATGGTTGCCCTGGGAAGACACTGTCGGCAGCGCCGCGCGCATGGAATTGTGGAAGAGAGCAGTCCGGAGAACAGGCAGCGCTGCGGCTCGTGGACCGCCGCCTGGCAGGCGTGCCACCGCCAGCATGTTGCGGACGGCCGCCTCGTCGCGGCTGAATGCGAGAGTAGGAGTCAGTTCCCTCGCCACGCGAGCGGCGTCTTGAGACCCACGCGCATTCACGGGTGGAGTGCCTTGCGGCGGCGGCGTCCGAACCCGCCATCGAAGCTGCCTTCGTCGAGTCCCCCCAAGACGCGGTCGATAACCCCTGCAGATGCGAGGGGATGTCGCTATGCCCATCAGGAAGGCCATGCTGCCACGACCGCGAGTTTTCTTCCGGCAAGGCCCCCGAGGCGAAGACCGCTGCAAGCCGCCCGCCGCCGAGGTATTGTGCCATCTCCGCCTCGCGCTTCCCCGACGCTTCGCGCTGCGTGATGACTGCACGTGCCAGAGACGCTCGACTCTGCACCTCTTGCAGCATGGCATGCAGTGACGGCCGCGACAAATGAAGCATGCGACAGAGAATGTGGCGAACCTGTGCGCCTGAACCCAACTCCGCGACGAAGGCCGCCGCCACCAGGCGCGCGCGCGCCCGAGACGGGCGGGCGGGGAGGGAGAATAACGCGGCGTCGCGTGACTCCTCGGACGTCCCGGAGGCGCCACTGTCGTGCGAATCGACCGCACTCCGTTTCTCTTTCTGCAGAAATGTCTTCTGCGCCGCCATGGAGTCCTTCGAGCATCCTGAGTGGTGCACAGCTCGGGTCGGCGAGGGAGCATGCATGCGCCTCCACGAGTGGTAGACCGAGCAATACATCCCCATCGGGGGAGGCGGCGACTACAGCCGTAGAGACACAACAGAGGTTGGTGGTGCCTTGGCGGACGCCGTGTCCTGCCGCCGCCGTCCCGCGTAGACAACATCGCTGTCAACTGCTGGAGGCAAAGCTACGGCCGCGAGATGGACCCGCGAATCGTCGCTCCCTTGGCGGTGCTGCTGCGCCGTGCTGGCGGGCAGCGGCTCGGCCCTGTCCTTGAAGACGACGACAGCCCCCGCAGCCAGTGTTGTCGGTTCAGAAGTCCGCGCAGCCGGCTGTGTTGGGGTGGGTACAAGCGTGGGATCGGAGAAGCTGGCAGTCCCCTCGCCAGACAGCAACCGCTTCTTCCGCGGCGGAGCGCGGTGGCCTTCCGAGACACCATCAGGTTCCCCGTCAGCGTCTCGCGTGTGGACAATGGGAAAAGCATCTGGCGGTGGTCCGGATGCGTGTGAAGAAACCTCCCAATGCTGCCGCCAGACCACATGTCGGTTTACGCGCAAAGCCGTCTCCACCTCAAACCGCCGCTGCCGGCGAGCGCGCCGCTGCGTTCGCCGCGCACTCCGCGCAACCACACGCCACAACGCCTGCCGGTCTCTCGAGCGGGCAGCGACAGCGCCATCAATCTCAAACTCCGCGTCAATAGACGATGCGCTCTCGTCTGTGGGAGGGTCCGCATCGCACCACTCGCCCCCCGCGTGCGAATCATTCCGCGGCATCGTCTCGCACACGTCGGTCCGTCCGGTCAAGAAGCTGATTGACGGCGCCCACCCGGGGGACGGCGGCGCCTAGCGCTGCGTCCTCGTCGACTGCGGCACCAAACCCCACCCGCTGCGCGCGCGCCGCGACGACCTTCCCTCCGTGGCCATTCCCCTCGCCCTAGTAGAGAGTCAAGCACGTCGGGGTCTACACGCGCCGCGATGGCCTAGCCGCACTTGGAGACCGCCCCGACGTCGACGACTGCGGGGCCGAAAAGGAAGGCCTCCATGTGCGCCGCGACGGCCGTGACGCCGTTGACAACCGAAGCGTCGTCAACGGCCGGGACGTTGACAAACAGGACTGCGTCCACGTGCGCCGCGACGGCCTTGACGCCGTCGAGGACCGCCGTGTCGTCGCCGACGACGGCACCGTAACACAGGACCGCCTCCACGTTCGACTCGGCGGCCTTGACGCCATTGACGACCGCCCAGTCGTCGCTGTCCGCGTGCAGGTCCACCCGCAAAAGGGCCCGCGCTGCGTACGCCGCAAAGGGCTTACCGCCCTCGCCAACCTCCGCGGCGTCGTTGACGTCGGTGGTGCCAATCAAATCCTGGGTGACATCAACGTGGGCTTTCTTGCCGCTCTCACCAGCGACCGCGTTGTCGCGACAGGGACCTGGCAGCCGCCAAACGCCCTCGACGAGGCAGCGCGCCGCCGTTGCCGACCGTGGCGTCCTCCCGTCGTCGACCGCGCGCTGCCGATGCCAAAAGAGCAACTGCTGCACGACCTCGGCGGCCGCCTTGCCGCCACCGCAGCTGCCAACCACGGCCGTGGTGCAGTCGACGACCGCAGAGCTGCCACCAGCCCCACCCGCGTTGGTGAACACAATGCTGTTGCCAGCTGTTCTCAAAGAGAAGCATCGTGGCACGGGAAACCGCTGGGAGACGCAACCCTGACGGCGTTCCCGACCCGACTCGTAGGAGGGGCGTCGTGCAACTCGAGGCCGATGGAGGCGGACGGGGGTTGTGGTGGAGGTGCCCTGAAGTGCTTTCAAATCACTGACAGTGAGATCGGCACCTCTCTGATGGCGAGGACATCTCGCCCAGAACTCTCGGTAAGAGCCCACTTGTTGAATTTAAATGGCGGATTGTGTGTATTCCATCAAACGCTGTTTGCATCTCATGGGATCTTCCAACGGGAAGATCGTGGTCCGTGCGCCACGGCGCTCATTGGCTCGGCCGTTGGGCTTGTCCCATGCTTTTGTGCATGCAAGGGATGGCGCCACGGCATGCTTAGGACACACTCAACCCGGCCCCCGCATCGCAGCGCGTCGTCCCATGCCTTCGCGTAGGCACCTGCTGACACACACCTTTTGGCCAGCACGAAATCTCACGCAACCCAACCCGCGTGTGTCACCGTGACCACTGTCTATTTCTCCTGATCAGTTCCGCCTTGTGCTCTTATATATTTTTTCATTTAATCTTTGTCTCATCCCACCCTTCGAAATGCTCCGTCGCCACTTGCAGAGCGACACTGCGACCAGCACCAAGTGGCGGCCAAGACCCGCGGGTCACAAGACGCTGTGCAACCGGTGCGCCAAGACACTGCCCGGCTGATACGCACACCACAGATCCCTCCAACCGAGACGCTGCCCCCCATCATAAAACCCTAACGTTCCCCCCGCAGCCTTGGTCCTCAGCCGCCGCCGGGTTGGCCACGGCTGGTGCCACCGCCGCCATCGCCACCAAGCCGGCCGTTGCTGCTACAGAGGCGACGCCGGGAGCTGGCGCGTTGGTGAAGGTGGAGACCTGTTCTGCGCCCTAGGTCTCTGTTGTGCGTTGACGTGTTTTTCTTTATAAAGCGACCGGGAGAGCATGTCAGCGTGCGTTGTCTCAATTGTTCACAAGGCGGCGTGGGGAGAGGTACCCGTAATCTCATTGTCAAAACGTTTCAGCGGCGTACCCATGCGACGGACCGATGGCAGATAGGCCACCATTATGCATGCGGGGAGCCGCGGGCATCAGCGAGTGGCGCGACGTGGGTCGTGTAGCTAGACACATGTGCCTCCCGTGCACAAACAACCTATGAGGAGAGGCTGTACGGGAGCGGCAACTGCGTCGTTCGGCCATGACCTGGGGAACGCGTTGCTGCGTTGCATGGAAAAGCGACCTTTTGTTTCAGAACAATCAGTTGGAGAGTGGATGTGGCTGACTGAAAAAAACTAAGAGCCTGTTCCCACCTTATGGTGATGGCAGCTTTGGAACCTCCTGTCCACGGCTAACACGTGGAAGTCGCTGGCAGACCGCCTCACACCGAGCGTCGACCTTTGACACCCTCCTGCGAAGACATTGTTCAGACTTCGTCTCGCGTGGGAATCGCACAGACCACCAAACGGGGTCACGCGAGGCCCGCATGATTCACTTTTACAGCGTGCGTGGTCAACCTTTCAACGTCCGTCAGCAAAATGTATTCCGGGGCATGTGCATGAGGGCCGTGGGTGGGCGCTTCCCATTCATGAAAAATGGACAGATCGCTTTTCATGACGCATTCTCTTCATCAAAACCTCGATCCCAGAACTTTCCCGGACTTTTTTTCGAAAAGGACCTGTCAGAGAAAACTTTTGACGTCACCACGCCATCTTGTGGACAGCAGGAAAAGCAAATTGCTTGCATTTACCGAACAGTTCCACATGTACTGAAGAAAGTCCAATGCGCGGTCCGGATCCGTTGCCGCTGCGAGAAGTGATGCGTGACGAAGTCGACTGCCTCGTCTTCTCGAGAATCGCGCGCCTGAATGTGCCTGCACGCGCCGGCCTGCACCTGCACGCGCCTCCTCCAACGTTTTGCTTCACAACCTGACAACTCCCTGATTCCCGTCGGCGCAACTGCCGGCTTCGGCACCAATGTTTGACGCAGACAACAGGGCTCCCACAGTGCGCGCCACACGTGCTGCTTCGTTCCGTTGCTACTCTTAAAACCCGCCGGCAGCACCTTCCTTCTCGGGCAGCGCCCATCACACTATGCTGCGTCCGAGTCGACACCTAAGTGGCCCGCACCGATTCGTCTTTCACCATGAGAGTGACATCCGCGCAGCGGTCCACGGGCCCCTGGGAGCGAGGGCGGCTTTAGCGGAAGCATGCATGCTGCCTGTGTGTGGCGGGATTGCCACAGGATGGCCGCCGAGTGTGACAAAATACGAGAGAAAAAACTAGTGTCCCATGACCCCCACTCCCGCACACGCTCATGATGCTCGTCTCACATTGTCCCGCCAGCACCATGCACCTGTTAATCAACGTCATACACGCGCTCCTCGCTGCTGGCCGTGCCACTCCCTACCCCACTACCGGCACCACTGTCAACTGTGGAGCCCCGTATATCCTCCTCGTCGGCACTGGCGTCCGTCGCCGGTCGCCGCCGCCGCTTCCTTCCTCGAACCTCGACCGCCGCTGTCGCGGCGTCACGATGAAGTTTGGACAGCCATGTCGCCAGCATCATGAGGATGTTGATGTTTGGCTTTGTTTTGCGAGTGGATCACAATTGCTCAGGAAAGCGTGCGGGAGTGACAACGCCGCAGGTAATCATGACGCCGATCAACATGTTTGCTCGCGCCCCGTTGACAAAGTCAGCTTTGAGATCCGGGGTGTGGGTGGCCATGTCCTTGAAAGCACCAACGTGAGCCGCGACAGCGAGCTGCTCCGCGTCCATGTCGCTAAGTGAAGGCCAATCAAATGGCTCCATCTGGCGGTCGAAGGTCTCGCGCGCCCCGTCGGGCCACCTAAACGGGCTGTTTATAGCCGCAACATCAGGAACCTGAGAAGGCACGAAGCGCCCCGCCTCGCCACCGGCCGCCGATCCAGAACGAGAGCCCACGGGGGATGACGCCGACCCTGTCATCGACAGGCGGCGGGCAACGTTCAGCCCAGCGTCGGACACCGACGCGTTGTGCACCGCGAACAGCTTGGCGACACTCGACTTGGAGCCCCCAAGAGCGCTGCCGTACGCCCGCCTCCGGAAGGTTTCCCGATGCGCCCAACAGTCCGTCGCCTGCTGCCTGCGCGCGTCGCTGTGCTGCAACCGCCGCCGACGGAGCGGCACATGCCCCAAGAGCGGAGTCAACGGCCGACACCGACGGATCTTGTAGAAAGCGCGTCGACTTCTCCCAATGACCCCGGTTTTCCGTCGTTGGCGTGGCCCCCTCCATGCCTTACGTATTCATGACGTTGAACGCTGCGGTCGCGTCCAACCCCGTGTCGGCCGTGTTACCGACCCGCTCGTCGGCGAAGCCCGCCAGCCGCGCCTTGTCCGCCAGCTTCTTCTGGTAGTCCGACACGGCCGCCGCACGAAAACCGTCGACTTGTGCGTCCCTGATCTTGGTGCACACGTAGTCCGCGCCGCAGAGTGGCGGTGCTTTGTCCCGTCGCAAGATGCTGTCGCCGTTGCCGCTGCGGTAGTTAATGCCGTCGATGACCAGCGTCCGGTTGTTGTGGCCCATCTGGTTGCACGACGTGCACCGGAATTTGCACGGGCAGCTCAGGTCCGTGCATGCCGTCTTGTGGCGTTTGAAGACGTTCCCGACGGGCAGTGTCCGACGGCACGGGAAGCTGCGCAGCGTGCAGGACACTTGCGTATGGCCGGATTGCAAGCCGGAGTCAAATCCGCAGAGAAGGCATCGTGTCATGGTGCACGCAAGTGCAGACCCCCTCCGCGATCAGCGCCCCCAAGCAAGGCCGCGGACAAGAGGACACGCCGTCGCCGACACCACCACCCGCGCCGACCGCGCACGCCGGCCCCCTCCCCACAAGCAGGCGACCACGCACGCCAACGCCACTGCCACAAGAGTCCACAACAGACGCCAACCGCCTCTCTAACATACCCCACACACACTGCGCGCTCGGACGCGACGGGCAAGCGCACGCCGCGGGGTGCAGCACGGCAAGCCGCACAAACAGCAGCGGAGGTCCCGGTGCGCAACGCCCCTAGCGACGCCGGTGACATGACGGTGCGACGACGTCGCAGCGGTGCGAGGACGGCGCTGCGGTGCGACGACGTCGCAGCGGTGCGAGGACGGCGCTGCGGTGCGACAACAACGCAACGGCGCCACGACGGCGCAACGGCGCCACGTCGGCGCAACGGCGCCACGACGGCGCAACGGCGCCGCGACGGCGCAATGGCGCCACGACGGCGCGGCGACGGCGCAGCGGGACGACAACGGCGCGACGACGGCGCAGCGGGGCGACGACGGCGCGACGACGGCGCAGCGGGGCGACGACGGCGCGACGGCGCGACGGCGCGACGCTGACCAAGACATGGGGGATGACTTGGGCGGGCGTGGAGAAGGCCGCCCTGGGGGCGTGGGTGGGGGCCCGACGGCCAGAGAGGGACCCGTGGCGGTCACGAGTCACCAACACCCCCGAAACTGGCCTGGAAGGGGTCCCTGGACAGAGGCCCGCTGGCTGCCTGCGAGACCCATGCAGGTCATTGCGTCGCATCAGCGCCCCACGTACCGGAGTGGGCACGGCGCACGCTGGGGAACAGCCAGATTGCTCCAGATCCCGAAGTGGACTCGCCACGTGGGGGGACGGGTTTTTTTTGCCGCTGACGACGTCTGCACGTTTTTCGGCTCGGCGCCGCATCGCGTCCATTCCTGGCAACCACGAATTGAGAGGACCTCCACACAGACCCCCGTGGGGTTCGGTGGGAAAAAAGGACCGGAGGAAGATTAGGAACGATTAAGCGTTTTTCCGACTGGTGACACTCGTGGCCCTGGGGTGGCTCAATCTGATTCACGGATTTGGCCTGTGGGGCACCACACGCTCTGTCGATGCGCCTTTCACGCGCGACTGTGCCAATTCCCCAAAGAATCGCACTCGTGTGGGTCTTTTTTTTTTTCACCGGTCTCACTGACGGTGTCGGAATCGTCCCTCATGGCCTGTCTGGTGGGGGGGAAAAAAAAACCGCACTGTAACACGTCCTTGCCCTGCCATCAAATTTTGGGGAAGTGCCATAGCTGGAGGACGCGCGTGTGGAACTCTCAGTCATACCAAATCTGTAATTGTACGCCCCCTCCCGCGATAGACCAACTGACATAGTCCTTAAATCCTGCGATCATGAGCCCGAGCAACCCCTTTCTCGGTCAAAATGGCAGCGATCGGAAGTGAAACGAGAACGCCTCGCCGTGGTGCGCTGTGAGAATGCATTGCTGGAACGGGGGCTACAAAGTGCGCAAGGGTGCCATATAACCGGATAGTGACTGTACACATACGATTGCCCCTGCTCGATTCTGACAGTCTCGCTGCGCTAGTCGAGTGCGTCGTCGTCCCACCCTGCGTCGCGAGTGCGTCGTTTGTGCCTTTTGAGACTGGCAACTAGTTGTCCACTCGCCATCGCACTGGTAGCTACTGGCTCTGCGGACAAAGGTGGGGCGGCTGGGTGGCTCGAGTTTGGTTCCCGCCTCTTCTGATTCTTGGTTTTGGCGGCGTGCCGCGGTGACAGGCTCACCCACGTCGACATCGTTTCAACCGGTCCGCCTCCCTGTTGGTTGATCGGCACCAGCAATGGCCACCGGCCTCGAGTCGCGGCGTGCTGGTGCCCTGCGATCCACGGCGGTTGCTGCGCCAGATATAGGCGCGAACGACAGCATCGTCGCCTCCACCACCGCCGCCCCCGCGGCAGCCTCGTCTGCCGTGGCCGGCGACCTACCGACGTCATCTGTGGAGATCAAGGACCATCGCTCGTTTGCGAGAGGTGGTTTTAGCACCATTGTTGCTGGCACATTCCTCGACCCAGCCGCCGGCAGCAACTGCGTCGCCATCAAAGTCGCCCTCAAGTGCGCCGCCGTGAAAGACAACTGCCACCCCGGAGCGTCCGACGCCTCCTTGTCCGACTGCCTGCTCCGAAAGGAAGCGTATCTGTACGACTACCTCAAGCACCCGGCACTTTTGCGGTGCTTTGGGTCGTTGACGACTGCTGGCGGGAAGCATGCCCTCGTGCTCGAGTTGATGGAGGGCGGCTCATTACAAAAAGTCGTCACGGAAGCTCGGCGGGTGGCCGCTGCAAGAACTGCCGGTGCTACCGCGCGCTTCATACCGGCTTTCTTGTCTGACCACTGGCTGGTGCAGAAGCTGCGCACAGCAGTAGCCTACCGCATCACCACTACTCCCGTCGCTACTGCGCCGCCACCGACGAGTCGTGTCGCCGCGTCGACGACGATGGCCGTTGCGAACGTTGCGCATGCTCTGTTGCCGGCTGCGTTTACGGCTCGCGTGCTCCGAGACGTTGCGTCCGCTTTGACGTACCTCCACGAGCTGCAGCATGCACATGGAGACGTCCAAAAGGGAAATGTGCTGCTAGAGGTGACGCCCGACGCGTGGCTCTCTGCTACCGACGTCGACGACGACGGCTGGCGCGACTTGGCGCGACCAATTGCCCGGTTGAGCGATCTCGGCACCGTACGTGACCTACGCATCCCTGGGGACTTGCCAAGCATCTACATGCCGGTTCCTGGCGTCCGGTCGTGGCCTGCAACGCAGGTGTTTACCTCTCCGGCCTTTTCGGCTCCAGAGGTGCTGCGTGGTGCTCCAAAGTGTATTCTCAAGCCGTGGACCCCAATGTCCGACGTGTGGTCATGGGGCGTCCTCACGTGGGAGCTCACGACGGGAAAGGAAGCGTGGAGTGATCTCCGTAGTATCGTATGCGTGCGACGTCAAGTCCTCGCTGGCAAGGACCTGCAGTGGCCTGACACGGCTCCGGCGGGCTTCGACGCCGTGCAAAAGCTGGGGCAGTCTGCGCTAGCACGTGACGCCGACGCCCGTCCGTCGTCGCGGCAACTGCTGGTTGCCATGAACGCCGTCGTCGCCTCACTCGACGTCGGCCGTCCGAGCGGACTGTGATACACGCCCTCTGACAGCAGCGCGACGCGACGCCAAGGACTATGACGACCGCTCAGTCCATTTTAGTTTTCGCCCACCGCACCAGAGTATCATGAGAGTATCTGTAGCTTTCCCCTGCATTCTTGTCTGCATTTTTGTCGCCTTGATTTCGGGCGCACTGCGCCAGTGTGCTGAGGCGTGTGGGGAGCAGGGTGGGGTTAGGATGCGTCAGCCAATCAGATGCCCCGTCACAAAGCTTGTTCACATTTCTCGCGGGACGCGAACAGCAGCAGTGCACAGACTGTGGATCCCGCTAAAAAAGAGGCGCACAGAGCCGCGCCATGGCCGCGCGCGCGCGCAGCCCCCCGACGGCCTGAATCCCCGCTGGCCAGTGGGCAGCGCTGGCCGGCGGGGCGGCCGCACTCGGCGGCGGCGGCGGCGGCGGGGAAGGGGGGAGGGGGGGTTTAGTGTGGAGGCTCCCCGGGCGGACCCGGCGGCGGCGGCGGCGGCGGGGGGGTGGGGAGGGGTGGGGGTATCGTCTGGAAGCAGCCCGAGTGGACCTGGCGCCGGCAGTGCCGGCGGCGCCGGCGGTGGAGGGGTTTGGGGGGCGGGGGGAGTTTGTAAGCGCCTGTGGCGGACTCAGTGGGGATTGGTGGGGGTTTGTTGCCTGCAGGTGCCCCGGTCGGACCCGGAGCTGATTGTCGCCGGCGCCGCTGGCGCTGCCTGCGCCGCGTCTCCGCCGCCGCGTTGGGCGCGGCGGTGACGGCGGCGACGGGCAGGTGTGGCTGGCCCGCGGTGGCGAGCGCCGCGCCGAGACGCGGCGTCGAATCCCAGCCGGTGGGGAGCAAGGGCAGCCCCCCGTCGGCGTGCTTGCGGGCCATCGTGGCGGCGGGGGACGAGGTGGGGGCGCCGTCGTTGTCGCCTTTGCCGCCGCCTCCACACTGGCGGCGGGGCTACCGCCGCCGCTGCCGCGGCGCGGCCGCTGCCGCCGGTACCGACCGGCTTGCCGGCCACCGCGTCCGCGTTGGCGCCGCCCCCATCGCCGCGCAGGCGTAGACATGGGCAAAGTTGTAGATTTCACCGTACTCACTTTGGGCGCCCAGGCGGGCGTCGATGCCGCCGGCGGGGAGCCACCCCCCCCTGCGCCCATCGCTGTCGGGAATGCATGGGGTGTTCCCCTTTCCCCCAACCCTCGACCGACCACCGATGTCCTCGTCCCGCCACCCCCCTCCCCAGGCGGGGCACTCAATTTAGCACCAGCCCCGCCCTCCTGAGGCGGCCGAAGCACACCCCCCGGAGGGCCCCGACGCGCCGCGCCGCTGCGTCGGCCTCCGCGTCGGCCAAGTCGGGTGGGGCGTCTCCCGCCCCCCCCCCACCCCCTCCCCCACCGCCGCCTCGTCGGCGCCGACAATGGCCGTCAGCGGCGGCGTCACATCGACAACCCCAACGACCTCCACCGGCGCGCTGCCCGCCAGCGCCGGCGCCACGGTGGGGATGACACCCGCGGCAGCGACGCGGCCGCCGTCAACGCCTTTGGCGCCACCGGTACCGCTGCCGGCGCTGCGCATGCACGCGCCGCTGGAGGCGGTGGTGCGCATCGCCACAGCCCACTCGACGGCGCGCACGAGGGCGACGAGCGGGGCGGCGATGGAGGACCAGCCGTCGCCGTCGCCACCGTCGTCGTCATCGCCGCCGCCCGTCAATTCGACTTTGGCGACGAGCACCGCGCCGGGCGCCGCCGCCGCTGATGCCACCACCCCCGCACCCGCCGCCGCCGGCGCGGGCGGTGCCGGTCCCGACCGCGCCAGCCTGACGCCGAGGCGCGCGCCCACCGCCGCGGTGACCGCCGCCGGCCCCGCCAGGAAGACGACTTGCCCCCCCCCCTCCCCACCGTCGCCGTCCTCAGTGCCGTCGGGCGTGCGCGGGGGGTCAAGCACACCCCCCCGCACCGCCAACGGTGTCCCACCGAGCCGCTCGTGGGCGCCGGCCCCGGAACCATGCACACACGTACTTTTCTTTTGAATTCACTGAAACGGGTAGCAATGAAAAGACAAAAACACATTTAGTATCCGGCAATATAATTTAAAAGGCACAATGTGCTTTTCGTCGATGTCTAACAATTGGGCTGCGACCTGCGCATCTGGATCCTGTTACAACAGACTTCCACCAGGTTTTCTTGTTGATCGTAAGCCGAGCTCCTGTACGCGAGGCTTAGCGTTTCTGCGCGCACCAGGCCTCTTGAAAGCATCTCTCTTTCGATTTTTTGTCCACCGTTTCCATTGTGCACTCGATACTGGAACAGGCCGAACTGTTGGAGCGGAGCACCCCTGTGGGGGGGGGACAGATTATTATGTCCCCCCCGGGGGAGACGGCGGCAGTGCCAACG